>ERZ779892.22-NODE-22-length-164604-cov-86.264736_pt1 | contig 164604 bp, 117 predicted proteins | sample MGYA00511552_ERZ779892 | MGnify/ENA primary metagenome ERZ779892 (study PRJEB29588, sample SAMEA2154561) | human gut metagenome | biome: human gut; feature: human-associated habitat; material: faeces | place: Denmark | collected 2008/2010 ... | reverse complement strand
CGCGAGCTGGGTTCAGAACGTCGTGAGACAGTTCGGTCTCTATCTATCGTGGGCGTATGAAATTTGCGTGGCTCTGACACTAGTACGAGAGGACCGTGTTGGACCGACCTCTGGTTTACCGGTTGTGCCGCCAGGCGCATCGCCGGGTATCTAAGTCGGGATCGGATAAGCGCTGAAAGCATCTAAGTGCGAAGCCGGCCACAAGATTAGATTTCTCAGGGTCGTTGAAGACGACAACGTTGATAGGATGCAGGTGTAAAGCTGGAGACAGCAAAGCCGAGCATTACTAATTGCCCGTCAGCTTTCCTTATCCGCGCGGAGCGGATGGAAAAGTCATCGAAAGGATGATATATACGTTTAGCATGAAAGAAGTGCTGAGATTGCTTGCTTGTGAGTCATGAATACATAAAGATATTCAGGTGACTATTGCACGAAGGTTCCACCTCTTCCCATTCCGAACAGAGAAGTTAAGCTTCGTCACGCCGATGGTACTGCGCAAGTGGGAGAGTAGGTAGTCGCCGTCTTAACGGAAGCCCTGAAGCGGAAACGCTTCGGGGCTTTTTTGTATCCGTAACTCAGATTTTATTGTATCTTTGTTTTAGGTTTTAAAATATATATTTTATGGATACAATCTTACCTTATGCACTGTTGTGCTTTACCTCTTTTTTTACGTTGACAAACCCTTTGGGTACAATGCCGGTCTTTTTGACAATGACGAATGGTCTGGAAGAAAAAGAGCGACAGCATATTGTGAAAAGAGCTACAATCATTTCTTTTATTATACTGATTGCATTTACATTTTGCGGGCAGTTCTTGTTTAAGTTTTTCGGAATATCTACCAATGGATTTCGTATTGCAGCAGGTATTATCATCCTGAAGATTGGCTATGATATGTTGCAGGCACGCTATACCAATACGAAGTTGAAAGACGAGGAAATCAAAGCTTATGCGAATGATATTTCAATCACGCCGCTCTCCATTCCGATGTTGTGTGGACCAGGTGCTATTGCCAATGGCATTATCATGATGGATGATGCGCGTACATGGAGTTTGAAAGTTACCCTTGTTTCCGTGATAGCTTTGGTGTATATACTTACTTATATTATTTTACGTTTATCTACGAAACTGGTTCGCATTATTGGAGAAACGGGTAATAATGTGATGATGCGTCTGATGGGATTGATTCTGATGGTGATTGCAGTAGAATGTTTTGTCGGAGGAATGCGTCCGATTTTGATAGATATCATTCAAGGAAGCCGTTTGTAGATGATAATTTATTATAATTTGTATTTTGAGTATATCAAATCATAATTAATGTGTATTTTCTGCTAATATTCTGTTATTCGTTTTGTTTGACCGAATTAAATTGTTACATTTAATTCGAGAAAGGATTTTCAGTACCTTCTTTTTATTAACTTTTAAAATTTGATTTTATGAAAGTGCTATTAGTCGGTCTGGAACGTGTCGGAAAGCTGTTCTCAATGGAGTCTCTTTTCAAAAAGAAACTCACCGAAGCTGACATGACCGATGTGGAGGTGGTAACAGCTGAGATGACAGAATTTGGTTCTCCGGGAGGGAGAAAGTTGGAACGGAGCATGAACGAAGCTTTACGTGATGAAGCCGACTTCGTAGTAGTAATGGAGCCGTGGCAGAAAGATTTGCTGACCCGCTTTATGGATTATCGTAATTGGCACAAAATTCATTTGTTTGCAGATATCTGCAAACGTAAATCTAAAGCCGATATGCCTTCATGTGATGTGGATTTTGGTTATAGGAATGGCAATGAGGAGATGAATGATGGATGTCGGAATTTATTGGAAGGTTTGAAAATGCTTTTGAGAAAACGTGAGTCGGATTCTTCCGACTTAGCGATGGTTTAAAAATACCGTTAGTTGTTATGATTCAATTTTACTAGAGAAGCCCTGAATAAACGTAATTCGGGGCTTCTTTTTGTTTAAAAGAATTCCAGTACGAAGGTAGTATTCCATCCGTTAGTTTCTGCTTTTAACAGGCTGATACTGCCATTAGAAAGCTTCATAATCTGTCTGGAAAGAGAGAGACCGATTCCGCTTCCTTCTTTTTTAGTGGTAAAGAACGGTACAAAGATTTCTTCTGCTTCCTTTTCAGGGATGGCAGGACCGTCGTTGCTGACATAGACTAAGATATGTTCTTCCTTGGTGGAATAGGCTCGTATGTGGATTTTTCCTTTATTTTCTCCAATAGCTTGTGTGGCATTCTTGAGAAGATTGATAAGTACCTGGCGAATCAGGTTAGGGTCGGCATACAGCATCAGGTCGTCCGGCTCAATCTGGAGTGTCAACTGAATGTGCGAGGGGATTAAATGGATGCTTTTTACCTGAAGAAGGAGTTCTTTCAGATAGAACGGCTCCGGTGAAGGTTTCTGAAGCGCAGAAAACTTCCGGTAACTGTCTACAAAGGAAATAAGTCCGGTAGAGGTTTCATGAATGGCACGGATACCTTCGTAAATCGGACTATCAATTACATCTTTTCGTAGCAGGAAAGTTTCGCTTAGAGAAGAAATCGGAGCGATAGAGTTCATGATTTCGTGTGTCAGTACCCTGGTCAGTTTTATCCACGATTCAAGCTCTTTGGTGTCCATTTCGTTACGAATATCATTCAGGGTAAGAATCTTTACCGTATTTCCTCCTAATTCCATAATGGAGGCACGTACTAACAGTTGGATTTCCCCTTTGGAAGTAGCATATTGCAGGTTACACCGTTCACCTGCAGGAAGCGAGCTGAGTAATTCAGGTATATCATTTCCATAACGCTCCAGTTGTTGCAGGGTACCGAGGGCCGGAAGTCCTAACAGCCTTGTGGCAGCCGGATTGGTTTGTATGATTTTGTTTTGTTCGTCCAGTACGATGATGCCGGAACTGATACCTGAGAGAACCTGTTCATAAAACCGTTCCCGTTGTTCCATCAGTTGTTTCTGTTCGCCCATCATGGCACCGAACTCGTTGAGTGCATTTTGCAGAATACGTTCTCCTCCGATGAAGCCATGTGTAGGAAGTCGGAAAGAATAATCCCTGTTGCGGATAGCTTCCAGCATCAGCCAGCTTTTTTCGCGCAATTGTTTCTGGCTGGAATAAAACAGATAGATGGCTAAGGCAATCAGAAAACCTCCTATCCAGAGCCATTCATTCTCATCTTGGTTGATACCGAGCGTCAGCAGTACGGTACCTCCTGTGAGGAAGGCGAGCCGTGCCAGCGGAGAAGATAACCATTTAGATGCCATGACGTTTCATCTTGTTGTAAAGTGTCTGTCGCGTAATGCCCAATTGTGCCGCTGCCTGTGACAAATTACCATCGCATTGTTCGATGGCTTTCTTGACGAGATTTTTCTCCATCTCGTCCAAGGTTTGCAGCGGAGTGTCTTCTTTACTTTCTTCGTGTATGCTTTGAGCATCCTGTCCCGAAACTTCTGCCAGTTGCAGGTTTTCGGCTTTCAACAGATTTCCATCTGAAAGGATGACCGCCTTTTCAATGGTATGCTGTAGCTCACGGATATTCCCATACCAGGGATAATTCAGCAGGCGCTGTTCTGCATCGGCACTGAATCCGGTCAGTGTGCGCAGGTATTGCTGATTATATTGCTCTAAGAAACGTTGCGCCAGAGGAAGGATATCTTCTTTCCGTTCCCGAAGAGCCGGAATGTGTAAATGAATGGTGTTGATGCGATACAGCAGGTCTTCACGGAACTCTCCGTTGCGTACCATTTCATCTAAGTTGCGGTTCGTGGCGCAAATCAGCCGGATATTGGTCGGCTGGGGAGTATTGCTTCCCACCTTGATAAAATAACGCTTCTGAATCACCGTCAACAGTTTGGCTTGCAGATGATAGGGCAGGTTGGCAATCTCATCGAGAAACAAGGTTCCGCCATCGGCTGCTTCAAAACGTCCTACTCGGTCGGTATGGGCATCAGTAAACGAACCTTTTACATGACCGAACAATTCGCTTTCAAACAGTGATTCGGTAATGGCTCCCATATCGACGGCCACCATCGGACCGTTGCGGCGGGGAGACAGCCGGTGAATTTCTCGTGCCAGCATATCTTTTCCAGTACCGTTTTCTCCGGTAATCAGGATATTGGCATCGGTCGTACTGACCTTCTCAACCAACAGTCGTAGCGGACGGATGACGGAGGAATTTCCCCAGTACATACTCGATTTTTCCGTCGGTTGTGAGGCCTGCTTTCCTTTCTTCTCGTTTCCACGGGCTTTGGCATAAGCTTCTTGCAGAGTCTGCACCAGTTTGGCATTGTCCCAAGGCTTTACAATGAAGTCGGTCGCTCCATCCTTCAGCCCTGTTACCGCTAAGTTGATGTCGGCATAGGCAGTGAACAATACCACTTGAATCTGCGGACGCAGCCGTTTGATTTCGCGCAACCAGTAAAGTCCCTCATTCCCGCTGTTGATGCCGGAAGAAAAGTTCATGTCCAGCAGCACCACATCAATCGCTTCCCGTTGGAGTAGGGAAGGAATGGTTACGGGAGAATTCAGGGTGATTACTTGCTGGAAATATTCCTCCAGAAGATATTGCAATGAAGTAAGTATGTTGCGGTTGTCATCTACAACGAGTAAAGTTCCTTGTTTTGCCATCTGTGATTGAGATTTTGCGACAAAAATAGGAATTTTCAAGGCATAGCCCTCAAAAATGTCTAAAAAATATGTACAGTGACAAAAAATTAGACACTCATTGTCAAAAAATTAGACACTTGAGATTCTATGTAATATTCTATCTTATTGAAAATGAATTGAATAAAACTTTGGCACGGTATTTGAATGCTCTTTTGCAGATAAAAGAAAACAATATGAATAAAAAGAATCTATTACGCATGATGATTTGTTTCTTTTCCGGTTGGATGGGGCTGGAAGCTGCGGCACAAGATGTATGGGACGTAGACCGCTGTATGGACTACGCCGTACAGCACAACCGTACCGTCCGGCAGCGGGAACTTGAAGCAGACAATGCAAGGTTGGATCGCATGAAGGCTATCGGCAGTTTCTTGCCCGGGGTAAGTGCAGGTACCAGCATACAATATAATTTCGGTCGTTCGGTCGATCCTGAAACCAATACCTACAACACCTTGTCTACTTTCAACAACGGTTATTCTATGGAAGCTTCCATGCCGATTTTCCGTGGTGGGGGACTGGTGAACGAGGTACGTCGGGCAAAGGCTGCCTGGCTGATGGGAAAAGCCGCCTGGCAGGAAGCCAAAGACAATACAGCGTTAGAGACTTTCCAGGCTTATATTGATGCCCTATATTGCTACGGCACTTTGCGACTGGCCCGCAAGAAATTGCAGGAAAGCGATTCGCTGCTATACAAAACGCGCCGTCAGGAGGAATTAGGGTTGAAAGGCTTGTCAGATGTGGCCCAAATGGAAGCCCAGCAGGCTACGGACAGTTATAACCTCACCCGCCAGAAGAACTTGTATGAAACAGCTTTGCTGACATTGAAACAGAAAATGAACTTTCCGGCAGAAGATACTTTACAGTTGGATACTGCCGTACTCGATACACAAACACTTCAATATATTCAGTTGACTCAGGAGCGTGCGGACGATGTGTTCCGTATCGCACTGAATGTCAATCCTACCCTCCAGCAGGCTGCACTGAATGCGAAAGTAGCCGATATGCGCCGTAAAATTTCATGGGCCAATGTGGTACCGTCCATCACGTTGTTCGGTGGAATTTCCAGTTCCTATTATAAGGAACTTCATTCTACGGCTTATCCTGATTTCCGTACCCAGTTCAATAATAACTTCGGTTCCTACGTGGGTATCAGTATGAGTATTCCTATATTCAACCGGCTTTCAGGAGTGACCAGCATGCGGCAGGCAAAAAACAATTACCGCATTGCTTGTGAACAATATGAATCGCAGAAAGAGGAATTGCAGAAATTGGTGCTTCAGGCTGTACAGGACCGGGAAGGCTATCTGAAGGAGAGCATACAGATGGAAAAGAAAGTCAGTTCCGACTCACTGGCCTATCATGTCACCCGACGCAAGTACGAAGAAGGCTTGATGACCTCACTCGATGTACAGAACAATGCAGCCACCTTGCTTGAAAGCGAAACTTTACTACTGCAAAGTAAGCTGACCTACCTGATGAAATGCCGTCTGGTAGACTATTACAAGGGAGAAGAAATTATTCGCGGGTTTGATGCTGCAGACAAATAAATAGAAATTGAAAAAAGACGATATTATGGATATACAGTTAGAAAAGAAAAAAGGAATCCAGAAGAAACATCTTCCTTATATTGGGGGAGGAGTTGTTATTCTTCTGCTGTTGGGCTGGATTATTTTCGGCAATCATGCTTCTACATTGAAAGTCGATGGTAAGTCACTGAACATTGCTGACGTGACTTATGGAAAATTCAATGACTATATCCGTGTGAACGGGCAGGTACAGCCTATTTCCGTGGTACAACTCAGTCCCGAAGAGGGAGGTATCGTGCAGGAAAAGGTGGTGGAAGAAGGAGCTCATGTGAAGAAAGGCGACGTGATTCTCCGTCTCAGTAACTCCAACCTGGATTTGCAGATTCTGAATGCGGAGTCTGAACTGGCTGAAAAGCAGAACCTGCTCCGTAATACACAGGTCACCATGCAACAGGACAAGTTGAACAACGAAACCGAGAAAGTACAGCTTGACATTGATACGCGCCGCAAACAGCGTACGTTCCAGCAATATCAGCGTCTGTACAAGGAACGTCTTATCAGCCGCGAAGAATATCTTCAGGCCAAGGAAGATTATGAAGTGGCCCAGAAGAAGCATAAACTGATTACGGAACGTCTGGTGCAGGATTCCATTTACCGTAACATTCAGATGGATCAGATGGAAGATAACTTGCAGAACATGCGCAAGAATGTCTTGCTGATTCGCGAACGGAAGGATAAACTGGAAGTGCGGGCTACAATTGACGGAGAATTAGGATTGTTGGATGCGGAGTTAGGACAGAATATCACCGCCGGACAAATGGTGGGACAGATTAATGACTTGTCGGACTTCAAAATCGAGGCTATGATTGATGAACACTACATCGACCGTGTGACCAACGGACTGCCCGCTACTTTTGAACGTCAGGGTTCTTCGTTTAACTTAAAGGTGCGCAAGGTGTATCCGGAAGTACGTGAGGGACGTTTCCGTACGGACTTCATCTTCCAGGGCAACCGTCCGGAAAATATCCGCAGCGGACAGACTTACTACATCGACTTGCAGCTGGGTGAGCCTACCGAAAGCGTGCTGATTCCGAAGGGTACCTTCTTCCAAGTGACCGGAGGAAACTGGATTTTTGTGGTCGACAAGGAAGGAAAGAAAGCCTATCGCCGTAAAATACGTATCGGACGTCAGAATCCGCAGTATTACGAGGTGTTGGAAGGATTGGAAAAAGGCGAACGTGTCATCGTTTCCGGTTATGAGAGTTACAAAGACAATGAAGTATTGGTGTTAAACTAAAAAATAAAATGTGATGAAAAAGATAGTACGTATATTGGCAGGTTTGGTAATGGGTTTGATGTGTGTAAACTGTGCCAGTGCAAGAAGTGGTAATGAAGAAAAAGTAAGTGAAACCCGCAGTGTGAGTTCTTTCCATTCCATTGAAGTGGAAAGTGTAGCCAGTGTGTATTTCACTCAGTCGGATACCTATTCTCTTCGTATAGAGGGAGAAAAGAAATGGGTAAACCAGACAAAGTGTACGGTGAAAGACGGAGTATTGCTGATTGCGTGGGCTGAGAAAGGAAAGAAAGCTACCCGGAACGTGAACGGACTCTCTATTTACATCAGTGCACCCGATTTGCAGAAAGTAGCTTTTGAAGGTGTTGGTTCATTCAATTGCAAGTCCCGCCTGAACCTGAAGGATGTGAAGTTTGATGTGGAAGGCGTGGGCAGTCTGCACGTGGCCGATTTGCATGCCCGGAATGTGCAAGTCAGTCTGGAAGGTGTGGGAAGCGGTGAACTGGCCGTAGATTGCGAACACCTGGATGCCAGCATAGAAGGTGTCGGTAGTCTTACTTTAAGTGGAAAGGCTAAATCGGCTCAAATCTCCAAAGACGGAATCGGTAGCGTTTCTACCCGGAGGTTGAAAGTCGGTGAATAAATTTCGTAATCGCAGTATAAAAACACTTACCACTCATGAACACACTTCTTAGAAATTTCTCGCATACCTTCCGGCGTTTCTTTACGGCCAGCGTATTGAATCTGTTAGGATTGAGTATTGCGTTTGCCGCCTGCTTCGTCATCCTGACATAGGTGGACTACGACTATAACTACAACAAAGCCTATCCGGCACACGATCGTATTTACCGGGTAGAAGTGGATGCAGGCGGAGATTACGGCTGGCAAATCTGGCTGGCTCGTCCTTTCTGTGAGCTGGTGGGAGCTTCTTCTCCACACATACAGGCCATTTCAGTTACTTCATTGTCAAACAATAAGAATGATTTTGAAGTAGACGAACACATTTATTCTGAGCCCTGGTTTACGGGATTTGGTGATTACCTGGAGGTATTTCAGCCTACTATGGTATGTGGAACGACTGCTTCGCTTAATGAACCCAATCATGCCCTGATTTCTGCATCCATGGCTCTCCGCTTTTTCGGTACTACAGATGCCATTGGTAAGACAATTTATGTAGACCGCAAATCCCGTAACCAGCCGTTGGTGATAGGAGGGGTTTACCAGGACATGCCGGAAAACTCTCAGTTAGGGAATTGTGTCTTTTCTTCCTACTCCCCGAACCTGAACAAAGATTCGTGGACAAACTGGAATTATGCCTTGTATATCCGGCTTGACAATCCGGCTTCATTGGCCGATGTCCGGCAGTCGGTGATAGAAGCCTGCAAGCGGATGATTCCAAAAGACCTGATTAGCGGAGAGGGAGAGGAAGACTGGGAGAATTTCATTCATTTTACACCGCTGGACGAAGTGCACTATTCTACGGTAGGCAACAAGGCGGCTACCAGCAAGGCGGCCGTATACCTGCTGCTGTGTGTATCGGTACTGATTTTGCTGACGGCAGCAGTCAACTACATGAACTTCTCGCTGGCAGAAACTCCCATGCGGTTGCGTTCCATTAACACCCAGAAAGTGTTGGGTGCTTCCACACTCTCTTTACGGATGTATCTGTTGTTGGAATCCGTATTGGTTTGTGTGTGTGGCTTCCTGCTGTCATTGCTTTGGCTCTATCTGTTGCAAGATAGTTCTTTAAATACCCTGGTGGCATCCGATCTCTCTTTGATGAATCATCCAAACTTGCTGATAGCTTTGGGCGGAATGGCCGTGTGCATGGGCTTGCTGGCTGGAGCCTATCCTTCTTACTACGTCACCTCTTTTCCACCGGCACTAGTACTGAAAGGCTCGTTCGGTCTTTCCCCGAAAGGAAAGATGCTGCGTACGTTTCTGGTTTGCTTCCAGTTCTTTGTCTCTTTCATGCTGATTATTGCGGTAGGCATCATGTACCTGCAGAGCCGTTACATTCAGCACAGCGACTATGGCTATGACAAGGAGGTCGTACTGGTGGGAACGATTCCTTATGAATATCTCGATCGCAGGGAAGCGATTGTCAGTGAATTGTCCGGACTTTCGGGCATAGAAGGTATTTCGATTTCCCAGTTCGTTTTAAGTTCAGCCGATAATTACATGTCGTGGGGAAGAGGAGAAGGAGAACATCACATACAGTTGGTCTGTTTTCCGGTAGATTACCGCTACTTATCTGTGCTTGGCATCAAGATTACTGAGGGGAGGAACTTTAAACCGGGCGACGGAGATGTGTATATTTTCAACGAAGCAGCCCGGAAGAAATATCCCTGGATGAAGGTGGACGAACCCGCTACTCCTGGTGATTATCCGGTGGTCGGATTCTGTGAGAATATTCGTTTCAGCAGTTTCCGCAACAACGATGCCGTAGAGCCGATGGCTTTCTTTATTTACGGAAAAGATTATGCCAATTGGGATGCCAACAATATCTTGAACATCCGGGTGGCTGCGGGAGTAGACAAAGTGGACATGCTTCACCGCTTGGCTGAGGCAACAGAAAAGATGGCACCGGGCCGTGATTTCAGATTCCGTTTCATGGATGAGGTGATTGACCAGAACTATCGTCGGGAACTGCGTTTCACCCGTCAGATTCTGTTGTTCTCCCTGATAGCCATTGTCCTCAGCATGATTGGTGTGTTCGGACTGACCTTATTTGAAAGCGAATACCGCCGGAAGGAGATTGGTATCCGGAAAATTATGGGAAGTTCCACCGGTGAGATTCTCTATATGTTTACCAAGCGTTATTTCGTCATGCTGGTGGTCTGCTTCGTACTGGCAGCTCCTTTTGGCTGGTGGATAGGGCATGACTGGCTGGAAAGCTTCTCTGATAAGACGCCTATCCGTGCCTGGGTATTTGTGACCTCCTTCCTGCTGGTCAGTCTTATTACGGTACTGACGGTGACATTCCAGTGCTGGAAGAATGCCAATGAAAACCCCGTACGGAGTATTAAGACGGAATAAACACATAAAACTATAAAATACGATGAAAGGACTGAAAACCTATTTTACCTATCTTCACCGCAACAAGCTGTTTACATTGGTCAACGTGGCGGGACTGGGCATTTCTCTGATGTTTGTGCTGCTTATTGCCAATATGGTAGTGCGACAGCTCACTGTGGGCAGCGATATAAAGGATATTGAGCATATTTATGTGTTGTCGAACGAGGAATATAGCGCCAGCAATTACCTGGTGGGTGAACGGCTGGCCAACCGTTATCCGGAAATGGCCGACTGGTGCGCTGTGAATGCTGAAGCTTGTAACTCGGGGAGTTATGCGGTAATAGATAACCGGAAAACCAGCCTCGAAATATATTGTGTGAAAGATAATTTCCTCCGTTTCTTTGGCTATTCGCTGTTGTCGGGAAATCCGGAACAGGCACTGGTCGATGCACATAGTATCGTGCTGACCGAATCGGCTGCCCGTAAACTGTTTGGGGATGAACCTGCGGAAGGCAAGATGCTTCGTTTGTCTGCAGACAAGAAGGAGATGTACACAGTGACAGGCATCATAAAAGACTTTGATAACTCTGTTATCCCCGATGAGGTAGAAGCTATTGTACCATTCGACTATGTAGATTTTGTGAACTGGGGAAGCAGTATGCGTAATCCGGATATGAACAACATGGGAGGGACGACGATACTGGTCCGTTTTCCTCAAGGTGTCAATCCCGATCAGAAAGCTGCCGATATGCTGTCTTTTCTCAAAACCTTTTCTTGGGGGTATCAGCATGAGTTGTTCCGTGAGGCATTCTGGATGCCGTTGAAAGACGTGTGTTTCTCCGAAATAATAAGTCTTCAGCTACGTCAGTACAATCCGGTGAAAGTCTGGATATTCTTAGTGGCAGGTATTCTGATTCTGCTGATGGCTGTATTCAATTACGTCAGCATGTGCGTGGCACAAGTAAGCTATCGTGCCAAAGAAATGGCTACCCGCCGGTTGCTGGGCTCTTCTGCACGGAGTATCTTCTGGCGCTTGTTGGGAGAGTCGGCCTTGTTTACCACAGGAGCCTTTCTGCTGGCTTTGCTGTTGGCTAAGGCTGTGGAACCGACGGCCTGTGACCTGCTGCAAACACGGCTGGACATCTGGGGTGACTTAAACGCCATCACTTTGCTTATCTATCTGATAGGAATTATTCTGCTTTCCTTGCTGGCCGGACTGGTACCTGCCTTTCTGCTTTCTCACTACCATCCATTAGATGTGGTGAAAGGCACTTTCCGTCGGAAAACCAAGGCGGTGTACCTTCGGGCACTGTATGTGGTACAGAGCGGACTCACCGTAGCCATGCTGACTTGCACCCTCTATCTGTCCGCACAAATCTACCGGATTCTTCGTGAACCATTGGGCTATACGTACGGTCATGTACTTGACTATCCTGCCATGACAGTCGGTTCCTCCGAAAAGATACGTCTTTTTCGTGACGAAGCCCGTAAGAAGCCCTTTGTAAAGAATGTCTGCTTGACTGCCGGTACGCCTGTAAACCGGGGAAACAACAATACCACCCAGCTTTACGACAACAACGGGATACCTCAAAATGTCAGTTTTCAGGTATTCCGTACCGATTCGGCCTTTTTGGACATCTTTCACATCCAGGTGTTCGACGATAGGAAGCTTCCACGGAAATGGGGGAACATGTATTTCTCCGAAAGTACGTTCGATTCTTTGCAGCTGGATTACGCGCGTACGGCAGAATTACGAAATGAATATGGCCGCCAGTATGCTGTAGGCGGACGGTATGCCGACATCAAATTCGGTTCCATTCTCCTTCCGCAGTCGCCCACCATGATTTCAGTAGAGCATCCGGACAAAGTAAGGCCCTGGAACGTACTGGTAGAAACCATTGAAGGCGATCAGGCAGCATATAAGAGAGAACTTGATGCCTTGTTTTCGGAAGTGGTGGAGGGTATTCCCTTTGAATCTAAATGGTATGCCGATGAGATGACGGAAGTCTACAAAGATTTGTTGCACATGCGTACTACTATTGTAGCCTTTACGTGTGCGGCCCTGTTGATTTCCCTATTGGGACTGACCGCCATGAGCATTTATTTCATCAGCCAGCGCAAGCGCGACATGGCCATCCGAAAGGTTTTTGGTTCCAGTGCAGGTATGGAACGGGCACGACTGCTTCGTTTCTCCCTGCTGTCTTTGCTGGCAGGTATGCTGCTGGCCGTTCCTTTGGCATGGTTCGGTGTACAGCAGATAGACGGTATCCTGCACTATTCACCCATGGCGATGTGGGGCGTGTTTGGCGTCGCCTTTCTGCTGGTAGCCTTGATTTCTTTAGGTTCCGTGTGTCTCATCAGTTGGGGAGCCGTTCGTGAAAATCCGGTGAATCACATTAAGACCGAATAATTTTTCATAGTGTGTAAAAACAGATAAAACAATCGGGACCTCCGCTCATTTGCCGAGGCCCCGATTTATATCTTAGAGACGGGCAGCTACTTTCTGCCAGTCCACCAGTGTCCAGAATGTTTCGATGAAAGCTGCCCGGCGGTTGCGGTAGTCAATGTAGTACGCATGTTCCCACACGTCGATAACCAGTAACGGTTTTAGTCCCTTCTTGAGCGGATTTCCGGCGTTCGATTCGCTGACGATGGACAAATGTCCGTCCTTGTCACTCACTAGCCAGGTCCATCCTGAACCGAACAGCGTGGTGGCAGCCTGCGTGAACTTCTCCTTGAAGGTTTCCACCGAACCGAAATCGCGGGCCAACGCATCTGCTAAAGGTTGAGGTATTTCCGGCTGCTGAGGAGTCAGTGTATCAAAGAAGAACGTATGGTTCCAGGTCTGGGCTGCATTGTTGAACATCGGTCCTTCCGCTTCTAGCAAGATTTGCTCTAGTGTCTTTTCTTCGTAAGGCGTGCCGGCAATCAGTTTGTTCAGGTTGTCTATGTACGTTTGCAAATGTTTTCCGTAATGATATTCCAGTGTTTCTTTGCTCATTTTCGGAGCCAGTGCTTCCAGTTGATAAGGAAGTTCAGGAAGTAAATGTTTCATATTTTCTCGATTTAAAGTTGATAATTTTTAGTTCTGTATTTATATAAACAAACAAATCGTTTGTAAAGTTGTAATTACGGTACTAATTTAATATAAAAATCGGTATTTCCCTAGAAAATTTCTGTCTAAATACCCTCTATACTCTGAGAAATCGTAATTTCGCTGACAGATTAGGTAGATTTCTATAATATTTTAAGGTTAAAAGTAACATGTGTGGAATTGTAGGATATATCGGAAAGCGAAAGGCTTGGCCGATATTGGTAGAAGGCCTGAAGCGCCTGGAGTATCGTGGATATGATAGTGCCGGAGCGGCCTTGATGAGCGACACTCATCAGTTGAATGTGTATAAATCCGTGGGAAAAGTAGCTGATTTGGAACGGACAGCCGAAGGGCAGGATGTGTCCGGTTGCGTGGGAATTGCTCATACGCGTTGGGCCACCCATGGAGAGCCCAGTACGGTAAATGCTCATCCGCATTGCAGCCAGAACGGTGATTTGGCATTGGTACACAACGGGATTATTGAGAACTATGCCGTGCTGAAAGAAAAGCTGCAGGCTAAGGGTTGCACCTTTAAGAGCAGCACCGATACGGAAGTGTTGGTGCAGTTGATTGGCTACATCCAGCAACAAGGCAATTTGGACTTGCTGACCGCTGTGCAGTTAGCTTTACGGGAAGTTATCGGTGCTTATGCCATTGCAGTAGTCGACCGTAAACATCCCGACGAGATTATCGCTGCCCGCAAGAGTAGTCCGTTAGTCGTCGGAGTAGGCGAAGGAGAGTTCTTCTTAGCTTCTGATGCCACTCCTATGGTGACTTACACCAATCAGGTGGTGTATCTCTCCGACGAAGAAATAGCCGTACTACGGGCAGGTGCTCCCTTGAAGATTGTTGATTTGAATAATGTAGAGTGTCCGCATGAAGCACAGACCATAGCTCTGAACATCGGTCAGTTGGAAAAAGGAGGTTTTCCCCACTTCATGCTGAAAGAAATCTTCGACCAGCCCGACTGCATCAGCGACTGTATGCGTGGGCGCGTGAATCCTGAAACTTGTACGGTCACCCTTTCCGCCGTATCCAATTACAAGGAACAACTGTTGCGTGCCGGACGCTTCATTATCGTAGCCTGCGGTACTTCCTGGCATGCCGGACTCATCGGCAAGCAACTGATTGAAAGCTTCTGCCGCATTCCGGTGGAAGTGGAATACGCCTCCGAGTTCCGTTACCGTAATCCGGTGATTCATCCTGATGACGTAGTCATTGCTATCTCCCAAAGCGGAGAAACTGCCGATACATTAGCTGCCATTGAACTGGCCAAGTCGCAGGGAGCCTTTATCTATGGCATCTGCAACGTCATCGGTTCTTCCATTGCCCGTGCTACGGATACCGGTTCCTATATCCATGTGGGCCCCGAAATCGGAGTGGCTTCTACGAAAGCCTTTACCGGACAGGTTACCGTGCTCACCCTGCTGGCTTTGGCGTTGGGACGAGAAAAAGGTACACTTTCGGAAGAAGAGTATCATCGGATAGTGAAAGAACTGGTCGCTGTCCCCGAAAAGATGCGGACCGTCCTGAAGCAGCATTCGTTCATCGCCGATTTCTCAAAGATGTTTACATACGCCCGTAACTTCATTTATTTAGGTCGCGGATATGCCTTCCCGGTTGCTTTGGAAGGAGCTTTGAAGCTGAAAGAAATTTCGTACATCCATGCCGAAGGTTATCCGGCTGCCGAGATGAAACACGGCCCCATCGCCCTGATTGATGCCGAAATGCCGGTAGTCATCGTAGCCACACAGTCGCCCTTGTACGAAAAAGTGCTGAGCAACATTCAGGAAATCAAGGCCCGCAAGGGAAGAGTGGTAGCCGTAGTAACCGAAGGAGATACGGTTATCCGAAACTTGGCTGATTACAGTATCGAACTTCCGGCTACGCTGGAATGTCTGAATCCGTTAGTGGCTTCCATTCCGTTGCAGTTGTTGGCCTATTACATTGCAGTTTGCCGTGGAATGGATGTCGACCAGCCACGTAATCTGGCTAAGTCTGTAACGGTGGAATAACGTAACCCTAATTTGAAAAAGCATTGTTGAAAAAGAGAAACCTCTAAGTCAGATTTTATGTTTCTCTTCCGTGAAACCTACGTTTCCGCTACGAGAAACGTAGGTTTTCCTTTTGAGAGACGTAGGTTTCCGCGATGGAAAACATAGAAAAAACGGAAGAGTTTTCTTTTTGATGAAGAGTCGTTTGGTAGATATGGTTTTGAAACTTGTCTATAAATAGATACTCTCTTTACCGATTGCAATGGTGAGTTTTGGACTGTATTATTTTTTATGAAAGGTTTCCTCTTTTCATGTAAAGATGTAAATTTGCACATCTTATTTCTTGGAAAAATACATAAGCGAGGAAGAAAATGCAGGAAGATGAATTGATATTGGCTGTAAAATCCGGTTCGGAGCGTGCTTACAAGCAACTTTATGAATTGTGGGTATCCAGACTATATCGGTTTGTGTTTCAGTACCTCAAATCAGAGGAAGCGACTGATGATGTGGTGCAGGAAACTTTTCTTCGTATCTGGACCAATCGGGAGCACCTGAATCCCGATCAGTCTTTCAAATCCTATCTCTTTACCATAGCCTATCATTTTCTGCTGAAAGAATTGAGAAGACAGATTCACAATCCGTCGATGGAAGAATATGTGGAATACCGGGACAAACTGGCTTCTTCGGCTAATGAGATTCCTGATGAACTGGACTATGACCGTTTTGTAAAGGCTTTGGAGAAAGCCAAACAGCATCTTTCACCCCGTCAGCGGGAAATTTTTGAACTCAACAAAGAATACGGTATGTCGGTCGCCGAGATTTCCGGAAAACTATCGGTTACAGAACAGGTAGTACGCAATCAGTTGTCTGCTGCCCTGAAGATACTTCGTACAGAATTACGTCAATATTATCCTTTATTGCTCTTATTTCTGGCCTAAAAAATCATTTTATGCTTTATAACATGTAATTTGATATGTTATAAATCTCCCCTTATTGGATATTACCCATAAACAAACGAAAAAAGTTTATGAGTGCACAAATAAACGATAAGGTATCAGGATTGTTACACAAGTTCCGTTCCGGTGACATCACGCCGGCGGAATTTCAGGATTTGCGAACCCGCATGGATGCTATATCCGATGTGGAATTGAAACATCTTCTGGAGACAGAGTGGGAAGAGTTTGAAGACCATTCTCCTTTGTCGGAAGAAAAAATGAAAACGCTCTATGAAGGCTTGCACATTCGTTCGGAAGAAGTGAAACCTCGTTTCACGCTGAAACGCTACTGGATGCAGGTTGCCGCTTCACTGTTGTTGCTCATAGCCGGAAGCTTGACGGTATTGACTTTTATGCAGCAGAATGAAATCAATGCACTGGCAGAACAGAATGTGGTGATACGTTCAGGCGATTACGGCAAGTCGCTCGTTACCCTTCCCGATGGAACCATAGTGCATCTGAATGCCAAATCTTCTTTGACCTATAGTCAGGATTTTGGGCGGAATGACCGCAAGGTAGCATTGAGCGGAGAAGGATTTTTTGAGGTAAAGAAAGATACAGAAAAGAAGTTTACAGTGGGTACAGGCTATATGGACATCACCGTATTGGGTACAAAATTCAATGTGTATGCATACGAGACAAAAGACATTGTGGAGATGTCGCTTGTAGAAGGTAGTGTGGATGTCACCACTCTACGCCCTCCTTATCAGAGCATACGCGTGAAGCCCAATGAAAAAGTGGTGTATAACAAGCGTACAGGAAACTTGCTGCATGAGCGGACAAGTAACAAGATGGAAACAGCTTGGATGAATAAAGAATTGGTGTTCCGTAGTGAACGGCTGGAAGATGTATTCCGTTGTTTGTCCCGCAAGTTTGCTGTCACCTTCTCCGTGGATGATGAGACTTTGTTGAACGATGTGTATACCGGTACGTTTGACGATGAAAACGTGGAAAGCATTATGCGTGTTTTGAAGTTCCATTATAATTTCAAGTACACAAATGAAGACGGAGTGATTTCTATTCAAACTCAAAAATAGTTGTAAACCTTTAAAAACTAAAATGCATGAAAACATAAGAAGGAAACAAAAACCCCGGATAATCGGCAAATTATCCAGGGCATGAAAGAAGGCTTAGTCCTGCAATTAAACTATGGTGGATACATAGTAAAATAAACTAAAACCTTAATTTGTTATGAATTTATGAAAACCGCAAAACAATCAATTGATTTAGAGTACAAAGGTACTAAAAAACGCTTGAATCTGCGCACTGCTTTGATTTCTTTGTGTATGTTTGCATTTGTTGGCACTTCTGCCCAGACGGGTACGGTGACCGTGAAACTGCGGAATGCTTCTGTCAAGGAATTGTTCAGTGCAATTGAAAAACAAACTTCCTATCGTTTTTCTTATCGGGATGCAGAAATCAAGGGGAAAGGAAATGTGACTATTTCTGCAACCAATCGTGAATTAAAGCAACTTTTAGAAGGTGAACTTTCCAAATTGGGATTGAAATATGCAGTATCGGGGAATAAGATTATTGTGACTCCGGCTGCGGAAGCTCCTTCTGCACAGCCTAAAAAGGTGACCGGAAAAGTGGTAGATGCCAACGGAGAACCGGTGATTGGGGCTACTATTAAAGAACAAGGTACTGCTAATGGTACAATCACGGATTTTGACGGGAACTTTGCTCTTAATGTAGCTGATAATGCAATGCTTGAGGTTTCTTATATTGGGTATAAGAGTCAAGAACTGAAAGCTGTGGTTGGGAAGACACTTTCTGTGACATTGAAAGAAGATACGGAGGTGTTGGATGAAGTTGTTGTTGTGGGATATGGTACCCAGCGTAAAGGAAATATTGCTACAGCTGTTACAACTATAAAATCGGAGACTTTGCAGAATCGTCCGGTGCAGACTGTGGGAGAAGCTTTGCAAGGGCAAGTTCCAGGTCTGAATGTTGTTTCGAGTGCTGCTCCTGGTTCTTCCCCTAAGCTTCAATTGCGTGGTTCTGCTGTTCTTAATTCTGATAATTCCACAGATCCTTTGATATTGGTTGATGGTGTACCTGCTGATTTCAATTTTTTAAATCCGGAAGATATTGAGAGTATAAATGTGCTGAAGGATGCAGCTTCGGCTGCTATTTATGGTTCTCGTGCGGCAAATGGTGTGATTTTAGTGACTACCAGAAGAGGAAAGTCTGGAGAACCGACCTTCAGATATAATGGTTCTATAGGAGTTAATACGCCGATGTATATGCCAGAAGAGGTTAGTTCTGCCGAATTTGCGAAAATAAAGAATGAAGCCGAGATGAATATGGGACGGGTCCCTGTATATTCGGATGAAGAAATAGAGTTATTCCGAAATGGCACAGACCCTAATCGTTATCCAAATACGGACTGGCTTGATCTTGTTATTCAAAATAGCCTTACTACACGCCATGCTATAGAGGCGTCTGGTGGTACGGAGAAAGTGAAATATTTGTTAAGTGCTGGGATAGATCATCAGACAGGTGTATTCCCTCAAACGTCACAAAATGTTTTTAATATTCGTTCCAGTACAGATGTTGCTTTATCGAAGAAACTGAATTTGTCTTTTGATATCCGATATCAGTTAAGAGATATGGAAGAATTGCAAGATCAAGAGGATACATATAAGCAATTCCTTTCGGCTGATCCTACTATGGTGGCTTATTATACGGATGGCTCTTATGGATATAATGCCGGTTTTTTCCCTAATCCATTGGTCCCTTTGTATGAAGGTGGGCAGAAGTTCACCAAAAGGCATGAAACGTCTGGTATCTTTAAATTGGAGTATAATATTATAGATGGTCTGAAGTTTACAGGTATAGCTAATGTGAAATATACATTTAAGAATGAAGAATCTCGGAGCCGTAAAATGGTTTATAAAAGTTATTTTACGGGAGAAACCATAGAAAAAGGAACTAATGGATTTTCCGACAGAAGGGATTATAATGCTTACTACAACCTGCAAGCGTTGCTGAGCTATACAAAGAGCTTTGGAAACCATAACTTGGATATCTTGGCTGGTTATCAGCAGGAAAATGAAGAAAGTGACTGGTTGAAAGGTTCGCGTTCCGGTTATCCTACCGATTTAATCTGGGAGTTGAATCCTGGTCCTACGGACAATTGGAGCAACGATGGTAATGGTGAGCACTGGGCCTTGGCGTCCTTTATCGGTCGTGTCAATTATGATTTCAGCAACAAATACATCGTATCGTTAAGTATGCGTTCGGATGCTTCCTCCCGTTTTGCCAAAGGAAACAGATGGAGCACATTCCCTTCGGTGGCTGCTGCATGGCGAATCTCTCAAGAATCGTTTATGGAGAAAGTAAGTTCTGTTTTGGACGATTTGAAACTCAGGGCATCTTGGGGACAGACTGGAAATGCTACAAGTTTAGGGCTGTATCCAAGTTATACATTGATTAAAACAGGTGGTATGGTCTTTGGTAATACTTATCAGCAAATAGCTACTTTGAATACAATCGGAAATACGGATCTTACTTGGGAACATTCTGATATGCTGAACTTTGGATTGGATGCAACACTGTTCAAGAACCGGTTGAATCTGACAGCGGAGTATTATATTAAAGATACACGTGATATTCTGTTGGAAGTTCCTGTACCTTTGGAATATGGATTTGGAAAGCCCAAAATGAATGTAGGCCATGTCCGCAACAAGGGATGGGAAGTGTCTTTGGGATGGCATGATCAGATTAACGGTTTTTCTTATAGCATATCAGGAAACCTGTCGGATAACCGCAATGAAGTAATCGATTTGGGTAATACCGGACCATGGATTGGATCTACTACTTATACCGAAGAGGGGTTGCCTTTCAATTCAATTTATGGATATGAGTCCATGGGACTATTTCAGTCTGATGAAGAGGTGGCGAGTGCACCTTTTCAGAATTCTAATACGGGAGCAGGTGATATTCGCTACAAAGACCAAAATGGGGATAATAAGATTGATGCAAACGATCGAGTTGTGATAGGAGATCCTTATTCTCATTTTTTATATGGATTGAATTTGTCTCTCAATTATAAGAATTTTGATTTGGGGATGTTTTTTCAAGGAATAGGAAAAAAAGATCAGATTATTACGGACTTTTTTGTGCGTCCTTTGAACTCTTCTACAGTCTTTAAGCATAATCTGGACTATTGGTCACCTGATAATAAAGACGCCAAATATCCTCGTATCTTGAGTAAGACAGATGCCGATCATAACTATCAGCAGTCGGATTTTTGGATGATTAATGCCGGATATTTTAGAATGAAGAATTTGTCAATAGGTTATACCATACCATCAAAATTTGTGAAATCGATGGGAATGGACCGTGTTCGTGTATATTTCACGGCTAATAACTTGTTCACTATATCGGATTTTGTTCCTGGAATGGATCCTGAATCTTCCAGTTCTGTGGCATATCCTTTTGCAAGAACTTATTCGTTTGGTTTGAATGTTCAATTTTAAATGATAGATACGTATGAAAGCATTAAAAATAATAGTTTGTTTTGTTTTGATGGGACTGGGTATGTCTGCTTGTGATTCCTTCCTGACAACTCCTCCATTAGACCAGATATCGGAAGGACAATGGTGGCAGAATAAGGAACAAGTGGAAATGATGGTAAAGGGAGCTTACCAGTATATTTATGATGTGAATGAAATTGTGTTGAGGGATTGTATGTCAGACAATGCAACTCATAGAGAAAAATATAAGGATGTGGCTAATGGAACGTATACTACGCAAAGCAGTGCAGTTAAAGATGAATGGAAATATTCTGCTATTGCACACTTGAATTATGTATTGGAGGGCCTAGAAAAATCGAAAGGAAATATTTCGGAAGATGAATATCGTCGATTTAATGCAGAGGTACGTTTTATTAGGGCTACTATTTATTATGATATGGCATTCTTTTTTGGTGATGTTCCTCTTATAACGAAAACCTTATCAGTTGCCGAATCTCGTGAAACTTCTCGTCAGCCGAGACAAGAAGTTATCGACTTCGTTTTTAGGGAATTGGAAGAAGAAGTTTTACCTAATATTAACGCAATAGAGGTCAGTGAGAGCGGACGTATTAATGAACAAGTTGTTAATGCTTATTTGTCAAGGATTTGTCTGTTTGAAAAGAAATACGATAAAGTGTTGGCTTATACTGATAAGGTTATAAAGTCTGGTAAATATGAACTTTATTCCGATTACGAAGGACTTTTTCGTCCTCAGTCAGATGAGACCAATAAGGAAGTTATTTTCGAACGACAGTATAGTTCTCCATTATATGTACATACTTTGAATCGAGATTTGTCACCGGCATCGTCGATATATGGAGGATGGTCTCATGTTTTGCCATTACAGGAATTGGTTGATGAATATGAATGTATTAATGGGCATAAGGTTTCCGAATGTGAATCTTTAGGTTGTGAATATTATCAAAAAAGAAAAGATGCTGAAACTGAAATTCACAGAGGAGAATACGATTTTCGTGATCCTCGTTTGGGAGCAACTATTATGTGGCCATTTTGGGAGTGGAAAGTTGGTGGAAAGGTTCAATCTCGCTATGGAGTAGATGATCCCAATAGTCCTGATTATGTTAAGCAAGAAACCTTTATGACAGGTTACCTGATTACGAAATGGGTAGATTTGGAAGGTTCTTATGACGACCGCACAAGAGGTGGAAAGAATTTGACAATTTTGCGTTATGCAGATGTATTATTGATGCGTGCGGAAGCTTTGATTGAATTAGATCAGAATTTGGATGAAGCTGTTTCTTTAATCAATCAGGTAAGATTTAGGGTAAATATGCCGGGAATTAAGTTAGGGTTGCAAAATGAGTTGCGAGAAAAACTTCGTCATGAGAGACGAATTGAAACCGCTTTCGAAGGGCTTCGTTATTTTGATATTATTCGCTGGAGAATAGCGGATAAAGTTAAGTCTGGAAAGGTTTATGGAGCACGACTAAAAGCTGTAAGTGAAACTATGGAGAATAAGTTTGTAGAGGAAAGAATATGGGATGATAAAATGTTCTTGTTTCCTGTGCCACAAGAAGCTAGGGATAATAATCCTAACCTGACACAGAATAAAGGCTGGTGATAAAGCTGTGTGTGGGAGAGAAGATGCTTGCCATTATTTAATTGAATATAGTGACAAGCATTTTCTTTTAATTTGTATATTGGATTTAAAATTTTGATTATGATGAAAAAGAGAATTTTAATAAATATAAGCATAAAATCATATATATGGATATTGGTGTTCCTGTGTTGTAAGTCTGTAGGATGGGCTATGGAACAGCCAAAATTTTCCACTGCCGGATTTTATGAATTGCCGAATACCGGTAGAGAAGTATATTCGATGAATCAGGCATGGAGATTCTTCAAGGGAGATGTGAAGGGCACCCCTACTAATGTAGCTTACAATGATTCTGCATGGGAAATTGTATCCATTCCTCACGGGTTGGAATATTTGCCTGTAGAAGCCAGTGGTTGCGCCAATTATCAGGGGGTGGCTTGGTACCGTAAACGTTTCACGTTGAATAGTAATCTGTCGAATAAACAGTTGTTCATTCATTTTGAAGGTATAATGGGAAAAAGTGAAGTTTATTTGAATGGTAAACTTCTGAAAAAGCATTATGGAGGTTATCTTCCCGTTATATTAAATGTAACTAATGATGTGGAATTAGGCAGAGAAAATGTAATAGCCGTGAAAGCTGATAATAGTGATGACCCGTCCTATCCGGTAGGAAAAGATCAAAACATGCTGGATTTCACGTATTTTGGAGGTATTTATCGTGATTGTTGGCTGATTGCTCATAATGATGTATTTATTACTAACGAAAACTTTGAAAATGAAATTGCAGGCGGTGGTGTTTTTGTTTCATATCAGGATGTTTCGGAACAATTCGCTATCGTTAATTTGAAAGCTCATATTCGCAATGTATCAAATAATAAACAGAATGTACAAGTCTGTTTTGAACTGAAGACAAAAAACGGAGAGTTGATGCAATCTGCTGTTGAACATTTGTATGTAGGAAAGGATAATGCGGCTTATGCCATTACTTCTATAAAAGTGAATCGTCCGTCTTTGTGGAGTCCGGAGAATCCTTATTTGTATTATTTGGATATTTTTGTCAAAGATGCAAAAGGAAATGTGATTGATGGATATCGCAAGCGTATAGGAATCAGAAGTGTTGAGTTTAAAAATACGGATGGCTTGTGGATTAATGGGAAACAGTATGAAGGGAAATTGATGGGTACTAATCGGCATCAGGATTTTGCTGTATTGGGCAATGCTTTACCTAATTCTTTACAATGGAGAGATGCCAAGAAATTGCGGGATGCAGGGATGAAAGTTATCCGTACACATTATGTCATTGATCCAGCTTTTATGGATGCTTGTGATGAGTTGGGGCTGTTTGCTTTAGTGGAAGTTCCTGGATGGCAGTTTTGGAATGATGATTCAATTTTTTCCGAGCGGCTTTATTCTGATATCAGAAATATGGTACGTATTCACAGAAATCATGCATCGTTATTCTTTTGGGAACCTATTTTAAATGAAACCAATTATCCCATAACATTTGCTAAAAAGGCGTTAGATATCTGTAATGAAGAATATCCTTATCCCTATAGTATTGCGGCTTGTGATCATGGAGCTGCTGGTGATAATTACTATTTATTATTGTTGCGTCCAATAGAGAATAAGTTAGAGAAGAGTAAAACTTATTTTATTCGTGAATGGGGAGATAATGTGGATGACTGGAATGCGCAAAATTCGGACAGTCGTGTTGCTCGTGGATGGGGAGAAGTGCCTATGCTCTTGCAGGCCGAACATTATGCTTGTCCTTCGTATATCAAGGATTATCCTATATTGTGCTATGAAACTATTTGTAATAAGCCTAAGCAGATTGTCGGCGCTTGTTTCTGGCACTCGTTTGACCATCAAAGGGGATATCATGCTGATCCTTTCTATGGTGGTATGATGGATGCTTATCGGCAGCCTAAAACATCCTATTATATGTTTATGGCGCAACGGGAATTAGAAAAGAGTAATTTGATTGCTGATAATGGTCCGATGGTGTATATTGCTCATGAATTGACACCATTTTCACCGGAAGATGTAACTGTGTATTCCAATTGTGATGAGGTGCGATTGACTGTATTTAAAGATGGAAAGCAGTATGTTTATAGCAAAGACAAAAATCATAAAGGGATGCCATCTCCTATAATTAAGTTTAAGAGTGCATTTCATTTTATGGAATGGAAAGCTATGGCTCGTGCAGGAAAGCAGGATGAGGCTTACCTTTTGGCTGAGGGTATTGTCGATGGCAAGGTGGTTGCTGTTCATAAACGTTTTCCTTCCGGACAGGCTGATCGTATTCGGTTAAGGTTAGACGATGAGGCTGTCGGACTGAAGGCTGATGGTTCTGATGTGGTAGTGGTAGTAGCCGAAGTAGTAGATAAAAGAGGAACAATAAAGCGGTTGAATAATTCATGGATACGTTTCTCGATAGAAGGAGAAGGAAGATTGTTAGGTAACAGTTCGATTGGCGTGAATCCAACTCCCGTGACATGGGGAACTGCTCCAATTTTGGTTCAATCGACAGCTAAGGCAGGAAAGGTAAAAATCGTTGCTTCTATGCAGGTTCCAGGTCAATCCCGTCCGTTGGAAGGTGTGCTTGAATTTGAAACACTTCCTGACTCTCAAAAGGAGATTTCTTCTGCCAAGGAATTAAGTCTGCAAAGCAAACAAAGCCTTGAGGTAAAAATGGTTTCTGGCCAAGGCGATTTGGAAAGAGAAAATGCCCGATTGCGGAAAGAGTTGAATCAGCTTAAAGTGAAAGAAGTGGAACGCCAGCAGACTTATTTTGGAGTTGGTATCAATGATTGATTTATTGTTTTGCATTTTACATTGTATGAAAAAATATGTAAAGTTTATTTTTTATAATTTGTTCCTATTCTTCTATTCAGTGCAATTGTGGGGGCAGTCCCCTTCTTTGAAACTTTGGTATAAATCACCTGCCAATGCTTTGGCAGGTGATAATTTTACCGAGTGGAAGGATGATAAGGAATGGCTGAAAGGACTTCCGTTAGGAAATGGCTCGTTGGGAGTAGTTGTCTTTGGGGATGTAGCTATGGAACGGATTCAGCTGAATGAGGAAACCATGTGGTCTGGCAGTCCGCAGCAATGCGACAACCCTCAGGCTCCTTTGTATCTAGAGCAGATCAGGAAACTTTTATTTTCGGATAATTATAAGGAAGCTACGGAACTTACTAATCGTACTCAAGTATGTATAGGGGCAGGTTCGGGAAGAGGCAATGGGGCTAAGGTACCTTTTGGATGTTTTCAGACTTTAGGGGACCTTTGGATTGATTTTGCTAATAAGAGGGAATATACAGAGTATTATCGGGAATTGAATCTGGAGAACGCCATGGCTACAGTAACCTACAAACAAGGAAATGTTCGCTTTAAGCGTGAAATCTTTGTCAGTTATCCGGATCAGGTAATGGTGATTCGTTTATCGGCAGATAAAGGTCGTCAGCTTTCTTTCACTTGCTGTATGACTCGCCCCGAGAGGTTTGTTACTTATGCGGAAGATAGTCAGTTGGTTATGAGTGGAGCTTTACCGGATGGAACGGGTGGAGATGGATTGCGATATATGGCGCGCTTGAAAGCAGTAACTGATGGAGGAACTATAAGTTGTAACGATTCTACTTTAACGATAGATAAAGCCGATGAAGCTATATTGTTTTTAACTGCTTCTTCGGATTATCAGTTGGTATATCCGTATTATAAAGGTCGTGATTATATTTCGCTTACAAAGGAGAGAATAAGTAAGGCCGGGGGAAAAAACTTTAACGACTTGTACCAGGCACATCGGGAAGAATACAGTACCTATTTTAACCGGGCAACTTTTAATCTTAATGAAGCTTCGGATACAATAGCTACGGATGTCTTGGTGGCTGATGCAAAAGCAGGGAAGGTTAATTCACATCTTTACGAGTTGATATTTCAATACGGGCGTTATTTGCTGATTTCGTCCTCTCGTCCAGGAACGATGCCTGCTAATTTGCAAGGTATTTGGGCCAATAAACTCCAGACTCCGTGGAATGGTGATTATCATACGGATGTAAATATTGAGATGAATTATTGGCTGGCAGAGATTACTAATTTGCCGGAAATGCATTTGCCGATATTCGACTTAATCACATCATTAGTCAAGCCGGGAGAAAAAACGGCGCAAGTACAATATCGGAAAAAAGGTTGGGTAGTACATCCTATTACAAACGTATGGGGATATACTTCCCCTGGTGAAAGTGCATCGTGGGGAATGCATACTGGAGCGTCTGCCTGGATTTGTCAGCATATCGGGGAACATTATCGCTTTACGGGCGAAAAGGATTTCCTGAGAAAAATGTATCCGGTACTGAAGGGGGCGGTAGAGTTTTATATGGACTGGCTGGTGACAGATCCGAAGACGGGTAAGCTGGTGTCTGGTCCGGCAGTTTCTCCAGAGAATACGTTTGTGGCTCCTGATGGAAGTCCGTGTCAGATCAGTATGGGGCCGACGCATGACCAACAGACCATCTGGCAGTTGTTTGATGATTTTGAGATGGCATCTGAAGCTCTTCAGATAAACGATGCGTTTACGCAGGCAGTAGCCGATGCAAAAGGAAAATTGCTGGAAACACGTATCGGTTCCGATGGCCGTATTATGGAATGGGCACAGGAATTTCCGGAAGCAGAACCAGGGCATCGTCATATTTCTCATTTGTTCGCCGTGCATCCGGGTTCGCAAATCAATCTGTTACAGACACCAGAACTGGCTGAGGCTGCCAGCAAGTCGATGGATTATCGTATCTCGCACGGTGGAGGACATACCGGTTGGAGTTCAGCCTGGTTGATTAGTCAGTATGCTCGCCTGCATCGGGCGGAAAAAGCCAAGGAAAACTTGGATAAGGTATTGGAAAAAAGTTTGAGTCCTAATTTGTTTACTTTGTGTCCTCCTTTTCAAATTGATGCGAATTTTGGCACCACGGCCGGTATTGCAGAAATGCTGCTGCAAAGTCATGTATATGAGCGGGGTGCTTATATCGTTCAATTGCTTCCTTCACTTCCGGAAAGATGGAAGAACGGAAAATTTTCAGGTTTGAAAGCTCGAGGAGGATTTGAAGTATCCGTTGAATGGAGAAATGGTTCTATCGTTCATGCTGAAATAAAATCGTGTTTAGGAAATGCTTACCGGATTTATTATCAAGGAAAGTATATAGAATCAGATACTTTGAAGAAAGGAGAAACTTGGAGTTGGAATGGAAAATAGTTGTGGGCTTGTCTGGTTTCAACAGGCTCTTATGTTTATACTGTAAAATGTTTATACGTTATTAGCAACTGTATTTATGAAAAACTTTAAAATCCATTTGATTGGTGGAGCTTCTTGTGTGGCTGTGGTTGCTTCTGCCCAATGTTTACCACATTGTACTCCCAATATCGTGATTATCGAAGCGGATGATTTGGGCTTTGGAGATTTGAGTTGTTATGGGGCAGAACGGATACATACCCCGGGTATGGACCGTTTGGCTACCGAAGGATTAAGGTTTACGGATGCGCATTGTACTGCAGCTACTTCTACTCCAAGCCGCTATTCATTGTTGACGGGGATGTATCCTTGGACTAACCCGGACGCAAAGATTCTTCCAGGAAACGCGGCACTGATTATTGATACCAAGCGTATGACTCTGCCTAAGATGATGAAACAGGCTGGTTATACAACGGGGGTTGTAGGCAAATGGCATTTAGGACTGGGCGATGGTTCGGTCGACTGGAATAAAAGAGTATATCCGGGAGCAAAGGAAGTGGGATACGATTATTCTTTTATTCAGGCTGCTACGAATGACCGTGTCCCGTGTATTTTTATTGAGAACGGAATGGGAGTCGGGCTGGAACCTGATGACCCTTTGTTTGTCAGCTATAAAGAAAACTTTAAGGGAGAACCGACGGGAAAGAGTAATCCGGAATTATTACGGATGCATCCTAGCGTAGGGCATGTCGGATCGATTGTAAATGGAGTACCTCGTATCGGTTTTCAGAAGGGAGGCAAGAAGGCGCAGTGGCGTGATGAAGATATGGCGGAACTTTTTCTGGAAAAGGCAAAAGCTTTTTTGAACGACCATTGTGACAAACCTTTTTTCTTGTATTATGGTTTGCATCAGCCTCATGTGCCGCGTGTTCCTAATAAACGCTTTGTAGGGAAATCGGGTATGGGACCTCGTGGTGATGTGATTCTGGAAGCCGACTGGTGTGTGCTAGAGTTTCTGAAGGAAATGGACCGGCTGGGCTTGACGGAGAATACGCTGGTTATTCTGACCAGTGACAATGGACCTGTTCTGGACGACGGCTATAAGGATGAAGCGGAAGAACTGGTTGGAAGTCATAAACCTGCCGGGCCTTATCGGGGATGGAAATGCTCTCGTTATATGGGAGGAACTTGCATACCTTTTATTGTGCGGTGGCCTGAGGTGGTGAAGCCGGGGGTTTCCTCAGCTTTTGTTTGCCAAATGGACCTGTTGGCGTCGTTGGCTGCGCTTTTAGGTCAGAGCTATTCAGATAAGTTAGACAGTCAGAATACGCTTGCTACTTTCCTTGGAATGAATGATAAAGGACGCGATGAAATGATTATAGAAGGAATGCTTAATTATGCTTATCGCCAAGGAGAATGGGTGCTTATTCCTCCTTATCCATTGGAAAATAAATCGTATGAGTTGTATAACCTTAAAAATGATTTATCACAACAAAGGGATTTATCGGATAAATATCCGAAAAAAGTGAAGGTGATGCTTATGCGTTTTGAGCAATTGAAGCGAGAAACAGGGAAGTGCACGAATTATTAGAACTAGTCATGATGAAGGTTGATAAAAAGTTAGTTTAAATACGCGATGTCAGAATTAAATTAGTAAAGAAATTTATGTGTGATTGGTTTATGACTATAAGGATTTATGAGAAAAATATTGACGTATTTTATACGGATTATGGGATATCAATACACTTGCAACTCTACAATTGTTTTTGTATCAGTGACTTACTAAGGTTCTTAGAATCGTAAGTAATTCATAATTAATGGTTGATAAGTAAGAAGAAAGCGTGCTGTTTTTCCTCTTTACAGATATTTTCTTTATCTTCAAAGGCAAAACCGCACGCTATGAATTACGAAACTTATCAAATCATGCTATATGTCCTGTCCTTCTTGGCAGTGATAGTTTTTGTAGCACTTTATTTTGTGAAGGCTGGGTACGGCATGTTCCGTACTCGCTCGTGGGGATGGTCTGTGCCGAACAAAGTAGGCTGGGTACTGATGGAAGCTCCTTCATTTGTGGTAATGGGGATTTGGGCATGGAAAGCAGGAGTAGAGGTGTATACTCCGCAGGCCGTATTTGTAGGACTGTTCATGTTGCATTACTTTCAGCGTTCGTTTGTTTTTCCGTTGCTGATGAAAGGGAAGAGCCGGATGCCGTTGGCTATCATGGCGATGGGAATACTTTTCAACGTAATTAATGCGACCTTGTTGGCTGCCAGCTTTTTCAGTTGTGCATTGCCGGGGAAGTACGAACCGGCCACATTTTGGACAAATCCTTTACCTTGGGTAGGAGCCGCGATATTTTTCATAGGAATGGCCATTAATCTGCATGCAGACCATGTAATCCGGAATTTACGGAAGCCGGGCGATACACGTCATTACCTGCCGGAGAAAGGTTTTTATCGCTATGTGACTTCAGCCAATTATTTCGGGGAACTGGTGGAATGGACTGGATTTGCCTTGCTGACGGCTTCGCCTGCGGCCTGGGTGTTTGTGTGGTGGACAGCAGCCAACCTGGTGCCGCGTGCCGATGCCATTTACAAACGCTATTGTGAGGAGTTCGGAAAGCAGGCGGTAGGAAACAGAAAAAGGATTATACCTTGTATATATTAGGAAAAGGAGGGAAGATGGATTCACTTTTATTTACTCCGGTTACTTTGGGACCGTTGACACTGCGTAACCGTAGTATTCGTTCGGCCGCATTTGAAAGCATGTGTCCGGGAAATGTGCCTTCACCGCAATTGCTGGATTATCACCGCTCGGTGGCTGCTGGTGGGGTGGGAATGACTACGGTGGCGTATGCAGCTGTGACGCGTAGTGGACTTTCATTCGACCGGCAGTTGTGGATGAGGCCGGAGATTGTGCCGGGATTGCGTGAACTTACGGATGCGGTACATGCCGAAGGGGCTGCGGCAAGCATTCAACTGGGGCATTGTGGCAATATGTCGCATAAGAGTATTTGCGGATGCCTTCCGGTAGGAGCAAGCAGCGGATTCAATTTGTATTCACCGACTTTTGTGCGCGGATTGCGTGCCGATGAATTGCCGGAAATGGCGAAAGCTTACGGACGGTCTGTGTGTCTGGCGCGTGAAGCAGGCTTTGATGCGGTGGAAATACATGCCGGCCATGGATACCTGATCAGTCAGTTTCTTTCCCCTTCTACCAATCACCGGAAGGATGAATTTGGCGGAACGTTAGCGAACCGCATGCGTTTTATGGAGATGGTGATGGAGGAAGTGATGAAAGCAGCGGGGAATGACATGGCTGTACTGGTGAAAATGAACATGCGCGACGGTTTTCGGGGAGGTATGGAACTGGACGAGTCGTTACAGGTGGCACGGAAACTGCAGGAATTGGGAGCGCATGCGCTGGTGTTGAGCGGCGGGTTTGTCAGCAAGGCACCGATGTATGTGATGCGGGGCGAGATGCCTATCCGAACCATGACGTACTACATGACCTGTTGGTGGTTGAAGTATGGCGTACGGCTGGTAGGTAAGTACATGATACCCTCTGTGCCTTTCCGTGAGGCTTATTTTCTGGAAGATGCCTTAAAGTTTCGTGAGGCACTGGACATACCGTTGGTGTATGTGGGAGGTCTAGTGTCGCGTCAGAAAATAGAGGAGGTATTGAATCATGGTTTTGAAGCGATACAGATGGGGCGTGCGCTGCTGAATGAGCCCGATTTTGTGAATCGTATGCGGCGGGAAGAGAATGTACGGTGCAATTGTCGTCATAGTAATTATTGCATTGCCCGTATGTACACGTTGGACATGGCTTGTCATCAGCATTTGCAGGAGGAACTGCCGCCTTGTCTGAAGAAAGAAATCGAACGAATTGAAAGCAAGGGATGAGATGGAGCGTAAATTAGCAGTGATTACAGGTGCCGACGGAGGAATGGGAACAGAGATTACCCGTGCGGTGGCGTTGGCTGGTTATCGGGTGATAATGGCCTGCTGTAACAGGGAAAAGGCTGAGGCTAAAAGAGAGTGGCTGGTGAAGGAGACAGGGAATCCGGAGGTGGAGGTCATGTATATTGATTTGGCTTCGTTGGCTTCTGTGGCTGACTTTGCGGAGCGACTTTGTGCCCGTGGGGAGAGGTTGGCATTGCTGATGAACAATGCCGGGACGATGGAAACTGGTCGCAGACTGACGGAGGATGGACTGGAACGTACGGTGAGTGTGAATTATGTGGGGGCTTATCTGTTGACACGTAGGTTACTTCCACTAATGGGAGAAGGGAGCAGAGTGGTCAACATGGTGTCGTGTACGTATGCAATCGGACGGCTGGATTTCCCGGATTTTTTCTTGCGCGGAAAGAAGGGGAGTTTCTGGCGAATACCGGTTTATAGCAATACGAAATTAGCTTTGACGCTTTTTACGCTTGAATTGGCAGCTCGTGTGAAGGAGAGAGGTATTGTGGTGAATGCGGCTGATCCGGGCATTGTATCGACGGATATTATTACCATGCACATGTGGTTTGACCCTTTGACGGATATTTTCTTCCGGCCGTTTATCCGGACACCTCGTCAAGGGGCAGCTACGGCAATCGGCTTGTTGCTGGATGAAGAGGCAGGCAAGCGTACCGGTACATTGAATGTAAGCGGACGTGCTGTAAAGTTGTCCGGGAAGTATCTTCCTCATGTGCAACAGCAGGAGTTGTGGGAGCGTACGGAGGAGATTGTGAAGAAGTGGTTATAAGATGTATAAATGAAAACGGGCCGGCTTATCTGTGTGACAAGTCGGCCCGTAGCGTTAAAGATTATGTATTATACCAAGTGAGCAATCAGTTCTTCACGGTCGCCTGCTAACAGGTCGATAACCGGAACTTCAATCATGGTGTAGCATCCCGGTTGCTGCTTCATAGAAGCACGAGCTACACAAACCAGTACCTGAGCTGTCAGAGCCGGGTTGTTGATCTTCATGTCAAATTCGAAGAGCTGGTTGTGAGTCTTACCTGATACACCTTTGCGAACCAGGTTTACACCGTGACCTACATCGTTCAGGTCGTCTACGCAAGGAACCTGGATAACGTGTGTTTCATCGTTTACAAAATAGGGGTCAGCTTTGATAGCTGCTTCTACTGTCTTGAAATCTGCACCTTCTTCCAGTTCTACATATACCATACGGCGGTGAATACCTGTTCCCACCGGAATAGTCATAGACAACGCATCTTTTACTCCGGCAATGGCGCGAACGGCTACAGAGTGTCCCATGCTGCGGCCCGGACCGAAGTTAGTGTAAGTGATTCCTTTCGGAGCGATGGCTTCCAGCAGCGCACGTACTACAGAGTCGCTTCCCGGATCCCATCCAGCAGAAATGATAGCTACTGCGTTGTGAGCTTTTGCTGTTTCACCCAAAGAACGGCGCAGGCTGGTAATCTGAGTATGGATGTCGAAGCTGTCTACCGTGTTGATTCCTAATGCAAGGATTTCTTTTGCATATTGTTCTACGCTGCGGGTCGGAGTTGCCAGAATAGCTACATCTACATCTTTCAGTTCGCGAATATCTTTTACTACAGGATAATCGGCCAGTTCTGCAGGTTTGTTTTCTGCTCCATTACGGCGTACGATACCTGCTACTTCAAAATCAGGAGCTGCTTCAAGCGCTTCCAGTGTGAATTTTCCGATGTTTCCGTAACCTACTACGGCTGCTCTAATCTTTTTCATATTTCTTATTTGTTTTAAGTTGTTTCGTTTTAGTTGGCGCAAAAATACAGAATTAGAATCATTCCAAACAAGCAATAAAGCCACGAATTCCAAAAAAATCTGGCTGAACTTACAATTTATAACTTTCTTATCGTTATTTTTGTTCTCCATTTTATAAATTGTTAGAAAAACATGATTGAATATATCAAAGGAGAACTTGTGGATGCTACTCCGGCGTGGGTGGTTGTAGAGTGTAATGGATTAGGATATGGAATTAATGTGTCGCTGAACACTTACTCTGCCGTACAGGGAAAAAAGGAGGTCAAACTCTATATATATGAGGCCATCCGTGAAGATGCGTATGTGTTATATGGATTTGCCACCCGTCAGGAGAGGGAATTGTTTTTGTTGCTTATCAGTGTATCGGGCATTGGAGGAAATACGGCACGTATGATTTTGTCGGCACTTTCTCCTTCGGAATTGTGTAACGTGATTGGCAGTGGAAACGACAAGTTGCTGAAGACCGTGAAGGGGATTGGTTTGAAAACGGCCCAGCGCATCATTGTGGAGCTGAAAGATAAGATTGCAGTGACAGGTATAGAGAGTGCGGCAACCGTCAAATCGGTGGCTGTAGCTGCCAATACGGAAATATATGAAGAGGCAGTGGCTGCATTGACCATGTTGGGATTTGCACAGGCGCCTTCTCAAAAGGTGACCGCACAGATTCTCAAGGAGGAACCGGATGCACCTGTGGAAAAAGTGATCAAACTTGCTTTAAAGCGACTTTGAATATAGAAGTACTCTCTTGTGGGAGTACTTTCTTTTTTATTTAAAATGTCTTATCTGGTAAGGGACTATGCTTGTAAAATATGTTAAATGATTAATCTTTACAGGTTACAACTTTCGCCTTGTTTTTGTACTTTTGTTTCCCGAAAAAGGATAAGATGTATCAGTATGAAACTTTATTTTACTTCTGTAGTTCGTTACAAAAATAAGATTCATTTCTTTCATTCATGGGGCGTGTCTGCTCAGATTTAATCTTGATTCTTTCCTTTTTTATTCCTTTTATTTTTTTATTTATTCATTATTTTTTTTCTGATTGATTTTATTATGAGCAAAAGAAAAAGGCTCATAGTGCTTTGTTGTGTGGCACTATGTAGCCAGTATTTTTATGCCCAAACTCAATTGGGCATTGAGGATTTATTTCATCTTGCAGATGAAAACAGTCAAAGTATACGGACGTATAAAACAAGTAAAGAAGTGGCTGATGAGGCGTTAAAGGCCGCTAAGGCACAGCGGTTGCCTGATATAAATGTGGCCATTTCTGCCAGTTATTGGGGAAATGGAAAATTGTGGGACCGGGATTTCGGTAATGCCACAAAGATAGAGATGCCTCATTGGGGAAATAATTTTGCTTTGGAGGCTCAGCAGGTGATTTATGCCGGAGGAGCGGTGAGCAGTGGAATCCGGTTGGCGGAACTTGCACAACAGATGGCGGAACTGGACTGGCAGAAAAATCGTCAGGAAATTCGTTTTTTATTAGTGGGGCATTATCTGGACCTTTATAAATTAGATAATCAGACTCAGGTATTACAAAGGAATCTGGAGTTAACAGAACAGGTGATTGATAATATGAGAACACGTCATGAACAGGGAACGGTATTACAGAATGATATTACTCGCTATGAACTTCAGCGAGAGAATCTGAAATTGCAGTTGGCCAAGGTATTGGATGCAAGAAAAATCCTTCATCATCAGTTGGTGACTACTCTGCATTTGCCGGAGAATACGGTATTTGCACCCGATTCGGCCTTGTTGGAAAGAGAAATTCTGACGTTGACAGAGAATGACTGGCAACAAATGGCTGTACAGAATCATATAGGATTGAAGGAGTCGCAAACAGCGGTGCTGGTAAATGAACAGAAGGTAAAACTGGAGCGTTCAGAACGCTTGCCAAAAATATCATTGATGGCTGCAGAACATTTGGATGGTCCGATTACAATCGAAGTACCGGTACTGGATAATAACTTTAACTATTGGTATGTGGGAGTAGGTGTAAAATACAGTCTTTCTTCTCTTTTTAAGAATAGTCGTAAACTGAAGCAGGCTCGTTTGGAGGTCCGGAAGGCCGAGGAGACTCATCAACTAGAACTGGAGCAAGTTGAAAATGCCGTGCAGGCTGGGTACGTGAACTTTTTAACTGCTTTTACTGATTTACATACGCAGGAGAATAGTGTGAAACTGGCAAATGAGAATTATGAGGTGACGAGCAATCGATATGAAAATGAAATGGCATTGTTGACTGATATGTTGGATGCCAGTAATATGAAATTGACTGCTGATCTTGGGCTGGTTAATGCCCGCATCAATGTGATATATAATTATTATAAGATGAAATATATTACTCATACATTATAGAATATAGAAACCGATAAATTTGAAACGTTATGATGACAAGAAAAACAAAAAAGTTAATTTATAATACATTTATTATTTGTGTATTATGTATAGGGGTGGTTTATGTTTGTGCTCGTTTTATTCATTTGGGAAATGTGGAGTATACGGACAACGCACAGGTAAAGCAACACATTACTCCGGTCAATACTCGGGTATCCGGATTTATCAAGAAAATTTATTTTGAAGAGTATAAACCGGTTCATAAGGGAGACACCTTGCTGGTTATTGAAGATACTGAGTTTCGTTTACGCCTGGCGCAAGCTGAAGCTGATCTTGCTAACGCTCTTTCGGGGCAGGAAGTAACTACGGCTGGCATTATTACCACTCAGAATAATTTGAGTGTGAATGATGCCAGTATAGAAGAAGTACGGGTACAGATGGAAAATGCAGGTCGTGAGCTGGAACGTTATAAAAGAATGTACGAAAAAAAAGCAGTAACCCGACAACAGTATGATAATATACAGACTGCATATGAAACGGCTAAGGCTCGTTATGAACAAGCTATGCGGGTAAAACGCTCTACATCTTTGGTGAAAAGTGAACAGACACGAAGGCTCGGGCAGAATGAGGCTGCAGTCCGGGTTGCACGAGCTGCTGTAGAGCTTGCTAAATTAAACTTGTCTTATACGGTAATTCTGGCCACTTGTGATGGGGTAACAGGTCATAAGGATATTCATGAGGGACAATTGGTTCAGCCCGGACAAACGATGCTCGACATTGTGGATGGTAGTGATTTGTGGGTTATAGCTAATTATCGGGAGACGCAGCTTCCTCATATTCAGGAAGGGGCTGAAGTGATGCTGACAGCAGATGCAGTACCAGGGGTAACTTATACAGGAATTGTAGAATCAATATCGGATGCGACGGGAGCTGCTTTTTCAATGATTCCACAGGATAATGCTACCGGAAATTTTGTGAAAGTAGAACAGCGTGTTCCGGTGCGTATTAGTTTGAAGAAGAATTCTGTCGATAAACTGAAACGCTTGCGGGCTGGATTTAATGTGGAATGTAAAGTGAAATATTGATTATGGGAGCACCTGCGTTGAACGGTCCTTTTACTATGCCCATGTTCCGGGACTTTGTGCCTCGGAAATGGCAGCCGTGGATTTATGTGTTTTTTGCCTTTACGTTTCAGTTTTCTGGGGGGCTTTATTTGGGCACGTTGAATCAAATGATGGGGGAGACTACGCTTATGCGCGAAGACTTGCTGATGTGCCTGTATGCCAATCTGTCGGGGATGGCTATTTATTTCCCTTTGCTTTTCCGGATGAAGTTTCGTTTCACAAACAAAACTTTATTGATTGCAGCCTCACTTGGGGTATTGATATGTAATTTGGTTGCTCCTTATATTACTTTTTTACCGCTTCTTTGGGCTGTTTGTTTTGTAGAAGGAATATGTAAGATTCAGGGAACTTTTGAATGCATGTCAAACATTCAACTTTGGATGACTCCTAAGCGAGATTTCACAGTTTTCTTTCCACTTCTTCATATTGTGATTTTAGGCAGCATGCAGCTTTCTGATATTTTGGCTACTTACCTGATGTATTATTATCACTGGAGTTCTATGCATTGGTTCATGGTCGGTGTCATGTTGTTTAATTTGCTGGTACTATATGTATGTACCAGACATTTCCGCATTATTAAGAAATTTCCTTTGTTCGGTATTGATTGGTTAGGAGCTGTTATTTGGGCAGCTTTGTTGTTGGAAATTGCTTATTTCTTTGATTATGGGGATTGGTATGACTGGTGGAACAGTCCGGTCATTCGTTCGTTGGCTGTTATTATTGTAATTACGGCAATAGTAGGTATATGGAGGATGTGTACTATACGTCATCCTTTTTTAGAGCCGAAAATGTGGACGTATCGCTACTTGCTACCTGTTTTTATTCTTATAACTTTAGTTGAGGGATTTTTGGCGGCAGAGCGTGTGTTGGAAGAAGTTTTTTATGAAGAAGTGATGCATTATGAAGAAATGGTCAGCGTACAGTTGGACTGGTTTGCCGCAATCGGAGTGCTGATAGGATGTTTGTTTGCCTACTGGTGGATGCATGTGAAGCGTTTCAACTATCTTCGTTTACTGATTGTGGGAATGACAGGTCTTGCACTTTATCTGTCAGGATATTATTTTATGATTTCGTCCGATATTCATGTGTCTCAGCTCTATTGGCTCATTGTGTGTCGTGGGTTTGCCTATGCGGTGTTGAGTGCTACTTTTATGGTGTGTCTGGAAGGAATCATGACTTTCCAACATTTTTTTCAGGCGTTAAGTGTGTTTAATATGTTACACATGGTGATGGGGGGCGTAATAGGTTCTGCTATTTACACGCAGGGGCTATCTTATTATATATCCGATAATCTTTCCCGTTATGGTGGAAACATCAATCATGTGAGTTTCAGTCGTGCACCTTTTGAATTAGGAAGTTATATGGAAACTTTTATTTCTTATATAATGGAAATAAGTCTTAAGCAGCTATATGGATGGGCGGCTTATGCATGCATTTTTTTATTGTTATTATTTTTACTTTATGATGCTCCTATACGCCGCGATTTGAAACCTATGCCCAGTTGGAAAAGTATTCGTAAAGAGGTTGCGAATTCTTTCATGAAACTTACAGGCAAGGAATCGTAACATTCATTTCTTTATCGTATATTTGCCGATAATAATCGAAAAATTGAAAAGGAAATGACATTTGCGAGCATTGTATGGGATGTGGATCCGGTGCTGGTTCATTTGGGTTCGCTCGAAATCCGTTGGTACGGGCTGATGTGGGGGCTGGGATTTATTTTGGCTTACGAAATGGTCTCCCGTTTGTTTAAGAAGGAAGGGTATCCGGAAAACTGGGCCGACAAACTGTTTGTATATTGTATTGTCAGCAGTGTGATTGGGGCTCGTCTGGGGCACTGCCTGTTCTATGAATGGGATTATTATGGAGCGCATCCGGCAGAAATTCTGAAAATCTGGAAAGGTGGACTGGCCAGTCACGGAGGTGTATTTGCCTTGATACTGGCTTTAATCTGGTATTCCAAGACAGTGACGAAAAAAAGCGTATGGTGGTTGTTCGACCGTATGATACCTGCCGTAGCGGTGGTTTGTATGTGTATCCGTTTCGGTAACTTGATGAACTCTGAGATTTTCGGCTATCCCACGACCTTACCATGGGGATTTGAGTTTGTCCGCTCGCGTGAATGGCAGGAATTATACAATCAGAATGGAGTGGCACAGGCTTGTCATCCTACCCAGATTTATGAAATGCTTTATTGTCTGGTGGCACTGGTCGTATCGTGGTTCATGTATCACAAGCTTCATCTAGGAAAACGAATCGGATTGACTACGGGCGTTTCTTTGCTAATCTTTTTCGGTGCCCGTTTCGGATTGGAATTCATGAAGAATCCGCAGGTAGCTGAAGAAGTAGGCATGACATTGAACATCGGACAATGGTTGAGTGTGCCGTTGATATTGTTAGGTATATATCTGATTGCAACCAGCGGAAAAAGAAAAGAAGCTTTTTAATAAAGATACTTCTCTTGCTTGAAGCAAGTCCTTGTACGAATGTTTCATCTTTGAATAATTATGTTACATGCAACATAATTATTCGAGGATGAAACATTTTTTATATGCCTTTTAGTTGCTGGACCATACATTTGCCATACCGTTTTGAACGGTGTATGAAATAAAATTGGTGTTGAACTTAAATTAATGCGTAAATGAAAAGCGACAAAAGAGCATTATTTTTTACACTCCTGTTTACTATGGTGTGTATGGTATTGCAAGCACAAAGTTTGCAGGTTGAGGGGACTGTGATTTCCAAGTCGGATGGTGAACCCATTATTGGGGCTACTGTACTAGAAAAAGGTACTACAAACGGTACGATTACCGATTTTGATGGTAAATTCTCTTTATCAGTCAAGCAAGGAGCTGAAATTACCATTTCTTATGTAGGTTTTAAATCTCAAACATTAAAAGCCAAAGGAGTTTTGAAGGTTATTCTGGAAGAGGACTCTGAAATGCTGCAGGAAGTTGTGGTGACGGGTTATACCACTCAGCGTAAGGCTGATTTGACTGGATCAGTGGCTGTGGTATCTACAGAATCGCTAAAGACAACTTCTGATACTGATCCCATGCGTGCTTTACAGGGAAAAGTGGCAGGTATGACGATTACAGGAAACGGTTCTCCGAGTGGTACAGCTACGGTACGTATTCGTGGTATCGGTTCTTTTAACTCTTCTCAGGATCCGCTTTATGTAATTGATGGAGTACCTACTAACATGTCTCTTAACTCATTGAATACGAATGATATTGAGAGTATGCAAGTATTGAAAGATGCGGCTTCTGCTTCTATTTACGGTTCGCGGGCTTCAAATGGTGTTATTATCATTACTACGAAGAAAGGTAAGAAAGCAGATAAAGTGAAAGTGGATTTCTCAGCCAACCTGACTGCCCAGTTCTATACTTCACAGTCATTGATGGATGTTTGTAATTCATCAGAATATGCTACTGCAATGGCACAGGCCGCATTAAATGATGGACTGGATCCGGTTTCGTATGCAAGTAACTACGGATTAAATTTGAATGCCGCGTCGGGAACTCCTATTACTGTCTGGAACCCGAGCACTAGCCAGTATGTAAATTATACGGTCAATGGCTTGTATGACGGATATATCAACAGTAAGAAAACCATGCGTTACTCTGATACTGACTGGATGGATGAAATATCAAGAGTAGGTTTCTCTCAGAATTATGATCTTTCTCTTTCACATGCCAATGATAAACATTCTACCATGTTCTCATTGGGATATAAAAAGAATAATGGTATTTTGAAATATACGGATTTTGAAAATATTTCTGCCCGTATGAATTCATCATACAATGTAAATAAATACATTACGGTTGGAGAAAACTTTACGGTAACTTATACCAGTCAGGTAGATTGTGCACCGATGGAAAATGCGTTGAAGATGGCCCCTATTGTACCGGTCTATGAAGAAGACGGAACTACATTCTCTGGTCCGGTCGGAGGTATGAGTGACCGTCAGAATCCTTTGCGTGAACAGTATCAAAATAAAGACAATGCATTGAATTATTGGAGATTGTTCGGAAATGGATATGTAGATATAAAACCTTTCAAGGGCTTTGTTTTCCGTTCTAACTTCGGATTGGATTTCTATAATTCATTTATTAATGCAATGACTCATACTTATCATTCTGATATTGTAAACAATGACATTGCTAAAACCACGTTGTCAAATAAGAATGAAGTGAATTGGACATGGTCAAATACCATCAATTATAATTTTAATGTAGCCAGCAAGCACGATATCAATGTGTTGTTGGGAGCTGAATTGTCCAAGCAAAGTTCTATTGATTTTTCTGCTTATTCAGAAGGCTATGCGTTGGAGGATGTAGATTATATGTGGCCTAATGCTGCTACAGGTGTGATGAAGAATACAGGTGCTAAGGTCGGATATAGACTAGCTTCTTTCTTCGGAAAAGTAGATTACAACTATGATGATTTTATCTTGGCTTCATTTACAATCCGTCGAGATGGTTCTTCTCGTTTTGGTAAAGGTAATCGTTGGGGTACATTCCCGGCAGCTACATTAGGTTTGCGTTTGTCAAAACTGCTGAAAGCAAATTGGATGGATGATTGGAAAGTCAGATTATCTTGGGGACAGACTGGTAACCAAGCTATTGACAATAATGCGCAGTTTGGTTTGTACGTAGTAGATTATGGATTGGATCGGGTGACTTCAACTGCATATGATTTATATCTTCAAGGTTCTGGTACCTTCCCTTCAGGGTATCGTGCTACTCAGCTTGCCAATCCGGATTTGAAATGGGAATCGGCTACACAATATAATATAGGTACGGATTTTGCATTCCTGAACAACAGTTTGTATGGAACTATTGATGGGTATATTAAGGATGTAGATGACATGTTGATTAACCCTGCTTATTTAGGAGCTATCGGTGAAGGTGGTGCGTCTTGGCTGAATGGACCTTCTTTGCGGAACTGGGGTATGGAGTTCAGTTTAGGATATCGGAAGTCGTTGGCCTGTGGCTTAGGCTTGGATATCAATGCTAATGTAGACTTCTTCCGAAATAAAGTGACTTATCTGCCGGCTACCACTACGGGTTCATACGCACATACGTCTAAAGAAAATCTGGTAGAGTCTGGCATGCCTTATGGCTCTTCTGTAGGATATGTGGTAGAAGGTATTTTTCAGAACCAGGCTGAAGTAGATGCTTCCGGACAGGCAAATGCTCGTGTGGGTGGTTTGAAATATGCGGATTTGGATGGAAATGGCATCATTACTTCAGATGATCAGGACTGGATTTATAATCCGGTTCCGGCTTTCTCTTATGGCTTGAATATTGCATTGAACTATAAGAACTTTGATTTGAGTATGTTCTGGCAGGGGGTATACGATCAGGATGTATACAATAACCAAAAGGCACAAACTGATTTCTGGAGTATTACCGATGCAGGTTCTAACAAAGGATCTCGTTTGTTGGGAGCTTGGAACACCAATAATACCGGTTCTACTATACCGGCTCTGACTACCAATAATACGGCCGACGAGGGTAGAGCTTCCAGCTATTATGTAGAAAACGGATCTTATTTGAAATTACGTAATCTTCAGGTGGGATATACGGTTCCTACTTCTTTCTTATCGAAGTTCAAGATGACCAGTGCCCGAATTTACTTGTCAGGTCAAAATCTGCTGACTATCAAGAGTAAGAGCTTGACTTGTCCTGATCCGGAAAATCCGAACTGGAATTATCCGCTTGCTACTTCTGTTTCATTTGGTTTACAAATTGGTTTTTAATTTTAAAATAATGGATATGATGAAAAAATATATATTTCTGGCAGCTTGTGCATTAGGTTTGTCATTGACAAGTTGTGAAGACTTTTTAGACTATACTCCGACTGCAGTGGTGGATGAGGAACAGGCATTCTCAGAACCGGAGAAAATGGTAAATTCGGCTTATGCCATGTTGGGAGATTGCTGGTACACTTATCCGTTTAACCTGTTCCCTTATGGTGACGTAAGTTCTGATGATTGCCTGAAGGGTGGTTCTGGAACAACAGATACAGGCTATCATGCTTTTGATATTTGGACTACATTGACCGCTACTACTCCGGGTGAAATGGATGAGCTTTGGTACCGTTTGTATGCTGCTGTTTCTCGTTGTAATCGTGCGTTGATTTCGTTGGAACGGAATGGAGATAGTTTGGGAGAAGATGTGAAAGAACAGCGTGTTGCCGAAGTGCGTTTCTTGCGTGGACATTTCTATTTTAAACTTCTGACTGTGTTCCGTCAGGTTCCTTGGATTGATGAACAAGTAGTAGAGGATAATTCATATGAACAAGTTAGTAATACTGCGTTGACTTACGAACAATTGTTTCAGAAAGTAATCGATGATTTCAAGGCGGCTTATGATGTGTTACCTGTAAAAGAACCAGGGGAAGACGGCCGGGCTAATAAAATTGCGGCTGCAGCTTATTTGGCTAAATGTTATCTGACTTTGGCGTGGGGAGACGGATATGAAGCAACTACCGGTGAAGGCCATATCAATTCTGAATACATGCAGAAAGTAATAACTTATACAGATGATGTGGTAGCTTCTGATTACGGATATCTGGAAGATTATGGCGATATCTTCTTGCCTGCTTATAAAAATAGTAAGGAATCAATTTTTGCAGTTCAGTGTTCTGATTATGAAGATGATAATACGACCTATGGACGTGCTAACTGGTCGAACATGCTGAATGGTTGCTGGCAGATGTGGTCTTGCGGATGGGATTTCCACAAACCTTCTCAGAATCTGGTGAACGCCTTCAAGACCAGGAACGGCCTTCCGATGTTTGATGATTATAACAACGAGATTGATTATCCGATTAATGGACAACCTGACAACCAAAAGTGGGACCCGCGTTTGTTCCATACCGTAGGTATGCCCACTTTCCCTTACAAGTATGAGGCTGAATATACGATGACTACTGCCAATTCACGTACACCGAATACGTATGGATACTATACTTCGTTGAAAGAAGTTCCTCAGCGTTCTGAAGGGGAAACCTATAATGGTTCATGGCAGGCATTCGCAATGAATGATTATGTATTCCGTTATACAGATGTGATGTTGATGCGTGCAGAAGCTTTGATTGAACTGAACAGATTAGATGAGGCTGAGAAGATTGTAAATGACATTCGTGGTCGTGCTGCTTTATCGGTCAACAAACACATTAGTTATGCAAAAGATCAGTGTGAGATAGCCCAGTATCCTGATAATTATTTTACATCTAAGGAAGTGGCACGTAAATGTTTGCGCTGGGAACGTCGTTTGGAAATGGCAATGGAGAATGGACGTTTCTTTGATTTGCGCCGTTGGGGAATTGCGTCGGAAACATTGAATGCTTATTTCCTGACTGAGCAGAATGACGTTTACGAAGGACAGACTTATGGACAATATTATAAGGATGCTCATTTTACTGCGGGTAAGAATGAGTTCTTCCCGATACCTTATAACCAGATGTATTACATTCCTGGGTTGTACACTCAGAATAAGGGATATGAATAATAAGATAGATTTTCCTTTTTCTTCCTTATGTTAACAAGGAAGAAAAAGGAAATAACATAGCGATATATACTAAAAACATAATTTTATGAGAAAGTATGCATATACAATAAAAGTAACCCTGTTGGGACTTTTTTTAGGAATGACATCAGTGGTACAGGCTGATTCTTCATGGACAATTCGGCATTTGGTGAGTGAACAGAATATTGTTTCTTTGGATGTCACCGAAGATTATTTACTTCTTCCCATACAAGATGATGCACCGGAAGGTAAAATTTGTGTTGTAAAAGATAATGAACAGAAGGGGACTCTTATGAATGTCCGTTTGGCTCGCGAGAGAGTGGATTCATACGTTCCATTTGCTTTGTCGGCTTATAAAGGGCAGCATATTTCAATAGAAATACAAGGGGTTCCTGAAACGGCTCTTTGCTGGAAAGAATTGAAACTGTCGGGCTCATTTGATATGGCGAACAAAGAAAGCTTTCGTCCCGTTTATCATCATACTCCGGCATACGGGTGGATGAACGATCCGAACGGAATGTTTTATAAAGATGGATTATATCATTTGTATTTCCAGTATAATCCGTATGGGGCTGTTTGGGGAAATATGCATTGGGGACATTCCACCAGTACCGATTTGATGCATTGGAAGTTTGAAGGGTGTGCCATCGTACCAGATGCATGGGGGGCTATTTTTAGCGGTTCCTGTGTGGTAGACCATGAAAATACTGCAGGCTTTGGTAAAGAAGCTGTGGTGGCATTCTATACTTCTGCTAAATCTACTCCATGGGGAGATATACAGATGCAGAGTATGGCCTATAGTCTGGATAACGGAAAAACTTTTACGAAATATGAAGGAAATCCTATTCTGACTTCTTCTGAAAAGGATTTTCGTGACCCAAAGGTATTTTGGTATGCACCGGGAAAGCACTGGGTTATGATTCTTGCAGTAGGTCAGCACATGGAAATCTATTCTTCTGTTAACTTGAAGGAATGGAAGAAAGAAAGTGAATTTGGTGCTATGCAGGGAGCTCATGGTGGCGTATGGGAATGTCCGGATTTGGTGGAAATTCCTGTAGAGGGCACTCGCGAGAAAAAATGGGTACTAATATGCAACCTGAATCCTGGTGGTCCTTTTGGAGGTAGTGCCGCTCAGTATTTCGTAGGTTCATTTGATGGTAAGAAGTTTGTGAACGAATCGCCTACTCAGACAAAGTGGATGGATTGGGGAAAGGATAACTACGCTACTGTAACATGGAGCAATGCACCTGACGGACGTTGCATTGCATTAGGATGGATGAGTAACTGGCAGTATGCCAATAATGTTCCTACCCGTCAGTATCGTAGTGCCAATACTCTTGCTCGTGATTTAACGCTTTATCGCGAGGGACAGGAGTTGTATTTAAAAAGTACTCCTTCAGTGGAAGTGAAAAAAGCACGTGGAAAGAAAGTTTCAATACCTTCATTTAAGGTTTCCGAGAAGCATGAAATAGTAAATTTGTTCGAAGAAAAGCAAGGAGCCTATGAAGTAGAAATAGTCATTCAGAATGCAGGCGCATCAAAGATTGATTTTTGCCTGTTGAATGATAAAGGAGAGAAAGTCTCTATGTATTATGACTTGAATCGTAAACAATTTGTGATGGATCGTAGTGAGAGCGGAACGGTTGATTTTAGCAAGGACTTTCCTGCAGTTACGGTCGCTCCGGTGAATGTTGACAAAGAGTTGACTTTACGCTTGTTTGTCGATCGGTCAAGTATTGAAGCTTTTGGTGAGGATGGAAAATTTGTGATGACAAATTTGGTCTTCCCTTCACAGCCTTATGTGAAAATGTGCTTTGAAGCGGATAAGAACGGGTATGCTGTGAAAGCATTGAATGTGTATAAATTGCAGTAACTGTCCTCCTTGCTAGTAAAAATGTTGCGTCCTGTAGTAATATTGTTGCATGAAACAATATTGTCATAGGATGCAACATTCGTTATGGCCTTGTAGCTGGCAATCACTTACTTTTGCGGTGAACAAATAAAAAATTTCATGCTAACATACTAATTTTAATAATGCTATGAAGGCCGAAAAAAAACAGTTTTCAAATCGTATGGGAGCTGCGGTATTGCTGCTCGCCTTGGCTTGTGTAAATGGATATGCACAAGAAAACAAATCATCAAATGACGGTAGTTCTAAAGAAGAAGGTAACCGTAATGTCATGTTGAATGCTGCCAGCGCAAACGGACCTCGTGAAATTCAGATTGGTCTTCCTTCTGCGGATGTGAATGTGCTTGAAAATGGAATTCCGGTAACGTATGCTACGAATCCGCACAGTGTAAACTCTTTGTGGCGTGCAGATGCCAGCTTGAACCATGTAGGATTGTTGAAAATTTCAGAAACTGCCATTACAACCGGTAATATCGGATATGCAGTCAATTCTTTCACTCAGCTTGGTGAAAAAGGTTTTCATGGAACATTGAATTATAAGTCCAATCATTTCGGCATGCAGGAGTTCTCTCTGAATCTGAACGGAGAAATTGCTAACGATTGGTTCTATAGTGGAAGCATCTATCAGGATTTTGACCCGGGAACATTCAAAATCAAATCTACTCCTTTCCAGGATCGTACACAGATTTATAAGTTTGCCTTGACAAAACGCTATAACAATAACCGGGGTGAGTTTACGGCTATGTATCATTACAGCAACAGTCATCCGGTATATATGTATGCCACTCAGTCGGCTCCGTTTATTTACGTAGGTGATGGTAGCGTAAGAGAGTTGGGTGCTTTTGCTTTGGGTACGACTTCTTATCTTCCGGTTGACAATGAAATGGTGTATCGCGACATGCGTACAGGGGAGTTGAAGAAAACAAGCTTGTATGATGCCGTACAGAATAAGGGTAGTGAGTTTACCTTAATGAACAATTACAACTGGGATAACGGTTTGTCTTGGAAAGTAATCATGAAATACGACCATGCGACCGGTTCTTGTGTGTACCAGACTCCGATGGAACTTTCACAGCGTGCAAACAGTGCTATTAATTATCAATATGAAGCAGAAGACGGTAGCATGAGAGCATACGATGGCGAATATGTACAGAGCCGTATGTCTTGCTTGAACCGTGGTTTCATTGATGAAGTAATGTTTACTACTGAGTTGTCTCGTAAATTGTCTAACGGTACATGGCGTTTGGGATTGAACGAATGGTACTATGATATTGATTATGCATCAAATACTACGATGTATGACCAGTCTGTACCGACTGACGGAAGCTATCCGGTTCGTCTTTATAATCCTGATTATAATGTAGCGGGAAGTGGACGTACTTATGGAGGTAATGGATATTACTATGACTTCAACAAGAATGCATCAGAATATTATAAAGGTCATGAAAACAAATTGGCTGTATATTTCACTCACGACTGGGATGTAACCGACAAATTTAACCTTTACTACGGTGCTCGTCTGGAATACCAGGCTCTTCGTGGAAACAATGCAGCGGTTAAAGATGCTGATGGCAATTTTGTAGGACGTTTTGCTGATTATTATCTGGGAGCTACTGCACCTAATGGAACAAAGATTGAACCGACTCCGATGGAGTATGACTGGTTTAATTACGCACTGAGTGCAGCCGCTACTTATAAGTTGACCAAACAGTTCGGATTTACTGGAGACTTTACTTACATTACCCAGCATCCGAGAATTGAGAACTTTGCTCCGGCTGTATTGCCGAATACCGATAAGATTTCAGTACCTCTGGGACGTGCCGGTATCTATTATAACAACGAATGGTTGAGCTTGACTTCATTGTTCTCTTATATCTCAAAGACCAACAACAACTCTACATTGAACTTGCAGCATAGCGTAAATGGAGTAAACGAAATCTTGGCTGCTCCGTTGAACTATGACATCAAGACATTGGGTTGGACTACTGACGTGGTAGCTCGTCCGTTTAAAGGTTTTGATTTGCACTTCCTCTTCACTTACCAGAAGCCGACTTACAAGAAATATGAAACTTCTGTAGAATTCTCAGACGGTTATGTAGGTCAGATCAATGCTACTGGTAACATCGTAGCAGAAATCCCGCAGGTAATCGTGGAAATCGACCCGAGCTATATGATTACAAAAGATTTGAAAATCTGGACTAGCTTCCGTTACTTTAGCAAGACATACGCTAATATCAATGATGCCTATTATTTCAATGGCCGTTGGGAAACCTTTGGTGGTTTGAACTGGCAGGTAAACAAGAAGCTGTCATTAGGCTGTTCAGTTGTTAACTTCCTGAACCAGACTGGTGCAAAAGGAAGTATCGCAGGTGCAGAACTCGTAACGAAGGAAGAAGCTGGAAAATATGCCAATACAGTAATGGCAGGAAGCTACATCCGTCCGTTCACAGTAGAATTCTCTGCACAACTTAAATTCTGACATTCATTTTTCTATTCCGATAAATTCCCGGCACAACGAATCAATGAGTTGTGCCGGTTATAAAAAGTTTTCAATAGGTATTTTTAAAAGAATAATTTGTATTTTTAATCCCATAAAACAACGTATCATGAAAAAGAATTTTGTTAACCTCGCATTAGGAGCGTTTTTCTTGACTGGTATGTGGGCATGCCAATCACAAAAAAATAACTTAGTATTTGAGCATCAGGGAGACACTTTGACTGTCGTACACATAAAGAATCCTTCTAAATATCTTTTGCTTCCTATCCAGGAATCATCTAATGAGGGAAAGGTGAAATTAGTAACCGGAAGTCCGGCTGATATGCCGATGGATGTACGTCTGGCAGTAGACAGTGTAGAGTATTACGTACCGTTTGAATTGCCTCAAGGAGCTAAGGAAGCTACTGTTACCATTGGAAAGGTGGCTGCAAACGCTGTATGCTGGGAGCATATTCAGTTGTCGGATACTTTTAATACGGCAAATACGGACTATTATCGTCCGGTATATCACCACACACCGCTTTATGGCTGGATGAACGATGCCAACGGGCTGGTGTATAAAGATGGAGAGTATCATTTGTATTTTCAGTATAATCCTTATGGTTCCAAGTGGGGAAATATGCACTGGGGACATTCAGTTAGTAAGGACTTGATTCATTGGGACCATTTGAATCCTGCTATCGCACGTGACACATTGGGTCACATTTTCTCAGGAAGTACAGTGGTAGACAAGAATAATAGCGCAGGCTACGGAAAAGATGCCATTATCGCTTTCTACACATCTGCCAGCGATGAACACGGACAGATTCAGTGTATGGCTTATAGCAAAGACAATGGACGTACTTATACAAAATACGAGAAAAATCCGATTTTGACTCCGTTTGACGGACTGAAAGATTTCCGCGATCCGAAAGTGTTCTGGTATGAACCAGCTCAGAAATGGTATATGATTGTTTCTGCGGACAAGGAAATGCGTTTCTACTCTTCTTCTAACTTGAAGGACTGGGAATATCAAAGCGGATTTGGTAAAGGTTATGGTGTACAGCCTAATCAGTTTGAGTGTCCTGACTTTATCCAGTTGCCTGTTGATGGTGACAAGAACAATATGAAATGGGTGATGATTGTAAATATCAACCCGGGTTGTATGTTCGGTGGTAGTGCTACAGAATATTTCGTAGGTGATTTTGATGGAAAAGAATTCAAGTGTGACACGAAACCGGAAGTAACTAAATGGTTGGATTTTGGTAAAGACCACTATGCTACTGTTTGTTTCTCAAATACTGGAGACCGCGTGGTTGCAGTGCCTTGGATGAGCAACTGGCAATATGCAAATGTTACTCCTATCCGTCAGTATCGTGGAGCAAATGCCTTGCCGCGTGAACTGTCATTGTATACAAAAGATGGACAGATTTACATGGCAGCCAATGCAGTAAAGGAAACTGCAGGCTTGCGTAAAGAAACACGTACCATTGACAATCAGACTGTGAAAGGTGAAAGCAAGATTGACGAAATCTTCCCGCAGAATGAGGGTGCTTTCGAAATTGAAATGGATGTAACTCCGGGTGCATCTGCTGTAGCTGGAATGGAACTGCTGAATGACAAGGGTGAAAAGACCAAGATTTACCTGGATATGAAAGCCGGTAAACTGGTGATGGACCGCACAGAAAGTGGGTTGGTTGCTTTTGGTGAAAAAGCAGAACCTCATGCCATCGAAAATCATGACCGTCGTAAAACGACTTCTATCAATTATAAGAATGATTTTGCATTAGGCACATGGGCTCCTCTTTCATTGTGTGAAGGAAAAACTTATCATTTGCAGATTTTTGTAGACAAGTGCTCTGTAGAAATCTTTGCTAATGGAGGTCGTATTGCCATGACCAACTTAGTATTCCCTACCAAACCTTATAACTCTATCCGTCTGTATAGTGAAGGTGGTGATTATAAGGTAGAGAATATGAAGATACATAAATTGGGGTTGTAATTTATTAAAAAACCAGACAGACCATGAAAAACTTTTTTATTACGGCTTTAGGCTTGTTTTGGGGTTTTCAGTGCGCGGAGGCAGCGGAAGAAAAGGTTATTCGGATTTCAACGGATAATACGGACCTTGTGCTTCAGGTAGCTGAAAACGGACGTCTCTATCAGACTTACTTGGGCGAAAAACTGTTGCATGAATCGGATTTGAAGAAACTGGACTGGCAGATACATCCGGCATCAGATGCCAGTGTCTCTCCACGCGGATGGGAAGTCTGCTCAGGTTCAGGTAACGAGGATTTCTTTGAACCGGCTTTGGGAGTGACTCATGCCGACGGTAATGCTTCTACTTGGCTTTATTACGTGTCTTCTTCTACAAAAGCTGTGGAAGGAGGAACACAGACAGATATTCATTTGCGTGATGACAAATATCCGGTGAATGTAACCTTGCATTACGTGGCTTACGAAAAGGAGGACGTAATCAAGACTTGGAGTGAAATCTCACATCAGGAGAAAAAGCCTGTACAGTTATTCCGTTATGCTTCTACGATGTTGTATTTCAATCGTCCGGCTTACTATTTGACAGAATTCAGTGGAGACTGGGCGAAGGAAGTGCAGATGAGTACACAGAAGCTGGAGTTCGGTAAGAAAGTGGTAGATACCAAACTGGGAAGTCGTGCCGCTATGCATGCACAACCTTTTTTCATGGTCGGTCTGGATGCTCCTGCTGCAGAAAATCAGGGGGAAGTCCTGATGGGTACATTGGGATGGACAGGTAACTTCAGCTTTACTTTTGAAGTGGACAACGTGGGTAATCTGCGTGTGATTCCTGCTATTAATCCTTATGCTTCGGTATATGAACTTCAGAAGGGCGAGGTGTTCACTACTCCTGAATTTATTTTCACATTGAGCAATAAGGGTACGGGCGAAGGTAGCCGCCGCTTTCAGAACTGGGCACGGAATTATCAGTTGAAAGATGGAAAAGGTACTCGTCTGACGTTGTTGAATAACTGGGAGAATACAGGATTCGACTTTAATCAGAATATACTTGTCGATTTGATTAAGGAAACGAAAGAACTGGGTGTAGACATGTTCTTGCTGGATGATGGATGGTTTGGCAACAAATACAAACGCAGCAGCGATACAGCCGGACTGGGCGACTGGGATGTAACGGCCGACAAACTTCCTGATGGAATCAATGCGCTGGTTCAGGCGGCAGAAAAAGAAGGAGTGAAATTCGGTCTCTGGATTGAACCGGAAATGGTGAATCCGAAGAGTGAATTGTTTGAAAAGCATCCTGACTGGGCAATCCATTACCCGAACCGTGAAACCTATTACTATCGTAACCAGCTGGTACTCGATTTGAGTAACCCGAAGGTGCAGGATTATGTGTATGGCATTGTGGATAAGTTGTTGAAGGAAAATCCGGGTATCGCTTATTTCAAATGGGACTGCAACAGCCCGATTACCAATATCTATTCTTCTTATCTGAAAGATGCACAGGGACGCTTGTATATAGATCATGTACATGGCGTGTACAATGTCATGAAACGAGTAAAAGAGAACTATCCGGATGTACCGATGATGCTTTGCTCTGGTGGTGGCGCACGTTGTGACTATGAAGCGTTGAAATATTTCACGGAATTCTGGTGCAGTGACAACACGGATCCGGTGGAAAGAGCTTATATCCAATGGGGCTTTTCTCAGTTCTTCCCGGCCAAGGCCATGTGTGCACACGTGACAAGCTGGAATAAGAATACTTCTATCAAGTTCCGTACCGACATGGCATCCATGTGTAAGCTGGGATTTGATATCGGCTTGAAAGAAATGGCTGCAGAAGAATTGGAATATTGCCAGCTTGCGGTAGCCAACTGGAAACGTTTGCAGCCGGTGATTCTGGATGGGGTACAGTACCGTCTGGTATCTCCGTATGAATCTAACCACATGGCAGTGAACTATGTTAGTCAGGATGCTTCAAAAGGCGTGGTATTTGCATACGACATCTATCCTCGCTTCCAGGAAAAACTGCTTCCGTTGAAGGTAAAAGGATTGGATCCGAACAAAATGTATCGTGTGAAAGAAATCAACCTGATGCCGGGAACTGAATCTACGCTGGAGGCCGATGGAGAATTATTCTCTGGTGATTATTTGATGAAAGTCGGTTTGGATGTTTTTGGCTTCCGTCCTACTCAGAGTCGTGTAATAGAACTTACAGCTGAATAAGGCTGAATTTGAACAGATTAAAAACAAGTAAAAATGACAAATACTCAATTAAAATATGCCAAACTGTTTCCCGTGATGCTTTGCTTCTTTGCTATGGGATTCGTAGATTTGGTGGGAATTGCTTCAAACTATGTGAAAGAAGATTTAGGTCTGACAGACTCTGAGGCAAATATTTTCCCTTCTTTGGTATTCTTTTGGTTTTTGATATTCTCAGTGCCGACTGGAATACTGATGAACCGGATTGGAAGAAAAAAGACTGTATTGCTGAGCTTGGGAGTGACTTTCTTCTCTTTACTACTTCCTATGTTTGGCGACAGCTATGGATTGATGCTTTGCTCGTTCTCTTTATTGGGAATAGGTAATGCTTTGATGCAGACTTCACTCAATCCATTATTGAGCAATATTATCTCGGGCGACCGTCTGGCCAGTACGCTGACTTTCGGACAGTTCGTGAAAGCTATTGCTTCTTTCCTTGCTCCTTATCTGGCCATGTGGGGAGCTTTGCAGGCTATTCCGACTTTTGGTTTGGGATGGAGAGTGTTGTTCCCTATTTATATGATTGTAGCTGTATTTGCAATTTTGTTGCTTTCGGCTACTCCTATTACAGAAGAACAGCCGGACAAGGCATCAGGATTTGCCGATTGCCTGAAACTGTTAGGAAAACCTTTTATTCTGCTGTCTTTCCTTGGTATCATGTGCCATGTGGGAATCGATGTGGGTACGAACACTACTGCTCCTAAAATTCTGATGGAACGTATTGGAATGACATTGACAGAAGCTGGGTTTGCCACTAGTCTGTATTTTATATTCCGTACATTGGGATGTTTTTCCGGTGCATTTATCTTACGGGCCGTATCATCTAAAGTCTTTTTCCTGATAAGTGCGATTTGCATGATGCTGGCTATGATTGGGCTTTTTGCTTTCGACTCTCAGATGGTTATTTACATTTGTATCGCATTGATAGGTTTTGGAAACTCTAACGTATTCTCTATCATCTTCTCTCAGGCTCTTCTGGCTATGCCCGAGAAGAAAAATGAAGTCTCAGGACTGATGATTATGGGATTGTTTGGTGGTACCGTATTTCCTCTTTTGATGGGAGTTGCCAGCGATGCAATCGGACAGAATGGAGCCGTAGCAGTGATGACGGTAGGTGTGATTTATTTGCTTTTTTATACATTGAAAATTAAACATTAAAACTATGGAAAATACAATTGTTGTAGGTATAGGTGAAGCACTATGGGATGTGCTGCCTGAAGGAAAAAAAATAGGTGGAGCTCCGGCTAATTTTGCATATCATGTGTCACAGTTTGGTTTGGATGGTCGTGCGGTTAGTGCTGTAGGAGATGACAAGTTAGGAGCAGAAATTTTGGAAAACTTCTATGAGAAGAATCTGCATAGCATGATTGAAAAAGTACCGTATCCTACAGGTACGGTTCAGGTAGAACTGGATGCAGAAGGAGTTCCTTGTTACGATATAAAGGAAGGTGTGGCATGGGATAATATTCCTTACACTCCGGCTTTGGAAGGATTGGCTAAACAGACTACAGCGGTTTGCTTTGGTTCTTTGGCACAGCGAAGCGTGGTTTCCAGAGAAACAATCAACAAGTTCTTGGATGCCATGCCGGAAGATACATTGAAAGTGTTTGACATTAATCTTCGTCAGGGTTTTTATACGAAAGAAGTGCTTTGCAATTCTTTCCAGAAATGTAATGTGCTGAAGATAAATGATGAAGAGCTGGTTACAGTGAGCCGTATGTTCGGTTACCCGGGTATTGACCTGCAGGATAAATGCTGGATTCTGCTTGCCAAGTATAACCTGAAAATGTTGATTCTGACTTGTGGAGTGAACGGAAGCTATGTCTTTACTCCAGGAAATGTGTCATTTGTAGAAACTCCAAAAGTAAATGTAGCCGATACAGTAGGCGCAGGTGATTCATTCACTGCTACTTTTGTGGCTTCTATTTTGAAAGGAAAGACCGTACGCGAAGCGCATGAACTGGCAGTAGAGGCTTCGGCATTTGTATGTACCCAGAATGGGGCTATGCCGGAATTCCCTCTGTATTTGAAGGAAAAAATTTAAGCTATATAGTTTATCTTGTGAAAAATCTCCGGAAGTATGTTTCTGTACTTCCGGAGATTTTTTTTTCTGGTAGATTGGAAAGTCTGCTGAAGATAATGTTGCTTCGGCTTTGTCTGTTTTATGTTTTCCGCGTGAAAACCATACGTTTCCCGAAGCGAAAACGTAGGTTTCTCACACGGAAAACGTATGGTTCCGCTTCGGGAGACATAAAAAGAGTAGAGCCGTTGAACGAAAAATTGTGGGTCGGTTGCGTGTTTTTGTATATGTCAGACTGTATAAATCGCTGCGATTTTCATACATTTGCAGAAATAGATATAAAATTATGAAACATTTAGTCTGTGGTTGGATAGGGGTAATTTGCTTGCTGTTTTTGTCTGTAGCCTGTTCCCGGAAGGAGATGGACTATACTATAGCCGTGTCACAGTGTAGCGAGGATGATTGGCGTGCCCAGATGAATAAAGAAATTCTTCGGGAAGGTTTGTTCTACCCGGGGGTAAATATTGAAGTTTATCAGGCTCATGATGATAATACCCATCAGATTAAGGATATAGAATCTTTGATTGAAAGAAAAGTCGATTTGCTGATTGTGGCTCCGAATGAAGCTGAAGCTATTACTCCGGTGATTGAGAAGGCATACGATGCCGGAATTCCTGTCATCCTGATTGATCGGAAAATCAATTCTAAAAAATATACAGCCTATGTGGGTGCCGATAACTACGAAATTGGTCGTAGGGCGGGGGAGTATATTGCAGACCGTTTAAAAGGAAAGGGACGAGTGATAGAAATTACCGGGCTAAGAGGTTCAACTCCGGCAGTAGAACGTCATCGGGGAATGATGGAAGCTTTGAAAGCTACTCCGGAAGTGCAAGTGGTGGCTTCTGCTGAAGCCGGGTGGTTCCGGCAGAAAGCTGGGGAGGTTATGGATACGTTACTGGATGCTCATCCACAAGTAGACCTTGTTTTTGCACAGAATGACCGGATGGCTATCGGGGCGTATGAGAAGGCACGTCAGAAGAATCGTGCCGGACAGATTGCTTTTGTAGGAGTTGATGCGGTAGCTGCTGGAGTAGAAAGTGTGGCGGAAGGCAAACTGGATGCCACCTTCATTTATCCCACAGGCGGAGATAAGGTGATTCAGGTGGCCATGGCTATATTACAAGGTGAACCCTATCAGAGAGAGAATATTCTTTCTACGGCATTGGTGAACCGTGCCAATGCCCGTGTGATGCAGATGCAGATGAAGCATATTCTGACGCTGGACCAAAAAATTGAGCTTTTAAATCATCAGCTGGATGATTATTTCCTTCGTTACTCCGCACAGAAAATGTTCTTATATGCTTGTGTGGTGATATTGGTGTTGGTTGGATTCTTGTTCTTTTTCCTGGTGCGTGCCTTTTGGGTAAAGAACCGGATGAATACGGAATTGTCCAGTCAGAAGCAACAATTAGAGCAGCAGCGTGACCAGTTGCAGGAACAACGTGATCAGCTGATTGTATTGTCTCGTCAGTTGGAGGAGGCTACACATGCCAAGTTGGCCTTCTTTACCAGCGTGTCGCATGATTTCCGTACGCCGTTGACCTTGATTGCAGACCCAATCAATCAGTTGCTTGAAGAAAAGCATTTGGGTGAGAGAGAGAAGAATATGCTGGAGATAGTGCGGAAGAATGTGGCCGTTTTATTGAGGTTGATCACTCAGATTCTGGATTTCCAAAAATATGAACATGGTAAACTGGCTTTGCGGCTTTCTGAGTTTAATGCGCTGGAATGTATAAAGGATTGGACAGAGGCATTTCATACCTTGGCATTCCGGAAGCATATTCAGTTTGCGGTGAAGGCGGAAGGAGATGCGGCGCAGTATGTGATGGTGGCCGATGCCGAAAAAATAGAACGCATTACCTACAATTTACTGTCCAATGCCTTTAAGTTTACTCCGGAAAAAGGTGAGATAAAAGTTGCGCTTTCACGGATAGAGAAAGATAATCAACCGTATTTATGCATGGAAGTCAGTGATACGGGTATTGGTATGTCGGAAGAACATGTACATCATGTGTTTGAACGTTTTTATCAAATAGATGTGCAGCATACAGGCTCAGGTCTGGGACTGGCTCTGGTAGAGGCTTTTGTGCAGTTGCATAAGGGTACGGTACAGGTGGAAAGTGAAAAAGGAAAAGGTACATGTTTCCGGGTTGTACTTCCAATGAAGCAGGAAGGAGAAGTGAAGGAGGTGATAGAGAAAAATGAATCCTTGAAAAACCTACAGGAAGGGGCTGTGCTGGATGCCGGACAAGAAACCTTGCATCAGTGGGTTGAAAACGTGGAAGTAGACGGAGCGTCAGATAAGGAAGTGGTGCTGGTCATTGACGACAATCAGGATGTGCGTGATTACGTGAAGATGTTGCTGCAAGATAAATATACTGTAATTGAGGCAGTTAACGGGAAGGAAGGCATAAGACAAGCTATGAAATATGTGCCGGATGTAGTGGTATGTGATGTCATGATGCCTGTTATGGACGGTATAGAATGTTGTAAGCGGCTGAAAAGCGAGTTGCAGACGTCTCACATTCCGGTATTGATGCTGACGGCATACGCTATGGATGAACAGCGGATTCAGGGATATGATTCGGGGGCAGACTCGTATCTGACGAAGCCTTTCAATGCCAAACTCCTGCTGGCGCGAATTCGCAACCTGATAGACAATCGGAAGCGGTTGAAGTCGTTCACAGAAGATGCCACAGCTGTAGGCGGAAAACAGCAGCTAGGCGAAGTGGACAAGGGATTTGTGGAAAAACTGAAATCCTTGATAGAAGAAAAGATGGGTAATTCAGATTTGAGTGTAGAAGACTTGGGTGCTGAATTGGGATTGGGGCGCGTGCAACTATATCGTAAAACAAAATCCTTGACCGGATATGCTCCGAATGAATTGTTGCGTATTGCTCGGTTGAAAAAGGCTGCCTCTTTGCTGGCATCTTCTGAAAAGACGGTGGCCGAAATTACATACGAAGTGGGATTCAGCTCTCCGTCTTACTTCACCCGGTGTTATAAAGACTATTTTGGAGAAAGCCCCAGCGAATTCCTGAAAAGACGGGATGGGAAGAATTGAGAAGGAAAAGATTCTTTCTAAAAGAAATAGTTGTATATTTGGGCACTTTTTTGAATAGCTGGTTATGAAACGTATTTTGATATTGATATTCGTATTATGTGTATATGGTGCTGCTGGGCGTGCGCAAGATTTGAAAACGCTTTTTGTAGCATTGCCAGATTCATTGTCTCCGCTTTTGACAGAGGTTAATCGGGCTGATTTTGGGGACTTTCTGGAAAGCGGGATGAAGGCAGAGGTGAAGAACCGTTTTGGAAATATGTCGGAAATGACTAAATTGACCTCAGATTATTTATTCCTGAAAACGACTTCTGCCAGTACTTTGGAACTGAAATTACTTCCGTTAAATGACTCCGTGAAAGTGATTTGTGCAGTTTCTACTTATTCGGCTCCAGCGGCTGACAGCCATATTGCTTTTTATGATATGAAGTGGCATGAATTGCCGATTTCTGATTTTTTACAGCTTCCGCAGGAGGATGAGTTTTATTTGAAACCGGCTTCGGCAGAACAGGCTGATTCTTTGAAAAATCTGCGTGCTTATGCAGATATGTATTTATGGAAGGCTGAGCTGTCGGTTGATAAACCTATATTGAGTTTTACTTATACTACCCCAGACTATTTGGATAAGGAAACCGCAAAAAAATTAAAACCGTATCTGAAATCCCACCCTGTTTGTCTGGAGTGGAAAGAGGGAAAATTTGTATCTCAGGAAAATTTGAATACCTCGTTAAAGTAATTCTATTTAATTCTTTGTATTGCTGAAGGTTATGTTGTATAACATCTATTCTGCTCTTTGCGTATAAAAATACATAAAAAATCGTTAACCGCTCGGACGGATATACCGAATTTTTTTTATCTTTGGAACGCTGTTTGTAAAACGACAAGCATATCTGCGTAATTATGAAGGCAGGAATGCATTCTAAAAATGATTTGTTTTAAACCAGTAATGGTATTCTGAATAAGGGTCGGGCTGGAAAAATAGAAAATAACGAAGTCCATCCGACGGATACTAGCTGAAAAATATAAGGTATAATGATTTTAAAGTGTATTAGAACAGTAGCAATGGCGGCTCTGGCCATGGTCAGCATCAATGTTTCAGGACAGGATCTTCTGGCTCGTCAGGCGCCGATTGACAGAAAATTAAAAGCTGTGGATTCATTAGCCCTGATTCGCCAGATCAAAGCAGAACAGGCAGTATATCCCGCTTACAGTCTTTATCCAAACTGGAACAATGATCGCGTTCATGCTTACGGCGGTAATGTACAGGTTCCAGATAGTTTCCGAATCGATTTGACAGGCTTTTGCATGCCGACCACTCATACAGTCATCACTTCTAAATGCGGTCCGCGCTGGCGGCGTATGCATAACGGATTGGATATAAAGGTTTATATTGGTGATACTATCCGTGCTGCTTTCGACGGGCGTGTGCGCATGGTGAAATATGAACGTAGAGGGTACGGAAAATATGTAGTAATCCGTCATGACAATGGATTGGAAACCATTTACGGACACTTGTCTAAACAGATTGTGGCAGAAGATGAGTATGTAAAGGCGGGTGATCCGATTGGCTTGGGAGGAAATACCGGGCGTTCTACTGGTTCTCACCTTCATTTTGAAACTCGTTTCTTGGGCGAAGTGATAAATCCGGAATTTATGTTTGATTTTCCGAATCAAGATATTGTGTCAGACAGCTATTTGTTTGTACGTGGTGCCAACCGTTATGCATATCAGCGTACCCGTGCATTGGCAGCTGTTAAATCAGGAAAATCCGGAGCAGCCGAAGCAGAAAAATCGGCTATCCGTTATCATAAAATCCGTAAGGGCGATACATTGGGACGTATCTCTCGCTTGTATCACGTATCCATTGACCGCTTGTGCCAGATTAATGGTATAAAACGTACTACAACGTTGCGTATCGGACAAGTTTTAAGATGTTCTTGATAAGAAAAACAAATTTGCTGAAATAAAAAAGGATGCCATTTCATATAGTTCTGTCGGGACTGTATGAAATGGCATTTTTATCTCCCTTATTTTTTGTGTGCTCTCTGAAAAAACAGTAACTTTGCCACATATTCGAGCATAAAAGATGGAAGAAACCAAGAAACAATTTGAACATGTAATTGCGGTATGCCGTGATTTGTTTGCTAAAAAGTTGCATGATTACGGAGCTGCCTGGCGCATTATGCGACCATCTTCTGTGACAGACCAGATTTTTATTAAGGCAAACCGTATCCGGAGTATTGAAGTGAAAGGTGTGTCCTTGATAGATGAAGGCATTCGTCCGGAGTTTATTGCAATTGTCAATTATGGTATTATCGGGCTTATTCAGCTGGAACTGGGCTATGCCGAGAAGGAAGATATCACAGAGGAACGTGCGCTGGAATTATATGATGCGTATGCAGATAAGGCCCTGAAGTTGATGTTGGCTAAGAATCATGATTATGATGAGGCCTGGCGTAGCATGCGTATCACTTCTTATACAGATTTGATTTTGATGAAGATCTATCGAACTAAACAGATAGAATCTTTGAAGGGAGATACGTTGGTGTCAGAAGGCGTGGATGCCAATTATATGGATATGATTAATTATGCCGTTTTTGGATTGATTAAGCTGGAGTTTGGAGAATAAGTTTCTACATAAAGCAGTTGTGGTCTGGAGCAACGTCTGCCGTTTTTTATTGGCTGTCGTTTTTCTGTTCTCCGGATTTGTCAAGGCCAATGACCCTTTGGGCACGGTCTATAAGGTACAGGATTACCTGGAAGCATGGGGGCTGCAGAGCCTGAGTGCGGGATATGTGCCTTATCTGGCAGCTATGCTCTGTGCCTTGCTTGAGTTTATTCTTGGCATTTATCTGTTCTTTGGGATTCGTCGGAGGGTAGCGCCTTTATTGGTGTTGCTGGTCATGTCTTTCATGACCCCGCTGACACTATGGCTGGCAATCGCCAATCCTATTTCTGACTGTGGTTGTTTTGGCGATGCGGTAGTACTAACCAACTGGGAAACTTTCTTCAAAAACGTAGTGTTGCTTATTGAGGCTATTTCCGTGTTTAAATGGAGGCAGTATATATTCAATCTGGTGACGACAAAGGTGGATTGGCTGATTTCGCTTTACAGCATTTTGTTTATTATCTTCTTCATGCTGTTCTGCCTACGTTATCTACCTGTATTTGATTTTCGTCCATATCACGTGGGGGCAGATATCGTGAAAGGTATGACGATTCCTGAAGGCGAGAAACCTACTGTGTATGAAACGCTTTTTATTTATTCGAAAGACGGAAAAGAGCAAGAATTTACGATTGATAATTTCCCGACAGATACCACGTGGACTTTTGTCGATTCAAAGACTCGGGTGAAGGAGAAGGGCTATGAACCTCCTATTCACGACTTCTCGATTACTTCACTGGAAACGGGAGAGGATTTGACTGATGACATACTCCATAGTGAGCAGTACACCTTTTTGCTTGTGGCACCATGGTTGAAGCAGGCAGACGATAGTGGTATGGATTTGATCAATGAAGTGTATGATTACAGCGTGGAACACGGTTACCGTTTTCTTTGTCTGACGGCCTCCTCGGAACAGGATATTACAGATTGGCAGGAAAATACAGGGGCAGAATATCCGTTTGCATTGATGGATGAGATTACGCTGAAAACGATGATTCGTTCCAATCCGGGATTGATATTGCTGAAGAAAGGAGTCGTGCTGCGTAAATGGAGTGTTTCCAATCTGCCTGATGAATACCAGTTGAATGCACCGCTGGAGAAACTTCCATTCAGTACATGGAATCCGAAAACTAGTGTACACAAAGTGGTAGAAGTGACCGGCTGGTTTTTGGGACCTTTGCTGTTGCTGACCGTGGTCGACCTGATATGGTTGCGCATAAAAAGCCGCAAAAAGAAAAAAGAGAAAGAGAATAAAAAAGAAACATTATAACTAACCCTTTAAAATTAAAACAAAATGAGAAAAAACATTGTAGCAGGTAACTGGAAGATGAACAAGAACCTGCAGGAAGGTATTGCATTGGCAAAAGAATTGAACGAAGCATTGACAGCAGACAAACCAAACTGCGATGTAATCATCTGTACTCCTTTCATTCACTTGGCTTCTGTAACTCCTTTGGTAGACAGCTCTATCATTGGTGTAGGTGCTGAAAACTGCGCTGACAAGGTATCTGGTGCTTATACTGGTGAAGTTTCTGCAGAAATGGTTGCATCTACAGGTGCTCAGTATGTAATCTTGGGTCACTCTGAACGTCGTGCTTACTATCACGAAACAGTTGAAATCCTGGAAGAAAAAGTTAAATTGGCTTTGGCTAACAACTTGAAACCTATCTTCTGTATCGGTGAAGTATTGGAAGAACGTGAAGCTAACAAACAGAATGAAGTAGTAGAAGCTCAGTTGGCTTCTGTATTCTCTTTGTCTGCTGAAGATTTCGGTAAAGTAATCTTGGCTTACGAACCGGTTTGGGCTATCGGTACAGGTAAGACTGCTACTCCGGAACAGGCTCAGGAAATCCACGCTCACATCCGTTCTTTGGTTGCTGCTAAATACGGTAAGGAAGTAGCTGAAAATACTTCTATCCTGTACGGTGGAAGCTGCAAGCCTTCTAACGCAAAAGAATTGTTCGCTAATCCTGATGTAGACGGTGGTCTGATTGGTGGTGCTGCTTTGAAAGTTGCAGACTTCAAGGGTATCATCGACGCTTTTAAATAATTCTTTTTTGAATTAGTCAGGAGCGACTTATGAGCACAGAGATGATGTGAGGACGTAGTGCCGTCGTATGGTCTCTGTGCTCAATTGACTTTTGTTTTCTATGTCTATCTAAAAATCCGCTTATGCTGAAATATCTTTTATTTGTAGTTTCTGTTTTGTGTGCCGGCGGGGCTTATGCCCAGCAGAACATTATCGAAAGCCTGCAGACCCGTCGGGCAGGAGAAGGTGTAGTGACTATCCACCAGGATGCACAGATTACCTCCTTGATAGGGAAGCGTTATGTGCGTTCTACCAGTTCGGAGCCGGTAAAGACATTAAAAGCTCGTGGATTTCGCGTACAGGTATACGCCGGGAATAATTCCCGTCAGGCGCGTAGTGAAGCGAATAGGGTAGCAACGAAAGTGAAAGAAGAATTTCCGGAACTTCCGGTTTATACTTATTTTCAGCCTCCTCGCTGGCTATGCCGGGTGGGAGACTTTAAAAGTATTGAAGAAGCACATGTAACCATGCGTAAATTGAAAGCTACAGGAGTTTTTAAGGAAGTGTCTATTGTGCGTGAACAGATTAATATACCTATAGAATAATGATGACAGATACAAATTCGATAAACTGGCCGCAAGAGAAGGTTGAGAAACTGGTCGGGCATTATAAGGAAATCCTTTCTTTGCTGGGTGAAGACCCTGAAAGAGAAGGACTGTTGAAAACCCCTGAGCGTGTAGCAAAAGCCATGCTGACGCTGACTCGCGGATATGAAATGGATCCGAGAGAAGTGCTGAATGCCGCAAAATTCAAGGAACCTTACAGCCAGATGGTGATTGTGAAGGACATTGATTTCTTTTCCATGTGCGAGCATCACATGCTGCCGTTCTACGGAAAGGCCCATGTGGCATACATTCCTAACGGATATATTACGGGTCTGAGTAAGATTGCTCGTGTGGTAGATATTTTTTCTCACCGTTTGCAGGTGCAGGAACGCATGACACTTCAAATAAAAGAGTGTATTCAAGAAACACTGAATCCATTAGGCGTAATGGTGGTAGTAGAAGCCAAACACATGTGTATGCAGATGAGAGGAGTGGAAAAGCAGAATTCTGTAACGACTACCTCTGATTTTACAGGTGCATTCAATCAGGCTAAGACGCGTGAAGAGTTCATGAACCTGATTCGTGCAAAATATTAATATGAAAAAGACTATTTCCCCTTTTATCGTAAGTGGAGAGGGGAAATAGCTAACGTAAAATGACGCGGTCGCCTGCTTTTTGTGCCATTGGAATCTGAATTTCTTGCAACTCTTTGTAATGTTGCATGATTTCCTGACATTTCTCCGGATTGTTATAGATGTCCGGATTGGTTAAAGCCTGCAGGGTATGCTTCATTTCTTCTTCAACAATTGATAGCTTGAAATCAATTAACAACCTGGGAACTAACTCATAAAGTCTTTCTTCATCGGTGATGATTGCCTGTCCTTTGGAGTGGTACTTGCTTAGCTGATAGCGGTCGCTGGCCAGTTCTGCGGCCTGTTTGCTGATTTCCGGATCAGGATGAGTCAGAAAATAGCGTTCAGACACAAAGCCTTCGTCATGCAGATGATTCTCTGCTTCTTTTAGGATACGGCGGTCTAAGGGATAGTGAAACTGCAGTTCATCCTCCTTCAAGCTGGAAGAAATACATTCTATGACAGTGAGCGGTTGCTCTTCTCCGTTTTCATCCTCTAAGTAACACATCACTTTCTCCCCATAACGAACAATCATTTGCAGTAGGAGTTGTTCCTTCTTGTAGAACAGTTTCTGTTCATTCCCTTCCAATGGGATATACGAAAGGTAATTGTCCGTAGGAGCAGGAGTGCTTGCGGGTTGTCCGGCAGGCTGTTCAGCAGTTGGAGGTATATACTCTGCATCTGTTTCCAGAGGAGCTGGAGGAAGTTGAGTCTCATCCGGTATAGGAATCTCTGTCGGCTGTGTCTCCGGGTAAGTAGTCGGAGGAGCTGGTTGGACATCCTGGGTAGCTTGTCGTTGTTTACGCTGGATTTCCTTGTATTTATTTTCCTGTGCCTGCTCTATCAATTTGTTTACCGCTTCTATCAGGATTTTCTCTTCCATTTGCAGAAGCTGGCTGCACTCGCGTGTATATACGGAGCGCACAATAGAGTCAGGTATCACAGAGATACTTTTTACAATACTGGAAATCAGACTGGCACGTTTGATCGGGTCTTTCCCTGCTTCTTCCATCAGCAAGTTCGTCTTGAAACGGATGAAGTCCACTTCGTGCTCATTGATGTAGGCCTGATAGTCGGTGGCATTATGTTTGCGGGCAAAGCTGTCGGGGTCGTCTCCATCGGGGAGCAGACATACCTTGATGTTCATACCTTCTTCCAGCAGCATGTCAATACCGCGTATGCTGGCCTTGATTCCAGCTCCGTCACCGTCATACAATACCGTAATGTTATTGGTAAAACGATGAATCAGTCGTATCTGGTCGGAGGTCAATGCCGTACCCGAAGAAGCCACCACGTTTTCAATTCCACTCTGGTGCATGGAAATGACATCGGTATAACCTTCTACTAAGAAGCAGCGATCCTGGCGTACAATGGCCTGCTTGGCAAAATAAATGCCATAGAGTTCCCGGCTTTTGTGATATATCTCAGACTCCGGAGAGTTGACATACTTCATCTGTACGTTCTTGGTGGCAGCGCTCAATACACGTCCGCCAAAAGCTACCACTTTTCCCGACAAGGTGTGTACGGGGAAAATGACACGCCCCCAGAAACGGTCGCGAAGTGAACCGTCGTCCTTTCGATAGCACAAGCCAGTCTTTACCAGAAACTCTTCCTGATAACCTTTCTGTTTGGCAGTGCGTGCCAGTGCATCGTGACTGTCTGTGCTGTATCCTAACTGGAACTTTTTGATAATGTCATCGCGGAATCCTCGGCTGCGTAAGTAGGTCATACCGATACGCTGTCCGTCGATGTGATTATAAAGTATGTCTTGGAAATACTCAGAAGCAAACTGATTGACTACAAACAAACTTTCACGCAAACTATGTGCTTGTTTTTCTTCGTCGGTCAGTTCCCGTTCCTTTACTTCGATGTGATATTTGTTGGCCAGCCACTTCAGTGCTTCGTAGTAAGAAAGTTGTTCGTGCTCCATAATGAAGTGGACCACATTTCCTCCCTTACCGCAACTGAAACATTTGCATAATCCTTTGCTGGGAGATACACTGAAAGAAGGGGTCTTTTCATTGTGGAACGGGCATAGTCCGATGTAGTTCACTCCTCGGCGGCGGAGGGTGACAAACTCGGATACAACATCTACTATTTGTGCGGCATCCAGTATTCGGTCTATGGTAGCTTGGTCAATCATTTCGAAGGGCGAAAATAATAAAAATAAGTAGAATGTGCAACGGCTTCCGTGTTAGAACATGAATGCGATGGAAGCTCCGAAAGTAAAATTATGCATAGGCGTTCTTTTACTATACGAACGGACTTCCCTGTTGCCGTCTTCGTCTGCCCAGGAGTTCTTCAGGTCGTATGTCAGCTGAGGGGAGGCAAAGTCATAGTCGCAATAGAGACGCAGGGCCGCATTTTCCTTGTAGCGGTAGGCGAGAGAAAGGCCGGTTCCTAATTTGAATGTAGAACTTTTACGGATATGAAGAAACTCTTCATCAATGAAAGTGCTTTGTAGCATTTCCTGAACGCTGAGGCCTTCCTGCTGGATATAGTAATCGACGTCGGCTTTATAGAATTGGTCGTAGGCTTCCTGGGGCACTTTCTGACGGTCGAAAATGGCTGGATTAATCCGTGAAATAGAGTTTAAGGTAAAGTTTGCATTAGTGCGTCGTCCGGCTAACAGTTTGCTTCCTATCAGGAAGCGGCTGCTGAGCGGATAAGAAAAGTAAAGCCCTAAATCGATGTCGCACATGCCTAAATGGTCCGATTCCAGTCCGTCCAGCAGGTACATGTTGACAGGGGCTCCTTCCTTCAGGTCATTGTCCAGGTCAAAATGTTTTTTGTTCTCTTCGGGAATGTCGGCAATAACAGGTACGGTAGCTACTCTCAGGCGTCCTCCCAAGCCGATATACGCATTGAAAAAGTAAGCTCCTTCTGCGCTGACAACGGTCGATGTACCCGTATGCAGGCGCATACCCAAAGGAGTTCCTTCTTCTGTGTCATAGAGGTCGGCGGTGCGTAAAGTGGAAGGTCCTGTGGCAAATCCCATGTTGAGACTCAGGAATGAAGGTGTATCGTAGCGGTTGAAGTGGGTTGTTAACTGGCTGCTGGTGGTATTCTTACGAAAAATCAGGTCGGAAAAGAAATAGCCTAAGTCTGTTGAAATCATACCTATTCCGGCTCCTACCAGTACATCGCCAATCCAGTGACGGTTGTTCAGCTGTCGCGTGATACCAGTCACTCCTGCCAGGGTATATCCCCCGATGCTATACCACGGACTGAGCATGCCGTATTCTTTATGCAGGATTGTGGCGCACATAAAAGCGGTGGCTGTATGTCCGGAAGGAAATGAATTGTTTGACGAATTGTCCGGACGCATTTCTTTGGTCGTATATTTCAGGGTGTTGACAAAGCTGGCCATAAGGGCTGCTGAGAAAACATTGCTGACTGTGAGCTCCTTCCATGAACTACGACTTTCTACTCCAGCTAATTTCATGCCCCATGTAGCAACTAACGGGACATATTGTGTATAATTGTCATATTCGTGGTGAAAGGTAGGCTGGAAGCGATTGCGCAGTGTACGGAAATCCTGGTTTTGTTTTTTCACGATTAAGCCGGAAACGATAAAAGGAATTCCCATGTACGAAAAGTTTTGTTGGAAAAGTTCCTTTGTTTTCTTTGGCTTCGCTGGAAGAGTCAATGAGGTAAGAGAAGACGTGGAGTCTTGCATCAAAAAATAACTGCTCGCGGGAGTATGTGCATACAGCGAGTGACAGATCAGTGCTGAAATAAAGAAAAATAGTAAAGTGTATATTCTCATTGCTGCCCGTGGTTTTAGGAATACATGGTAAAGAGAGCGGCAAAGGTAGTGCTTTTAAGAGAGAGACTGAAAGTTTTCAGATGTACATTGGGGAAATGTAAATATGTAAAAATGAGGTTTTTATGATTTTGTATGATGTACAAGTGTGTTGGCTCTGGGTATAAAAAAAGGAGACCGATGATTCAGTCTCCTTTTATATTAATGGAAAATCCGATTATTTAATGTTCGGGTTCAGCTTGTTCCATTCAGATACTGGAGGAAGAACGCCCATAGCGATTACTTCGTCACGCAGTGCGCACAAGTGTTCGTAGCTCTTATCCAAAGCAGCTTGTTCTTCTGCAGTACCGTTCAAAGCAGCGCAGTGGCAACCGTCAGCAGTGATAGAAGTTTCCCAAGCCATCATGATGTGGTCGTACTTTTCGTTAGAAACGTAAGTACCAGCCGGCCAGCGGAATGCTTTGCCACCCATAGCAGCACCAATCATTTCGATAGAAACGTATGACGGGCTCTGGAATGAAGAACGGCCACGCAAGTTGATGATGTTAGCACCACCCTTAGTTACTTTCTGCTGGATTTCAGCCCACTGTTCTTTTGTCAAAGCGTCAGTACCGATGATGTCTGTCAAAGCTTTACCGTTTACTTTAGCAGTAGAAGCAAATACAGCCATCTGTTCGCCGTGGCCACCGTAAGTACGGCAGTTTTCAACAGCGTCCATAGAGATACCGAAGTGTTTTGCCAATTCGCTGCGCAGACGAGTAGAGTCAAGAGCAGCCAAAGTAGTTACCTGACCCGGTTTCAAACCAGAGTACAACAGTGTGATCAAACCTGTGATGTCAGCAGGGTTGAAGATAACTACGATGTGTTTTACATCCGGACAGTACTGTTTTACGTTCTTACCGAATTCTTCTGCGATAGCTGCGTTGCCTTTCAACAGGTCTTCACGAGTCATACCAGCTTTACGAGCAGCACCACCTGAGTTTACGATATATTTAGCACCAGTCAGCGCTTCTTTGATATCTGAAGTGAAAGTGATGTTCACACCTTCGAAACCGCAGTGGAACAATTCTTCAGCAACACCTTCCAAACCTGGAGCGTACGGGTCGTACAAACAGATGTTAGGAGTTAAGCCCATCATGATAGCAGTCTGAGCCATGTTAGAACCGATCATACCGGCAGCACCAACAATGGTAAGTTTTTCGTTTGTTACAAATTCCATAATTCTTATGTATTTAAGTTATGTATAAAAGTGTATAGTCAGTCTTTGTTTTTTCTTCAATGCAAAGATAGGAAAGTTATCAGTGAAAACGAATCTTTACACTGGTAAATATAGGATGAAAAAAGATGATTTTCGGCAATTACGGAAAAATTTCACTATTTTTAGATGTCATATCCCAATTTTGCAAAGAGTAGGTTACATTTCTTTGTTTGCATTTTATCACTTTAAATTCTTTTCCCTGCTACCTTATTTAATATGCTGATGTCAAGATTTTGTATCCTTTTTTCACTTTCCTGAGGCATTTTCTTCTTCCTTGAAAAAACACCTTTTCGTTCAATCTGAAATGTACTTGCGTTTAAGATGAAACTTCCTTGTGTTTTGTGTCAAATGTACTTACGTTTCATTGTGAATGCACTTGCGTTTGGAAGCAGTATTTTGTTTGGTAATTACAGCTAAGAGTTTCTCATGTCAGGGGAGTATATATAAGGCTATTTAGCGGAATAGATGGTCATTCTTTCAATTCTGTTTTCGAAAGTCATTGTGTTTTCTGAAATATTGCATATTTTTGCCCGATAACCGTTATGAAGATGAAAGTAAAGTTATACCTGTTAGGGTGGGTAATAATGATATGCAGTGTGATTTCAGCCAAAGGACAGAGCTTGAAAGAAGTTGTTGGTCAGGCTGAAACGGACACAGCCAATGTTTACCTGCCTGCTGATTCCTTGTTTGCCCGTTTCCTGAAAGAAAAACAAATACCTGTTACGGCTTGTAATCGTATGACTTTGTTGAAGAGCGGTCGCAGCAAGTTTGAACATCTGTTTGAGGATATAAAGAAGGCTGAAAACTATATCCATCTGGAATACTTTAATTTCCGCAGTGATTCTATTGCCAAGGAATTGTTTACCTTGTTGGCGGAGAAAGCCAAAGAAGGAGTGACAATCAAGGCCCTGTTTGATGACTTTGGAAATTTGTCGAACAGTCGTCCCTTGCGAAAGGAACATCTGAAGATGCTGGCGGAAAGAGGAGTGGAAATGGCCCGTTTCAGTCCCATTCGTTTTCCTTATATCAATCACGTGTTTTGTCGTGACCATCAGAAAATTGTGGTAATTGACGGAAAGGTGGGATATACGGGAGGCATGAATATTGCCGATTATTATATCAACGGGCTTCCCGAAATCGGTCCCTGGCGCGATATGCACATCCGTATAGAAGGACCGGCGGTGCAGTATCTGGAAAAAGCTTTTTTAGGTGTATGGAATAAGGAAACACACGAAGGTTTGAAGGAAGGGCAAGTGGCGCATGATACGTTGTGTGAGGGTTCCGGAAGAAGGGTGGCCATTGTGCAGCGTATTCCGAAAGTTTGTCCGGAAATCATGCGTGAGGCCTATATTGCGGCATTGGATGCCGCAGAACGTAAGGTGCAGATTATCAATCCTTATTTTACTCCTACTCGTGAAGTCAGAAATGCTATTAAACGAGCGGCAGAACGGGGAGTTCGGGTGGAAATCATGATTCCCGGAAAATCGGATATCTCTTTTACTCCCGATGCCGGGTTTTATATAGCCAATAAGTTGCGTAAGGCCGGAGCACACATCTATGTGTTCAATGGGGGCTTTCATCATTCTAAAATCATGATGGTGGACGAGCGGTTCTGTACGGTGGGCAGTACGAACCTGAACAGCCGTAGTCTGCATTATGATTATGAAATCAATGCTTTTATTCTGGATTTGCCTACTACTTCCGAGTTGGGAGAAGTATTTCAGAACGATAAGCTCAATAGTACGATTATGACCCGTGAGGAATATAAGAAGCGGAGTGTCTGGCGTCGTTTTGTAGGATGGTTTGCGCATTTGTTTACACCGGTTATATAATAATAAAAGGTGAATATCTCCTGAAACTACAATTTTTTTCTTATTTTTGTCCGATTATATAGTAGTAACAGCCAAAAAAAGAACCTGATTTTTTACGGAACAATATGTCGTTTTTTAAGGATGTAATCGGACAAGAAGATGTGAAACAACTTCTCATTCATAGTGCAAGGAATGGGAAGATGCCTCATGCCGTCTTGCTGACGGGACCTGCTGGAAGTGGAAAGTTACCCATAGCTTTAGCGGTGGCACGTTATCTTCTTTGTCATCATCCTGCAGAAAATGATGCGTGCGGACAATGTAATTCGTGTAAGATGATGGACCATCTGGCTCATCCTGACATGCATTTTGCTTTTCCGGTGGTGCGTAAAAAGGCCGGAAGGGACGTGGTTTGCGATGAATTCCTGCCTCAGTGGCGGGAGATGTTGGGACGTAATCCGTATGCCGACCTTCAGGAATGGATGCGGGTCATTGATGCGGGCAATCAGCAACCTCAGATTTATGTGCGTGAGAGTGATGAAATCCAGCGGAAGCTTTCGCTGAAAGCCAGTCAGGGAGGATACAAGGTCATGCTTATCTGGCTTTCGGAGAAAATGAATGTGGAATGTGCGAACAAGTTGCTGAAACTGCTGGAAGAACCTCCTTTGAAAACCGTATTTCTGTTAGTGAGTGAGGAACCTGACTTATTGCTTCCTACGATTGTGAGTCGTACGCAGCGCATCAATTTAAAACCTTTGCCAGAGTCGGATATTGAGCGTTATCTGGTGGAGCGTTATATGCTTCCTGTGGAAGATGCCCGTGACATTGCACATCGTTCGGCCGGAAGTTTGTTGAGGGCCGTGGAAAATGTGCATTTGGGAGAGGAAAACAAGCTTTGCTTTGAACTCTTTGTGAACCTCATGCGTACGGCCTATAAACGTGATATTCGTAGTCTGAAAGCATGGAGTGAGCAGGTGGCGGGAATGGGACGCGAACGGCAGAAGAACCTCCTGGAATATTGCCAGCGGATGGTGCGTGAAAACTTTATCTGCAATTTTCGTCAACCTGATATGGTATATCTGAGTCCGGAGGAGTTACAGTTTGCCAGCCGTTTTGCTCCTTACATCAATGAGCGGAACATTATTTCCGTGATGGAATTGCTGGAGGAGGCACAGGTACACATTGAGCAGAATGTGAATTCGAAGATGGTTTTTTTTGACATGGCGCTGAGAATGATTGTAGAAATGAAACAACAATAACAATATATGGACGATTTCAAGCTTAAAAACGGAAGTGGCCGACTCTGCTGTGGAGGCTGCGGACGACAGAATAATAAATTGAATACTTATGACTGGCTGGCCGATATTCCTGGAAACGCAGAAGAGCAGGATATGGTGGAAGTTCAGTTTAAAAATACCCGTAAGGGATATTTTAAAAACAGCAATGGGCTGCATCTGGAGAAGGGAGATATTGTGGCAGTAGAAGCCAGTCCGGGACATGACATCGGTACGGTAACATTGACTGGAAGACTGGTTCCCTTGCAGATGCGTAAGGCTAATTTGAAGCCTGATGCAGAAATACGCCGTATTTACCGTAAGGTAAAGCCGGTGGACATGGAAAAATATGAGGAAGCAAAATCACGTGAACATGATACAATGATTCGCTCGCGTAAGATTGCAGAAAGCCTGGGACTTCAGATGAAAATCGGTGACGTGGAATACCAGGGTGATGGCAATAAGGCAATATTCTATTACATTGCAGATGAACGCGTGGATTTCCGTCAGCTGATTAAGGTGTTGGCTGAGACTTTCCGGGTGCGTATCGAAATGAAACAGATTGGTGCCCGTCAGGAAGCCGGACGTATCGGAGGAATCGGACCGTGCGGACGCGAGTTGTGCTGTGCTACGTGGATGACGAACTTCGTTTCAGTGTCGACCAGTGCGGCTCGTTTTCAGGATATTTCGCTTAATCCACAGAAACTGGCCGGACAGTGTGCCAAACTGAAGTGCTGCCTGAATTATGAAGTAGATGCCTACGTGGAATGTCAGAAACGCTTGCCGAGTAAGGAAATTACCCTTGAAACGTTGGACAACATGTATTATTACTTCAAGGCAGATATTCTGAAAGGAACTATTACTTATAGTACGGATAAGAGTTTCCTGGCAAATGAAGTGACTATCTCCGCACGCAGAGCCTTTGAAGTGCTGAATATGAACAAACGGGGAGAAAAGCCTGAAAAACTGGATGACGAATTCTCCGGACGTGAATCGCAGCGTTCAAAAGACTTGCTGGAACAAGAGAGCTTGACCCGTTTTGACAAAACAAAAGGCGGAAAGAACCGGAAAAAGAAACAAAAAGGGCAGGCATCACAAAGTAATGCGTCAGCGGCTCCTGTAGAAGCTGGTAATGGACAAACTCCAGACGCTCCTAAGGAGAAAGAAAATAAAGGACCGCAAGGAAGAAACAACCGTCCACAGAGACCAAAAGGGAATCCGGCTCCGGCAGCTCCACAGGCTCCAGCGGCTGAAAATGCCGGAAATGCACCACAGGCAAAAGCCGGTCAGGAACCTCGCCCTAACCGCAACGGGCGGAGAAATTTCCGTCGGAATAACGAGGGAAACAAACGTCCGGAGCGTAATACAAATACGGATGTACAGGCTTAAAGAATCTTTTATTCATTATATAAAGGCAGGACTGGCACTATGTGTCTTGTTCCTGCTGAATGCCTGTCATACAGATACACGTTATCATGTATATCAGGCTGTTTCTGGTGAGGAAGGCTGGGATAAATCTGATTCCCTGGCTTTCCATCTTCCTGTAGGACTTTCTTCCGGTGAGTACCGGATGGAGATAGGTCTCCGTCATACCGGAGAATATCCTTACCGGGATATCTGGCTTTCGGTGACGCAGTTGGAAGGCGATTCAATACCGCCCCGCACGGATACACTGCACATTTGTCTGACCGATGAAAAAGGACACTGGGTGCAGAGTGGGGCAATGGGAGGATTGTATCAGCATGTATATGTGTCAGATAAACCGGTTATTTTCTCTACCGATTCAATAGACCGCATTTTTCGTATCACTCATCTGATGAGGCAGAACCCATTGCCTGGAATATCCGATGTGGGAATCCGGTTATTTCTCTCTGGCCGCGTCAATGCGGAGAAAGACAAACAGCAGGATGGTAAATCCCCACAGTGAGGAACCGCCGTAGCTGAAGAATGGGAGGGGGATACCGATAACGGGGGTTAGTCCGAGTACCATTCCTATATTAATAAAGAGGTGGAAAAAGAAGATACTTAGTACGCAGTAGCCGTATACTCTTCCAAAGCGGCTTTCCTGTCGTTCGGATAGCACGATAAGGCGTAGAATAAGTCCCATGAACAAGAAAATCACCAAAGCGGAGCCGACAAATCCTTGCTCTTCGCCGATGGTACAGAAAATGAAGTCGGTATCCTGTTCCGGAACGTATTTCAGTTTGGTTTGTGTACCGTTGAGAAAGCCTTTTCCGAATAATCCTCCGGAACCGATGGCTATTTTACTTTGGTTGACATTGTATCCGGCTCCTGCAGGGTCATCTTTCATTCCCAATAACACTTCAATTCTAATCTTCTGGTGAGGTTCAAGTACCTGATTGAATACATAGTCGGTCGAGAAGAAAAAGATGCCTGAGCCAACTACGAACAGAATTACATAGAAATAAGCTCTCAGTCGTTCACGCAGATAGAAGAAAGCCAGTGTGAGTACGATACCTCCACAAAGGGCTAATTGGAGATGACATACATTAAACGGAATTACGTAGTTGGAAAATAGGGCTCCTAATAACGTTCCTCCGCCTCCGATACCGAAAATATAGGCAGTAAGTTTGGGCGACTGACGCTGGCAATATCTTCCCACCAAAAAGGCAGAAAGCAGAATGACAAGTGTCAATACGGAAAATTCTCCCCATGAAGTCATTTCATCAGGCATAATTTCTGTACTGAATTTTAGGCCGACGATAAAAAATACCACAGCACAGATTCCGGAGAATAGAACTGTTCCGGTCATCCCTTCTCTGTAGAGCATTAAAAAAAAGGATAGGTACACCAGGGCAGAACCTGTTTCTTTCTGGAGTATAATCAATGCCATAGGCAGCAGAATGATACCCAAAACGGTTACCAGATTGCGGGTGCGCTGCATTTGGAAAGTATATTCGTTTATATATTTTCCTAATGCAAGGGCTGTTGCAAATTTGGCGAATTCGGCAGGTTGCAGACTTACCGGTCCTAATACAATCCATGAACGTGAACCTTTGATTTCATGCGGATTGAAGATCGTTCCGAACAGTAGTAAAATCATGATGCCATAAAGCAGATAGGCATAGGTATCATATATGCGGTCTTCAAGCATGAGTATGACAAAGCCTATCCCCAGTGAACAGCCTATCCACATCAGCTGTTTACCGGCGCGTGTGGTAATATCCAGGAAATTCGGCTCACCATAATCGTAACTTGCTCCGCACACACTGAACCATCCGCAGATGACCAGTATCAGGTAAAGTCCGATGGTCCACCAGTCCACATTTTTCCATACACTACCTCTCATGTATCCCATAATCAATCCTCCTGTTTTGAATCTCTGTAGCCATGACTTCGTCTTCTGGCGAGAGTTTCCCTTTTAAATACTTTTCAATCATGAGTCGTCCGATGGGTACACCGTATACCGCACCGAATCCTCCGTTTTCCACATAGACTGCAATGGCAATCTTGGGATCTTTCATGGGAGCAAATCCCATAAAGGCAGAGTGGTCTTTTCCACGGTTCTGGGCCGTTCCGGTTTTTCCACATACCTCGATGTCGGGTAAGTTGGCACCTCTACAGGTTCCGCCCAATACGGCAGAACGCATGCCTTGTACCACTTCCTCGTAATGTGAACGGTCTACCATGGTATATCTTTTCCGTGTGTAAAGTGTGTCGAGCGGTTCACCTTCTACCTCTTTCACTACATGAGGTGTGATAAAATAGCCTCTGTTGGCGATGGTTGCTCCTAAGTTGGCTATTTGTAATGGAGTCAGTGTGACCTCACCCTGTCCGATGGAAATACTGATGATGGTCAGTCCATTCCATGAGCCTCGGTAAGCTTTGTCGTAGACGCTTGCATTGGGGATAAATCCTCTTTTTTCTCCGGGAAGGTCGATTCCCAACGGATAACCAAATCCCATGGATACCATATAGTCTCTCCAGGTGTTCATAGCTTTTTGTACGGTTCCGTATTTCTTCCGGGCACCAATCATGTAATAAAGCCCCCAGCAGAAATATCCGTTACAGGAAGTCGCTAATGCCGGAATCAGTGAAAGTGGCGAGGGGTGACCGTGACATCCCACATGAAGTCCCCGGAAGTTGAATCCACCAAAACACGGATAACTGGTTTGGGTAGTTATGATTCCCTCTTGCAGGAAGGTCAGTGCCTGCGAAGTCTTGAAAGTGGAACCTGGCGGATAGGTACCCATGATGGCACGGTTCAATAAAGGCTTCCAGGGGTCACGCGCCAATATCAGGTGGTTCTTACCGCGGTTTCTTCCGACCATTTTTCGAGGGTCGTAAGTTGGTGAAGAGACTAAGCAGAGTACCTCGCCAGTGGATGGTTCTATGGCTACAATACTTCCGATTTTTCCTTCCAGCAGACGTTCTCCCAGCTCCTGAAGTTCAATGTCCAGACTCAGTCGCAGGTTTTTTCCTGCTACAGGAGCCTTATCGAATTTCCCGTCCATATAGTTTCCCTGGATTCGTCCTCGGGCATCACGTAATAATATTTCAATACCTTTTTCTCCTCGTAACTGCTTTTCGTAAGAACGCTCTACACCTAATTTACCGATAAAGTCGCCGGGAATATAGTATTCATCCTTTTCCATATCGGATTTGGAAACCTCGGCAATATCTCCCAAAATGTGAGCTCCGGCATTATAGGTATATTGTCGGATGGTACGTCGCTGGATGTAGAATCCTGGAAACTTAAACAGTTTTTCCTGGAACACACCACAATCTTCGGCTGACAGCTGAGTAAGAAATACCTGATTGGTGTAGGGGGAGTAACCAGGATTAAGTCGGCGGTCTTTCATGTCACGGAATTTTTTTCGCAGGAACTCCGGTGAAATTTTCAGTGTCTGGCATAAATCCATGGTATCCAGCTCCGTAATTTCTTTCATAATCACGGTGATGTCGTAAGCAGCCTGATTATAAACCAGCAGTTTATCATTCCGGTCGTATATGACTCCTCGGCTTGGATATTGTATTTTTTTGAGAAAAGCGTTGCTGTCGGCATTTTTCTTGTAGTCTTCACTCATGATTTGCAGTGAAAGTAAACGTATAAGAAAAATCAGTACAATCACAATGACTGCACCGCCAATTACATATTTTCGCTTTTCAAGATCGTAGTTTCTTTCCACTATTTTTTCCTCCTGACAGAATCAACACATAAGATGAATATGAGCGTGACAATTGTATCACTGGCAATTTTCAGCAACAGCGTGGGCATGTTGGCCAATGAGAATGTATCCAAGATATTCAGTATGAAAGCATGTAATAAAACAAGGACTATCGTATATCGGAAGAATGAAGCAAATCCCATCTGATACATGCCTGGTTCAAAGTTGTCTGTAATGTCACGCAAGGAAAACAATCTGAGAATCCATGGGCGGCAGAAGGCTGTACATACGGCTGTGGCAGCGTTTAATCCTGGTGTATTGCTGAAAATGTCGATGCAAAGTCCTAAAGAAAAGGCCCATAACATTAATCCCTTACGGCTGTTGTCTGAATCTATTTTCAATAAAAAGTAGATGTAGAACAACGGTGTGGCATATTGTTCAAAATGAATGTGGTTGAGTACCAGTACTTGCAGTAAGACAAGTATGATGAACCATTCAAGACGTATGATATATTGCATAATTACCTTGGCTTTCTGTATCGTTAATTTTTATGGTTGCATTGAATGTATGCTATCCTCAAGTTGTGCCTGCTCAGTGCCGTTGAATGACCCTAAAACCCTGACATTGTTCAGTCGGGCAAAGTCCGTGAATAACTTGACCTTGAGCAGGTAAGATAGTCCGTCGTGGCTGTCTTCCATGTCATCTACAGTGCCTACAGGTATCCCGGCTGGAAAAACGGCGCTGTGCCCACTTGTTACAATCGTATCACCCAATGAGAATTCGGAATGTCGGGGCATATCTTTGACGTAGGCATATTGTGAAGAACCTCCTTCCCATTTCAGAAAACCGAAATAAGAGGTTCGTTTGATTTTACAGCTGATGCTGCTTTTAGAGTTTAATACGGGCAGTACAATGGCATGATGTTTTCCTGTGAGATAAACAATGCCGACTACTCCGTTTCCACATACGACTCCCATTTCCGGGCGGATGCCGTCGGCCTCTCCTTTGTCGATGGTAATGAAATTGTTGGGGTGTGTGATGCTGTTGTTGACTACTCTTGCATCATATAACACATAGTCTTTTAATGCTTCTTTACGCAGGTTAGCCACTTCTGTAGTGTCTTGTGTATATTGTTCTAAGGCTTGTGACAAGCGTTCCACTTCAATTTCCAGTTCGACATTTCGTGCAGTTAAGTCTTTGTTGACTTCTGTCAGGCCAAAATAGCGTGTTACTTGACTGGAGGCTTCGTATACTATCCCTGCGAGGTAATTAGCAGAAGTAAAGAAAGCACTTCCCTGATAGTTGTTGAAACGGAACAGCAGGGTAAGTGAAATAACCTCCAAAAGAACGAAAAGGAACCAGTGATTATATTTCAGTAGAAAATTAAGCAGGTTTCGCATGTCAGAGAATCCGAATGGTGTATAAACGAAAAAATGAAAATTGAAAATGAAGAAATCTGAAATCTCTTCATTTTCAATTTTTATGATATTATCTCATCAGGAATGAGAAACGATCTACATTCTTCAGTGCAATGCCTGTTCCCTTGGCTACGCTCAGCAAAGGATCTTCGGCAATATGGAAAGGAATGTTGATTTTATCTGTCAGTCGTTTGTCAAGTCCTCTCAGAAGCGCTCCGCCTCCAGCCAGATAGATACCATTGTTTACAATGTCGGCATACAATTCAGGAGGTGTATTTTCCAGGGCACTTAAAATAGCTGTTTCTATTTTGGCAATGCTCTTTTCCATACAATGCGCGATTTCCTGATAGCATACCGGAACCTCCATCGGCAGGGCAGTAATTCTGTTTGGACCGCGTACGATATAATCTTCAGGTGCATCATCTCCCAGGTCTGTCATGGCTGCACCTACGTGAATCTTGATACGCTCTGCCATTCTTTCACTGACTTTGACATTGTGCTGACGGCTCATGTATTCCTGAATATCGGCTGTCAAATCATCTCCGGCTACACGGATAGAGTTATTTGACACAATACCTCCCAAAGAAATGACGGCGATTTCCGTAGAACCTCCACCTATGTCAACTACCATGTTACCTTCCGGAGCTTCTACATCCAGTCCGATACCGATAGCTGCAGCCATAGGTTCGAATATCAGGTAGACATCACGTCCTCCTGCATGTTCCGCGCTGTCACGTACGGCGCGTAATTCTACTTCTGTAGAACCGGAAGGTACTCCGATTACCATACGCAAAGAGGGAGTGAAGAAATGGCGTCCTGTATTTACTTTTTTAATCAATCCGCGCATCATCTGTTCGCAAGCGTTGAAGTCGGCAATAACACCGTCACGTAACGGACGTACAGTGCGAATGTTCGGATTTTCTTTTTCGTACATCAGCTTGGCACGTTCACCTACGGCAATCATCTTGTCTGTGCGACGATCCAATGCAACAACAGATGGTTCGTCTACCACAATCTTGTCATTGCTGATAATGATGGTATTGGCTGTGCCAAGGTCCATCGCTATGTTTTGTGTAAAGGAGAATAATCCCATTCCTTTAATATAAGTCTAGAATTTTGAAATTAATAAATCCGTTTTAGGAAGACTGAATGACTGCCAGCACAATTATTTTTTGAAATAATCGCGGATAGCAGTGTCGTAGTGTGAAGAAACAGTAAATGCTTCACCTGCAAACCAACGGCGTTGTTCGCGTGTGGTTACAGCTCCCTGTTTGTTGAGGATTTCCAATAAGGGTTGGTATTGATGCTTGCTGGCTACGATTACTACATCATTGAAGTTCTTAGCTCCGGCACGAATCAATGAGATACCACCTATATCAATTTTTTCGATGATGTCTTGTTCTGCTGCACCGCTTGCAACTGTATCTTCAAAAGGATACAAGTCTACAATAACCAAGTCAATCTCTGGAATTTCATACTGAGCAACCTGCTTCTGGTCGCCTTCCAGTTCTCTGCGGCAAAGGATACCTCCAAAGATTTTGGGATGCAATGTCTTAACGCGTCCTCCAAGAATAGAAGGATAAGTGGTAATGTCTTCTACAGCCTTGCAAGGATAACCTAATGATTCAATGAACTGACGTGTTCCTCCGGTAGACAAGAACTCAACGCCTTCTGCATGAAGCTTGGCCAGGATGGCGTCCAAACCGTCTTTATGGTAAACAGACACCAATGCGGTCTTTATTTTCTTTGATTCTGACATAAATGTTTGATATTTAAAATTCAGGTGCAAAATTACGAATTTTCAGATGATAAACGCAGGATAATGAGCATAAAATATCTTTTTTTTGCATTCTCACTGAAAGTTTTAATGCTGTTGTTTGAAGAGAAACAAAGTTTTTTCAGGCTGCCCTTTTTATTTTGTAACACGATTGTAACATATATGACATTCTTTTATAACACGAACGAAATATTTTTGCACTCGGAAAAAACTTAACAAAACAAGTATGGAAACTGTTTATTTAGGAATTGTTATTTTCTTATTTATGCTGGCAGTCTTTGATTTGCTGGTGGGGGTCAGTAATGACGCAGTGAATTTCATGAACTCTGCGGTAGGTGCAAAAGTGGCAAAGTTCAGAACAATTATTATTGTAGCTGCTATCGGAGTGTTTGCTGGAGCGGTGCTGAGTAACGGGATGATGGATATTGCCCGTCACGGAATTTTTCATCCGGTAAACTTCAGCTTTTATGAAATCATGTGTATTCTGCTCGCGGTAATGGTGACGGATGTGGTCCTTCTGGATGTCTTTAATACGTTAGGACTTCCTACTTCTACCACTGTTTCAATGGTATTTGAATTATTGGGAGGTACTTTTATTCTTGCCATTTTAAAGATTGTCGGTGATGAAACCGGACTGTTAACCTTAGGTGATATGATGAATACGGAAAAGGCCCTTTCAGTGATTATGGGTATTTTCCTTTCGGTAGCTGTCGCTTTTATTGTCGGTACTATTGTACAATATATATCTCGACTAATTTTCAGTTTCAATTATAAAAAGAATCTTTCTTGGACTATTGGAATTTTCGGTGGTATTGCCGTAACTTCTTTGGGGTATTTTATTATCATTAAGGGGCTGAAGAGTGCTTCTTTTATGACTCCGGAAGCTTTGCAATGGATTCAAGATAATACAATGGCATTGGTAGGTGGATGCTTTGTCGTGTTTACCATACTCATGCAGGTGTTGCACTGGTGCAAGGTGAACGTATTTAAGATTATTGTATTGCTGGGTACATTCTCTTTGGCATTGGCTTTTGCCGGAAATGACTTGGTAAACTTTATCGGTGTACCTTTGGCTGGCTTCTCTGCTTATACAGATTATGTCGCTAATTCCAACGGCGCTGGAATACATGACTTTATGATGTCTTCGTTGATGTCTTCTGCCAAGACTCCTCCTATTTTCCTGATTGCATCTGGTATCGTGATGGTATATGCACTGGCTACTTCAAAGAAAGCGAAGAATGTAATCAAGACTTCTGTAGATTTGGCTCGTCAGGAAGAAGGTGATGAAATGTTCGGTTCTTCTGCATTGGCTCGTGTGATTGTTCGTTGTGCTACTAATATCAATGATTTTCTGGTACGTGTTATTCCGGTAAATGTTCGTCGTTGGATTGACAGCCGTTTTAATAAAGATGAGGTTATTTTGGCAGACGGAGCTGCGTTTGATATGGTACGTGCTTCTGTGAATCTGGTCCTTTCCGGATTGTTGATTATCATCGGTACGACCATGAAACTGCCTTTGTCTACTACTTATGTTACATTCATTGTAGCGATGGGTAGCTCGTTGGCCGACCGCGCTTGGAGTCGTGAAAGTGCTGTATATCGTATTACGGGTATGCTTTCTGTGATTGGTGGTTGGTTTATCACTGCATTTGTAGCTTTCACTATCTGTGCTTTGGTAACTTTCATCATGTTCTACACCAGCTTCTTCGGTATGTTTGTATTTATCGTAATAGCTGTGGTACTTCTTGTTCGTAGTAATATTAAATATGGCAAGAAGGAAAAGATTGAAAGCCAGGATGATGTGTTTAAACGCATGATGGGCAGTAAGGATAAGGGTGAAACTTTGGCTTTGCTTCGTCAGCATGTACAGGAAACACTAACCGATTATGTGGGTTTCTGTGAAAAGACGTATGTACAGGTAACCGACGGGTTCATTAATGAAGATTTGCGTAGCTTGCGAAAGGCTATGAGTGCGACGGACGACCAGAAAAAAATGTTGAAGAAACGTCGTCGTAAGGAAATACTTGGTCTCCGCCGTTTGCCGATAACCGTGGCTATGGAAAAGAATACTTGGTTCCACTTGGGAAGTAACAGTTGTGAGCAGATGCTTTATTGCTTGAAGCGAATTTGTGAACCATGTAAGGAGCATGTAGACAATAACTTTAATCCGATTTCTCCGGATTGTGTAAAAGAATTCTTGCCTGTACGTGATGAATTATGCAAACTGATGGAACGTGCCAAAGTGGCTATCAGCCAGGATAATTATGAAGATGCAGATGATATTCTGAAAAAAGGAGATGACCTGAAAAATCGTATCTCTGCTTTGCGTAAACAGCAGATGAACCGCATGCAGGAAGGCGATAATGCAAGCTTGAAGGCATCTATGGTATATTTGAATATTCTTCAGGAATCTCAGGAGTTGGTAAGTATCTGGCGTCATTTGCTTCGTGCCAGCCGCTTCTTCCAGGGAGATTATGTACCTCAGGAAGTTTCAATGATTGCGCTTACAGAAGAAAGATAATTTTGTATCCTTAAAAAGAAGGCCGATAAAGGGTTAATGCCCTTTATCGGCTTTTATTTTTTATTTGTCTTCTATTTCGGTGAGATTCCCTGTTGTGGAATTCATGATAAACCCTCTTACTTTTATGTCTTGAGGCACGAGCGGGTGATGGCGTACGATGTGTACACTCTTTTGTACGGCTTCTTCCGTGTCGTTAAATCCGCTGAGCCATGAGTTAAGGTTGATGTCACAATATTGCATCATTTCAATATGGTCTTGTGAGATTCCTCTTTCACGCATGTGCTGTAGCATGGTTTCACTGTCCATGTGCTGTACGCCACAATCGGTATGTCCGATAATCATGACTTCTTCTACTCCTAACTCATAGATTGCCACAAGTAAGCTTCGCATGGCACTACCGAAAGGGTGAGTGATGGTACCTCCGGCATTCTTGATGATTTTGACGTCACCGTTCTTTATTCCTAAGGCTGCGGGAAGTAATTCTGTCAGGCGGGTATCCATGCAAGTGACAATGGCAATTTTTTTGTCAGGGTATTTGTTCGTTATGTACTTTTCGTATCCCTTGGTTTCTACGAAAGTCTTGTTGAAATTTAATAATTCGTCTATCATAACATTTATATTTTGTATAGAATATAGGCAAAAATACAGATTTATTTTGTGATATTCCAGTGGGCTTTTGGAGGAATTCTTAAAATCATGCACTTATCATGAAGAAGCTTCTGATTTTTTCGTACTTTTGTAGAAAATTCAACCAAACTATTAAAATATGGCTAAAGAACTCGAACTCAAGTACGGCTGTAACCCTAACCAGAAGCCGGCCCGCATTTTCATGCAGGAGGGAGAACTGCCTATTGAAGTATTGAACGGACGTCCTGGATACATTAACTTCCTGGATGCGTTTAACGGATGGCAGTTGGTGAAAGAATTGAAAGAAGCTACCGGAATGCCGGCTGCAACTTCGTTCAAGCACGTGAGTCCTGCCGGAGCCGCAATCGGTCTGGAACTGGATGAAACCATGAAAAAGATTTATTTCGTGGATAATTTGCCTTTATCTCCGTTGGCAAATGCGTACGTGCGTGCGCGTGGAGCAGACCGTATGTCATCGTATGGCGATTTTATAGCTTTGAGTGACGTCTGTGATGAAGAAACAGCTCGTTTTATCAATCGTGAGGTTTCTGACGGCGTGATTGCTCCGGGATACACTGACGCAGCCCTTGAAATTCTGAAAAATAAACGTAAGGGTACTTATAACGTGATTAAAATTGATCCGGAATATCGTCCGAATCCCATTGAACGTAAGGATGTGTTTGGTATCACTTTTGAGCAGGGACGTAACGAAGTGAAATTGAATGGAGCAGAATTGTTTGAAAACATTCCGACTGAGAATAAGAATTTCCCTGAAGCTGCTAAACGTGATTTGATGATTGCATTAATCACTTTGAAATATACTCAGTCTAATTCTGTTTGCTACGTGAAAGATGGACAGGCTATCGGTATTGGTGCCGGACAGCAGAGCCGTATCCATTGTACTCGCCTGGCTGGTAATAAGGCTGATATCTGGTATTTGCGCCAGCATCCGAAGGTGCTGAATTTGCCTTGGGTAGAAAAGATCCGTCGTGCCGATCGTGATAATACCATCGATATTTATATTAGCGAAGATCATGACGATGTATTGGCTGATGGAGTATGGCAGCAGTTCTTCACTGAGAAACCTGAAGTATTGACGCGCGAAGAAAAACGTGCTTGGCTTGATACATTGAAGGGAGTATCATTGGGTTCGGATGCTTTCTTCCCGTTTGGAGATAATATTGAACGTGCTCACAAGAGTGGCGTGGAATATATTGCTCAGGCAGGAGGTTCTGTGCGTGATGACCATGTGATTGAAACTTGCGATAAATACGGTATTGCAATGGCATTTACGGGAATCCGTTTATTCCATCATTAATAATGAATTAGTCTGAAAATAGAGGGGTAAATTTGCTGGCGAGGATGAAAAGCAAGCGAATTTACCTCTCTTTTTTTGTAAATAGTATTTGATTTACTATCTTTGCAAAAGTTTGATACTAATCTTGGGCTTGTTTGGTTTTGACAGCGAGAGATGTGGTATGTAAGCATGCAGTGCGTCAGTGATTTGCACTATAATCTCAGTTACTGAACAATTATCTGGCAACGAAAACTATGCTCTCGCTGCTTAATCGAAGTACAGTAGATTAGCTTTATTTCCGTCAAAGTGATGGAAACGAGACATCGCTCAAAAGCTCTTGTTCCGAAGCGTTTGGTTTAGCGGTGCAGCAAATTCGGAAATAGTTTTGGTCTCGTTCCGCGACTGAAATGAAATTTTAGGAACTAAGGTATAAGTGGGTGGCTCTGGTCTTGCTTATGCACGAAAACCGAAGGCAGAGATAAGCATGTAGAAAGCATATGGCTTCCTTGTTTGGACGAGGGTTCGACTCCCTCCAGGTCCACGATGATTATTTTAAACCGCTGAACATCAGCGGTTTTTTTGTTTTTTTAAGCTCTTATACTTTCCCCGTTTTATTAGTCAGCTCCATCAGAAAAGCTATATAAAAATCTGAAGCTCTATTCGGATAGAGCTGTTCTATATTATTGCCCGATGCAATAGAAATTGTACAGGAAATATCTTTACGATGATGTCGCAGCACGTTCGTGTTAAGACCTCGACACGTACGTGTCGAGGTAAATCTGGTTTTGTCTTCAAGAAATAACGAACGGATATTTCATGAAAAAGTTCAGGAATTCTTTACAAAAACAAAAGAGACCGGTATCTCAGCGGAGAGACCGGTCCTGAATTTGAGTAAGATTTTTTATCGGATTGGCTATAACGGAAATGCGACAACAGCAAGTGTTTAATCGGTAATGGTGTCATCGAAGTTTTCTATTCGGGTGACTTTTTTGATGTGGTCTAATTTCTTAAGGTTCTCGCAGATGGTATTTACATCATCTACATCGTGTACAAACAATTGAATTCGGCCTTCAAAAATACCATCATTGGACTCGATATTCAATTTGTGAATATTTACGTTCAACTGTTGTGATATAATACCTGTTACTTGGTTAAGCACCCCAATTCCATCGATTCCTTTCATGTATACATTTACCGGGAAGTTAAGTGCTTTGCCAATTTCCCATTGTACGGCCAATAATCTGTTGCCAAAGCTGGTTTTCAGTTGCGTAGCTATCGGGCATTGGCGCTTATGGATAATAATTCGATTGTTGTCGTCAATATATCCTAAGACATCATCTCCAGGGATTGGTTTACAGCAGTCTGCAATGATGTAGTGTTTCTGAATTTCTTCAGGCGTAAGCTTGACAATTTTCTTCTTGTCGATGTTCAAGGCAGGTTTTTCTTTGGAAGATGCATTATCCTGAGACTTGGGTTTGCTTCCTCCTCCAAATGCAAATGCAATGTATTTTTTCCAATTTGTAGGGGTGGATTTTTCTTTTAACTCATTCTTATCCAAATCTCCTAAGGTGAAAACTTTTTGCCCGATCTGGTACATCAAGTCTTCAGGAGTTTTTAATTTATGAAGGGTACAGAGCTTCTGGATGTTCGTTTCGGTAGCTTCAATGCCTTCTTTCTTAAGGAATTCATGCAGCATGTCTTCTCCGGCCTGTTGGACTTCCTTTCGTTCTCTTTTGAGGATGGATAATATTTTAGCCTTGGCTTTTGCTGTCGTGGCAAAATTAATCCATGAAGGTTGTACTTTCTGTGATTTTGAAGTCAGAATTTCTACCTGATCTCCACTTTGCAGTTTATGGCTCAGTGGTACCAGTTTATGGTTTACTTTAGCTCCAATACAATGGCTTCCTAAGAATGTATGAATGGAGAAAGCAAAATCAAGTGCGGTTGCATTCTGAGGCATCGTTTTAATTTCACCCTTAGGAGTAAATACAAATATCTCAGATGCGAAAAGATTAAGCTTGATTGTATCCAGAAAGTCAAGGGCATCGGGCTGCGGATCATCCAAAATTTCTTTGATGGTTTTCAGCCATTTGCTAAGCTCTCCTTCGTCTTCACTTCCTCCTCCTTCTTTGTATTTCCAGTGTGCTGCAAAACCTTGTTCTGCTACATCATTCATTCGCTCACTTCTGATCTGAACTTCAATCCACTGTCCTTTGTTGCTCATCAATGTCACATGAAGAGCCTGATATCCATTGGCTTTTGGATGGCTGACCCAATCGCGCAAACGGTCAGGATGAGGCTTATATATCCGGGAGATAGCTACATAAATGTTGAAGCAGTCATTCAGTTCTTCCTCTTCATTCTTAGGAGTGAAAATGATGCGTACGGCAAGTATGTCATAGATTTCTTCAAACGTGATATGTTTGTTTTGCATCTTGTTCCAAATGGAGTAGGGAGACTTGATACGTGCCAGAATACGATAAGGGAGTCCCATTTTATCTAATTGTTCGCGAATGGGAGCTGTGAATTCTTCAAATAAGTTGGTTCTTTCAGCTTGAGTAGCCTTTAGCTTTTCTTCGATTTGCTGGTAAGCTTCTGGGTGTTCGTATTTAAAACTTAAGTCTTCCAATTCAGTCTTGATACGATTCAGACCCAGTCGGTTGGCGAGAGGAGCGTAGATATAGAGTGTTTCCCCGGCAATTTTATATTGTTTGCTTGGAAGCATGGAGCCTAAGGTACGCATATTATGCAACCGGTCGGCAATTTTTATAAGAATGACACGGATGTCATCATTCATTGTGAGAAGCAGCTTCTTAAAGTTCTCTGCTTGTGCAGAAGCTCTGTCTCCGAAGATTCCTCCTGAGATTTTGGTTAATCCATCTACAATTTGAGCAATCTTAGGTCCAAACAAGTTTTCGATATCCTCTACGGTGTAGTCAGTATCTTCTACTACGTCGTGGAGTAGAGCAGAACAAATAGAGGTAGATCCTAAGCCGATTTCTACGCAGGCGATGCGTGCTACAGCGATAGGATGTAGAATATAAGGCTCGCCCGAACGTCGGCGCACTCCTTTGTGTGCCTGTCGGGCGAAATTAAATGCTTTTGTAATTATCTCGACTTTTTTCCGATGTTTACTTTTCAGGTATTGGTCCAATAGCTCCTGAAATGCTTCATCAATCAGTTTTTCATCTGTCTGTTCCTGCGTAAGTTTCTCCTCGGTCATAATTCTCTCCCTTTTCTTTGAATCAATAATGCAAAAATAGAGAAAAATACGAATCAAACAAGCAAATGAGGGGTTTTCTTACCGGATGCGTAGAGATTTGCCAGCCCGGATGCTACTTCCCTTGATTCCGTTCAGTCTCCGTAATTGGCTTACGCTAACTCCGTACTTAGCGGCAATACCTCCTAATGTCTCTCCGTTACGGATACGGTGGTATACAGCTTTCCCGCTATTTTTCCCTTTAGTAGTGGTATTGCTGACTGTTACAGTATTACGACGTGTCTGATAAATTTCCGGTTTGTAGTTGTAGATACTGTCTTCGTGATCAATAAAACAGCTCATCATCTGAGTTGGCAACCGTAAGGCATAAGGCTTCTCATTTCCTGGAATGATATCTTTTTTAAACTCCGGATTGAGCGCTCGTAGTTGATCAATGTCAATCTTACAGACTTCAGCTATTTGATTCAAATTTAATGAGCGGTTGATATGGACAGTATCAGTACTTTCTGGCATGTTCATCTCCATAGGGCTAATGTAGTGCTCGCAATAATAAGTCATGATGTAGTTTGCTGCTACAAATGCAGGTACGTAGCCTCGGGTCTCTTTGGGTAAAAAGTTGTAGATTTTCCAGAAGTCTTTTTCACCTCCAGCACGGCGGATAGCCTTGTTGATAGTACCAGGTCCACAGTTATAGGCTGCTAGAACGAGATTCCAATCTTGATAAATATCATATAAGTCTTTCAAATATCGAGCTGCTGCGCGGGTAGATTTAATAGGGTCTCTGCGTTCGTCCACAAGTGAATTAACTTTCAAACCGTATACTTGTCCCGTGCGAAGCATGAATTGCCACAACCCTACAGCACCCTGTGAAGAAGTTGCAGTTGGATTTAATGCAGATTCAATGACAGGAAGATATTTTAATTCTAAAGGAAGGTCGTACAAATCTAATGCTTCTTCAAAAATAGGCATGTATAGATTGTTGGCGCTCAGCATAAATGAAACCTTTTGGCGGAGCCGGGTAGAATACATGTCTATAAATTTCCGTATGATGTCATTATAAGGCATCTCTATGATGGCAGGAATGCGCTGTAAACGATCCATGTAGATAGAATCGCTGACTTCTGGATTTTGGGTAGTCATTGTACAGTTCTCGGCTGGATTTATGTAATGTTTGGAAATCCAGTCCAAGTACAGACTATCCGTGGTAGAAATCATTCCTTCTGGTAAATCTATTACATCTTCTTGTCCATTAGCTTGTATGGTAATCGTCTTTTCTGTCTGTTGGGCAAAAAGAGATGAAGCGTTACAGATTGCAGCAGTAAGTAAACTAAAAATTATTCTTTTCATCTTTTAAAATTTAATACAGCATTGCAAACCAACTCCTTGCGGACGGTTGCGGAATGCATCGTTGAACACGGTAGGTTCCCATTTCATGCTGAGGTCTTTGCTGATATCAAAATCAGACAGCTCAGCATCTACATAGGCATCAATCACTGATAGCAGATATACACCAATGAATGCAAATATACTTAAGTCGCGTTGACGGCGATAAAGGTCTTTTCGTTTTCGGAAGATTTCCTGCCAATACTCCAAACGGTCATTGACATTTGTTCCGGGGGGAAGGAAATCCAGATAGCTGTTGTTATTGGGGTTATCGCTCATAATGTCTTGGTAGGCTTGCGAATAATCCTTATACATCTGTCCGTTCCATGTCAAGGCGTATGCACATCCTACGAAACCTCCATAAATGATAGGTAGTTTCCAGTACTTCCGGTTGTAAATCTGTCCGGCTCCAGGGATAACGAGTCCTAACCATACTGTACGGTTAGAATTGGGTATCCAGCGTTTTTTCTCCTGAGTTGGAGGTAAGTTCTTTTGAATAGAATCATTCTGTTTTGCTAGAGCAGCTGTATCTATAGGCGCTTCCAGCGTTTCCAAAGCAAGTTGCCGGTGTAGGTTGGTCGTATCGGCCAAGGCTAGACTGTCAGCACGATTCTGTGAGCGGATAGAATCAGCTGTAAGTATACCTTCCCTGCGTTTTTGGGCTCGCTGTGCATTCACTTCCATGTTTCCCCAAGGGATACAGAATAGCAGGATAAGCGACAGAATATATGTAAAAGTATGTGCTCTCAAATTATTTTTGTTTATTCCGTTTTTTTCAAAGAATCCAGAATCTCCATAATTCTTTCCAAATCTGCATCGCTGTTGAAAGGAATGCTGATTTTTCCTTTCCCTTTATTGGTACAGGAAAGCTGTACTTTTGTTCCAAAGAAAGTACATAGATGATTTTGAAGCATAGAGTATTCTTCAGATAGTTGTGTGCCTTTGGCAGAGATTGTTTTTCCTCCACTTTTTATACTTTCACCGTTAGCCAGTGCTTTTACGATTTCTTCCACTTTACGCACGGAATACCCTTGAGCGACCGTCTCATTAAAAATACGTATCTGAGTTTTAGGATCTTCCAGAGTTAGTAACGCGCGTGCATGTCCCATATCTATTTCCTTATTCTTCAAGGCTACCTGGATGGGGGCTGGCAATTTTAGCAGACGTAAATAGTTTGCTATGGTTGTTCGTTTTTTGCCAATGCGTTCGCTCAGGCGTTCTTGTGTCAGTTCATATTGTTCAATTAAATGCTGGTAGGCCAATGCGATTTCCAGAGAATTCAGGTCTTCGCGTTGAATATTTTCAATCAAGGCCATTTCCATCACATTCTCGTCATCTGCAGTACGAATGTATGCTGGAATTGTTTTCAGACCGGCAAGTATAGATGCTCTGTATCGTCTTTCACCTGCAATAATTTGATAAGAATCTTCGTTGAGCTTACGTAAGGTGATAGGCTGGATGATACCTATTTCCGCAATGGAATCAGCCAGTTCTTGTAAGGCGATAGGGTCAAATTCACGACGAGGCTGGTTGGGGTTTACAGATATTTTGTCCAGTTCTATTTCGTTGATGGATGATGATCCGGAAGTTTTCACTTCTTCGTTGGATATCAGAGCATCAAGTCCTCGTCCTAATGCAAATTTTTTTTGTACTGCCATATACTTATTTGCTATTTCTTGTTATAATTTCATTGGCTAAAGCCAAATGGTTTTTAGCTCCGGTTGATTCTGCATCATAAAGAATAGCAGGAATGCCGTGGCTGGGTGCTTCGCTTAATTTGACATTACGCTGAATAATGGTTTTGAAAACCAGTTCCTGGAAATGTCTTTTCACTTCGTCGTATATCTGGTTGGCCAGACGCAGGCGCGAGTCGAACATCGTCAGCAGGAATCCTTCGATTTCCAATGAAGGATTTAGTTTTGTCTTGATAATCTTGATTGTGTTTAAAAGCTTGCTGATACCCTCTAGCGCAAAATACTCACATTGTACTGGAATAATTACAGAGTCGGCAGCTGTTAAGGCATTGATGGTAATTAAACCTAAAGATGGAGAACAGTCTATCAAAATGTAATCGTATTCGCTTTTCATCGGCTCTAACGCACGTCGCATGATTTTCTCGCGGTTCTCCAAATTCAGCATTTCGATTTCAGCACCCACCAGGTCAATGTGAGAAGGTATGATGTCTAATCCGTCAATATCGGTTGTATAAATCGCTTCCCGTATGTCAGCCTGATTGATCAGACATTCATAGATTGAACAATCGATGTCTTTTAAATCTACACCAAGGCCGGATGAGGCATTTGCCTGAGGGTCAGCGTCAATCACTAGTACTTTCTTCTCGAGAGTAGCTAAAGATGCAGCCAAATTTATAGTGGTAGTAGTTTTGCCTACACCTCCTTTTTGGTTGGCTAAAGCAATAATTTTTCCCATATTAATCAGTTTATTCTGATTGCGAAGTAACTAATAAATGACGATAGTTTCAATTAAAATTCCATGACTTTTGGGAAAGTGTTGAAAACTCACCTCATCTGTTAATAACTTCACGCGGGCAAAGATATATATTTTTAGCTAATTGCATGATGTGGTTTGGTAAGATTAAGATTTGTTGTAACTTTACACTCATAAAAGTTTGGATAATAAAGATATGATGAAAGAGAAACCATTTCTGTTGTTGTCGAATGATGATGGATTTGCCGCAAAGGGCATTCAGGAACTGATAAAAGTATTAAGACCAATGGCTGATTTGATGGTAGTAGCACCTTCTGGACCACGTTCTGGAGCTTCCGGTTCTATTACTTCAGAGTATCCGCTTCGTTGTAAAAAGATAGAGTCGGCACCGGGATTTTCATTGTACAGTTGTACGGGTACTCCTGTGGACTGTGTGAAACTGGCCTTGCACGACTTGGTACCCCGTACGCCTGATATGGTGATAGGAGGAATTAATCACGGAGATAACTCTTCTGTCAATGTACACTATTCAGGTACAATGGGAGTTGTAATAGAAGGATGTCTGAAAAAAATACCTTCAGTCGGTTTTTCTCTTTGTAATCATGCGGAAGATGCTGATTTTACGCCTACTTTCCCTTATATACAACGTATCGTAGAAGAGGTATTGCAGCATGGGTTGCCTGTAGGCACCTGTTTGAATGTAAATTTCCCTGATGTAAAGGAGCTCAAGGGAGTGCGTATTTGTCGTCAAACAGACGGAGTCTGGACAAATGAGTTCGTAAAGTCTGTTCATCCTAGAGGTGGAAACTATTATTGGCTTACAGGTTCTTACCGGAACGATGAACCTGAGGCACAAGATACCGACCATTGGGCATTAGATCATGGATACGTAGCTATTACTCCTACTCAGATAGATGTAACGGCTTATACTTTGATGGAGCAATTGAATCACTGGAATTGGCAGCTATGAAATATTATTTAATTGTAGGTGAAGCCTCGGGTGATTTGCATGCATCTAATTTAATGAAGGCACTGCAAGAAAAAGATTCCAAAGCCGAGTTTCGTTTTTTCGGAGGTGATTTAATGGCAGCAGCAGGAGGTTCACTGGTCAAGCATTATAAGGATATGGCATACATGGGATTTATCCCGGTGTTGCTTCATTTGCGGACAATCTTTCGTAATATGGATTTTTGTAAGAAAGATATTGTTCAGTGGAATCCTGACGCATTGATTTTGGTGGATTATCCGGGGTTTAACTTGAAAATAGCTGAATATATAAAAGCGCATACGAATATTCCAATCTTCTATTATATTTCTCCTAAAATTTGGGCTTGGAAGGAATACCGCATCAAGAATATTAAACGAGATGTGGATGAATTGTTCTCTATATTACCTTTTGAAGTGGATTTTTTCAAGAAACATAATTATCCCATTCATTATGTCGGAAATCCGTGTGTAGATGCCGTACATTGTTTTAGGCAAGGATATACCGAGAGCTTTGAGGAATTTACCTTTCGTAACGGGTTGGATAAAAAGCCGATTATTGCTTTGTTGGCTGGTAGCCGTAAACAGGAGATTAAGGATAATCTACAGCGAATGATACAAGCTTCCCGTAACTATACAGAGTATCAGTTTGTTATTGCGGGAGCTCCTGGAATAGCACCTGAATTTTATCAGGCTTATATGGGGGCTGATACCAAAATTATATTTGGTCAGACATATAGCTTGTTGAGTCATGCTACAGCTGCTTTGGTTACCAGTGGTACGGCTACACTTGAAACCGCTTTGTTCCGGGTGCCTCAGGTGGTGTGTTATTATACTGCTGTAGGAAAACTGGTTTCATTCTTACGCCGACATATTTTAAAAGTTAAATATATTTCTTTGGTCAATTTGATTGCTGGTCGTGAAGTCGTGGCTGAACTGGTAGCGGATGGTATGACCGTAGAAAATGTGAAGCAACAATTAGATGCAATCCTACCTGGGCAAATGACTCGTGAGAAAATGTTGCAGGATTATGATGCGTTGATTAAAATTCTAGGACAGGAAGGAGCTTCTGAACGGGCAGCCGGAAAAATCGTTGAACTTTTATCTCAAAAATATAACAGGTCCTTACAGTAAGACTGAAGGACCTGTTATCAATTTTCTGCTTATATTATTCAATAAAAGAAATGATATACAAATAAACAACCGCTGCTGGAACCGCCATCAGGGTACTGTCAAAGCGATCTAACATACCTCCATGGCCAGGTAATATATTGCCTGAGTCCTTTATTCCAATAGTGCGTTTAAGCAACGATTCTGTCAAATCTCCTAATGTTCCGAATATCACAACGGTCAAAGCCAAGCCTATCCAGATACTGATTGGCATAAACGGAAAGAAATGCGCCATTACAATAGCCCCTATGATACTGAAGACTCCTCCACCAATGGAACCTTCCCATGATTTTTTAGGAGAAATTCGTTCAAACAAGCGATGTTTCCCGAATAGCATACCTGTACAATATGCTCCCGTATCATTAATCCATGTGAAAATAAATATTGACAACGGCAATATCGGGTTGTACTGTACCTGATAATGTGACAATTCTCCTTCATTTCCAATAGAATGATAGGCCAGTACGTTTAACATCGCAAACGAAAGTGCGATGTAGATTTGGCTCATCATGGCATACGCCCAGTTGTTCAGTGGATTCTTTTTCTTTAAATATAGCTCGCTGACAAGCAGGTATATGATAAGAAATAAGTAAGGAATCAGTATTTCTGTTTGCCCAGGCATGACACCTAAATAGGCAAATCCGAAAAACAAAAATACACCGGCCAACATACATATAGGTTTGTTTATCTCTACATCCGGTTGTTTGCTTACGATGTTCCCGAACTCATGAATAGTCAGGGCTGTAATCAGAGCAAACAATAGGGTGAAAGAGATAGGACCTCCAAGAATACAACCAATAAGTACTCCTACGAAGATTATTCCCGTAATTGCTCGTTGAATAAAGTTATTTTTCACGTTGGTAGGTTTTTGTTCGGTTATGCTTCTTCTTTTTCTTGGTTTTCTTCCTGTGAAGGGGTGTTGTTTTCACTAGAAGAGTTATTTTCACCATCCGTATTTTCCTGCTTGTTTTCCAGTTGTTTGGTTTCCGGTAGCTGCTCATTGGCCGCCATAATTTCTTCCGAACGGGAAGTCCATGGACGTTTACCGAAAATCTTTTCAACATCTTCTGCAAAGATTACTTCTCGGTCAATTAACAGCTGTGCCAGTTGATTGTGCCCTTCACTATGTTCTTGCAGCAAGGCCTTTGCACGCATGTACTGCTCATTAATCATGTGCTGTACTTCCTGGTCTATAAGCTCAGCTGTATGTTCACTGTATGGTTTCGTAAAGCTGTAATCTTCATTGCTATTATAATAACAGAGATTAGGAAGCTTGTCACTCATACCTGCATATGCAATCATGCCGTAAGCCTGTTTGGTGACTCTTTCCAAGTCATTCATCGCTCCGGTAGAGATGTGTCCGATGAAAATTTCTTCAGCAGCGCGTCCGCCTAATGTGGCACACATTTCATCCAGCATTTGTTCCTTGGTGGTAATCTGTCGCTCTTCAGGCAGATACCATGCTGCTCCTAATGCACGTCCTCTTGGGACAATCGTTACTTTAATCAGCGGGTTGGCATGTTCCAAGAACCATGAGATGGTGGCATGACCTGCTTCGTGAAGCGCAATGGCACGTTTTTCGGCAGCAGTCATGACTTTTGTTTTCTTTTCCAAGCCACCTACGATACGGTCGATTGCAGCTAAGAAATCATCTTTATCTACACTCTTCTTTTGATGACGTGCTGCAATAAGAGCAGCCTCATTACATACGTTGGCAATGTCTGCACCACTGAATCCAGGGGTTTGACGCGCTAACAAATCCACATCCACGTTGCTGTCCAGCTTCAGAGGTTTAAGATGAACACCAAACACTTCCTTTCGTTCATTCAAATCAGGAAGGTCTACATATATTTGTCGGTCAAAACGTCCTGCACGCAGTAAGGCCTTATCCAGAATATCTACACGGTTGGTTGCCGCTAAGATAATGACTCCACTGTTTGAACCAAATCCGTCCATTTCTGTCAGAAGCTGGTTCAATGTATTTTCACGTTCGTCATTTCCTCCCATGCTTGGGTTTTTGCCACGGGCACGGCCTACAGCATCAATTTCATCAATAAAGATGATACAAGGCGATTTTTCTTTTGCCTGACGGAACAAATCACGTACGCGAGAAGCACCGACACCGACAAACATTTCTACAAAGTCTGATCCGGAAATAGAGAAAAAGGGTACATCGGCTTCACCTGCTACGGCTTTGGCTAACAATGTCTTACCAGTTCCCGGAGGGCCTACAAGCAGAGCACCCTTGGGAATCTTTCCACCTAGTTCTGTATATTTTTGCGGCTGTTTCAAGAAATCTACAATTTCCTGTACTTCCTGTTTGGCAGCGGCTTGTCCGGCAACATCCTTAAATGTAATGCGGTTAGTCCCTTTTTCAAAAAGCTGTGCTTTGCTTCTTCCCACATTAAATACATTTGAGCCTCCTCCGGCTCCTCCTCCGCCACCCATGCGGCGCATGGCAAACATCCAGATACCGATAAGGAAGACAAACGGCAGAACGTTCCACAGGATTATGCTAAAATAGTCACTTTTCTTTTCGTATTGGATAGAACCGGTAAAGTTACCTTCTTTGGTCTGTTCATCCAGAAACTTATCTAAAGCTTCCATGGAACCGATTTGTACGTTGATGGAAGGACTTCTTCCAACTTTGCTGGCATCTTTTTTGAATACATCTACAATGTGGTCTGGCTTGATATACATTTCCACCGCATTGTTGTCGTATGCCACGATTTTGTCTGCATAGCCTTTGGACACCATTTCCTGGAATTCGGTATAGTTCACCTCCTTAGTGGCACTTCCTTCGTCTCCAGAAAAATAGAGAAAGGCAAAAATCAAGGCAATTATGACATAAAGCCACGTTAGATTAAAGCGTGGTACATTGATTTTTGGTTTATTGTTATCACTCATATTTCTCTTTCCTTATTATATATTAGTCTAAATCTGGTATGTTGGTCAGTTTGGCATCTGCCCACAAGTGTTCCAGATTATAAAAATGTCGTACTTCCGGTAAAAAAATATGTACAATGATGTCGCTATAATCCATAGCTACCCATTGTGCATTTCTTTGGCCGTCTATGGCATACGCTTTAGTGCCGGTCTCTTTTCTTACATGTTCTTTGATGGAGTCTACAATTGCCAATACCTGACTGGGAGAGTTTCCCTGGCAAATGATAAAATATTTACAGATGGTATCTTCTATTTCGTTTAAATCAGCTACTACGATTTGCTTGCCTTTTTTCTCTTGAATTCCTTCAATGATTTTTTCTATTAAAGTCGTTGTTTCGTTCATTCTTTTGATTATTCCTATTTTAAAATTGAAAATAAAGTTCTATATATAACATAGGACAAATATACTTGGTTTTCTGTATATCCGAAAATTTTTACTTGAAAGATGCAGAAAAAAGAAGAAAAATATGTTTTTTGAAAGAAAAAAATGCCGAAAAGCTTTGTATGTTCCAAAAAAGTTGTACCTTTGCACCGTCAAAACAAAAAGATGACAATCGTTCTCTGATTTTGGGCTATGGTGTAATGGTAACACAACAGATTCTGGTCCTGTTTTTCTTGGTTCGAGTCCGAGTAGCCCAACTTCATTTGCTGCATTCTCACGGAGAGAATAAAGCGTTATTGGGCTATGGTGTAATGGTAACACAACAGATTCTGGTCCTGTTTTTCTTGGTTCGAGTCCGAGTAGCCCAACAAAAAAGGTGTTCTGATTACTCAGGACACCTTTTTTGTTTCTTCTTTTTCTTATTCTCCTTGGTGAATTCTCTTAATTCCTATCCGCATTCAGAATCAACTTCTTATGCTATGATTCATAGGACTTGTCGATGCTTAACAGATGTTAATGCGCGCTGTTGTGAAAACAAAATGTTCGATATTGTAGTTATTAAGTCATCGAGATTGATAAAAGTAATTAGGTATTAAAGTTTTTGAATGAAAAAATGAAAAAGGTAAGTTTTTTAGTAGCAGCGTTAGCTGTATCTGCTCTTTCTGTGAATGCACAAAAAGCGTATGAAGGAACTCGTTTCTTGGACAATTGGTATGTGGGTGTGAAAGGTGGAGTGACTACTCCTACAGCTCATTCTGCATTTTGGCCTAATATGCGTGCTGAAACTGGCATTGAGCTAGGAAAACAGATTACTCCGGTGTTAGGTGTTTCTTTTGAAGGATTGACAGGTATCAATACATCTTTCAGCAAAACAGCTTTTGATGATTTGAATTTAGGTGTATTGGGTAAGATTAACTTAAATAATCTTTTTGGGGGATATAACGGTGAACCCAGATTATTTGAAGTAGAAGGTATCGCCGGATTTGGTTGGGGACATGATTTCATGAACTCGGGTAGTGGTTATGATCGTTCTTATATGGTAAGCCGTTTTGGTGCCAGCTTTAACTTCAACCTGGGTGAGAAAAAAGCATGGGCTGTGAATGTACGTCCGGCTATTGTTTACAGAATGGATGGCGATCGTGCACAACAGCTGAATGTAAACAAGTCGAAGATTGAAATTTTGGCTGGAGTAACTTATCGTTTCGCAAGCAGCAACGGAAAGCACTATATGACTATTCAGAAGCCATACAACCAGGCTGAGGTGAACTCTTTGAATGAAACGATTAATGCCTTGCGTGCAGAAAATGCCCGTAAAGATGAAGCTTTAGGAGCAAAGGATGCAGAAAATGCACGTTTGGAAAAAGAACTGACAGATTTGCGTAATGCACCTAAGCAGGTAGAAACTATTATTCAGAATACACATTCCAAGTCATTGGAATCAGTTGTTACGTTCCGTCAGGGAAAGACCACAATCAGTACTGATCAGGTGCCTAATGTAGAGCGTATTGCAACTTATATGAAGAATAATCCAAAGAGTACGGTATCTATCAAGGGATACGCTTCTCCAGAAGGTAGTGCCGAAGTAAATGCACGTGTAGCTAAGCAGCGTGCGGAAGCTGTCAAGAATATGTTGATAAGTAAGTATAAAATTAGTGCTTCACGTATCACAGCTGAAGGTCAGGGTGTAGGATCTATGTTCTCAGAACCGGATTGGAACCGTGTAAGTATTGCTACTTTGAGCGAATCAGAATAATTCTTTTTTATTGAAATAATGTAGTCTGAAGGCTGTTGCAGGTAAATACTGTGGCAGCCTTTTTTATGTCTCTTTGTTTTCATGTATGTTTTTACATTTCTTGTATAGATAAAGACTGGGAAAAGTAACTGAAAATCCTTATCTTTGCGAGGAATTTGTAAACTCATGGGAGAACGTACACGATACAATGATTTTGCCCGGTTTTTGGCCCTTCATTTTCCTTTTAAGGTGCAAAAAATCTCATTGAATGTGGGATTTACTTGTCCGAATAGAGATGGTGTAAAAGGATATGGAGGATGTACTTATTGCAATAACCAGACCTTTAATCCGGCATATTGTCGGACAGACAAGTCTGTTACGCAGCAGTTGGAGGAAGGAAAAGAGTTTTTCGCCAGAAAATATCCGGAAATGAAGTTTTTGGCATATTTTCAAGCCTACACGAATACCTATGCAGAATTGGACAAGCTGCGTCAGATGTATGAAGAGGCATTGCGGGTAGAAGGAGTTGTCGGACTCGTTATCGGCACGCGTCCCGATTGTATGCCCGAAGAATTGCTGGATTATCTGGAAGAGTTGAATAAGCGAACCTTTCTTTTAGTGGAATATGGTATTGAGAGTACGGATAATCATACTTTGCAGCGAATAAACCGGGGACATACTTTTGAATGTACGGTGGATGCCGTAAAACGTACAGCGGAAAGAGGGATACGTGTGGGAGGTCATGTGATTTTAGGACTTCCGGGAGAAAATCATGAAGCTATCATCCGTCAGGCACGACAGGTGTCCGAACTTCCTTTGACAACGCTGAAAATGCATCAGCTGCAGTTAGTGCGCGGTACACGGATGGCACATGAATATGAGTTGTGTCCTGAAGATTTTCATTTGTATGAGGTAGATGAATACATTGATCTTGTGATTGATTATCTGGAGCGTGTGCGTCCGGATCTTGTGCTGGAACGTTTTGTTTCGCAGTCTCCCAAGGAATTGCTGATAGCTCCAGACTGGGGCATTAAAAATTACGAATTTGCCGTTCGTATGCAGCGTCGCCTTCAGGAAAGAGATACCTGGCAGGGAAAATTCTATGAAGAAGTAAAAAAGGAAATAATATAATATCAAATTTTTAAATTAGTTAGGATTCAATGGAAATTAAAGGTAAAGTTCATTATGTCGGTGTGAACGACCGTACAAAAGCTTTGTTTGAAAATTTGTGGCCACTTCCTTATGGCGTGTCTTATAACTCTTACCTGATTGCTGATGACGATATGGTCGCATTGGTCGATACGGTAGATGTGGCTTTCTTTGAAGTATATATTAAAAAGATACGCAGTGTTATCGGAGACCGTAAAATCAATTATTTGATTATAAATCACATGGAGCCTGACCATTCTGGTTCAATTGCTCTGATTAAGAAATACTATCCTGAAATCGTATTGGTAGGTAACAAGAAGACTTTCGAAATGGTAGAAGGATATTATGGAGTAACAGGTGAACGTTATGTGGTAGGTGATGGAGATTTCCTGAAACTGGGACATCATAGCCTTCGCTTCTATCTGGTACCCATGGTACACTGGCCGGAAACAATGGTAACTTTTGATGAAACAGAAGGTATCCTGTTCTCTGGAGATGCTTTCGGCTGTTTCGGAGCATTGAACGGAGGATGCATCGACCGTAACATCAATACTGATATTTATTGGAATGAAATGCGCCGCTACTATGCTAATATCGTAGGTAAGTTCGGTAATCCGGTACAGAAAGCTTTACAGAAATGTGGAGGACTGCCTATCAAGACAATCTGTCCGACTCATGGACCGGTATGGGAAGAATGCATTCCGCAAGTGGTAGATATGTATGACAAGCTGAGCCGCTATGAAGGTGAAGAAGGTGTAGTGATTGTGTATGGAACCATGTATGGTAATACAGAAGAACTGGCTGAGGCTATTGCAGAAGAACTGAGTGCACAAGGCATCAAGAATATCATTCTGCACAATGTTTCTCATACGCATCATTCTTATATCCTGGCCGACATCTTTAAGTATAAAGCTTTGATAGCAGGCTGTACTACTTATAACATGCATTTGTATCCTGAGATGGAATCTCTGTTGAGTAAGGTAGCCGCTCGTGAAATGAAGAACCGTCTGTTTGGTTACTTCGGTTCGTTCACTTGGGCTAGTGCAGCAGTGAAGAAATTGGGTGAGTTTACTGAAAAACTGAAATTTGAAGTAGTAGGTAACCCGGTAGAAATGAAGCAGAGCATGAAGGCCGACAATTATGCACAGGCTAAGGAATTGGCTAAGGCAATGGCCGACCGTTTGAAAGCAGACCGTAAATAAGTCATCTTTTTGATAGATATAAAAAAACTTCCACTAAAGGATTTTCCCTTGGTGGAAGTTTTTTTATGGAGTGATATATGCTTATCAGTCTTTTGCCTGGTGTACGGTCAATTGCGGGAACGGGAATCCGATACCTTCTTTGTTGAATGTGTCGTATACGATTTTATTCATGTCAAAATACACATCCCAGTAGTTTTCGGTTTTGGTCCACACACGTACCTTAATATCTACACTGCTGGCAGACAAAGCTCCCAGTCCGATAAATGGAGCTGGAGTCGTGAGGATTCGTTCATCGGCCGCAATGATTCGCTCCAGTACAGCTTTTACTTTTTCATAATCTTCTCCGTATTCCACTCCGAATACCCATTCAGCGCGGCGCATGTCTTGTTTGCTGTAATTGGTAATGGCATTGCTGCTTAGAGCACCGTTCGGTACGTAAATAATTCGGTTGTCTACCGTAGCCAGAATGGTGTGGAAAATCTGAATTTCTTTTACTGTTCCGCTGGCACCTTGTCCGTCGATGTAGTCTCCTACCTTGAAGGGCTTGAATACTAAGATGATTAATCCTCCGGCGAAGTTAGACAGGTTTCCGGACAATGCCATACCGATTGCCACACCGGCAGAAGCTAAGATTGCAGCAAAGCTGGTGGTTTCCACTCCTAATTTGCTGATGATGGCAAATGCTAAGATCAGGTTCAGAAGTATGCTGAGCAGACTTTTTAAGAATGTCTGTACACTGATTTCCAGTTTACGTTTTTCCAGAATTTTGCTGACCAGTCGGCTGATTTGTTTGATGATAAACCGGCCGACGATGTAGATGATAATGGCAGCCAAGATGTCTTTTCCAACCTCGATTCCCCAGTTGAGCAGTCTGTCCAGCAGCTGTTCTACGTTAATTTTTGAAGCAGTATTGCTTGCTTGTGCTGTAGCTTGTAATAATGTAAGTAACATGTGTAATGTGAATTAAATTTTTTATAGTTAATCATTCATTTAATATCCCCTTGCCTTGTCGGACAATTTCAGGTACATCATCACAACAATTTATGACGGTAGAAGGTTCAATACCTCCCGTACCTCCGTCAATAATAAGGTCTACTTTCTCTCCAAACTTTTCGTCAATCAACTCCGGTTCAGTGATGTATTCAATGTCTTCTCCGTCCTCTAATGGCAGAGTGGTCGTCAGAATCGGTGCATCGAGCAACCGGCAGATTTCACGGATGATGGCATTGTCGGGTACACGGATACCCACTTCCTTCCGGTTGCGGAAAATCTTGGGCAGACGGCTGTCTGCATTCAGGATAAAGGTAAACGGACCGGGCAGATTGTGTTTCATCAGTTTGAAAGTGGCATTGCTCACGCGAGCATATTCGCTGATGTTGCTCAGGTCGTAACAGATAATGGATAAATTATTCTTGCGCGGATCGATATTTTTCAGTTTACAGATACGCTCAATGGGGCGTTCCTTCAGCGCATGACAGCCTAATGCGTACACCGTGTCTGTGGGGTAGATAATGATACCCCCATCGTTCAGAATGTCTACTATGCGCTGCAGGTCTTCCGGTCGGTTGTTTTTAGAATATAATTTAAGTAACATGGCGTTATTTACGAAGATTTGACTTCGTATAAACGCAAAAATAAGAAAATTATTTCTTTTTCTTTCGCAGTTCTTCTGCAATTCGATAGTGAATGGCAGCTTCTATTTCCTTTCCGCTTTTTTCGAGTGCTTCAGCAAAATATTCATGCGCACCGGCATGCTGCGGCTTCAGGCTGGTAGCCTTGTCCAAATCGGAGAGCGCTTCTTCCGTTTTTCCGGTCAGCAGACGAAGTTTTCCTCGGTTGTATACTGCTTTGAAATCCTGTGGCCGTAGTTGTACGGCACGATTCAGGCATTCTTCAGCTTCTTCCATTCGGTTTTCATCAAAGAATGTCACTCCTTTTCGTACCCAGGCATCCACATACTCCGGATACAGCTCCAGAGCCTTGTCATAGTTGGCCTGTGCCGCCCTTGGGTCGTGTGCCTTAGTGATGCATTCGTTTCCCATCAGGTAATATTCCCGGGCGTACTTCTGTAAATTCTGCCGCTGTTGTTGCATTTGCTCCTTCAGCAATCGGTTTTCTTCCTTTAACCGGTTGATGATGCCTAATTTCCGGCGGATAAAACGCTGTATCAACGGTTTTTCAATGTCATATCGGCTGTGAATGGCCTTAAAGAAAGCTTCTAAGAATTCGGCAAAATTGCCTTTGTCGAAAGCTTTTACAGAGGCTACGTATTGAATGTCTGCCTGTGCCTGCTTCATGGCCCTCTCAAATGTCTGGTTGTCATTGAAGCGCTGCGCAAAGCTGACAATTTCCGGCCGGACAAACACATCTGCGTGCGAAATCCGCCGCTTCAACTGGATGCCGTCCAATGAGGTACAGCGGCTCAGGGCTACATAAGCTTGTCCTCCGGCAAAAACTCCTCCCGTAAAGTCGATAACTACCCGGTTGAAAGTCAGCCCCTGACTCTTGTGTACGGTGATGGCCCAGGCCAGCCGGATGGGGTATTGTGTAAATGTGCCTAATTCCTCTTCTTCTATTTTCTTTTCTGTTTCGTTATATCGGTAGCGGATGTTGCTCCAGCTTTCCTTGTGTACATCGAACTCACTCCCGTCTTCCGTTATTACATAGATGGTACCGTCTTCCGAAAGCCCTGAAACCGTACCGATGGTACCGTTCACCCAGCGTTTTTCCTGGTCGTTCTTGATGAAAATCACCTGTGCTCCTGGCTTGATGACCAGTTCCATCAGGGTAGGGAGGCTGCTTTCCGGAAATTCACCATGTATTTCTCCTTTTAATGTGACCGGTTCGCCTGGCAGTTCGTTGAGTTTCTTTTCGTTGATATAATCTACATTGTCCCTCCGGGTGGCCAGCGTGATGTACAAATCATTCTCTTCCGGACAAGGTGGTGTCGGCGTATAACGGGTGTTCAATAGTTGTAAATCCGCATTTCCGGCAGTATTGGTCCGGATATGGTCGAGCACGCTGACGAATACCTGGTCTGTTTGCCGGTATACCTTGGTGAGTTCGATGGATACCAGCTCCATCTCCTGGAACACTTTAGCTGAGAAGAAATACGGATTCGGATAAAAACGGTTCAAAATCTCCCGTTCGTCACTTTTTACTACCGGCTCCAGTTGGAATACGTCGCCCACTAACAGCAGCTGTTTTCCACCGAACGGCTCACGTAAGTTATGAGAGTACGTGCGAAGCACCTTGTCGATAAAGTCGATGATGTCGGCCCGCACCATAGAAATTTCATCGATGATGATGAGCTCGATGTTCTGAATAAGTTTCCGGTGGTCGGAAGAATACTTCAGAAAATCTTTCAGTTTTCGCCCCTGAAACTTCGGGTCATCGGGCAGGAGCGGATGAAACGGGAGTTTGAAAAAACTGTGCAGGGTACTGCCACCCGCATTGATAGCGGCAATGCCCGTAGGAGCCAGTACCACATATTTCTTTTTGGTATGCTGGCAAACGTATTTCAGAAATGTAGACTTACCCGTTCCCGCTTTTCCGGTCAGAAAGACCGATTGGCGGGTATATTGGATGAGTTTCAGTGCATTCTGAAATTCGGGGTTGTCGGTATCTATCAGGGTAGGAGTCATCTGTCATTGTGTTTAGAGATTCATGCAAAGATACGGACAAATGGGAAATAAAAAAAGCGGTTAGAAGTCTAACCGCTTTTTCGTCAGAATATTTACGAGAAGCCTTTCGGCATTTATCAGATTCGTCTTTAAAATGCTGAACTTGTCAGCGTCGCAGTTTTATTTGCGTCTTTCGTCATTCAGCATTACATAACCCCAGATCATTGGATCTGCATTTGCAATCTTGTGGAAAATGTTTTTTACCTTTTTCATAATTGTTACCCTTTCTTTTTTAGTTAGTTTAATTAAATCTTCTTAGCGGACTTCCCAGCCAGCCGTTGTACTTGTTATCTTATTTACCTTGAAAACTTTTTATTGGCTTTTTCTTTTAGCCTTTCTTTTTACACTGCAAATATAGGCCTTTTTTCTTTACAAAATATGTTTTATAGCATGTTTTTCTTGTAAAAGGCCAATTTGTTGATGTAAATCAAATCCAGAGGCAGGGTTATTTCTTTTCAATTACATTTTCCCCTTTCTCTCCCGAAAAACTCGTAACTTTGCAGCCGTTTTGTAGAATACCTATGGCAGCAAGAATGAACAATCAGTACGAAGAACGCCTGGGAACGGAGCGGATGCTTCCTCTCATTTTCAAAATGGCTTTACCGGCAGTGGCCGCGCAGTTCGTCAATCTCCTATATAATATAGTAGACCGTATTTATATCGGTCATATACCGGAAATCGGGACAAATGCATTGGCGGGAGTAGGAGTGACCACCTCTATTGTAATTCTGATTTCTTCTTTTTCGGCTATTGTGGGAGCCGGAGGTGCGCCACTGGCTGCCATGGCACTGGGACAGGGCGACCGGGTGCGTGCTGGGAAATTCTTAGGCAACGGTTTCATGCTGCTGATTCTGTTTACTGTGCTGACTTCGCTGGTATCCTATTTGTTTATGGAGCCTATCCTTCGGTTTGCGGGGGCATCTGCCGTTACACTCCCCTACGCAGAAGATTATCTTTCAGTGTACTTGCTGGGTACCTTGTTTGTGGAAATCTCTACCGGACTCAATACGTTTATCAATTCACAAGGGCGTCCCAATATTGCGATGTATTCCGTCTTGATTGGGGCCTTGCTGAATATTGTGCTCGATCCGATTTTTATTTTCTGGTTTGATATGGGCGTAAAAGGAGCGGCACTGGCCACTATTCTTTCGCAGGCATGCAGCGCCTGGTGGGTGTTAGGGTTTCTATGTTCCGACCGTGCCTCTTTGCGTTTGCAAAAATGTTACCTGAAATTTGACCGCCGTATCGTCGGTGGAATGTTGGCTTTGGGGGTATCTCCCTTCATTATGGCCAGTACAGAGAGCCTGGTAGGATTTGTGTTGAACGGCAGTCTGGAGAAATTTGGCGATATATACGTAGGAGCTCTGGCTATTTTACAGAGTGCCATGCAGCTGGTCAGTGTGCCACTTACAGGATTTGCCCAAGGTTTTGTGCCGGTGGCCAGCTACAACTACGGACATGGTGACCGGCAGCGGGTGAAAGACTGTTTCCGTATTGTACTGACGGTAATGTTCTCTTTCAATTTTGTCCTGATGTTGCTGATGATTTGTTTCCCTACGGTAGTCGCTTCGGCATTTACGAGCGATCCGGAGTTGATTGCCACCGTAGAGCATGTGCTGCCGCTCTTCCTGGCTGGAATGACAATCTTTGGTTTGCAGCGCGCCTGCCAGAATATGTTTGTAGCCCTTGGTCAGGCACGGATTTCTATTTTTATAGCTTTGCTTCGTAAGGTTATTTTGCTGGTGCCTCTTGCTCTGGTTCTGCCTCGCTTCTGTGGCGTGGAAGGCGTATTTATGGCCGAAGCAGTTTCTGATGCTACGGCCGCCATCTGTTGCACATTGCTCTTCTTCTGGCAGTTCCCGAAGATACTTCGCAAGATGCAGAATCTGGTACAGAACTAATTTTACGATTCCGATAGGTAAATTGTTTGAAACACAGAGAGATAAAGTGGTAAATGCTTAATCGTATTCTCTGTTTCACAGTGTGGGATACAAAAACCACACTGTGGGATACATATTTCACACTGTGAAATACAAATCCCGCAGTGTGAAACAGAGAATTCTTCGAAGCGTTCTGATTTATGCTTTTTGGAATTTGTAATTATATGTCGGGAGAGGTAGAATTTCCTGATAGAAATTATCGGCTATGCTATAAATCTTTATAACTTTATCCTCCAAGTATATCGTGGCTATGATTGAGATGGCTTAAAATGTAAAAACGAATACGGTGGTGTTTCCGGGGTGATTAGCCCGGTGTGCAAGTTTTATTTATTGAAAACCAAGTCTTATAAATGAAAAATATAATAGAGAGTATCAGAAAGCAATATCCGGTGTCCGATTTGACCATAAAGGAACTTGAATCCTATTTAACACCTTGCAGTTTTCCTAAAAGGTATCAACTGATAAAGGAAGGTATTTATTGTAAGTATGCTTATTTTATAGAGAAGGGTATCTTAAGAGCCTATTGGGTGGTCGATGGAGAGGAATACACTACCTCGTTCGGAGCAGAGGGATGTATTGTTTTCAGCATGGATGAATTATATTACAACAAAAAAAGCGAAGAATATGTGGAAACGCTGGAGGAAGTGGAAGCCTACAGAATCAATATAAGTGACCTCAAAAATCTTATGGAAACCAACTTGGAGTTATGCAACTGGGGGAGAATCATACACCAGAATGAATACAGACGGTTGCACAGAAGCCATAAAGAGAGGTTGTCATTGCCGGCAAAAGAGCGTTATGAAGAATTTCAGAAACAATTTCCGGAAATATGCAAAAAGGTAAATCTGAAATACATTGCATCCTATTTAGGAATCACCCTTTCTACCCTCAGCAGGTTGCGAAGCAAAAGGCCGTAATTTGATTTAGGACAAATTTTTAATGGATGAGATTCCCTATCTTTGCGCGATGTAAATGTATTGTATAAATCCTAATCAGTTTAATTTATCCCGATATGAATCATCGAATCTCATCATCAGCTTTTGCAGATACAAAACCGCATTATGAACTTCTTGACGGGCTAAGAGGGGTGGCCGCACTGCTTGTGGTGTTCTATCACATTTTCGAAGGTTTTTCTTTTGCCGGAGGAGGTACCCTCATTACTGTCATTAATCATGGTTATCTGGCCGTCGATTTCTTCTTTATACTTTCAGGTTTTGTCATCGGATATGCATACGATGACCGGTGGAAGAAGAACATGACGTTAAAAGGCTTCTTTAAGCGGAGACTTATCCGACTTCATCCGATGATTATTATGGGGGCGATAATCGGTTGCATTGCTTTCTTTGTGCAAGGGGGAGTGAAATGGGATGGTACGCATGTAGCTACCTCCGCGGTCATGTTGGCACTCTTGCTTGCAATGTGCTTTATCCCAGCTTATCCGGGAGCGGGGTATGACGTACGCGGGAACGGAGAGATGTTTTCCTTGAACGGACCGAGCTGGTCATTGTTCTTTGAATATATAGGTAATATACTTTACGCTCTTTTCATTCATCGTTTGAGTAATAAGGCGCTGACAGTATTGGTCATACTGCTCGGTTTGGGACTGTCCTGGTTTGCTTTGTTTGATGTGGTAGGTTATGGCATGATAGGAGTGGGCTGGACGCTCGACGGACTGAACTTTTGGGGAGGCATGCTGAGAATGCTGTTTCCTTTCACGTTAGGTATGCTGATTTCAAGAAATTTCCGTCCGTTCAAGATTCGAGGCGCATTCTGGATTTGCAGCATTATCCTGTTGGGACTTTTCTGTGTGCCTTATATCGAAGGTAAGTCACCTGTATGCTTGAATGGTGTGTTCGAGATGATATGCATTGCGGTGGTATTTCCTCTATTGGTGTGTATGGGGGCATCCGGCAAGACGACAGACAAGCAGTCGACTGCTATCTGTAAGTTCCTGGGAGATATATCTTATCCGCTTTATGCCATTCACTATCCTATTATGTATGTATTCTATTCATGGCTTATCGAGAAACAGTTGTATACGTTGGAAGACACTTGGCCGGTGGCAGCTGTCGTGTATTTCGGAAGTATCGCGTTGGCATACGTGTGTCTGAAGCTCTATGATGAACCCGTGAGAAGGTGGCTTGGAAATAATTTTGTGAAATGAGGATGAATAATTTCTAAGTGATATACAATAAATCTCCCCAAATGTCAGATACAAAAACTCAGACATTTGGGGAGATTTTGTAATGCATTATAATTATGCTTTAAAAGGCTTACGGAATTTACATCCGTTTTTCCACTGAGAGCATCCGTAGGCCGTCTTTCCCTTGATAATGATGCCCGTGCCGCATACGGGACAGGCTTTTCCTAAGATGCTGTCATCGGCTGGCAGATTGTCTTCCTTAGGTGCTTCGGGAGTGGCTGCTTTCTTGCTGGCCCGTGGCTTGCGGGGAGCCGCTTTTTTCTTGGGCTCTTCTTCTCCGTTTTTAGAGGCAGCTGCTTTTTTCAGCGGGATTTTAGGACTGTCATCAGTCGTAACGGTCACACGGCGGTTGCTGTTGTCGCGCAGTACGCTGTAAACTATTTCAGTGACCATCTGCTTCAATTCAGCTAAGAAGGTACCTGCATCGTAACTTTTTCGTTCGATTTCGCGCAACTTCTTTTCCCAGATACCGGTCAGTTCGGCCGATTTCAACAGTTCTTCGTGAATCAACTGAATTAGTTCCACTCCGGTAGGAGTAGCAATCAGGTTTTTGCGTTCCTTGCGGATGTAATGCCGTTTGAACAAGGTCTCGATAATGGCTGCACGGGTAGAAGGGCGACCAATGCCGTTTTCTTTCAGGGCATCCCGCAGTTCATCGTTATCCACCAGTTTTCCGGCGGTTTCCATGGCACGCAGGAGGGTGGCTTCGGTGTAGGGACGAGGCGGCTGTGTCCATTTCTCGTTGAGCATCGGATTATGCGGACCGCTTTCTCCTTTGTTGAATGCAGGTAATACGCTTTCTTCCTCATTTTCTTTCCCTTCTTCCGGAACGTCCTTGGCAAAGATTACGCGCCAGCCGGGTTCCAGAATCTGCTTTCCGGTTACTTTGAACTCTATCTGGTCTGCTTCACCGATGACGGTGGTGGTAGAAAACTTACAATCCGGATAGAACACGGCGATGAAGCGGCGGGCAATCAGGTCGAACACCCGTTTTTCCATGTCGCTGAGGCCCTGCGGTTGTACCCCGGTAGGGATGATGGCATGGTGGTCGGTTACCTTACTGTTATCGAATACTTTTTTCGATTTAATCAGTGGTTTTCCGCTTAATGCCGTCGTGTAAACGGCATAGTCTTTCAACCCCTCCAGAATTTTAGGGCACTTGGGATAAATGTCGTCACTCAGGAAAGTGGTATCCACACGCGGATAAGTAGCCACCTTCTTTTCATATAATGACTGGATGAGCTGCAAGGTCATGTCGGCCGAGTAGCTGAATTTTTTATTACATTCCACCTGCAAAGAGGTCAGGTCGAACAGGCGGGGAGGCGCTTCCGTTCCTTTTTTGGAGCTGACTTCGATTACGGTAAAATCTACATTCCGGATGCGTTCCAGTAATTCCTTTCCGGTCTGTTCGTCGGTAATCTGCGGAATGCCCCGGTTGGCATCGGGTTGTATTTTCTTTTTGGCCGAAGGGTTCTCTTTTTCCTTTTCAGCCTCTTCAGCCAGTTCCTCATCGCTCTTTCGTACGATGGCCGAGAACACCGTATCGCGGTAGACCGTTTTCAGTTCCCAGTATTGCTTGGGTACGAAGTGTTCGATTTCCTGTTGTCTTTTTACAATCAGGGCCAGAGTCGGAGTCTGTACTCGTCCGATGGAAAGTACCTGTTTGTTCTGTCCGTATTTCAAGGTGTATAGTCGGGTGGCATTCATGCCCAAAGTCCAGTCACCGATGGCGCGGCTCAGTCCGGCTTCGTAGAGAGGCTGGAACTCAGCCTGGTCTTTCAGATTGGCAAATCCGTCGCGTATAGCCTCTTCCGTCAGTGAGGAAATCCAGAGTCGTTTGACCGGGCATTTGGCACCGGCCTTTTGCATTACCCACCGCTGGATGAGTTCTCCTTCCTGGCCGGCATCCCCGCAGTTGATAATCATTTCGGCTTCCTGCATCAGCTTTTCGATGATGTGAAACTGCTTTTCAATTCCGCTGTCGTTTATCAGCTTGATTCCGAAGCGGGGAGGAATCATGGGCAGGCTGCTCAGACTCCAGCTTTTCCACGAGGGAGTATATTCATGCGGTTCCTTCAGGGTACACAGATGGCCGAATGTCCAGGTTACCTGGTATCCGTTTCCTTCAATGTATCCTTCTTTTCGGTTTTTGGCTCCCAGTACATCGGCAATGTCGCGTGCCACGCTGGGTTTTTCGGCTATGCAAACTATCATGGTCTTTCTTTCAATATGGAGCAAAATTACGTAAAGTTGCCTGAATAGAAAAATAAAATCTTTATCTTTGGTCACCACAATGAAAAGATTCATACCATGAAAAACTATTTATGTAAATGTTACTTTTTTATTATTGCCTTAGGAGGATGGGGAGTGTTGCATGCAGAGAAGCAGTCTTTAGATACCGTGGAACCTCCTTTAATGGGGTGGAGTTCGTGGAACACTTATCGGGTGAATATAAATGAAGCGTTGATTTGTAAGCAAGCTGATGCGATGGTTGAACAGGGATTGCAGGCTGCCGGTTATTCTTATGTAAATATTGATGATGGATTTTTCGGCTATCGCGATAAAGAAGGATTGCTACACACGCATGACCAACGTTTTCCCAACGGAATCAAACCTGTGGCGGATTATATTCATTCGAAAGGATTAAAAGCCGGTATTTATTCGGATGCCGGAAGCAATACGTGCGGTTCTATCTGGGATAATGACCGAAATGGAGTAGGGGTAGGATTGTATGGCTTTGAACGGCAGGATGCTGACTTATACTTTAATAAATGGGGATTTGATTTTATAAAGATAGATTATTGCGGAGCTTTGCAATTGGATTTGGATGAAAGAAAACGATATACAGAGATTGTAGAAGCGATTCGGGAGGTGTGTCCGCGAAATATATCAGTGAATATCTGTCGGTGGGCTTATCCGGGTACTTGGGTGAAAGATTTGGCACGTTCGTGGAGAATCAGTCCGGATATATCTCCGAAGTGGGAATCCGTACGTTCTATTATTTATAAGAATCTTTATCTCTCAGCTTATGCGGGTGAAGGGCATTACAATGATATGGATATGCTGGAGATAGGGCGGGGGTTAAATCCGGAGGAAGAAGAAGTTCATTTTGGCATGTGGTGTATCATGAGTTCACCGTTGCTCATCGGATGTGACCTGACTCGTATACCGGAAGCTTCGCTGGAGTTATTGAAGAATCCAGAGTTGATAGCATTAAATCAAGATCCTTTGGGGCTGCAAGCTTATGTAGTGCAGCATGCGGGAGATGGGTATGTACTTGTAAAAGATATAGAACAGAAACGTGGGAAGGTGCGTGCGGTAGCATTGTATAATCCTTCAGATAAACCGTGCACTTTTATTGTACCTTGTATGGATTTAGAATTGGGAGGAACGGTGAAGGTGCGTGATTTGATTCGCAGGCGTAATGAAAAATCTGTAAAGTTGGAATTGAAATATGAAGTGCCGGCTCATGGGGTAAAGATTCTCCGTGTGGAAGGTGAACAACGCCTGGAACCGGTTCGCTATGAGGCAGAGCAGGCGTATTTGAATCTGTTTGATGATTTGGCTAAACGTGAACGTGTTGTGGGGTATAAACCCTACGATGGAGCTTCAGGGGGTATGGTTGTGAGTAATTTAGGAGGTTCTCGTGACAATTATGCTGAATGGAAAGAAGTGTATAGTAAGCGAGGGGGAAAGTATCTGATGCACATTGCATACGTTCCTACAGGCAAGAAAGACCGTGAGATTAATGACCGGATATTGGAAGTAGAGATAAATGGTAATCGTGTCGTAGTAGATAACCTGAAGAAAGATTCAGAAACTGTAGCTACAATAGAGGTTCCGGTAGAGTTGAAACCGGGATACAATGTGGTTAGAATGTCAAGCCGCCTGACATGGACACCTGACATTGATTGCTTTACATTGGAGCGTGTAAACTGACATAATTTTTTGGCAAGGTTTTTGCAGGGTATTAAGATATAATATTAAAATAGAAAGAATATGTTGATTTGGATTGTATTTATAGGTATTGCGATTATCAGTTACCTGGTTCAGGCAAACCTGAAGAGTAAATTTGAAAAATATTCCCAGATGCCGTTGACCAATGGCATGACAGGAAGGGAAGTGGCAGAAAAGATGCTGCGTGATAACGGTATTTACGACGTGACGGTGACCAGTACATCGGGAATGTTGACCGACCATTATAACCCGATGAACAAGACGGTAAATTTGAGTGAAGGGGTCTACGGTAGTGCAAGTGTGGCTGCGGCAGCTGTAGCTGCTCACGAGTGTGGGCATGCGGTACAGCATGCGCGGGGATATGCGCCTTTACGTATGCGTTCGGCTTTGGTTCCGGTGGTACAGTTTTCTTCTTCCATCGTATCTTGGGTGTTGTTAGCTGGTATTCTGATGGTCAACTCATTTCCGCAGTTGCTGCTTATCGGTATCTGTCTGTTTGCCATGACCACGTTGTTCAGTTTTATTACCCTTCCGGTAGAAATTGATGCAAGCCGTCGGGCACTGGTATGGTTGAGTCGTGCTGGAATTACCAATGCATTCAATCATCAGCAGGCTACGGATGCCCTGAAGTCGGCTGCCTATACGTATGTAGTAGCTGCCTTGGGTTCACTGGCTACGTTGATTTACTACGTAACGATTTATATGAATCGTCGCGAGTAAACATGAAATCCTTTCGTTTTGTATGTGGAAGGTAGAAATTTTATTCGTATTTTTGCTCCGTTAATTTAAAGACTGATTCATTATGGCAACAAAACCAAGTATACCTAAAGGAACAAGAGACTTTTCGCCGGTAGAAATGGCGAAACGTAACTATATATTCAACACCATTCGTGAGGTATTCTATCGCTACGGCTTTCAGCAGATAGAAACTCCTTCTATGGAAAACCTGTCTACCTTGATGGGTAAGTACGGGGAGGAAGGCGATAAGCTGCTTTTCAAGATTCAGAATTCAGGTGACTATTTTTCTGGACTGACAGATGAAGAACTGTTGAGCCGCAATGCAGCAAAATTGGCCAGCAAATTCTGTGAAAAAGGTTTGCGATATGACCTGACAGTTCCTTTTGCGCGTTACGTGGTAATGCACCGTGATGAAATCACTTTCCCGTTTAAGCGTTTCCAGATTCAGCCGGTATGGCGTGCCGACCGTCCGCAGAAGGGACGTTATCGTGAATTCTATCAATGTGATGCCGACGTGGTGGGCAGTAACTCTCTGCTGAATGAGGTGGAACTGGTGCAGATGATTGATGCCGTGTTCCAGAAATTCGGTATCCGTGTTTCCATCAAGATTAATAACCGTAAGATTCTGACAGGTATTGCAGAAATTATCGGAGAAGCCGACAAGATTGTAGACATTACAGTAGCTATCGACAAGCTGGATAAAATTGGTTTGGACAATGTAAATGCGGAACTGGCATCAAAAGGTATTCCGCAGGAAGCCATCGATAAGTTGCAGCCGATTATTCTGTTGAGCGGTTCGAACGAAGAAAAAATAGCTACGTTGAAGAATGTGCTGGCTGCCAGTGAGACAGGCTTGAAGGGGGTAGAAGAAAGTGAATTTATCCTGAAGACAATAGCCGGACTGGGTATTCAGTCGGAAGTAGAACTGGATCTGACACTGGCTCGCGGACTGAACTATTATACGGGTGCTATCTTTGAAGTGAAGGCGCTGGATGTACAGATTGGTAGTATCAGTGGAGGTGGTCGTTACGATAACCTGACCGGTGTGTTCGGTATGGAAGGTATGTCGGGAGTGGGTATTTCGTTCGGTGCTGACCGTATTTACGACGTACTGAACCAGTTGGATTTGTATCCGAAAGAAGCGGTGAATGGTACACAGTTGCTGTTTGTCAACTTTGGCGAAGCTGAGGCTGCGTATGTATTGCCGGTATTGGCACAGGTACGTGCGGCTGGTATTCGTGCAGAAATCTACCCGGATGCTGCCAAAATGAAGAAACAGATGAGCTATGCCAATGCAAAGATGGTACCGTTTGTAGCTATTGTGGGTGAAAATGAAATGAAAGAAGGAAAAGTCATGCTGAAAAATATGACGAGTGGCGAACAGTCGCTGGTTACTCCGGACGAACTGGTAGCTGCCATCAACGGATAAGCGTGAGCGATTAATCATAAATAAAAAGAACACGGGTTTCACGGAAGAAGGCAGAAGAGTCAGATGCTTCGGACTTCTGTTTCGTGAAGCCTGTGTTTTTTATAGGCGTTTCGAAAATTTATAGAGGATATGGATATTGTATATTTGGTTGTTGGCGTGGTAGTCGGAGGATTGCTGGGCTATTTGTGGGCTGCGAGGAAGTCGGTTTCTTTGCGGTCGGAGTTACAGATGAACCAACAGCATGCCCAGGATTTGCTGAAGGCGGAAAAGGAACGTACTGAATTGCTGACAGAGCAGTATCGGAAGGAAACGGAAAGGTTACGCGGACAGTTGGATGAACTTTCCGGGAAATGGGCAGAAGCAGGTCGGGCACTGGCAACTTCACAGGCAGAACGTCGTAACTTGGAAGAGCGTCTGGAGAACCAGAAAGAGGAAGTGGAGAAGTTGCGGAAGCAACTGAATACGGAGTTCGAGAATATGGCCAACCGGATTTTCCAGCAGAAGACGGAGGCATTTAACCGGCTTAGTTCGGAAACTTTAAGTAACCTGTTGAAACCTTTCGGAGAGAATTTGAAAGAATTCAAGCATCAGGTGGAGGAAGTGTACGATAAAGAATCCAAGCAGCGCTTTTCTTTGGAAGACCGTATCAAGGAACTGATGCAGTTGAACAAGCAGATTAGCGACGATGCCAATAACCTGACCCGCGCTTTGAAAGGAGATTCCAAGATGCAGGGAAACTGGGGTGAAATGATATTGGAGACTATCTTGGAAAATTCCGGTCTGAGAGAAGGAGAAGAATATTTCCGTCAGGAATTTTTAAAAGATGAACATGGTGAACCGCTCAAAAATGAATTGGGACAGCGGATGCAGCCTGATGTGTTAGTTGTATATCCGGATAACCGTCAGGTAATTATTGACTCTAAAGTATCGCTTACGGCATATGCGAGCTATGTAGCTTGTGAGGATGCCGTGCAACGCGAACAGTACTTGAAAGCACACTTAGCTTCTGTGAAAGCTCACATTGATGAGTTGAGCCGGAAGGATTATTCCAGCTACAATGTGTCTTCGTTGGATTTTGTGATGATGTTTGTGCCCAATGAACCGGCTTATCTGTTGGCCTTGCAGGCCGATCCGGACATCTGGAATTATGCTTATCAGAAGAAGGTCGTGTTGATTAGTCCGACCAACCTGATTGCAGCGCTTCGATTGGCCTTGGATTTATGGAAGCGGGAGTATCAGGTGAAAAATATTCAGGACATCATCAAGCGAGGAACGGTGCTTTATGAAAAACTGGTAGGGTTTACCGAGACTTTCGAAAAGATTGGAGATTCTTTGCAGGCAGCTTCCACGGCTTACAAGAATGCGTTGGGGCAGCTTTCGCAGGGGAAGGGCAACCTGATTCGTCAGGCGGATATGCTGACGGAATTGGGCATCACTTCGAAAAAGAAGTTCTCCTCCCGTATCCGGCAGGAAGTCGACAAAAGTATTACGCCGGCGACTCCTGCAAGAGATTTGTTTTCAGAGTCGGAAGAACAATAAAAAGAAGAAGCTCCATGGCCTTGAGCTGGGTGTGCCATGGAGCTTCTTTTTTGTCTCACATTGAGATTAAAGTTTTACAGTGTATTGCTTGGTAGCTCCTGCATAAATGCCTGTTTGGCTGAAGTCGGCTGTGAGAACTTGTTTCTTCTTACCGATTTTCAGTTCCACTTGAATGGGCGACTGAGTTTGTCCCGGGTCGGCAATATGCAGATTGGCCGATTTAGCGTTGATGTCTTTTACCATCAATACGCATGGCTTGTCTACGGTAACACTCAATTCTTTATGTTTGAAAGTACCAGCTTCGAAGAAAGTCACCATCCAGACATTTAGTTTGGTATTCCGAACAGCCTGTACTTTTGCATTGTTCGACAGAATTTCAATGGCATTTTTTTTCTGATAGGCCTTCATCTCTTGTGCAGAAGTTTTGCCTGGCACTACAATGTAAGCGTATGAGCCGTCTTTCGGACCCACACCGTGGTTGATACCCAATGTGAAGACATCCATCTTTTCTTCTTTTTTCGACTTGCTGGTGTTGATGTCATACCAGCGTCCGCTCTGTGTCTGGGCTGTCAGGAACACTTCTTCTTTCTGCGGGAAGAAATAACCGATTTTGTCATGCAATACCCATTGCGGAGCTTGTAGAGTATGGCTTCCGTTTGCTAGGGTCTCTTCTTTATCTCCTTTGTCTACCAGGATGCCGCCTTTCAAGAAGCACTGGTTGACTGTGGTGTGTACAGGATAAGTAGATGTAGATTGAATTCCAGCTCCCAGGCATACTACTTCGTTATCGAAGAAGTACCAGCTTTTCTTGGCTCCGGTGTTTACTTCAGGATTGGTGTCCATATAGGCGTATGCTGTAGCTCCATAAATGCTGTCGGAAACTCCTCCTGCGTATGTGGAAGTTCCTAACACACCCCATGCTTTCGGGTCCATTGGTACTTTTTCCAGCTGAGGAGCAGTTGTACCCGGAATATGGCACCAGTTCCATACCGGGAAGATGTTAAAGTATTCATCTCCAGTTTGCGTAATATTGGTACATCCGTCGGACATGAAATAGGTTTTCAGGTTTTCTTTGTTGCCGTATTCACATTTCTTAGTGCGTGTAGAAGCCAAACGTACGTCAAAGTTATACTGAGGGCGCACATGTAATGAGTAGTCACCACGGAAATAATGGGTATGTGAAGCAGTTACCTGATAGTCGGCTGGCTGCTTTCGATTCAGACGTGCGATAATGGCCTTGTATTCATCGGCATGAGTTGGATCGATATCTATCATCCGTTTGGCGTAAGTGGCAGTGGTTCGTTTGTTCAGCAATCCCGGTCGGCTGACACTTCGTCCTACTACATCGAATGACATATTCTGGCCACGTACGGTACGATAATAAGTTTCGCGCATGAATTTGCTGAGTAGCTCTACTTTTTCTTTATCAAGTTGGTACTGCGTTCCTAATGCATAGGAAGCCACTTGAGTGACACCTTTGAGTATCTCATCTCCATAACCTCCAATGTACAATTGTTCTCCGTGCTGGAAATAACTGTTGTCATGTTGGAAGCCTTCTTCTGTGGTATATACCACCGGATTGAAAACGTTGTCGATAGCCGTTTTCAAATCAGCTTCATTCTGTGTCAGGCAAGAACGATAAATCCAATGCAAAGCAATATCCGTACGGTTAGCACCTGTCCATTTAGCCGGGTCTCCACCTGTTTCCTGAATCCGTTTCAGTATTTTTGTTTCCAGTTCTTGAGGAATCTGTTTTTTCCCGATACGCATTTGAATGAGCAGTACACCGAGTTTCTGTGGCTCAGAAATCTGATTGTGCCACCAGTTATCACTTTCGGAATCTACATCATACCAGTATTCCAATCCTTTGACGATTTTCTGGTATAAATCCTCGTTCTGATAGTATTTGTTTTTTTCGTTGGTATATGCATAGCCGAAATCGGACAAACGTTCTATGTGTTTGATAGGAGTCCAGTTGGTCATTTGAGTATCATCATAATCAATGTCACTAAATGAACCGTTTTCTTGAAACAAGGCTAGATTTTTGTCTATGGAAGGGTTTTTAATAGTCGTATTGCGGATTTTTTCCATAAACATTTCGTAGTCATTGTTTCGTTGGTCAGGTGCTTGTGTGAAAATAGAAGCCCATCCCGTAGCCATTGTGCAGGAAAGTGCAGTGGCTAAAGTAAGCGTTTTTAAAGGTCTGTTCATATATTTATTATGTTAGGTTCAGGTGGTAAAGATAGTTATTTTTCGAAATATCTCCAATAATGGATTTTGTTACGTGTAAGGTCGGGTGTCAGATTTGTCAGTATAATGGCCAGGACTGTCAGGTTGCTTATGTCAGAATGTCAGTCTTTTGCTTTGGCACGCTTTTCGCAGAAAGATAGGTGCTTTAACGCATTTGATAAACGATAAAATATAAACTAAATTATAGCATTATGAACATTAAACCATTAGCAGACAGAGTCCTGATTCTTCCGGCTCCTGCAGAAGAAAAAACAATCGGTGGTATCATTATTCCTGACACAGCGAAAGAAAAACCGTTGCAGGGTGAAGTAGTGGCAGTTGGCCATGGCACTAAAGACGAAGAAATGGTCTTGAAAGTAGGTGATACTGTATTGTATGGTAAATATTCTGGTACTGAAATCGAATACGAAGGTGTGAAGTATTTGATGATGCGTCAGAGCGATGTACTGGCAGTTTTGGGATAATTTAGGTAATTAACGAATTTAAGATTAGAAAGGAAATTCACTATGGCAAAAGATATTCTCTTCAATATTGACGCTCGCGATCAGTTGAAAAAAGGTGTAGACGAACTGGCTAATGCAGTGAAAGTAACACTGGGCCCGAAAGGCCGTAATGTAATCATCGAAAAGAAATTCGGTGCTCCTCACATTACAAAGGATGGTGTAACTGTAGCAAAAGAAGTGGAATTGAGCGATCCGTTCCAGAATACAGGTGCTCAGCTGGTAAAATCAGTTGCTTCTAAGACGGGTGATGATGCGGGTGACGGTACAACTACTGCTACTGTATTGGCTCAATCAATCGTAGGTGTTGGTTTGAAGAACGTAACTGCTGGTGCAAATCCGATGGATTTGAAACGTGGTATTGACAAGGCTGTGGCAAAAGTTGTGGAATCTATCAAGGCTCAGTCTGAAACTGTAGGTGATAACTACGACAAGATTGAACAGGTGGCTACAATTTCTGCAAACAATGATCCGGTTATCGGTAAGTTGATTGCGGATGCAATGCGCAAGGTTTCTAAAGACGGTGTTATCACTATCGAAGAAGCTAAGGGTACAGATACTACAATCGGCGTGGTAGAAGGTATGCAGTTTGACCGTGGTTACTTGTCTGCTTACTTTGTAACTGATACTGAAAAGATGGAGTGCGTGATGGAACATCCGTATATCCTGATTTACGATAAGAAGATTTCTAACTTGAAAGATTTCTTGCCTATCTTGGAACCGGCTGTACAGAGCGGACGTCCTTTGTTGGTTATCGCAGAAGATGTAGACAGCGAAGCATTGACTACTTTGGTAGTTAACCGTCTGCGTGGTCAGTTGAAGATTTGTGCTGTGAAGGCTCCGGGCTTCGGCGACCGTCGTAAGGCTATGCTGGAAGATATTGCCGTATTGACTGGTGGTGTAGTTATCAGCGAAGAAAAAGGTTTGAAACTGGAACAGGCTACACTCGAAATGTTGGGTACTTGCGACAAGGTAACTGTTTCTAAGGAAAACACTACTATCGTAAACGGTGCAGGTCAGAAAGAATTGATTCAGGAACGTATCAACCAGATTAAGGCTGAAATCAAGAACTCTACTTCTGACTACGATAAGGAAAAATTGCAGGAACGTCTGGCTAAATTGTCAGGTGGTGTAGCAGTTCTTTATGTCGGCGCTGCCAGCGAAGTGGAAATGAAAGAAAAGAAAGACCGTGTAGATGATGCCTTGTGTGCAACTCGTGCCGCTATCGAAGAAGGTATCGTACCGGGTGGTGGTGTAACTTACATCCGTGCCATCGATGCATTGGAAGGCTTGAAAGGTGACAATGCAGATGAAACTACAGGTATCGAAATCATCAAGCGTGCCATCGAAGAACCGCTTCGTCAGATTGTAGCTAACGCTGGTAAGGAAGGTGCGGTTGTAGTACAGAAAGTACGTGAAGGTAAAGGTGACTTTGGTTACAATGCCCGTACAGATGTATACGAACACTTGCATGCTGCCGGTGTAGTTGATCCTGCAAAGGTTACTCGTGTAGCATTGGAAAATGCCGCTTCTATCGCAGGTATGTTCCTGACTACAGAATGTGTCATTGTAGAAAAGAAGGAAGAAAAACCTGAAATGCCGATGGCTGCTCCAGGAATGGGTGGCATGGGCGGTATGATGTAATCTTCCCCTTTCAGATATAAAGTAAATCCCAGTCGGAATTTCCGGCTGGGATTTTTTTTTGATAAAGAATCTGCAAAATTTATATATAGCTTTCGTGAGGTGATTCAAAAAGTTTGGATTATTCTATTGTTTTGTGTATTTTCATCAAGTTTTTTACGAATTACTAAAAATAATATGGTATGACGAAAGAAGAATTGATGCGTAAGGCTATTGAGTTGTCAGTGAAGAATGTAGCTGAAGGTGGCGGTCCTTTTGGTGCTGTCATTGCAAAGGACGGTGAGATTGTAGCTACGGGAGTGAACCGTGTGACGCCGGATTGCGACCCGACCGCCCATGCAGAAGTAAGTGCCATCCGTGCGGCAGCTAAGAAACTGGGTACATTCGACTTGAGCGGTTGTGAGATATATACTTCTTGTGAGCCATGTCCCATGTGCTTAGGTGCAATCTATTGGGCACATCTGTACCGCATGTATTATGGAAATAACAAGCACGATGCGGCAGCTATCGGCTTTGACGATGCCTTTATTTATGAGGAACTGGATTTGAAACCGGCGGAAAGACGTCTGCCCTCAGAAGTTTTGTTGCCGGAAGAAGCTATTCGGGCTTTTCAGGACTGGACTGAAAAAACGGATAAGGTGGAATACTAAAATGATTGGATAATAAGGCTGTAATGTCTTTATATTTTTTATGTTTCCCACGGCGGAACCGTACGTTTTTCATATCGGGAACGTAGGGTTTCGCTGTGGGAAACTTATGTTTTCCTTAGGGGAAACGTAATAAGGATAAGACTGTTTTACAGAAAAGTATGTAACGTTTTCTGTTTACTTTTGTTCTTGTTATTGTTGATTTAGAACTGTAGTGAATTCTCGTTCAAAATTGGGCGTGAAAACGTTTTTCCCTAAATTTTGCCGAATTTCATCCAGTGACCAGAAACGTCCTCCTGCCAGTTCTTCACTGGGAGAGATGGGACTGTCGAATACGGTCTTGTGCGAAAATACCAGTTCTTTTTCCCGGTCTGATTCAAACACATAATGTGTCAGCAGTTGAGGAGTAAAATCGGAAATGCCGAGTTCTTCTCCGGCTTCCCGTTTCAGTGCCATTTCCACGCTTTCTCCCAAGTCTACATGTCCTCCTACGGAGGTATCCCATTTTCCCGGTTGGATGTCTTTCCATTCCGGACGCTTTTGCAGATACAATTCTCCTTTGCTGTTGAATACATGCAAGTGAACCACCGGATGCAGCAGCTTGCTGCCGTTGTGGCATTCTCCTCGGGTAGCGGCACCTGTGATGTTTCCTTCTTCGTCTACGATGGGAAACATTTCTTCATTATTGTCTGTCATTGTTTCTTCTGTTTGGGGTTAGGGGATAAGTAGAGATGAATCTCCGTAGCTCAGGAAGCGGAAATCATACGCCAGCGCGTAATCGTAGATGGGACGCCAGTTTCCTTTCACAAAAGCAGAGACCAGTAACAACAGGGTGCTTTGCGGCTGGTGGAAGTTGGTGACCATTTTCTTGACGATATGGTAATTGTATCCCGGTGCAATGATAATCTGTGTACTGGTGTGCAGTGCATCGAGCTGGTTCCGGTCCATGTAATTGAGAATCTGTTGCAGGGCTTCTGTGGTACTTAACTCCGGATGAGTTTCGTAGGGTTGCCATTGCTGTACGTGCAGTTCCTGCTGGCTGGCATCAGGATGTTGTGACAGGGTGACTCCGATGTAGTAAAGGCTCTCCAGTGTACGGACAGAAGTAGTTCCTACCGCCACGGCTTCACCTCCATGTGCCAGGAGTTTCTCTATGGTTCCACGGTTTACGGAAATGTATTCCGTATGCATTTCGTGGCCTTCTATTTCTTCACTTTTCACAGGTTTGAAAGTACCGGCTCCGACGTGGAGGGTGACTTCTTCCAAATCCACTCCTTTTTCTTTGAGAGCGTTCAATACGCGTTCCGTGAAATGCAGACCGGCTGTAGGGGCGGCTACGGAACCTTTTATTTTCGAGTAGACGGTCTGGTAAGTTTCCTTGTCGCTTTCCTGTGTTTCTCTGTTCAAGTAGGGAGGAATGGGCAGTTCGCCGAAGAACTCCAGAATGTCGGCAAAGGTTACTTCCGGATTGTCCCAGGTGAAATCAATCCAGTGGCTGGTGCCGTGACAAGCTCCACGGGTGGCAGTTAGCGTCAGTGTCTTTCCCTTTACCGTCATTTCCTTGTGCAGAGGGCCTTCTTTCCATTTCTTCAGGTTGCCAATCATGCAGAGCCAGGCGGCATGCTGGGTTTGCTGGAAGTTGAGTACATAGTCATTGGGCTTGATGGGCTCCAGACAGAAAATCTCAATCAGTGCGCCGGTTTCCTTGCGGAAGTGCAGACGTGCCTGAATGACTTTCGTGTTGTTGAAAATCATGAGGGTACCGGGCTCCAGGTAGTCCGGAAGGGAGGTGAAATGTGTTTCACTGATTTGTCCGTGCTGATACACCAGGAGTTTGGACTGGTCGCGGACCGGCAACGGAAATTTAGCGATGCGTTCATCCGGAAGCGGATAGTTGTAGTCGCTAATCTTTATATGTTTTGTTTCTTCCATGTCGTTTATTTTTTTGCAAAAGTACAACAAATAGCAGAATCCTCCTAACATAATAATTTTTTCGTGGACTTCCTTTTGCAGACTGCTGAATAATTTCCATATTCCGTAGAAAGTCGTTACATTTGTGAGTGTAATAAATTGAAGACAGATTATGAAAATAGGAGATAAAGTACGCTTCCTGAGTGAAGTCGGCGGCGGCATTGTCCGGGGATTTCAAGGAAAGGACATTGCCTTGGTGGAAGGAGAAGATGGTTTTGAAATTCCTATGCTGATTAGGGAGTGTGTGGTGATACAGACCGACGATTATAACATCCCGTTGAAATCTACAGCTAAGCCTTCTGCACCGGAAGTTGAAGAAGAGGAGGAAGAGGAAAAGCCGATAACTTATCGGGCACCTGAAATCCGTGGAAATGATGTACTGAATGTATTTCTGGCCTACGTGCCTCAGGATGTAAAATCCATATCCTCTACTGCGTTTGATGCCTATCTGGTGAATGACAGTAACTATTTTATTGATTACTTGTATCTTTCGGCAGAAGGTAAGAGCTGGACTTTACGCAGCCGGGGAACGGTGAAACCGAACATGAAGATGCACCTGGAAGAGTTTGAAAAGAGTGCATTGAACGGCATGGAGCGTGTGGCCGTACAGCTTCTGGCTTACAAAGATGACCGTACCTTCCTACTGAAACAGGCGGTGAATCAGGAGTTGCGCATTGATACGGTGAAATTTTACAAGTTGCATACTTTCCAGTCTTCCGACTTTTTTGAGGAACCGGCCTTGATTTATGAGATTGTCAAGGATGATGAAGCGGTAAAGCAGGTATATGTTTCGGCCGATGACATCAAGAATGCATTGTTGCAGAAGAACGTGCAGGACGTACCGGCAAAGTTGCAGAAAAAGCAGCACGTGGTGAAGAATGAAATTGTAGAGGTCGACCTGCATATCCATGAACTGCTGGATGACACTACCGGTATGGGAAACGCTGAAATGCTGAATTATCAGCTGGATGTGTTCCGCAAGACATTGGAGGAATACAAGCAGAAGAAAGGGCAGCGGATTGTGTTTATCCATGGCAAGGGAGACGGTGTATTGCGTCGGGCTATTTTGGATGAGCTGAAACGCAAATACAAGACTTATCAATGGCAGGATGCTTCTTTCCGTGAATACGGTTTCGGAGCTACAATGGTTACAATTCACTAAAAGATATGGGAACGTTAAAAGAAATGCTGTCGGCCGACCGTTTTGCGGCTGAGGCTGGAGTGGAATTACTGGAAATCAGTCCGGGATATGCCAAAGCCCGGATGAAGGTGACTGAAAAGCATCTGAACGCCGGAGGAGTTTGTCAGGGAGGTGCATTGTTTACATTGGCTGATTTGGCATTTGCCGCTGTGGCCAATAGCCGTGGACGTCTGACTTTGTCACTGAATGCCAATATTACTTTTTTGCGTGCGATCAGTGAGGGCTATGTATATGCGGAGGCTACAGAGACGTATAATCACGGGAAGGTGCCTTTTATCGAAGTGCGTCTGGTGGATGAGCAACAGCAACTGATTGCGGTGCTGACCAGTTCCGGATATCGGAAAAGCGAAGAATTGAATATCGATGAACTGGAATAAATTCGGAGTATAGGAGAATATGTCAAACGGAGAATGCTCGTTATTGAAATGGGCATTCTCCGTTTGTATTTTGGATTAGATTTGTTCGAGGGCCTGACTCAGGTCGGCGAGCAAATCTTCAATGTGCTCGGTACCGATGGAAAGGCGGATGGTGGACTGTGTGATGCCTTGTTCTGCCAGTTCCTGGTCGTTGAGCTGGGAGTGTGTCGTACTGGCCGGGTGGATGACCAACGATTTGACATCGGCTACATTGGCCAGCAGGGAGAATATCTCCAGGTGGTCGATGAAGCGGTGCGCTTCCGTACGTCCGCCTTGGATTTCAAACGTGAAGATGGAGCCGGCTCCTTTGGGGAAATATTTCTGATAAAGGGCTGGGAAAGTGTGCTCAGGAAGGGAGGGGTGGTTGACCTTTTTCACTTTAGGATGATGCTGCAGGAAGTCTACTACCTTCAGCGCATTCTCTACGTGGCGTTCTACTCTGAGTGAGAGGGTTTCCAGTCCTTGCAGAAGGAGGAAAGCATTGAACGGACTGATGGCGGCTCCGGTATCGCGCAACAGAATGGCGCGTATTCGGGTGATATAGGCCGCAGGACCTGCCACATCGGCAAAGCAAAGTCCGTGGTAACAGGGGTCGGGGCTTGTCAGTTGGGGGAATTTACCGGAAGCTTTCCAGTCGAATTTGCCGGAATCCACAATGATACCTCCTAATGACGTGCCGTGTCCTCCGATAAACTTTGTGGCAGAATGTATGACGATGTCGGCACCATGTTCAATGGGGCGCAGCAGATAAGGAGTGGCAAATGTGTTGTCAATCAATAAAGGAATCTGATGACGGTGAGCTATTTCCGCAATGCGAGCGATGTCGACAAGCGTGCAGTTCGGATTTCCTAAACTTTCAATGAATATCGCCTTGGTATTAGGCTGGATGGCCTGTTCCACGTTTGCCGGTTCTTCTGCGTCTACAAAAGTGGTGTGTATCCCACGGCTGGGGAAAGTATGTGCCAGCAGGTTGTAAGTTCCTCCATAAATGGTACGGGCTGATACAATATGGTCACCGGTACGCGTGATATTTTCAAATGCATAACTGATGGCGGCCGCTCCGGAGGCTACGGCCAAGGCAGCTACTCCTCCTTCCAATGCAGCTACTCGCTGTTCCAGTACACTTTGGGTGGGATTGGTCAGTCGGCCATAGATGTTTCCGCTGTCTTCTAGACTGAAGCGGGCGGCCGCATGGGCCGAGTCATGAAAGACGTACGAAGTCGTCTGATAGATGGGGACTGCTCGTGCATCGGTCGCCGGATCGGGATTTTCTTGTCCCACATGTAACTGAAGGGTTTCGAAGTGTAGCTTAGTTTTATCCATAGTCGTAAGTGTGTAAAAGTGATTAAATGATACTGCAAAAGTAGTTTGTATGGTTATATCGTCCAATATTTGATGGAAATATGGAGAATTGTTCTATATAATGCTGGTTTGAAAGAAAAAACTTGTAGATTTGCTGTCGTAAAACAATTCATGATAGAATAATATTCTTATGACAGAAAAACTGGATAAAGTGGATTTGCAGATTCTCCGTACGTTACAGGAGAATGCCCGGTTGACCACTAAAGAGCTGGCGGCACAGGTCAGCTTGTCGTCTACTCCCGTGTTTGAGCGGTTGAAAAGGTTGGAGAGGGAAGGGTACATCAAGAAGTACATTGCTGTGCTGGATGCCGATAAACTGAATCAGGGATTTGTGGTATTCTGCAATGTCAAATTGCGCCGGATGAATAAAGATATAGCCATGGAGTTTACCCGTATCATTCAGAATATTCCGGAAGTGACGGAGTGCTACAATATTTCTGGAAGTTACGATTACTTGCTGAAAATCCATGCCCCGAACATGAAATATTATCAGGAGTTTATTATTAATGTACTGGGTACAATTGACAGTCTGGGTTCGTTGGAAAGCATGTTTGTCATGGATGAAGTGAAGCATGACTATGGACTGCACATATAGGAGCGGGAAATCCTTTTCTATGTATTTATTCCATAAACAGAATAAAACATAGAATATTATTCTAATTCTATCCGTCTTTAATGGGAAAAACAGTCCGTTTTTTCTAAATATCTTCCGATTGTTGGTGGATAGCACTTTTGCTTGTATCTTTGCCGACAAATTATACAAATGCACTATGAAAGTAATAGATTTGATAAAGAATAGTAAGGAACCCGTGTTTTCCTTTGAGATTTTGCCACCGTTAAAGGGAAACAGTATACAAAAAGTATATCACATCATTGATAAGTTGAGTGAGTTTGACCCTAAATACATCAACATCACTTCACATCACAGTGAGATAGTGTATTTGCCGCAGCCCGACGGAAACCTGAAGAAGACTACGGTACGTAAGCGCCCCGGAACGGTAGCCATCGCCGCTGCCATTCAGAATAAGTATGGCATTCAGGCGGTACCTCATATCATCTGTAAGGGATTTACGAAGGAGGAAACGGAATATGCTTTGCTCGACTTGAATTTCTTAGGCATTAACAACTTGTTGCTGCTGAGAGGAGATTCCAAGCCGCTGGACATTGCAGAAAAAGATTTGTGTCTGTACCATGAGCATGCCACCGATTTGCAGGAACAAGTGAACCGTTTTAATCAGGGTATTGGACTGGATGGCTCCAAGATAGAAGGAATTGAAACACCTTTCTCTTATGGTATGGCTTGTTATCCGGAAAAGCATGAAGAAGCTCCCAATATGGAGTCTGACCTGTTCTACTTGAAAGAAAAGGTACGTAACGGGGCCGATTATGTGGTGACACAGATGTTTTTCGACAACGAGAAATACTATGCTTTCGTAGAACGTTGCCGTCAGGAAGGTATTGACGTGCCCATTATTCCGGGAATCAAGCCTGTGGTATTTAAGAATCAGTTGAACGTATTGCCTAAAGTGTTCCGCACAGACATTCCTGAAGCCTTTGCTTCAGAACTTCGTAAATGTACGACGGACGAAGAAGTGAAAGCTGTAGGAGTGGAATGGTGCAAGGTACAGTGTAAGGATTTGCTGGCACACGGAGTTCCGGGCCTGCACTTTTACACATTCATGGCATCCGACAGTGTATATAAGGTAGCCAAAGAGGTGTATTAACCTCTTTGACTGTTTACATCGCAATCCTTCTTAACCGGATACGCAGGTTGAATAATTCAGCATCTGTATGCGGGGAAGAGGGATTGTGTGGTTTTATAGTGAGGCTATGCTCTTTTCCGTTTACCGCATCCGGTATGATGAAATCCTGACGATACGCTTTCTGTTCCTCGGCAGGTCGCAACAGATAAGCCGTTTCGTCTTCAAAACGGTTATAGCTGCGAAGGATTACCTGATTCTTTCCTTTCTTCAGTGGAAGAATCACTTTTTCCGTGCGGAACTTCGTGCGATACGGGTTCAGATGCTTGGCTATGAGTTTTCCGTTCAGGTAGACCTCCATTCCATTTCCGGCACCAATTTCCGCCAGAATATGCTGTGAACGCGGGGAGTCTATTTCTCGCATCACATAATAGCTGGATAGAATCGGGCAGGAAACCTTGTCACTGTCTTTATCTGTTTTGGTCCATGATTTACCTGAAACAGGTGCATGCTGCAAATCTGCATCCAGTTTCTCTGCTGAGTGGAACACTCCACTGCCGGGGCCACATACGTAGGTATCTCCCCAAGTGGTACCTGAAAAAGCCGTTTCTTTTATCTCCTTTCCTTTATCCAGTGTCACGGAGTAAGTCTTTCCATCCAATATAAGGTCTATTTCTCTTCCTACTTCCTGTGAAGTATAGATAATCTCCAGTTGTTTCAACAGAAGTTGTTCGAAATTCCAATTGTAGCCCGTAATGCTACGGTAATTCGTATAGTAGTCAAAGCAGGAATAGCTGTATTGCGGTGTAGCATTACGAGGAGTAAGTATGGCATTTCTAATGGTCTTTCCAGGGAACGGTTCAATCTTTTTATCGAAGGAAAGAGTCAATACGTGTATTTGTTTGTCCTTATAGGCTGAGGCCGGTACGGTCAATACTACCTCGTCACCATATTGCAGGTAAGTAGCCATTTTCCCGTCTCCTTTCTGCAGAAGATAGCCGGGCATTTGCAGGGTAATTTTTCCATCTGCCGGATATTTCCCAGAAAGAAATAAGTACAGGTGATTGTCTTTGCGTGTCACTTCTCCCCATGTAAACTCTTCCTGGAAAGGAGAAGCCTCTGTCTGATATACAGCGTAGCCATAGCGGGAAAGCCAGTCGCCCATCTGTTCCAACACTTCTTTCTCAAAGTCAACTACTGCTCCGTTTCCCTTCGGACCGATGTTCAGCAGGTAATTTCCTCCTCTGGAAACCACATTAATCAGGCTTCGAGTTTTTTCACGTACTTTGCTTTCTATGTTTCCACGGTCCTGCCATGCTCTGTATCCCCAAGTTTCATCGAACATGGATGCGGCACTCTGCCAGGGAGCATGAAGGGTTTTATCCGGATAGTCATTGTCGGCCATTACGCAGAAATCATACTGGTCGTTGCCCAGGCGTCCGCTCACCATGCAGTCGGGCTGGTATTGGTGTACGAGTTCATACAATTCCTTACTTTGTGCCGGGGTGTTTGCTCCCATATCAAACCAGAGTTCAGAAATCTTTCCATAATTGGTAAGGAGTTCCTTCAGTTGGGCTTTTGAAAAAGCATGATGTGCTTCTGTAATAAAGTCAGCGTTATGGGGAGACATGGGTGATGCATACGGATAGTGCCAGTCGATAAGCGAATAGTACAGTCCGAACCGCAGTCCATGACGGCGGGCTGCTTCCGACATTTCTTTCACGAAATCCCGTTTGCATGGAGTCGCATCGTATGAGTTGAAGGAAGTAGTAGCCGTTTTGAACAGGCAGAAGCCATCATGATGTTTGCTGGTTAGGATAATGGAATGCATTCCCGCCTTTTTTGCCAGTACGGCAATGGAATCAGCATTAAACTGCGTCGGATTAAACTGGCCGGCAATTTTTTCGTAGTCTTTCTTGGAAATTGGGGCAAAAGCCTGAATCTGTTCACTGTATCCATTCTGCACCTGTTTACCCTGCCATACCCCGCCTAATTGTGAGTAAAGTCCGAAGTGGATAAACATGGAATATTTGTCTCCGTGCCATTGGCGGAAGGCTTCTTGAGATACCTGGCCTTTTGCTCCCAGGCCTATCACACACATCAATAGAATGATTAACAGTTTTTTCATGGCTTCTTATTTATGCTCTTTAAGAGCAAAGATAACGAGTTCTTTGTTTTTATACCGCTTTTTTATGTAATTTTGCAGCCGATTTTAAAAACCATTAAAAGTACGTTAAATTAAAATGAAAAAATTATTTCTTTTTGCGTTTATTCTTCTTTCTGTATGCGCAGGAAAAGTGATGGCTCAGAACATTCAGTTGCATTATGACCTTGGTCGTGCCTTGTATAAGTCATTGGACGAACGTCCATGGGTGACTACAACGGTCGAGATGTTCAAGGCAGACAAGTGGGGTAGCACTTATTTCTTTGTCGATATGGATTATACAGACAAAGGAGTGTCATCTGCTTATTGGGAAATCAGCCGTGAACTGAAATTCTGGAAGGCTCCTGTTTCTGCACATGTAGAATACAACGGAGGTTTGAATTATATCAACAATGCCTTCCTGGGAGGTGCTACCTACTCATGGAACAGCAGTGATTTTTCCAAGGTATTCGGCGTACAGGTGCTGTATAAATATATTCAGAAGAATGAGAAACCGCATAACTTTCAGTTGACAGGTACATGGACCCTGAATTTCTGCAAAGAAAAATTTACTTTCAGCGGATTTGCGGATTTCTGGCGTGAAAAACATACGGATGTAGATGGAAATAACCATGACTTTGTATTCATCAGCGAACCGCAGTTCTGGGTAAACCTGAATAAGTTCAAGCATGTAAACAAAGACTTGAACCTGAGTGTAGGTACAGAATGGGAATTGAGTACGGATTTTGCCGATCGTAACGGATTCTATTTCATCCCGACGCTGGCCATGAAGTGGTCTTTCTAAACCGGTTGAATCATTTAAAGCGATTATAAAATGAAAATGCTGGAAAAATTATTCGGTTTTAACCCTCGTGAGACGCGTGTGCGTACGGAAATCTTGGCCGGAATCACGACCTTTCTGACCATGGCCTATATTTTGGCTGTCAATCCCAACATTCTGGCGGCTACAGGTATGGACAAGGGAGCGCTTTTCACGACGACAGTCATCGCTTCGGCTTTTGCTACGCTGTTGATGGCCTTTTATGCCAAATTGCCTTTCGGATTGGCACCGGGAATGGGATTGAATGCGTTTTTTGCCTATACCGTTTGCCTTACGCTGGGCTATACCTGGCAGTTTGCTCTGACGGCTGTACTTTTGGAAGGAATCATATTCATTCTGCTGACGGTAACCAATTTGCGTGAGAAAATTGTAGATGCGCTGCCCTTGAGCCTTCGCAATGCCATTGGTGCAGGTATCGGCTTGTTCATTGCGTTTATCGGTTTGCAGAATGCCGGTATCATTGTGAATAACGATGCGACTTTGATTTCATTGGGGGATATTACTTCCGGTTCGGCCTTGCTGGGCATCATCGGCCTTTTGGTTACTTCCATCTTGTTGGTGAAGAAAGTCCGTGGAGCCTTGCTGATAGGAATCTTGCTGACGACCGTCATCGGTATTCCTATGGGATTGACACATCTGGATGGCGTGTTGAGCACTCCTCCTTCTATCGAACCCATTTTCTTCCAGTTCCAGTGGGAGCATATCTTTACAAAGGAAATGGTGATTGTAGTGTTTACTTTCCTGTTTGTAGATATGTTTGATACCATCGGTACGTTGGTCGGAGTGACTACAAAGGCCGGAATGGTGACAAAAGATGGAAAGATTCCTCACCTGAAGCAAGCCTTTTTGGTGGATGCCATCGGAACAACAGCCGGTGCCATGCTGGGTACCAGTACCATTACCACTTTCGTGGAAAGTGCTTCCGGAGTGGGCGAAGGCGGACGTAGTGGACTGACTTCTTTTGTTACGGCAGTGTGCTTCCTTCTGTCGTTGTTTTTGGCTCCGTTCTTTTTGGCAGTACCGGGTGCAGCTACAGCTCCCGTATTGATTCTGGTAGGTCTGATGATGATGTCTTCTGTGAAGAAAGTAGATTTTATGGATTACTCAGAAGCCATCCCGGCGTTTATCTGCATCATTTTCATGCCTCTGGCTTACAGCATTTCCGATGGAATTGTGTTGGGAATGATCAGCTACGTTTTGATTAATCTGTTGTGCGGACATACCAAGAAGCTTACACCGGCCATGTATATTCTGGCCTTTATCTTTGTCTTTAAATTCTTCCTGTAAGCTTTTGCGTTATATTGGAAATTGTTGCGGAAATGCCTTAGCAATCACTACGGGCATTTCCGTTTTTTTTATGCTGTTTCCACGTACTTGCTTGACAGATTTTTCCCTCCCTGAAGGGCTGTTTTTCCTTGTCTTTCAAAATACCCTTACGTTCAATCCCAAATGTACTTGCGTTTAGAATCAAACGTCCTTGTGTTTTACTTCAAATGCACTTGTGTTTCAAGTGAAACGTCTTTACGTTTTTCTTTCCTGCTTTTTATGCAGAAAATTGGAACAATTTTCTTTACTTTGAATGAAATTGATAACTTTGTGAAACTTATATCTTTTAAATGTTCAATTTTTAATAAGTAACGACATGAATGATTCTTTTTTGGAAACACGACAGGTCATAAAACGTTATGCCAACCATACGGCGCTGGATGGAGTAAGCATCACGGTGCCCGAAGGACAGGTATTTGGTTTGCTGGGACCCAATGGGGCAGGAAAGACCACATTGATTCGTATTATCAACCGTATTACAGCTCCCGATGCCGGTGAGGTGTGGTTTGACGGACGACTCTCACGCCCGGAAGATATTTATTCCATTGGCTATCTTCCCGAAGAACGTGGACTTTACAAAAAAATGAAGGTGGGCGAACAGGCCATCTATCTGGCACAGTTGAAAGGATTAAGCCGTCAGGAGGCGAAGAAAAGACTAACCGACTGGTTTGAACGCTTCGAAATCATGCCTTGGTGGAACAAGAAGCTGGAGGAACTTTCCAAAGGTATGCAACAGAAGGTGCAGTTTGTCATTACCGTGTTGCATCGTCCCCGCCTGCTAATTTTCGACGAACCGTTTTCAGGCTTCGATCCGGTAAACGCAGAACTGCTGAAAAGAGAAATCCTGAAATTGAAAGACGAAGGACATACCATTATCTTCTCCACGCACAACATGGCTTCTGTGGAAGAAATCTGCGACCATATTGCACTGATCAATCATTCAAAGGTGGTGTTGCAGGGAGCAGTAACGGACATTCGTTCACGTTATAAAAGCAATCAGTACGAGTTGACGATGCAGTCTTCGAAACCGTTGCAGAATTCGGATGCCTTTGAAATTGTCAGCAGTGAGGTGCAGGATGAGCAGACGGTAAACTATAAACTGCGGAAGCTCACTTCCATTTCCAATTCTGAGTTATTGTCACTTGTGGGTACGCAGGGCGAAATCTGCAAGTTTACCGAATGTATTCCTTCCATGAACGATATCTTTATCCGTACGGTAGAGGGGAAAATCTAATCAAAAAATCTTTCAGCTATGAACAAGACATGGATTATTATTCAGCGTGAATTCATAAACCGGGTAAGCAAAAAGTCGTTTATCCTGCTTACCATATTGATGCCGTTCATTTTTGCGGCACTTATTTTTGTCCCGTTGTGGTTGTCTACGGTCAAGGGCGGAGACCAGAAACAGGTAGCCGTCATTGATGCCACCATGAAATACCTTCCTCAGTTTAAAGACGATGAATCCTGGCATTTTGTGGGAGTTCCCCAGATGGAAGCTTCTTTTCGAAGTGACTCCACACAGTTTGATGCCGTGGTCGAAATCAAGGCCGACTTGGCTGAACATCCGGAGGCCGTAACGATTTATTCGCGGAAAGAAGTACCCAACAGTCTTTCGCGGCTGGTAAGTGAAACACTTGACGAGCAGGTGCGTCAGGACAAGTTGTTGCGTTATGATATTCCGCAGCTGCCTTCCATCATGCAGGATATGAACCGTAAGTTGAATATCCGTACGGTAAAATGGGGAGAAGACGGGAGCGAAAGTGAATCCAACGCAGGAGCGGCTATGGCAGCCGGTATGGTATTGACTTTGCTGATTTACATGTTTGTGATGTCATACGGAGGTATGGTGATGCAAAGTGTGATGGAAGAAAAGACCAACCGTATTGTAGAAGTCATCGTCTCCTCTGTCAAGCCCTTTCAGTTGATGATTGGAAAAATTATCGGTATCGGACTGGTCGGTGTGGCGCAGTTGGCTATCTGGGTGGTGTTGATTGTGGTATTGTTGGCTGTAGCCGGTGGAATTTCCGGTAGTTCGCCAGAACTGATGGGAGGAGCATCCGGCTTGCTGGCTACTCTTCAGGGATTGAATCTGGCCAAGATGGGGGGACTCTTTATCTTGAATTTTATCGGAGGATACCTGGTGTATGCTTCCATATTTGCGGCTATCGGTGCGGCCATTAACGGACAGGAAGATTCTCAGCAGTTTATGATGCCGATTGTTCTTCTGTTGATTTTTGCCCTCTATGCAGGTATCTATAGCTCTGATAACCCCGACGGACCGTTGGCTATCTGGTGTTCCATGATTCCGTTTACTTCACCTATTGTCATGATGGTGCGTCTGCCTTTCGATGTACCGGTGTGGGAAACGATGCTGTCAGTCGTTCTTTTGTATGCTGCCGCTTTCGGCATGATTTGGATAGCCGGAAAGATTTATCGGGTAGGTATCCTGATGTATGGAAAGAAACCTTCTTTCAAGGAAATGATTCGCTGGATTACGTATAAGTAAAAGTATTCTGTTGAATTTTTTAAAATAGAAATGGCAGGTGCGATAGGAAACTTTAATCATTTACACCTGCCATTTTTATGTTTCAATTATAAATGATAGATGAGAGATAATTGGGGGCTGGTTATAAAAATTCCCAGTTTGGAGCGTTTTTCGAACATCTTGTTTGGGATTTCAATCTTTTCATCGAGGTGCTTGAATATATAATATTCTACAGAGATTGATATTTTCACACCTAAATGTGTGTGGAATTTATATTCCACACCTATGTTTGAATTCATACCAAGTCCTGATTTAGGAACTGAATATTTTTGGTCTTTGTTTATGGTACCTTTGTTTAAATAATGCGCGTATCCAATACCTAAATCGAGGTAGCTAATCATTCCTTTTAATAGTTGTGCTTCATGAACAGACGAAAATTGTGGAGCAAGATAAAAGATTTGGATATTTTCATGTAAGGATGAATTTTGTGCACTTTCCGGAAATGAGAGTCCATGCATATAGTGTTTAAAGGCAAGTCCATAACCTATATATTTGTGGTGTTTCAAAAAATCTATACCGTATTGAAATCCGCGGCTACTTTTTTTAGGATTGCTGTACCATAAAGATTCTCCTGTTCCTTCTTGATTGGCAGAGGCTATACCGAAATTAAAACGGATAGAAATGTCTTTTTGAGGAATTTGATTGTTCTCATCCATTTTCTTTGCACGCGTGGGCAGGCAAAATAAAAGACACAATAAAATGGCGATTGTTCTCATGATTACAAGGTTTGTAAGCTTTATTTGCAAATATATAAAAAAAATAACATTCTATTTTCCGATATGGATATTTAACTTATCAAATCTTTTCGAGAGAACGTTTTCGATAGTAGTATAGGGCGTAGCTGTGTATAAAAAAGTAAGTCCCGAACATAAAGTCCGGGACTTACTTTTTTATGAAAATTATTTTTTATTCCTCTTCTGCTTCTAACAACAGTTCCATTACCTGGCAAGCTGATTTAGCTACGGAAGTACCCGGACCAAAGATAGCCATTACACCGGCTTTATACAAGAAATCGTAGTCCTGTGCCGGGATGACACCACCTGCAAAGACCAGAATATCTTCGCGACCCAGACGTTTCAATTCGGCAATGATTTGCGGAATCAAGGTCTTGTGTCCGGCAGCCAATGAAGAAACTCCCACTGCATGAACGTCGTTTTCTACAGCTTCGCGAGCGGCTTCTTCCGGAGTCTGGAACAACGGTCCCATATCTACGTCGAAACCACAGTCCGCAAATCCGGTAGCTACTACCTTGGCACCACGGTCGTGTCCGTCCTGTCCCATCTTGGCAATCATGACACGCGGACGACGGCCTTCTTTCTTCGCAAATTCTTCGGTCAGTTCGCAAGCCCGTGCGAAATCTGCATCCTTTTTACTTTCTGATGAATACACGCCTGATATTGTTCTGATAATTGCTTTATAACGTCCTACGACTTTTTCGCAGGCGTCAGATATTTCTCCCAGTGTGGCACGTACGCGAGCGGCTTCTACGGCCAGTTCCAGCAAGTTACCCTTGCCAGTGCGTACGCATTCCGTAATAGCGTCCAATGCCTTGTCCACTTCAGCCTGGTTACGGCCTTCTTTCAGACGGCGCAGGTTCTCAATCTGTTCCTGACGTACGGCAGTGTTGTCCACTTCCAGAATATCAATCGGGTCTTCTTTTTCCAGACGATATTTGTTTGTACCCACGATAGTCTGCTCACCCGAGTCGATACGAGCCTGAGTACGTGCAGCAGCTTCTTCGATACGCATCTTCGGAATACCGGTTTCGATGGCTTTGGCCATACCGCCCAGTTTCTCGATTTCCTGAATGTGTTCCCAAGCCTTGTGAGCCAGTTCGTTGGTCAACGCTTCTACGTAGTAAGAACCACCCCACGGGTCTACATTCTTACAAATCTGTGTTTCTTCCTGAATGTAAATCTGAGTATTACGTGCAATACGTGCGGAGAAGTCGGTCGGAAGGGCAATAGCTTCGTCCAATGCGTTGGTATGCAGTGACTGTGTATGTCCCAATGCAGCAGCCATGGCTTCAATACAGGTACGTCCTACGTTGTTGAACGGATCCTGTTCAGTCAGTGACCATCCGGAAGTCTGTGAGTGTGTACGCAGTGCCAGTGATTTCGGGTTCTTCGGATTGAACTGTTTTACAATCTTAGCCCACAGCATACGTGCGGCACGCATCTTGGCTATTTCCATGAAGTGGTTCATACCGATGGCCCAGAAGAACGACAGACGCGGAGCAAAAGCATCAATGTCAATGCCGGCAGCTACTCCCGCACGGAGGTATTCCAATCCGTCGGCTAGTGTATAAGCTAGTTCAATGTCGGCAGTGGCTCCCGCTTCCTGCATGTGGTATCCCGAAATAGAGATAGAGTTGAATTTCGGCATCTTCTGAGAAGTATATTCGAAGATATCAGAAATAATCTTCATGGAGAAGGCAGGCGGATAAATATAGGTGTTACGCACCATGAACTCCTTTAGAATATCGTTCTGGATGGTTCCGGCCATTTCTTCCAGTTTGGCACCCTGTTCCAGTCCAGCATTGATATAGAACGCCATGACAGGAAGTACCGCACCGTTCATGGTCATGGAAACAGACATCTTGTTCAAAGGAATACCGTCGAAAAGTACTTTCATGTTTTCCAGTGAACAGATAGATACACCGGCTTTACCTACGTCGCCCACTACACGCGGATGGTCAGGGTCGTATCCACGGTGTGTCGGAAGGTCGAAAGCTACCGACAATCCTTTCTGACCGGAAGCCAGGTTACGACGGTAGAATGCGTTGGATTCTTCGGCGGTAGAGAATCCGGCATACTGACGGATAGTCCATGGGCGGAAGGTGTACATCATGGAGTACGGGCCACGGAGATAAGGAGGAATACCGGCTGCATAGTTCAGGTGTTCCATACCCTCCAGGTCTTCTTTCGTATATACAGGTTTCACCTGAATCTGTTCAGGTGTTTTCCAGTTGGCAGTAATGCCATTTTCTTTCTGCCATTCCATGCCATTCTGCGGATGGAAACCGGCAAATATATCGATTTGTTTGAAATTCTGTCTCATAGTTCAATTCAGGATAAGAGTTTGCTGTTGTATTCGCGTAAGGTTTCCAGTACGTTGCAACGCACATGAATGAAGTTTTCGATGCCGGCAGCCTTCAGTTCTTCCATGCAGGCCGGAGCACCGGCTACGATAAACATAGCGCGTCCGTTGAGTGCCTTGAAGGCTGGGATAGCATATTCTGCATATTCATCATCGCTGGAGCAGATTACCACGATGTCTGCCTGTGCTTTCATGGCAGATTCAATTCCTTCTTCTACGCTGGCAAATCCTAAGTTGTCAATTACCTGATAGCCTGCACAAGCCAGGAAGTTGCATGAGAACTGTGCACGAGCCTGACGCATGGCCAGGTTACCGATGGTCAGCATGAAAGCTTTCGGACGTTTTCCTGAATTTTCAGTTTCCAGACGAAGAGCTTCAAATTCGCTGGCTGCACGTGCGGTTTCCAGTTTGGCCAGAGTGCCTTCTTCTTCGTGTGCTTCTCCACCGCAACCGCATTTCTTGCATCCATCCAGCGGACGTTTGTCTCCTGCCAGTTCATTGAAGTTCGGGTACTGGTTGGTTCCCAACAGGATTTCTTTACGTTTGGAAACCGCTTCATGACGGGCTTTGTTGCTTTGGTTTACAGCTTCCTGAATGCTTCCTGCCTTGACAGCCTGCAACATACCTCCTGCTTCTTCTACAGAAAGGAAGAGGTCCCAAGCCTGTTTGGCAATGGCTACAGTCAGATTTTCAATATAATAAGAACCTGCAGCCGGATCAACGATACGGTTCAGGTGTGATTCTTCTTTCAACAGCAACTGCTGGTTGCGGGCAATTCTTTCAGAGAAATCGTCCGGTGTTTCATAGGCTTTGTCGAATGGAGATACCGTGATGGAGTTGACTCCGGCGATGGCAGCACTCATGGCCTCAGTTTGCGTACGGAGCAAATTCACGTGTGCATCGAACAAAGTAAGGTTGAAATTGGATGTCTCTGCATGGGCTACCATCTTGCAGGCACAGTAGCAAGTGCCGTCGGCTCCCGTATTCTTGCAGTCCGTGCGCGGGCATTTTGGTGCGTATTGTTTTACGATGTCAGCCCACAGCATACGTGCGGCACGGAATTTGGCAATTTCCATGAAATAGTTGGAACTGATACCAAAGTTAAATTTGATTTTCTTGGCAGCCAGTGCGGCAGGAACGCCTGCTTCTACCAACTGGTTGAGGTATTCATTTCCCCATGCCAGTGCATATCCTAATTCCTGATAAATGTAGGCTCCGGCGTTGTTCAACTGTACAGAGTTCACGGCAATGCAACGGAAATGCGGGTATGCGGCCAGTGTTTCCACCAGTTCCTTACCCGTGGCAATGACAGCGCTTACGTCTTTTCCTTTTTGCATCATTTTGCTGATAGGGTCGAAGTTGAGCGAGCCTTTCAGCTTTTCAGGTGCATATCCTTTTTTCTGGAAATAGGCTACCAGTAGTTGTGCCAGTTGCAGCGTGTGACGCTGGCAGGTAGAGAAGTTCAGTTCCACACATTCGCAGCAGATGTCTTTCAGCAAAGTATCGAGGTATTCTGCATTGAGTTCTTTGGCTTTGATATGGAATCCGAGTGAGTCTACACCTTTATTTAATATATCAAGGGCTTTGGCGTTGGCTTCAGCCGCATCGTTTACGGTAATGTCCTGACGGATAAACCAAGTGTTATCGTCTTTCTTGATGCCTCTGATGTAGGGATATTGTCCGGGAAGTCCCTCTGTGGTTTTCAATCCTTCCAAATCTTCCTGACGGTAGAATGGTTTCACTTTGAAACCTTCGTTGGTTCTCCATACCAACTTCTTCTCAAAATCGGCTCCTTTCAAATCTACCGTAATCTTGTCCATCCATTCTTGTGTGGACACGGGCGAAAAATCTGAAAAGAGTTTTTCTTTACTATCTGCCATAGTGAATTAGTGTTTTTGGGTTGATATTCAGATTTAAAATTATCACACAGGTTGTAGCCTGCATGGGCAAATATACAAATTTTCCGCTTGTTTATTCCACATTACCCCTTTTTTATAGCTATAGAAAGCTAAAAACATTAAACGTGTGTAGAGGGCGCTGAGAGCTTTTGGACAGGAAAAGAGTGTACGGAACACATCATAGAGAAGGTTGGAATGAAAAAAGAAAGAAAAGTTTGCCCTATTATTTTTAATTGGTTACATTTGCCCCCTGAATAAACAAATTTAATATCTATGAACTGGCTACAAGATTTATTGACGAATCCCAACTCGATAGCGCATATAGTGGCATTGTATGCCTTTGTAATTGCGGCGGGGGTACTGTTGGAAAAAATTAAATTCTTCGGCATATCGCTGGGAGTTACATTCGTCTTGTTCGTAGGAATCTTGGCTGGACACTTCGGTTTTACTGGAAATCCTGCCATCCTTTCTTTCGTGCAAGATTTCGGACTGATTCTTTTTGTCTTCTGTATCGGACTTCAGGTCGGTCCTTCATTCTTTTCTTCTTTTAAACGGGGAGGTATTACATTAAACCTGCTGGCAGTGGGAATTGTGTTCCTGAATATTGCCGTAGCATTGATTCTGTACTTTGCTTTGCAAGGCAGAGTAGACATTCCGATGATGGTGGGTATCCTGTGTGGAGCGGTTACCAATACTCCGGGACTTGGTGCGGCGAATGAAGCTTTGCAACAGTTGCACTATCAGGGACCTGAAATTGCCATGGGATATGCTTGTGCTTATCCGTTGGGTGTGATGGGTATTATTCTTTCCATGATTATTATCCGCTATATCTGCCGGGTAGATGTGCAGCGTGATAGCGACGAGATTCAGAAAGAGGAAGAAGCCAATCCGCACATGAAGCCTTATACAATCTCGCTGAAAGTGCAGAATGAGGCGCTGAGCGGCAAGACCTTGTCGCAGGTGCAGAACTTCCTGGCACGTGACTTTGTATGTACGCGTATTATTCAGGACGGTCACATGATTACGCCGAATGCCAATACAGTGCTTCGCCTGGGGGACCGTATGTTCCTGGTTTGTGCGGAAGATGACTCAGAAGCTATCATGGCCTTCATTGGTCCGAAAATCGAACAGGATTGGGATGCCACTAACCAGCAGGACAAACCGATGGTGTCTCGCCGTATTTTGGTGACACAGCCGAATATCAACGGAAAGACGCTGGGAGAACTTCATTTCAGCAGTATGTATGGAGTTAACGTGACACGTGTCAACCGTTCGGGGATGGACTTGTTTGCCGCTCGTCAGCTTCGCTTGCAGGTGGGCGACCGTGTGATGGTAGTAGGTCCGCAGGATGCCATCGAACGTGTGGCTAACTTGCTGGGTAACCAGTTGCGTCGTCTGGACCATCCGAATATTGTAACTATTTTTGTCGGTATTCTTTGCGGTATCCTTTTCGGAAGTTTGCCTATTGCTATTCCGGGCATGCCGACTCCGGTCAAATTAGGTCTGGCTGGTGGTCCGCTGATTATTTCTATTCTGATTGGACGTTTCGGACATAAAGTGAAACTGGTAACTTATACCACCATGAGTGCCAATCTGATGCTTCGTGAAGTGGGACTGGTACTCTTCTTGGCGAGTGTAGGAATCAAGGCCGGCGAGAACTTTGTGCAGATGGTAGTAGAAGGTGATGGCGTGTTGTATGTGGGACTCGGTTTCCTGATTACTTTCATACCGTTGATTATTACCGGTATTATTGCCCGTTGGCATCACCGGGTGAACTATTTCACGTTGATGGGTTTGATTGCCGGTAGTAATACAGACCCTCCTGCCTTGGCATACGCCAATCAGATTGCAGGAAACGATGCGCCGGCTGTAGGTTACTCAACCGTTTATCCGTTGACCATGTTTTTGCGTATCCTGACAGCACAGTTGCTTGTCTTGCTGATGGCTGGATAAAAATATAAACGAAAAATAAAAAAGCAACGCCCTGTATCTGTCACAGACTCAGGGCGTTTTTGTTTGAAGTAAATTACTTCAGGTTTTTATAACAGGTTTTTTATAACAGGTCCTTTTATTAAGATGTCCTTGCATGATTATTGCTTCATTGAGTTGTTTTTTATGTCTTTCATTCGTGAAACGTAGGTTTTTCTAGGGGAGAATGTTGGGCTTCCGATAGAGAAACTTACGTTTCAGCTTGCAGAGACATAGTGTATTTTAAAGGATTTTTCTATTTACCTATTGAAGTTTTTAAGTTTTACTTGTGGACAGACTTGCCGACAAAATGTGGGCGTGCAAACTGACGGCTACTGCTGGTAGAGGCTGAATTACGGCTGAAGGTTTGGCTCTCAGAAGGATTCTGTTTGTCAAATACCGTAAATTCTTCATAGGATGTTTCCCGATTTTCTCCTCTTTTCATAACCATATCGTAGATGGCTTTACGTGATGGCGCGTTAAATCCGCAAGTATTGGTATTCATCATGCTGTCTTCAGTAGGGCGATATACGCCACTCATATACGTGCAAGCTCCTTCATAAATACCGATACTTTCAGAGGTATAGCGGCTGTCTTTCAGGAAGGAAGACCACAGGATGGTATTTTCATCCTGAGTGAAATCCACATTTTGTGCCCATCCATAGCTTTGCAGCATTTTTACACTGCTGATTTCTGAGGAAGAAATTTTTCCGTTTTGCTCATAACTGTATTCATCTTCCAGTTTAGCGAATCCGTGACCTACCGCTTCGTGTACCAGTACTTGTCTGAAACTTTCATTTTCCAGATCGTAGATGATAGGGCAATAAGCTATGGCCAGTTCGGTTACCTGGTTATTTTCGTTGTAATACCCGAAATATGTAGTTCCGGCATATGAAGGAGAATTAAGTACGACTACTGCCAGCGTTTCGTATAAATCAATATTTTCTATACATTGTATATAATCTATTACATTTTCATCATTTCCGGTTATAAGGGTGCTCATTCCTCCTGCCATTTGACATCCAAAGGCGGTGTTATAACCATCGAATCTGTTGCTGCGAGAAACTGCCGTTACGGAATATATGTTAAAGTAATTCCGGAGAGACTTCAGAGGTTCTTCTGTAAACAGGTTTTCCATGGCTTTATTCATGACTTCATCGTATGTTCCGTCTTCTATTTCAGTGTCCAGAAAGCCATCTCCCATCAATACAATGGGGAGTCCGTTTCCTTCTGTGGCACGTTGAAGAATACGTACCGTCTTGTCGGCAGAATAATCAGTCGATGTGCTTGTATTGGTACCTTCCTGTATGATAGTGACACTATTCAGTAATTCCTCTTCCAGACCGTTTGTTTTACAAAAATAAAGATTGGCCGTTCGTTCCCTTTCATCTTCGTTGGGTAAAGCTGTCAAATTGACTACATAGCCTTGCTCTGTACGACTATCAGCCGGTTGTGTAAGCCAGTTGGCTGTACTATAAATAACAAGTTTGTCCCCACTGAGGTTGGTGGTAAACTTGACTTGTAGTGAACCTCCTTGCGCCTCAGTATAATAAGTCGTCTGTTCCAGTTCTACGTAGTCTGCGGCCGATTGCGTGACGGTAAGGGATTGGGTGAGACCTGCGGAAACTAGATTTACTATGGCTGTACGGAAGTCTTTGCTGTCATTTTTACTGGAGGCTGTCAAGGCCAGTTGATAAGTGCCGGCTTCCCCCGAAGTAGGAGAAATCAAAAGCCATTCACTGGATGTATTTGCTTCCCATTCTCGCGTACTGGTAAAGCTGATTACTGTTTGGGAATTAGCCGCTGAGGCTAAGGTAATCGAACTTGTTTCTTCTTGCAAAGAGAAACTGGGGTCAATTTCCTTTTCGGAACACCCGGATATCAAGAGGATAAGAAGAAATAATAATATACTTTGTTTCATGTCTGTAAAATGATGGATGTGCACAAAATTGCTTTTTCTTGTATTAAATAACAAACGAAATCTACGAATTGGCAAGAAAAAACTACGAATTCATTGATTAAAGTATTAAACTATTTCTGTACTAAAAAGGAAAATAGTTGATGAAAGATAATTGGATTGAATTATTTTGCGACAGACAATGCTGAAATGGTTATGTACCATCTTCTGCATTTGCAAATTCAGGATTTTCTTGATATCTTGCATTGTCAATTTATCCGGATAGAGTTTTATGAAACAAATATTGCATAAATTAAGGGTGTTACTGCTGATTGTATGGGGGATGTGTATTCCCTCGTTGCCGGGATATGCCATGACGGATAGTGAGTTTGCTACATGGACGGGAGTACGGGTAGACTGGCAGCTTAATCCCCGTGTGAAGTTTAGGGGAACATTTCAAACTCGGACACAAAATGGCTTAAAAGAAATGGAACGGGGACGTTTGAATGTCGGACTGAATTACCGTGTGTTACCCCTCATGTGCAACTAAAAGGATATTACGAAATACAATACCGTGACCGTGGAACTGCGGGATGGAAAGTTGGACATCGCTATCAAGCCGGTTTTATTGTTTCAGGGGCCAAACGAAATATAAAGCTTGGCTGGCGGGAACTTTTGCAACACACATTTATTGGCGGAGCAAATGAGGTGCAATTACGTTCGCGTTTGAGAGTGGCTTATGAACCTGAAAACTGGATAGCATATCCTTATTTTTTTGTGGAAACGTTTCAGCCGCTAGGCGACGAGGCTTTCTTTTCGCTGCCTCGTGTCCGTTATCGTCCGGGAGTGCGTTGCCCTCTTTCCCGGAAAACGGCTTTGGATGTATATTATTGCCGCCAATATGACGTGAAGCGTTGCCAGAATATTTTAGGACTTAATTTGGAGATAAAATTGTAATGGAAGAAAATATGAGTTTTTTAGAATTAATAAAGATGCGTCACTCCGTTCGGAATTATGAAAACCGTGCGGTGGAGAAAGAAAAATTGGATTACATAATGGAATGTGTACGTCTGGCTCCTTCAGCAGTAAATTTTCAGCCCTGGAAATTTGCGGTGATAACGGATGCGGACAGGCTGTCACAGCTGAAAAAGGCTTATCCAAGAGAGTGGATAGAAAATGTACCTTGTATGATAGTAGCTTGTGCGAATCATGAGGAATCCTGGCACCGTAAATCAGACGGAAAAGACCATGCAGATATTGACGTGGCCATTGCTGTAGAGCATCTTTGTCTGGCTGCTACGGAACAAGGATTGGGCACTTGCTGGGTGTGTAATTTTGATGTATCTCAGTGTCGGGAAGTACTTAACCTGCCTGATTTTATGGAACCGGTAGTGCTGATTCCTGTGGGTTACGCCCAAGCACAAGAAGTGTCAGCTAAGAAACGCAAATCGTTGGATGAGATATTATTTTGATAGCAATAAGGGGATAACATAAATAAAATATCAAATATTTAACTAGTTTTAGTAGTAGTTCTTTATGGAATTTCCTACTTTTGGGACGCTCTCTGAATCGCTTTTCAGGGAGCGTCTTTTATGTATATTCTAATTAGTTGAAAAATGGAAAACATTGAATTAGGATTATTGCTGATGGTGGTCGGAATGGTCACGGTCTTTGTAATTCTGCTCATTGTTATCTGGTTAAGCCAGCTTCTGATTTCCATTGTAAATAAAGTTGCTCCTGAAGAAGCGCCCAAAAAGAAGGTGGCTGCTACAGGTGCATCTACCGATGCTGGTGCAATGGATGCCATTAAGGCGGCTGTGGATATATTGACAGCCGGAAAAGGTCAGGTAATAAAAGTAGAAAAACTGCAGTAATCTGTTAGAAAAACACGCATGTATTAGTCATGGAACAGAAAGAAGTCAAATTTAGTTTGGTTTTTCGTGATATGTGGCAGAGTGCCGGAAAATACGTACCGCGAGTAGACCAGTTGGTGAAGGTGGCCCCAGCCATTATCGAAATGGGGTGTTTTGCCCGTGTAGAAACAAACGGGGGAGGTTTTGAACAAGTTAACCTGTTGTTTGGTGAAAATCCGAACAAGGCTGTCCGTGAGTGGACGAAGCCTTTTCATGAAGCTGGAATTCAGACACACATGCTCGACCGTGCGCTGAACGGTTTGCGAATGAGTCCGGTACCGGCCGACGTACGTAAGTTGTTCTATAAAGTAAAGAAGGCTCAGGGTACAGACATTACCCGTACATTCTGTGGATTGAACGATGTACGCAATATTATTCCTTCCATCGGTTATGCACATGATGCCGGCATGATTTCTCAGTGCTGTCTTTGCATCACTTATTCTCCGATTCATACCGTAGAGTATTATCTGGATATGGCCAAGAAGCTGATTGATGCAGGATGTGATGAAATCTGTATCAAGGATATGGCGGGTATTGGTCGTCCGGTATTCCTGGGTAAGCTGGTGGCAGGTATCAAGAAAATCAAGGATATTACGATTCAGTATCACTCTCATGCAGGCCCGGGCTTTAATATGGCTTCTATTCTGGAAGTGTGCAAGGCCGGATGTGATTATGTGGATGTAGGTATGGACCCGTTGTCATGGGGTACTGGACATGCAGACGTGATCAGTGTACAGGCCATGTTGAAGGACGCCGGCTTCAAGGTGCCTGAAATCAATATGCAGGCCTATATGAAGGTACGTTCCCTGATTCAGGAATTTATGGATGATTTCCTGGGATTGTATATCAGTCCGAAAAACCGTCTGATGAACTCTTTGCTGATTGGACCGGGACTTCCGGGTGGTATGATGGGTAGCTTGATGGCCGATTTGGATACTAACCTGGAATCTATCAACAAGTATAAGGCAAAACGCAATTTGCCGTTCATGACTCAGGATGAACTGCTGATTAAACTGTTTGATGAGGTAGCATACGTATGGCCGCGTGTGGGTTATCCGTGTTTGGTAACTCCGTTCAGCCAATATGTGAAGAACCTGGCCATGATGAATGTCATTCAGCTGGAAAAAGGCAAGGAACGCTGGGGAATGATTGCCGACGATATCTGGGACATGATTTTGGGAAAAGCCGGACAATTGCCTGGCAAACTGGCTCCTGAAATTGTGGAAAAAGCTGAACGTGAAGGCCGTAAGTTCTTCACAGGCAACCCACAGGACAACTATCCTGATCAACTGGAAAAATACCGTCAGATGATGTGGGAAAAGAAATGGGAAACTGGACAGGATGATGAAGAACTCTTTGAATATGCCATGCATCCGGCTCAGTATGAAGCCTATAAGAGTGGAAAGGCAAAAGCTGACTTCCTGGAAGATGTGAAGAAACGCCGTGAAGCCAAGGAGGAGGTTCACATGGCTAATGACCAGACTAAAGTCTTGACAGTAGACGTAAACGGTCAGGCTTATCGTGTAACTGTAGCCTTTGGCGATGTCAATCCGTCTAAACTTTCTGCACAGAATCAGCCTGCTGAAGCAGCTCCGGCTGCTCAAGCTCCGGCTGGTGAAGGAAAAGAAGTGCTTTCTCCGCTGGAAGGTAAATTCTTCCTGACGAAGAGTGCACAGGAAACTCCGGTGAAAGTGGGTGACAAGGTGAACAAGGGAGATGTGATTTGCTACGTAGAGGCCATGAAAACTTACAATGCCATCCGTGCTGAGTTTAGTGGAACCATCACTGCTATCTGTGCAAATTCCGGTGACTCCGTATCAGAAGATGATGTATTAATGAAGATTTTGTAATGGAAGAGATATTAGAAAGATTATATGATATGACCGCTTTCAGCAACATTGCTGCTGACCCGCGGTTTCTCATCATGTATGCCATTGCTTTCGTCTTGCTCTATTTGGGTATCAAGAAGCAGTACGAACCGCTGCTGCTGGTACCTATCGCTTTTGGGGTGTTGCTGGCCAACTTCCCGGGCGGTGATATGGGGGTAGTGCAGGCCGATGAAAACGGAATGGTCATGGTGAACGGTGTGATGAAGAACATCTGGGAAATGCCGCTTCATGAAATTGCTCATGAATTGGGACTGATGAACTTCATTTATTATATGTTGATTAAGACGGGATTCCTTCCGCCGATTATATTCATGGGAGTAGGTGCACTGACCGATTTTGGTCCGATGCTGCGTAATCTTCGTCTGTCTATTTTCGGTGCGGCTGCTCAGCTGGGTATCTTTGCCGTATTGCTGGTATCTATTTTGATGGGCTTTACTCCCAAGGAAGCTGCTTCTTTGGGTATCATCGGAGGTGCCGACGGTCCGACAGCTATCTTCACTACTATCAAGCTGGCTCCGCATTTATTAGGTCCGATTGCCATTGCGGCCTATTCTTATATGGCGTTGGTACCGGTTATCGTGCCGCTCGTCGTACGTTTGTGGTGTACAAAGAAAGAGCTGTCCATCAACATGAAGGAACAGGAAAAGAAATACCCTTCAAAAACGGAAATCAAGAATCTGCGTGTTTTGAAAATTATTTTCCCGATTGCATGTACTACCATCGTGGCCTTGTTCGTGCCAAGTGCAGTGCCTTTGATTGGTATGCTGATGTTCGGTAACTTGGTGAAGGAAATCGGTAGCAATACTTCTCGCTTGTTTGATGCCGCATCTAACAGCATTATGAATGCGGCTACTATTTTCCTGGGTATTTCAGTTGGTGCAACCATGACTACCGATGCTTTCCTGAACTGGACGACTATCGGTATCGTAATAGGTGGTTTCTTAGCTTTTGCACTTTCAATCTCAGGTGGTATTTTCTTCGTAAAGATATTCAATCTGTTTACGAAAAAGAAAATTAATCCGTTGATTGGAGCAACCGGTCTTAGTGCTGTACCGATGGCCAGCCGTGTAGCCAATGAAATCGCTTTGAAATATGACCCGAAGAACCATGTATTGCAATACTGCATGGCAAGTAATATTTCAGGTGTAATCGGATCGGCTGTGGCAGCTGGTGTACTGATTTCATTTCTTGGATAAGTAAACGTGATTTAGCTTCTTTGGACAGGATTACAAAGAGATAACTGTCAATTTGCAGGATGGAAATCTCTTTGTAATCCTGTCTTGTTTTTGTAAGAATTTCTCAGGAGGTCTACCCGTTTGAAAACTTTTGAATGACTTAATTATACTGTATGAAAAAAACTATATTGTTTAACCTTAGTTTCGTTTTTCTGATGTTGTTAGTCTCTTGCCATAAAGAGATGGAAGTGACTTCTTTTGAAAATGTGACAGAAAGTGTAACCCTGCAGTCGGTAGTAGGGGACGAGGCTATTATTTCATTTACAAGTTTTGGCACATGGAATGTTACGACAGATGCGGTGTGGTTAAGTTTGTCTCCCTTATCGGGTGAAGCTGGGGAAGGACAAGTAAAAGTTACAGCTATTTTTGAGAACAATACAAATAAGTTACGAGAAGCAAAAGTAAAGTTGAGTTCGGGAGATGAAGTTTGCGAAATATCCGTTTTCCAAGAGATTGGTGATTATGTGCTTCCCGAAAAAGATGAGTATCTTGTGGATGTCGATGGAGGTAGGTTTACTATCTGTTTCGAGACGAATGTAGAGGCGGAAAAACTGAAAGTATATACATCTTCGGATCCAGGAAGCTGGTTGAGGCAAGAAAGCTCTTCTCGTTCAGCAACGACTGAAACACAAGAGGTGACATTGAATGCTGCTCCTAATAGGGGAGGAATGTCACGGTCGGCCTATTTACTTTTCATTAAAGAAGAAGATGGAGTGCAGAAAGAACTAGCTGCGGTTAAAATATCTCAGTTAGGAGGACAAGTGCTTGAGTCAGTTGATTACTCAGAAGATGGTAAAATAGATACTTTGCAGCAGCATACTAAAGGAGATGGTATTCCAATTGTGTTGATGGGGGATGGTTTCGTGGACCAGGAATTGGCTAATGGAACTTATCGGAGCGTTATGGAAAAAACTATGGAGAATCTGTTTACTGAAGAACCCGTGAAATCTCTGAGAGAATATTTTGACGTGTATATGATTAATGCGGTATCTGAAAATAATGATTTTGGCATGGGATATAAGACGGCCTTCAGTTGTAAGCTGACAGGTGGAAATAGTACAACGATTACAGGTGATGATGCTTCTGTACAAGTGTATGTGGGAAAGGTATTAAAAGAAGAAAAAAGGAAAAACAGCTTGGCAGTAGTGGTGTTAAATACTTCTGCTTATGCGGGTACCACTTATTTCGGATATCAGGATGGAAATGGTAAGTTTATAGAGTTTGCCATTGCTTATTGTCCGGTCATTGAAAGTCTGGAGAGTGAATATTTCCGGCAAGTATTGGTACATGAAGCGATTGGACATGGTTTTGGAAAACTGGAAGATGAATACGTATATCCGGAAAAAGGAAGTGTTACTACATTGGAAATGCAGCGGATACGCATCATGCAAGCGAACGGATGGGCGCAGAATGTGGATTTTACCGCATCGGCGGATACTGTTCTTTGGGCTCCTTTTTTAACGGACTCTCATTATCAGAATGAGCATTTAGGTGTTTATGAAGGGGCTTGTACTTATTCTGAAGGAATTTATCGCCCTTCCGAAGATAGTATGATGAACTCAAATACGTGTGCTTTTAATGCGCCTTCCCGTAAATCACTTTATGAAAAGGTGATGAAAATAGGAACGGCTGTAGAAGAGGTGACATACGAAGACTTTGTAGCATTTGATATAGCGCATCTTCCTGAAATGATACCTATGGCAAATTATACACGTGTTACATCTGTTGGCTATCCATTTGCACGTCCGGTATGGGTAAGCGGGCAGCGTTTCCGTTAGTTTCTGCCTAGATATTCGTTGATGACGGCCAGAAAGTCCTTTCCGTATTTCTCTTTTTTGAATTCTCCAATTCCGCTAATCTCACCAAATGCCTCAATATTGCTGGGCTTCTTCAGGGCAAGCAGATGCAGGGTTTTGTCGGATAGTACAATGTAAGCTGGAATGGCCAGCTGGTCGGCCAGCTTTTTACGGAGCTGACGAAGTGCTTCAAACAAGCCTTCGTCTTCATCTTCAAATACGGTAGGAGTGAATAAAGGTACAGGAGAAGCTGTTTTGTTTTCTTTGGCATAGCCTTTCTTTCCATAGCCTTCTTCTCTTTTAATGACTACCAGTGGTGCGCGTTCTTTTCCGAACAATACTTTTCTTCCGGCTTCTGTAATTTTTAAATGATTGCTCTCGTTATAAGCGATTTCAAAATATCCTAAATTTAACATCTGGAGCAAGTAATCTTGCCAGTCTTTGCCAGGCACATCCCTGCCTGCTCCATAGGTTTTCAGTTTGTCATATCCTTTTTCCATGATTTCCTGACTGGCATATCCTTTCAGGATGTCAATTAAAGTGCGGGTACCGATTTGCTGGTCGGCACGGGCAATGGCACTTAATGCTTTTTGCACAATGATGGTACCATCGAAGCGTTCAGGAGGGTTCTTGCATACATCGCAGTTTCCACAGTCATGATCCATGGTTTCTCCGAAATAGTTTAGAAGAATTCTCCGTCGGCAAATGTCGGATTCTGCGTATTGTTGCATGCGGTTCAACTTTTCCAGGTTGATTCCTTGCTGGTTACTTTCTGCCGCAAACCTTGATAACAGAATAATGTCGCCAAAAGAGTAAAAGAGAAGGGTTTCGCTAGGAAGTCCGTCGCGTCCTGCTCGGCCGATTTCCTGATAAAAATTTTCTATACTCTTGGGCAGGTTATAATGGATGACCCATCGGACATTAGACTTGTCAATTCCCATACCGAATGCAATGGTCGCGCAGATAATCTGTACACGATCATTGATGAAATCATCTTGTGTAATTTCCCGCTGTTCGTTTGACATTCCTGCATGATAAGCTGCGACATCGAATCCTTCCTTCTCAAGTAATTGAGCCACTTTTTCAGTTCCATTTCGGCTCATGCAATAGATAATTCCACTTTCATTACGGTGTCTGCGCAGGAATTTGACAATGGCTTTGATTTTTTCCTTCTGTTGATACCCTCTTTTTACTTCCAGACTTAAATTGGGACGGTCAAAAGAAGAAATAAAGATTTCAGGGTTGCGCATTTCCAGTTGCCGTATAATATCCTCTCGAGTAATCTTGTCGGCGGTTGCGGTCAGGGCTACTACTGGGACATTGGGAAAATATTGTCGTATAGTTTTCAGTTGTGTATATTCAGGACGAAAGTCATGTCCCCAATGAGAAATACAATGGGCTTCGTCAATGGCAAACAGGGATATATTGATGTCGCGTAACAGATAATTCATTTCCGATATCAGTCTTTCGGGAGATATATACAGTAGTTTTACCCTTCCTTGTAGGCATTCAAAGTAAAGCTGGGCGTTGGTGGCGTCGTCATTTGTGCTATTTAATGCACGAGCTACGATACCATTAGCCTGTAGAGATTCCACTTGGTCTTTCATGAGAGAAATTAATGGGGAAACGACAACGGTGGTTCCCTCCATCAAAAGAGCCGGTAGCTGATAACACATGGATTTTCCTCCTCCTGTCGGCATCAGTACTAATGCATCTTTCTTTTGAAGAATTGTAGAAATGATTTTTTCCTGTAGTGGACGAAAAGAAGTATACCCAAAATAAGATTTGAGTGTTTTCAGCATTTGTTCTCTCATGTTTTTAAATTTTGTGCACAAAGATATATAAAAAAATAAAAAGTTGCCGTTTTATCGTATTCTTGTGCGAATATAAGGTTTTTTGATAAAGTTTTCAGGGTTATTGTTGCGAAATCAAAAAACTTCTACGATTTTTGTATAATTATGTTCTAATGACGTTTAAAAATGAATTAAGATGAGTACATCAGAAAGTTTTAATTATATAGTGGAACAGTTTGCCGATTTGCAACTGTTGCGTTATTGTGTGGCTGGTTTTGAAAAGTTATCTTTAAAACAGAAAAAGTTGATTTATTTCCTTTCACAGGCAGCATTGGAAGGAAGAGATATTCTTTTTGACCAAAACGGAAAGTATAATTTGCAGATTCGAAAATTGCTGGAAGCGGTTTATGTATCCTATTCAGGTGACCGTAATAGCTCGGATTTTCAGGGGCTGGAAGTTTATTTGAAGCGCGTTTGGTTCTCCAGTGGCATATATCATCATTATGCATGTGATAAGTTCGTGCCTGCTTTTTCGCCGGAGTTTTTGCGTGAGTGCATAGCACAAGTAGATGTGGCTGGTCTTCCACTGAAGGATGGTGAATCAGTTCAGGATATGTGTGACAAATTGTTTCCTGTAATCTTTGATCCTAAAGTTATGCCCAAACGTGTGAATCAGGCAGATGGAGAGGACCTGGTGATGACTTCTGCAGCCAATTACTATGAAGGAGTAACTCAGGATGAGGCTGAGAAGTTTTACATGATTCAGAAATTGGCAAGTGGTCCACATCCTGTTATGTATGGAATGAACAGTCGTCTGGTGCAAAAGGACGGAGTCATACAAGAAGAAGTCTGGAAGGTGGATGGCATGTATGGAGAAGCGATTGAAAAGATTATTTATTGGCTGGAAAAAGCCAAGTCAGTGGCTGAAAATGAAGCTCAGTGTGAAGTAATCCGTTTGTTGATTGATTTTTACCGTACGGGTGATTTGAAAACATTTGACACTTACTCCATTGCCTGGTTGAAAGATACGGAGTCTAAAGTTGATTTTGTCAATGGCTTTATTGAAAGTTATGGTGACCCGTTAGGAATGAAAGCAAGTTGGGAATCAATTGTGAACTTTAAAGATGAAGAAGCTACTCACCGAACGGAAGTTATCAGTCAGCATGCGCAATGGTTTGAAGATCACTCTCCAGTATCTCTTGCATTTAAAAAGGGAGTAGTACGTGGTGTTTCAGCCAAAGTGATTACAGCTGCCATGTTAGGGGGAGATTTGTATCCGAGTTCGGCAATAGGAATTAATTTGCCCAATTCAAACTGGATTCGCAGTCTGCATGGGTCAAAATCTGTGACTATCGGAAATTTTACAGATGCTTACAATAAGGCTGCAAAAGGAAATGGTTTCCGTGAAGAATTTGTGTACAGCCAGGAAGAAAAAGATTTGCTGGAAAAATATGCTGACATTATGGGTGACCTTCATACGGACTTGCATGAGTGTGTAGGACATGGATCAGGAAAACTGCTTCCAGGAGTTGATCCGGATGCCTTGAAAGCGTATGGCTCTACGATAGAAGAGGCACGAGCAGATTTGTTTGGCTTGTATTATTTGCCTGATGAAAAGCTGGTGGAACTGGGATTAACTCCTGATGAGGAAGCTTACAAGGCTGAATATTACGCTTATATGATGAACGGACTTCTTACGCAGATGGTACGCATAGAACCGGGCTGTGATTTGGAAGAAGCTCACATGCGTAACCGCCAGTTGATTGCTCGCTGGGCTTTGGAAAATGGCAAATCAATGAATATTGTGGAACTGGTGAAGAAAGATGGAAAAACTTATGTGAAAATAAATGATTATCTTCAGCTTCGCGGACTTTTTGCCGTGTTGTTGAGTGAGATTCAACGTATAAAGAGTGAGGGAGACTATGAAGCTGCACGTGCTCTTGTCGAAAAGTATGCAGTGAAACTGGATGCAGAACTTCATGAGGAAATCTTGAGCCGTTACCGTTCACTCCATCTGGCGCCTTACAAGGGATTTGTCAATCCGGTATATTGTCCTCAATATGATACCGAGGGACGGATTGTGGATGTAAAACTTGATTATACAGAAGGCTATACAGAACAGATGCTTCGTTATGGTCGTGATTATTCTAATTTGACTATTTGATTATGGCAGAAATACAGGATACAATCAGGGAAATAAAGTCGAAATTCCGCTTGTTTATGAATGGAATGGTTTCCCAAAGTATGCGTGAAAAAGGTATTGATTATAAACTGAACTTTGGTATTGAATATCCCCGTATTAAAGAAATAGCGGCAGATTATCCGTGTAATCATGAGCTGGCACAGGCTTTGTGGAAAGAGAACATCCGCGAATGCAAGATTATGGCCGGATTACTTCAGCCTGTCGAGGGTTTTTGTCGGGAAATCGCTGAAATATGGATAGAAGACATGCGTTATCCTGAATTGGCAGAATATACGGTAATGAATTTGTTCCAACGTTTGCCATACGCTTCGGAAGTGGTTTTTCCGTGGATAGCCGACGAACGGGAATATTTTCAATTGTGCGGATATCTGTTGATGACTCGTTTGCTGATGAAAGGATGGACGCTGAATGAAAGAGCAGAAGCTGAATTCCTGGATCAGGCTTTTACCGTACTGGAAGGAGGAACTGAAATGCGTCAAGTAGCGGCTAAGGCTATATGTAAGTTTGCTTTACAGTCGAAGGCAAATTCTCGTACCGTACTTCGTATGTTAGGGAATTTATTGAAATCTTCTAAGCCGGAAATCAAAATGGTGGCAGAAGAAATAAAAAATGAGATAGAATATGGCTTGTAATCTTTCTAAATTACTCAAAAAAATATAACTTTGACCGCTGAACGATTATTGGGATGGAAGAGAATATAAAAGATACAGTCAAACAAATCCTTACAGAGTATTTGCAGAAGAACGGGCATCGGAAGACGCCTGAACGGTATGCTATACTTGATACTATCTATTCCATTAAAGGACATTTTGATGTTGATGAGTTGTACAGCTATATGGCGGAGAAGGAAAAGTTCCGGGTCAGCCGGGCTACTCTGTACAATACCATTATTCTGCTTATCGATGCAGGACTGGTCATCAAGCATCAGTTTGGCAACACTTCCCAGTATGAACGATCATATAATAATGAAACCCACCATCACATGATTTGTACCTGTTGTGGAAAGGTGTCGGAGTTTGAAGACGACAACTTAAAGCAGGCTATTGCACAGACAAAATTGAAGGGATTTTATGCTTCACATTATTCTCTTTATATTTATGGTTTGTGTAGTAAATGTATGGCGGCTAAGCGGAAAAAGAAGTAGTATAAGGAATATATAAAACATAAAGAATCATGAAAGTAGATGTTTTGTTAGGTTTACAGTGGGGCGACGAAGGAAAAGGTAAAGTAGTCGATGTGTTGACTCCCCGTTACGATGTGGTTGCTCGTTTTCAAGGAGGCCCGAATGCCGGACATACTCTTGAATTTGAAGGTCAGAAATATGTGCTTCGTTCTATCCCTTCTGGAATATTCCAGGGTGATAAAGTGAACATCATTGGTAATGGAGTGGTACTTGATCCTTCTTTGTTTAAGGCTGAGGCTGAAGCGTTGGAAGCAAGCGGACATCCGTTGAAAGAACGTTTGCACATCTCTAAGAAAGCTCATCTGATTCTTCCTACTCATCGTATTTTGGATGCAGCATACGAAGCAGCCAAGGGAGACTCAAAAGTAGGAACCACCGGAAAAGGTATTGGCCCGACTTATACGGACAAGGTGAGCCGTAATGGATTGCGTGTAGGCGATATTCTGCATAACTTTGAAGAAAAATATGCAGCAGCCAAAGCTCGTCATGAGGCTATTCTTAAGAGCCTTAATTATGAATATGACATTACTGAACTGGAAAAGCAATGGATGGAAGGTATCGAATATCTCCGTCAGTTCCATTTGGTAGACAGCGAGCATGAAATCAATCGTTTGCTGAATGATGGTAAGTCAGTACTTTGCGAAGGTGCTCAGGGAACTATGCTTGATGTAGATTTCGGTTCTTATCCTTTTGTGACTTCATCTAACACTATTTGCGCGGGTGCTTGTACAGGATTGGGATTAGGCCCTAACAAGATTGGTGAAGTGTACGGTATTATGAAAGCATATTGCACACGCGTAGGTTCAGGTCCGTTCCCTACAGAACTTTTTGATGAAACAGGTAAGACTATTCGTGATTTAGGTCATGAGTATGGAGCGGTAACAGGACGTGAACGCCGTTGTGGATGGGTTGACTTGGTTGCTTTGCGTTATGCGATTATGGTTAATGGAGTAACTCAGTTGATTCTGATGAAGAGCGACGTGCTGGATGGATTTGATACAATCAAGGCTTGTGTTGCATATAAAGTAAACGGAGAAGAAATTGACTATTTCCCGTATGATATTACAGAAGGGGTGGAACCTGTATATGCTGAACTTCCAGGTTGGAAAACAGATATGACGAAGATGACGAGTGAAGATGAATTCCCGGAAGAATTCAATGCATATATTACATTCTTGGAAGAACAATTGGGTACTCCGATAAAGATTGTGTCTGTAGGTCCTGACCGTGCACAGACAATTGAACGTTATATCGACTAATTTTTTGTTGACATAATATTTTGAAAGCCGTCCCTTTGGGGCGGCTTTTTTATTTTCATTCTGTTAAATTTTGATTTGACAATTCTTTCATACTATTCTTGTTGGATTAATCATTCTGTTTGTTCCTTGTATGTGTTTGTTTGTGGATTATTTAAATTTATTTGTCGTATTTCTCTTACGGTTTGATTTTTATTCCTGATTGAATGTTTCATATTTCTTTAATATTATGAATTAAAAATGAATTGATATTCGATTATATTATGTCTTTTTGATTTTTGATTCTATTTTTCGGTGATATTTTGTTGTTTATTTGAAGAAATATATACCTTTGCGATGTTGTTAATAGGTTTTAATATGTATTTATGAAGTATTATCAACTGAATGAGATTTATTTTTATGTTTAATCAAAGGAGGGATTTATGAAAAGAAAACTAACATTGATGCTGGCCCTGCTGTTTGTATGGACAGGTGTAGCATGGTCGCAAGGAGTAACTGTAAAAGGTGTGGTAACTTCCGAAGAAGACGGATTGCCCATTGTCGGGGCTTCAGTATTGGTAAAGGGTACTACCCAAGGAACCATTACGGATGTGGATGGTAATTTTATGATTTCAGGGGTGAAAGCTGACAGTAAGACCTTGATTGTTTCATTTGTGGGAATGAAAAGCAAGGAGGTGGCGATAAAAAATACGCCTATGCATGTGGTTCTGAAAAGTGATGCAGAGGTATTGGACGAAGTTGTAGTTACGGCATTGGGTATGAAGCGTAGTGAGAAAACCTTAGGATATGCAGCGACAACAATGAAGTCGGAAGATATAGATGCGGGTAAATCTGGTTCTGTGATGGGAGGTTTAAGTGGGAAAGTAGCAGGTGTGCAAATTTCATCTGCAGGAAACACGGGTACTTCTCAGAAAGTGTTGATTCGTGGTATATCTTCATTGAATAATAACTCCCCGTTGTACATTGTAGATGGAGTACCTATTGATAACTCAACTTTCCGTGGAAGTCCTACAGACGACAGCTCTACTACAGACTTTGGTAATGCAGCCAATGATATTAATTCGGAAGATGTAGAATCTGTAACTATTTTGAAGGGAGCTTCGGCTACGGCATTGTACGGTTCTCGTGCAGCGAATGGAGTAGTTATGATTACAACGAAAAAAGCTGGGGTAGAAAAGTTAACCGTGACATACGATGGCTCTTTTACAGCTTCAAAAGTATTGCGTGTAATGCAGACTCAGGATTTGTTTGGACAAGGATGGGGAAGCTGGAATAGAAGTGAAAACGGTTCGTGGGGACCTCGTCTGGATGGTACCATACATGAATGGGGATCAGACCAGTTGGAAACTCCCATGACAAAACCATTCTCTTACGTAGAACATAACTTGAGAAATTTTTATCAGACAGGTTTTGAAAAGAATAATAACGTAAGCATTCGTTATGGTAATGATAAAGTGGGAGTGGTAGCTTCATACGGAAATCTGTCTTCAAATGGTATCTTGCCTAATAATGGTGACCAATTCTCCAGAAATACATTTTCATTACGTGGCTATATGAATATCAATAAGTTCTCATTGGATATGACCATGAACTATGTACGTAAGGATATCAGTCGTAGTAATGATATGTATATGGAACTGTTGCAGCATGCTGTAGATGTGGATTATAGTCAGATGAAGGATTATAACGATGAGCGTTATAATTTGGATAACTATTATACCTTCTATGCAACCAACCCATATTATATGATTGACAATTATAGAAGTAACTATCAGGATGACCGTGTGTATGGCCGTGTTGAAATGAGCTATGAAATCATGAAAGGCTTGAAGGCGACAGGACGTTTGGGTGGTGACTTCTCTAACAACCGTACAAACTCACAGGAGCCTAAAACTACTTTCTCCAATGGCTCTTACAGTCAGCTTGGTGGAGCTACGGAGTCATTAGGCTATTATTCTGAATATCGTTATAACCGTAGTCAGATAGATGCTACTGCTTTATTGAACGCTGACTATAGAGTGAGTGATTTTTCAATTAATGCAGTAGCCGGATGGAACTTGAACCAGCGTTCGTATGGATATAGTGGAGGATATGTAGATGGTTTGGCTGTTGCTGACTGGTATAGCTTGTACAATACATCTTCTTCGGCTGTTTCTGTGACATATAAAGAATTGCGCCGTCTGATTGGTGCGTTTGCACAAGCTGAATTGGGATACAAGGACATGATGTTCTTGAATTTGTCAGGACGTAATGACTGGTCTTCTACTCTTCCGGCTGGAAATAACAGCTTTTTCTATGGAGGTGCCAATGTTTCATTCTTGATTACGGAAATGTTGCCTTCTTTAAAAGAACATCAGGTAGACTTTTTGAAAGTGCGTGCAGCTCTTGGACAAACAGGTAATGATGCAAATGTGTATAAGACTACGTCTTGGTATCAGATTGCTAATTTTAAGGATATTAATGGCTATTATACTTCTATGCCTATCGGAGGTGTGATGGGTATGACTTCGAATAATACTTTGCCGAGTAGCAGTCTGAAACCGGAGATGACAACTGAATATGAGTTTGGACTTTCTGGAAGTTTTTTTGGAAACCGGTTAACAGTGGATGCTTCTTACTATAATCGTATGACAAAAGATCAGATTATTTCTGCTTCATTGGCTCCGGAAACAGCCTATTCGTATGAAACGAAAAATATTGGTAAGATTCAGAATCAGGGTGTGGAATTAATGGTGAATTTGACACCGGTACGTACTAAAGACTGGACATGGGACTTAGGCTTTACATTCACAAAAAACATGAGTGAAGTCAAAGAGTTGTGGGAAGGAACAGATGAATATTCTTATACAAACTGGCGTGGCGTGTACTATGTATTGAAGGTAGGTGAGCCGGTAGGTATGTTCCGTATTCCGGCAGCAAATAAAGTGATGGATGAAAACAGTCCTTATTATGGTTATAATATCGTGAACAATAACGGTTATCTTTCTGACAGTAATACAGAGTATGAATATGTAGGTAGTTCAGAAGCTAAGTTTAACATGGGATTTAATACCACGTTGAAGTGGAAAGGATTTACCCTTAGTGCATCTGCTGATTGGAGAAAAGGCGGATATATGTTGTCAAATACTTCATATATTTCTCACTTCAACGGAAACTCTACACAAACGGTATTTAATGAACGTAATTCGTTTATTTATCCGCATTCTGTAAAAGTGGTAAATGGCCAATATGTGGAAAATAATATTCCTGTTCGTGCAGATGAAATGTATAATGCATTAGGAAATTATTCCTATAGTCCGGAAGTACGTCGTCACTTTATTATTCCTAAAGATTATTTCAGACTGCGTGAAGTTTCACTTTCATATTCGTTCCCGAAATCCATGTTGGCAAAGACACCGTTCCAGCAGGTTTCTCTGGCTTTAGTAGGACGTAATTTGCTTCTGTTCACTCCGAAGGAAAATAATTATGTGGACCCTGAAGTGTCTAACTTGGGTAATGACTTGTTGTCTGAATTCGGTGAAACTACCGGTACAAGCTCTACACGTAATATTGGTGTGAATGTGAAAGTCGTATTTTAATCATTAAAGAATATAGTTTTATGAAAAGATATAAATTATTATATTCCAGTTTATTTGCCTTACTGATAGCTGGCACTTCGTTGACGTCTTGTAAAGATTACCTTGATGTGAACGATAATCCAAACTACCCGGTTACTACTACTATGTCGGCATTGCTGCCGTCTGCTTGTGCTTCTACTATTTCTCAGCTGGGACTTTACGGTGATTTGATGGGAGATATGTGGTTGCAGTTTACTACACAAGGGAATACCACCAACCAGTATAACACATTGTGTAATTATAGTTTAACTGTTACATCGTATAATGGCTTCTTTACGAATGCATACACCAATACGTTGCCTGATTTGAAAGACGTACTTTCCATGGCTGAGCAAGAAGAAGCATGGGACTATTGGGTAATTGCTAAGGTGTTGACAGCCTATAATTATCACATGCTGGCTGACTTGTATGAAGATATCCCTTTTACAGAAGCTTTGGATCAGGAGAAATATCCTTATCCTCATTATGATGATGGACGTACAGTCGTTTATCCGGGAATCTTGTCATTGCTTCAAGAAGCTATAGATAAATGCCCTCAGGCAGCAGAGAAATCAAGTTCATACATTGATACTTATGATATGTTTTTGGAAGGTGATATAGAGAAGTGGAGAAAATTTGCCAAAAACTTGAAGTTGAAAGTCCTGATACGTGATTTTGATGCAAATAAGCAGGCTATACAAGCTTTGTTGGATGAAAACGATTTTTTAGAAGACGATTGTGCTTTTACAAAATTTGAAGATGCCACAGATAAGGGAAATCCTTTGTATGAATATAATATCCGTCAGTTAAATACAAAGGTTAATATTCGTGCTTGTCATACTTTGGTTGAATACTTGTTGCATTATGATGACCCGCGTATTGCTAATCTTTATGAAGTGACTGCGGCTTCGAATGGCGAGGGTGAGAATTCTGATATATATGAAGGGCTTCCTTGTGGAAGTAAGCCCCAGACCAGTACGATAGCTTTGGTTGAATCGTCTGCATATACTCAGGCTTATGATGATCCTGTATATTTAATGAATAAGGCTGAAATCTTTTTCTTGGAGGCTGAGGCTTATGCACGTTTGGGAAATGCCTCTGCTGCGAAAGAAAAATATGATAATGGAGTAAAGGCCGCTTTTGACCGTTGGGAATCTACAGCTGGCAAAGGAGAAGAGTTTATTGCAGCAGGTGGAGCTTATGCATTTGATGAAACTTCTGAAGAAACGATGATGAAATGTATTATGACGCAGAAATGGATTTCTTATGCACATGCTAACGCACTGGACGGTGTATTTGACCGCAACCGTACAGGCATTCCGGCTATTAGTAGTGCAGCTACCGTGCGTGTTTCAGATGTAGCTTTGCAGCGTGAACTTACCCCAGGTTATGAATTGGGAACATTGGTGGCACCGGGTTCTTCCGTTTTACAGCCAACTGATTTTCCTCGTCGCTTATTGATACCTTCACGTTCTTCACAGTATAATCCTAATGCACCTGTAACGAAGAATTTGGAAGAACCAATGTGGTGGCAGGTAGAGAGAGGAAAGTAAATGATTAATGTTTTTGATTAGAATTGTTTTATGAAAAAGTTAAGATATATCTATATGTTGCTGTCTTGTTTGTGGATTTTGACAGCTTGTAATTCGGAAGATTTGAGTTATGATATTGAGTATACACCGATTCATCCATTAGGAGGACAGTATACGGTATCTGTATCGAGAAATGGAGCGGTTGTGGCTGAACACGTGGATTGCTTTTTAGCTAATACAAGTGATTATGATACGGATAAATGTTGGATTCGTATTGGGGCATATAATTCAGCTAATACTCCTGGCGATGCGGCAAAAAGCTATTTTATCAATGGTAAGATTTCATGCAATGTACCTGAATTGTCTTTTTCTGGTACGGACATTATGAATCTGGCAGGGAATGTAGCTTCTTCAGATGAAACTTTTACGTTGACCGATGGTAAGTTAGAGTTGAATGGAGCTACGGCTCCTTCTGGGACAGTATGTGATAAAATATCATTCACTTATACTACCACAGTTGATCCAGGTGTTACTTATACCGTTGAAGGGTATCGTTATACCGGATGGACAGAGGATTAAGGATGTTTTAATGTCTCTCTTTTAATTTGCATTTTAAAGGGGCTTCTCAGTGATGAGCGGCCTCTTTTTTATTTTATGATTTGTGTTAACCACATTGAATATTTCGTCTTGGTGGTTAATGTATGTTGTAAAACATTGTTTTTTAGTCTTGGGTTTTGCTATTTCAGATAAAATAAATACTTTTGTACTGTGTTTTTCATAGTATTAGATTTAAGGTTAACAAAGGTTGGAGTTCAGCGGAACTCCTTTTTTTATGCCCTTTTCCGTATGGATTCCTTGTATTTTTTTGTTCCTAAAAACGCGCTTGCGTTTGCTTTCAAACTCCTTTACGTTTTGATCAGAATACACTTGCGTTTCAATTCAAATGCACTTACGTTCTTTCCGGAACGTACTTGTGTTTTTTAAGGCTGAATATGTGTCAGAAATCCTACCTTTCCATTAGAATAGTCCGTTTCTCCTTACACGCGCACGCATACACGCACGCACGAATTATATAATGTAGGTCATTTCACATCCGTTTTCGTATGAGAATAAAAAATATGCTTTATAGCATAAAGTAAATCAGCGATTTAGATAAAATACTGAAAAAATATTGCAAAAAAGTGTGCCATAAAAGTTGCATGAAAGGAAAAAGTCTGTACCTTTGCAACCGCTTTCGAGAGGGAGAGCCGCTGAAGATGACAGACTGAGTGAAGCTGGGGCTAGGGAAGAGAGTGCCGGATGCTGCACCGAGTATCTTACCTTGCGGATGTGCAAGGGAGCGAGAAAGGATAAGCCGCACGCCTTCTGGGAACCTTCCGAAAATTTTTTCAAAAAAACTTTCGAAAAAATTTGGAGGTTATGAAAAAACGCCTTACCTTTGCAAACGCTTTCCCGCTGAAACGGGAGCTTGAGAAA
>ERZ779892.18-NODE-18-length-168161-cov-63.447759_pt1 | contig 168161 bp, 182 predicted proteins | sample MGYA00511552_ERZ779892 | MGnify/ENA primary metagenome ERZ779892 (study PRJEB29588, sample SAMEA2154561) | human gut metagenome | biome: human gut; feature: human-associated habitat; material: faeces | place: Denmark | collected 2008/2010 ... | reverse complement strand
TGTCTTCTTTACTCATCAAGCCTTTACTATCTTTTGTTGCTTCCGGTAATAGTCCTCCCACGGTGGAATATCATTACAAAATTGTATGAAAAAATCACCGTGGGAATATACTATCTAAAATTCTGCTAATTGTTTAGCACTAGATAAATCAATTTCATTAGTAACATTCATTATAATTTCTGATGATTGAATCCCAAATAATAGTTTATTAAAACTATCATACATGGAATCAAAACTTATTCCGGTAAGCTGTTCGAAAAGCCCTTCTTTCAGTTCTTCGAGGTTTCCGGCCAGATCTGCATATTCACCTAGTGCATCAACGACACCATTCCCATAGCCTCCTTTCCCTGAATCGGCCATTTTCTGCCACAAGTCCACATTCTGACGTAATAAATCCATTTGCTCCGGAGACATCTGCCACAAGGAATCTGTACCTGTGAACTCTGCCATGACATTTTCCCGAATCCATTGTATGTCACTTTCCGACCAACCCATGTAATAGGCCCAGCTATGATGCTTACTGTGATAGCTGGCATTGGCCTGCGCTTTTGCAAGAACATTCTTGTTGTATTCCTCCTGATACTTGATGGCCTTATTGTACTCTGCTACGGATTTCTCGCTTCCCTTGCTGGACTTCATTTCTTCTGTAAGGGATTCGATGGCAGACTGCAGCTTTTCGTTTCTGTCCGTGAGTCTGTTGATTGTATCCTGCACCTCTTTTTCGTTTCCTCCAATACCGAAGAGTTTGCTGAATCCTCCGAAAGTCAGGGTATCCCATATTCCACCTACAGACTTAAAGACACTACTGAATATGTTACCTACGAAACCATCCAATCCCTGTGTCCCGATGGCATCTAAAAGAGAAAATGCAGCTCCAATTATACCTCCAAGTTTCTCGCTCTCTTCTGCAAATATGTCTACTATATTTCCGGCCAAATCACCGACCTGAGAGAGGGAAATTTCAGAGTTTAAACCAAGCTGGGTAATGACGTTTGACAATGTGACAAGGTTGCTTGTCGTTTTATCTGTTGACTTTTGTACATTGACCTGAGCGTTCTGCTGTCTTTTCTGGGCATCATTCAGTTTCTTCGTGGCCGCTTCTTTCTGTTCATCTGTTCCGCTTCTCATGGCTTCGTTGTATTCCTCCTGAGCTTGTGACAGTTCTTCCTGTGCCTTGGCCAATTCGTTTAACTGTTCGGGTAGGTCGGCCAACAATCCTCCTTTGTCGATAAGAGTTGACTGGATGTTGCTTAACGCCTCGTCAATGACCTTCTTCTGGTCAACAGCCATATTCTTGTATTCTTCTGAGTTCTTGAAATCCCTAAGCTGCTGTTTTACCTTGTTCAAGGATTCTTTGGATACCTTGTCCAAATCACCGAAGATAAGTTCCCAATTGATTCCCTGTTTCAGCTTCTCAAGATCAAGGGAGGAGAGTGCCTTATCCATTTCTTTCTGGAGTATGTCCTTGTCTCCCTGGGTAGTAGCCTCTGAGATTTTACGGGTGTACTCGGCTATGATTGCATTACGTTTCTGCATGAACGTACCGTAGCTTTTCAGGTAACGTTCGTTGGCCTCGATTGCAGCTTGATTTTCAATTTCTGTAATTTCGGCCAGCCCTTTTTCACGTGACTGCATGGCATTAGACGCACGACTTCCTAATACTTCCCGCTGTTCAGACGTAAGCTTTCCTCCTTGCGCATCTTCCCATTTTTTTCGCTGTTTTCTAATTTCGTCGATTTCTCGCTGGTAATCCAGCTCAATCTGTCTACGCTTCTTTTCAGAACCTTCTTCCATCAAGTTGATTTCTTCCTGCTGATTGCTCCTGCGAAGCTGAAGGAGTTCTTCTGCAAGCTGTTGCTGCTCCTTCTTTTGTCGCTCGGCATCTTTGTTGATAATTGTTCTGTAATCAAAAATTCCTCCTTTTTTTATTTCATTTAAATACGTGCTTTGTGCTTCTTCTGCATTTTTTAATGCATTACTTTTCTCATTCTCCGCTTGTGCTAATGCAGCATTATACGCAAGCTCTGCAGGATCACTTCCATATTGATTCTTTTTACCTCCGCCAAAGAATTGATAGACTTTTCCACCAGCTCCCCAAGTTGGTCTATATGATTCAATTCCATTAGCTTTTATATCTCTAATTTTTTGTTCTGCTTCCATTGCTTTTTGTATGTAAGACTGGGCTTTGGCTTGAGCAAATAAAGAATTAATATAAGCGTCTCCTTTATTAATCAAAACATCATACCATTGCGCCAAATTGTTATAAGCGCCAAATATTGAGCCATATTTTGAATTTAATTCATCTATTTTTTGTTTCTCCTGTTCTTTTGTGCCATTGAATTTTTCTATTGAAGAAATAATTCCATTAAGCTCCATTCTCGTTTTGATTTGAGTCGCATAAGCATTTTTCTCTATCTCATTCAACTCTATCAACGTTTTTTTCATTTTTTCCGCGGCTGACTCTCCAACTATAATCCTCTTAGCCCATTCCCAAACCTTATCTCCGTGAACCGTAAGCAAAGTAATACCTACCATTAGTGCAGATTGCCAGCTAAATAATGATGACACAACTTGTTTCCAAACAGGAATACCTTTTTGTCCGGAGACTTTTAATTCTTCATTGGCTGCCTTTGCACGCTTAATTTCATCTGTCAGAATAGGCAGGTTATTTGAAATAGCCAAGAAAAACATATTTAATCCCATCGCAGCGGATGGCAATTCTCTCACAATCTGCTGGACGGACATATTCAAGCCGTTATATCCTTTAGCGTAATTCCCAACATTCCTTTGGTGATTCCCTATTGTAGCATCTAGTTCCTTAATTTTCGCATCTGCCTGCTGAATAGATGCAAGCAATTCTTTTCCAAATGGTGAATTACGTTCTTCCTCTGTCAATTCACGATAAGCTATCCTCATACGTGATAACGACTGAGAAATCCCGTTCATTGAAGTTGTTGCGGAATTATCTAATTTGACATTATTCATTAATGTCTGCCGTACATCAGACAAAGCCGCTTTGTGTGTCAGTAACGAGTTGTTGAGTTGTTCTAATCGTTTTTGCTGTGTGTTTGTAAGCGTCGAATTACCTGTCTGAAATTTGGTGAGTTTCTTTATTTCCTCGTTAATCAAACGGATAGCATTCTGTTCATCTATCATCCGCTTAATGTTTTGAGAACGTGTTCCCATTACGGAATCTATTTCTTTCGCCAATTCATCATAAGCCTTGGCCTGTGCCTGTACATTTGCTGTGCCTACATTATTTAATGAAACGTCAGCATTTCCATTATCAGGCTTTGTATTCATTCCAGCTGCCTTTGACAGTTGTTCTTGCGCCTTGATTATCTTTTCTGAGGCATCATTGATGCGTTTGGTTGAACTCATAATTTTTCCTTCCGCTTCACTAACCTTCTTAACCAAAGCATCATATTTTTTCATCAACGACTGTAGTTGGGCTTCCATTCCTTTTGCAATATCAATTTTCACATTGACATCTATGTCCTTCAATGCTTTTTTTACATTCTCGATTTCCGCTTTCAGTTGTCTTAACTTCTGAATATCAGTACTTACATCTGAAAATATACCTGCCATATCATTTTATATTAAGTTTCTTATTAATATTTCGTTCCGCAAATAAGACCCCATTTGTTAGTATCACTTCAAACCCTTTACTTTCCACATAGCTCGCATATTCCATTCCATTGGCCAAATAAAGTCCGTCTTTGGGCTTTTCAGAATAGATAAGCAAATTCTCTGTTTTCTTCACTGCATCGGGATGGGAGCCGTCCGTTTCCACCCACATATCCACAATCTGACCATTGCGGACAACGCACCCACCGTTTGCATTGGCAAGGTTCCCAGTCCTGTTTTGAAATGTCTTTTGATTCTTTGCGTTCCGTGTCGCATTCCTGCTAACTTCTGAAAGAACAGAGAAGTACGCATCGTCAATCCGTTCCTGAAGTTCGTCCAATCCTGAAATATCACCCTTAAATCGCATATATAAAAATCTGAATATTAATGGTTTGAAATTACTATTCATTTCATTAACATTCAGATTTTAGAGGAATGAATACCGAACAAATAAACTATTGTTGCGTATTTATGTTTTTTCGATGTTTTATTCTACCATTAGCATATTCTTTCCGCTTATAGATATGGCTATTATCACCTGTTTCTAATACAGTTTTTATCGCTTCTTCAACCCATTTTTTGCCAAATTCTTTATATCTGTTTCGCAAAGTATCTTGAGATAGATTTAACCGTTGCGACCAATCATGTATAGTTAAAGATTTATTGCCAACAGTTATAAAGTCAGATTTATATTTCTGCCTTACATTTTCACTTAAAGTTACCCATCTGCAATTCTTAGGCTCATAATTGCCATCTGAATTTATTCTGTCTATTGTAAGATTTTCTTTATAACCGTTTACTATTGCCCAATCGCAAAACTTCTGAAAATCGTTTAGCCATTCATCACAAACACTAACACCTTTTTTACCATAATTTTTATATGCTTTTCTTGTAGGATTGCAACAGCGTTCTTTCATCTTAGACCATATATTATACAGCCTTGTATGTGTTTTACCGTGTTTTATATTAGTTTCTTTTGTTCTTTCCACATTTAAGCAGCCACAACTTTTAGTTATGCCACTATGTAAATTGCATTCTCTGGCGACTATCATCTTACCGCAATCGCATTTACATTTCCATAATGCAACATGATTACTTGCGAATCCAACGTGTTTTAAAGCTATCAATCTTCCAAACCTTTGACCTGTAATATCTTTTATATCAAACTTTGAACACCCACAACTCTTTGTTATCCCATTTCTCAAATTACTTGAACGAACAACACAAGTTTTGCCGCAATCGCATTGGCAAAGCCACTTGAAATGCTTGTCTTTATCATCAGATTTTCGTTCTACCTGTTTTAGAACGACAAGTCTGCCAAATCGCAAACCTGCCGTTATTTTAAATGCTTCTCTCATAATCAAGCTGCATCTTTACCCAAAAACTTATTCACAAAGTAAACTTGACCTTTACCTGTTACTTTTGTGGTTGTAGAAACAAGTATTGAACCATCTGGCTTGTTTATTGTCGTCTGCTTCAGTTCAAACAGTCCTAAATCCATAGACTTTTGTGTGGGCTGGTTGTAATATTGCCCTTTTGAGCATAAGTAGCCATTTTCACGCATCCAAGTGAACAAACGGTTCTGACCTATATTCACGCCATTCTGTTGCAATATCTTTGCAAGCTCGGCTACCAAGCATGAACGTTGAGAAGTTGAAACTGCATCAGCAAATAGGACTTTAGGTGCATTGGACTTTATTGTTTGTTCTGCAAGTTCTGCCTTTTGTTCGGCTTCAATTCGTTTCTGCTTTTCTTCTTTCAGGTTGGTTGCAAGCCGAATTAAGAAATCAGGTGAGGTCAAAGCCTTTTCAAGCGTTTCTTGTGTCATGTATGCACCATGCTTGCGAATTGAGGGTAGAACTTCATCACAAACCCAATCTTGAAATTTTTCTGCATTGGGCAGTTTTGATTTCATTGTTAATCTATAAACTTCGCTCTCTTTGCCATATTTTATAGGTTGTATACCACTCTGAGTAGGGGTTTCCAAAACAGTAACCCCCTTGCAATGGTCTATAACCGCTTTTGCAGGGTTTGAATAGCCAAGTGCTTTTGCTACATCTGCCAAGCAAAATAACGGTTCATCATTCTCATTCATAGTAATTCTCACCTTTCCAAATTGCTCATTTTGGAAAATCTGGATTTTATTCATATTTTTGTCCAAATTTGAAATTTGACATATCCCCATTGGCAGCTCAGTCACTTCCGCCTTTGGGGATTTTATTTTGACTGAATTTGTAGCAAGCTGGGATTTGAACCCATGCACACCTGAATGGCTTGCCTTGACCTGTCACGCCTGACATATAAAAAGGCAAATCTTATAAGAGGTCTAAAGTGGCTGTTTACCCCTTGAAAGAAATGCCTTGAATATCTTTGTAACGCTACAGCCACGAAGCGCATTTTGTTCTAAAGCAAAGTTACCAACCGCCAAATATTTGTCCTAAAGATTACCGTGTTTAGAACAAACATTTGGCTGATTGTTTCAAAATAATTGTGTGCAGGTAAATTATCGGTGGTGGTCTGATAACCGTTATATCCATTTTTACTGTTTCAATGACTCATTAATAAGACTTTGAAGTTCTTTTAGTTCTTCTTCTGTTAATCCATATACATTACCTAGTGCAGATGGATTTTCAATTCTCAAAGCATACTTGACATTATCCAGTTGCTTTTCTTTAGGCAATACTGCTAGTTTAAATCTCTTGCTCATAATGAAACTTTTAAGTTAATGATATTATTAAATTCTCGCTATTGACAATAAGGTGGCGGTCTTATTCTAAGAATCATAATCGTGTGTGAGAGTTTTTATGATGCTTTTCTGACTAGATTTATATCTTCTATCTTTTCTGCATTACCTAATCCATAGATTGCATTATCCATATGTACGCCAGTAAGTCCGAGCATTGTTTTTCGCTCACCCCAACATTTTGCGTTTAAATCTGACAGCATTTTTGATATACGTAAAACAGCATCAATCGCATACTTATTTTCTTCGATATCAAAATCATCAACTGTAATTATATGGCTTACAAGGTTAGTTAGGTTAGAAGCCAAGTCTACACTGCCATACATGTTTAAAATACCTTTACCAAGTGTGGCTAACTCAAAAATTTGCTCTGCAGTAAGACCACCCATTTTTTTACTAAGTTCTGAAAAATCCATATCTATATTGTTTTAATGTTAATACTAAGCTATCTTCATAAGGTTGCATTTTTTGAAACAACGCCATTCTTCTTTTTCACAATCGAAGTACACTTGGCAGTTATCTGCTGTTTTCTTTGTACCCTTTGTTTCTGGTATTCTACCACTCATTAAAGTACCGAAAGCCTGACGCAGCGTGCCGTCTGTTTTTTTGAAATAGAACTCAACCACTTTTTTATGAAGCAATGCACGAAGTTTGATATTAGTCCACGCACATTTCAAAGCTTCACTCATTGAATAACCGTTCTTGCGTGCAAATGACCAAGCAAGGCTCATAATCTCTTTTAATAGGTTTCTCTTTTCTGTTGCCATAGTTCTTATATTTATCAGTTCTTTAAATGCTGCTTAAATTTTACACCGCAAATGTAACTGATATTTAAATTATATCACAAGTCTTTATAGATAATAAAAGTTAAATATAAAATTGACATTTAAATTATTTGCCTATTATTTAAGTAATAGATATTTTTGTACTATAAAATCAAATTTAAATGAGAATTAAAGAATTGTTGCGAGAAAAAGGAATTACCGCAAAAGAACTGGCTTCAAAAATCGGTATGACTGAAACTGGGTTAAGTATCGCCATGGGAGATAATGGAAACCCACCATTAAAGAGATTAGAACAAATCGCCGCTGCTTTAGGCGTGCCAGTAACAGAACTCTTTGAAAAACCTAAAGAGGGGGTTATACATTGCCCTCATTGCGGAAAGGAGATAAAATTGAATCCGAATGTATAATCATTAAAAACGAAAGACTATGATGGAATTTCTTTCTATTGTTATGCTGGTATTCGGCATCTTACAAATTATCCTATTCTTCAAAATATGGGGAATGACAAACGACATTAGCAGGATAAGGAGCATTATTGAAAAAGAAATCCAGCAGAAAACAATAGCTAAACACAATAAAATTCCTAATGAAAATGCCATTAACCTTTTAAAAGGAACATGGGGAAAAGATGTTTCAGAAGAGGAGAAAAATATGGCACAAAGTTTAGTTCCCAAATTGATGGATAATGAAGTAATACTTTTAATAAAAGGGAAGTTAGTTGTATATGATTCTAATAGTTTATCTGAACTGAATGATTATAAAATTATATACTATAAATAACCGTTCCATCCCCGTTCCTTGAGGTTCGGGGTTAATTTATTTTTTATAATGAGATAAAGAATAAAAACACTTTCTCTATTACTGTCTTCTTCATTAAACTTTATAAACCATAAAGTACATCTTATTAGAACTAATATTGCTATTGATGATAATATTATTAGTAATAATAGTTAAAATCATAATGTTGCTACTCATAATAATGCTATTGTTTGATGTTTATTGTTATATTTGCAACATCATTTCGTAACAAAGTTACATTACTGGATATGAAAACTTCTACTTATACACAAGAGACATTGATAATAGAGAAACCTTCTAAGGGCTTATTAAACTTTATAAATCAACTGAGAGACAGGAAATTATCTCAGCAAGAAAAATTGCGCAATCAAAAAGCATTTAATATCGAAATAAAAGCATAATTTTTTTAGATGGAGGAAATTTCCATTTCTATTAGTTCAAAATCGAATGATGAATATCGAATTATATTGTCTCCTTTCAACCAAGATATAATTCCGTGTGAAGTGCGTAAATCAATTCGGGATATAGAAATAGCAGATGTTACCTTAGAGAGGGTTAAAGGGGAGAATCCAACCGATATTGGAATATTGCTTAAAATATCAGATATCATAGGCAAAGTTCTTAATGATAACAATAACCTTATATTGTATTTTTATTGTGATGATATGCATGATATTCCAAGAAGGGATAAGGCTTTGACGCCTCAAAAGTTCAGAAGTCTCCTATTCTCAAGAATGTTTGATAAGTATATATCATCAAATAGTATTATCAACATAATAAATACGCCTATTGAAATTAAAGCAGATAGGCATATTTATATCCATCTAATATCAAGAGCCTGCCATTTAGAACACGTAAATGCTATAAAAAGTACAATAATGGAAATGGAATCAAAATAAAGCCGGAAATTATCCGGCTTTATTAATAAGGAAAATCACAATTCCCGATATATAGCTATTGGGTCAATTATACATTCATTTTCTAATCTACTGGTAAAGGAATCTTCCAACTTTGCTAATATGTTGAGGATATTTCGATTAGCTGATTTAAACGCATTCCCCTCTCCATGAACATCATCCAAATTTGCTCTACTATTACCTATTTGTGTAATAGTACCAATAATTGTAAATTCAACTTCGCTCTTTCTAGAATACTTGTATATCAATGAATCTATATTTTCTTTTAAAAAATCTCTATTTAGTACAGATGAAAATAAAATATTGTTAGGAGCAGGGAGTAAGATTTCAAGATTGTTTTTATAGCCGTATAACACGATATTTTTTAAATGATCGAGCCACTTCTCATCTAATCTTAAACCATTACCTTTTAAATATTCTTCAAACCTTTTATCGATTTCTTTTTTTAGAAGCCCAACTTTGTTCCTTTGCTCTCTATCTTTAGCCTTATTTGTTAGTTCTTTTAATTCATCCTTTACTTTTCCTGAATTGTCAAAATATTGGATATAACCAAGTCCCTCACCTAATGTATTAAAATTTAGCAAAGTATCTGTTGAAGCCTTGTAGTCATTGAAAAATATTTTTCCTTTAATTCTTATAAAGCTTTTATCAATAATATCTTCAATTGTGTCAGTATTACATGGAGTATATAACTTTCCTCTTGCTTCTAATTCTTTTTCTAATAATTCAAAAGCATAATCATGTAAAAAACGTTTTTCAGAAGAATCCTTTTCTTTGACGAGAATATCTCCCATAACTCTACCACTACCCAAGCTACCTTTTTGTTGTTCAGATTCTGTGATGGATTCTTTTTCACCACTTAATATATATTCTGTTAATCCTTCAAAAAGTTGGGAAGATATAGAGTACATTTTATATTCATCCAAATAAATAAATGACTTAATATTATCCATTTTCAAATTCCTTTCTTCGATCTTCTCTATTTTTATTAAATTGTTTTATACTCTTATTTCGGCTTTCCATAATTGACTTAATTGCTACATATCCTCCAGACAGGCAAACAATAATAGTCAATGCTAATAATATAATATCAATTGTTCCCATTGTCTAAAGAATTTAATTTGTTCATAATAGCATTACTAAACAAGTAAGAAACTATGCATAATAAAATCGAACAAACAAATACAACGGTTTTATCAACAATGTATCCTTTTGTTTGTTCCGCAAAGTATAATACACCAACAATCGCTGACAGTATAACAATGAAGATAACAGAATAACCAATAAATGTTGATTTTTCTTTTGGAGTCAGTTCTGTTTCTCCATTTAACTCGTTTAAATTTGTCAAATTTAAAGTAAGTCCAAAGAACGCGACATCCACAGGACTTATCAATTGTTCCCAATCTTTATTAAGTGAAAACAGGCACATAATTATCCTTAAGAATATGGGAATTAGTCCTATAATAACTGTATATATTACCCACTTGCATTTTCTCATTTGTGTAAAAATAATATTTGATAACGCAAAAATATTATTTTTACAGAATAATGCAATTCTAATAGGTATATTTTTTATTATGAGTGTAGCCATATCTATTTCTTATTTCTTCTTCTGCGCGAAGCCATATCCTTACCCTTCACCTTTGTAACTTTGGTTCCGGTAACTGTATGGAGCTTGTCACGCTGCATTAATACTAAATTCCTGTATGGTATCTCATAGACCACTTCCCGGTATGACAGATGCAGATTTTCCATGAACGATGCAATCTGTCCCAAGAGAGTATCATTGCCTACAACCTCGGTTTCGCTGCCAGCAGACTTATGTTCCTCGCCAAGCTGACAGCTTTGAGAAAAACCTTTGAGTCAATCATAGAGAGTGCTTCATCTAAAGCATTTACGTTTTCTTCGTATGTTCCTTTTGCCAGTTCTTCACTTAAACTTTCGTCACCAGCTATCAGCCAAGAGAGAGCCTTGCTGTAAGCCTCGCTTTCTCCAAGGGAGAGAAGCACTTCTTTCAAATTGTCTGCTTCTTGTACGCCTGACAAATGGGAGATTGCCCCGGCCAGTTTGTGGATAGTAGGAGGGTAGAGCGTGTAGGCTTTCCCAGCGACAAACACCGTTCTGAAATCACTTCCGATAATGGATTCAGTTACTATTTTTGCTCCTTGATTCATTCTGATAAAAGATAAAAATTAAGGGGTGAAGCCATAAAGCCCACCCCTGTTATGGAATTCAATCTCTACCTATTGGATAGGCATTAAACACCTGCTGTTACTTCAGATGAGTCAAACCAGTATTCCGGTGCAACTTCTGCATTTTGTGGTTCCAGTTCCACCGCACTTACAGGAATACCGACAGCCTTGTCTGTTGTGGCTTCACGTGCACCGATGTCAGCACGGGGAATCACACAATACTGGTCATCGTCAGTCAAAGCAACAAGTAACTTCTCAATGTTTACCTTGCCTCTTGCTCGTTTCCAACCCTTATCAGTGTTAATAATATCACCACCCATAAGGTCTTTCTTAGTTACATAGTCATACTCACCGATAGTGAAGTTTACAGTAACATCACCCATTTCCTTATCACTTCGATAGGTCTGATTCGTGAGCTGGTTCTTGTAATTTGTACGACTTGCTTCTGCTTCTTCAATCGTCCATGTATCCTGATGGATATTCTTGATTTCTTTCAAGGTTTCACCCTGCAAAAGAGTATGCAAGGCTTGCCCTGTCAAATCTGTGGAAATCTCGCTTGTTTCGCCATACCAAAGCTTCTTGATATTAGCGGCTGTGATTTTCTTTGCTTCTGCCATGTTATTTCACATTTAAAACTTCAAACAAAATTCTTACATTCACATAGTGACACTTTAAGGATGTGTCCTCCTCAGTTCCGATTGACTCGATGGAATAATGATAGGTTGTACCGTCATAGCGTCCGGTCACTCCGTCAAACAATTCTTGCGCCTGTTTCTCCAGTTCGTTCAGTCGGATGGTGTTCGCTTCACCTTCTTTCAAGTCAGGAACGCAAAGATTCACCTCAACGAAGGATTTCTTCCAGTACGTTCCCGGCTGCTGTTTCTTAGAGTGAATGACAATCCTTTCGGACTTCATCGGTCCCGTCAGCTTCTTGCCATGAGGAACAATGTCAATGCCGAAAGGCTGGCAATCACGATAGAGTATGTTTGCTATGTCGGTGGTTACTATCATTTTATTTCCTCCTTCAATCGTTTCTCAGCATATATGGCTGCACCAGTCAAGACTTCGTAACCTTTGGATTCAACGAAAGAAGTGTATTCAGCTTCATTCCTCAACTCCAGTCCATCATCCTGAACTGAATACTTATTTGACTTACGGAGTGTTCCGGTATGATTCTGATAGCTTCCATTCTTTACAGCGTAATCGACAGCCTCTTTACCAACCTTCTCCTCAACGGCTTTCACCTCGGCATAACCTTGTTCAAAAAAGCTATCCATGTCCGAAAAATCAAACTTTACAGCCATATTTCTGAGTAACCAAAATAATTCGTATTCTTCACCATGTAAACCTTGCCAGTTCCCCTGATATTATCGCCATCCATACATCTGACTTCATCACCAGCCTTCAAAGAGATTTTTTTCTCGCAGACAACATGGTAATTCGGTCGGTACACCTTGCCATTCTCCGAAGTAAACTCTTTGGTAGAATTATCGTCACAACGGCACCGACACACATCCTGCCAGCCTTCGCCACCTGTTCCGGGAATGGGCCGGCCGAACTCGTCTGTTTCCATCGGAGTAAAAACCTTAACCTGTAATGTATGTGGAGCAAATATCATAGGAATCTGACTTTAGGTTTGTCTGACAGTGTGTCTTCAAGGCCGTACTTCTTGCACAAGAAAGAGTAGTATTCCTTCAAACCCTGAGTATTCCAGGACATAGAGAAACCGTTCTCGCTGATGGAAGTGGCACGAAGTAGGAGAGAGGGGATGAACTTCACCATTGCCACCGACACAAGACCGATGTTTGACGGGCCCATCTCATCCTCTCCGCTTACTTCTGAAGACAAACTTATCTCCAAAAGGTCAGCCTCCGACAAGTTGATGCCGAAGGTCTGAAACTTTTGTGATATGTAGTCATTTACTGTCATGCGTTCATGGTTGTCAAATCAAAATTCACAATCAGGTTCGGGTTCGTAATCTGCGGAATCCACTCAGCGGTGTATTCCAAATAACGACCGCTCTTGTCCTTGTAACCGGAAATAAGCATATCACCGTCTGCCTGGGTGTAGTTACGTCCCGGTACGCCGTCCACTGCTTCGTACGGAGTGTGGAAACGCATATAACCGACCTTATCCTGCGGAAGCAAGGTGATACGGTCGTCGGCGTAAATCTGTACGTTCTTTCCGGTCTGGTCTTTTACGTAATCTTCCTTGATTTCAATGGCCGGAAGCCCGATGCCAGTGAACACTTGGGAAGCCAGTTGAGAGGTAATCAACCCGGTTGAAAGATACATCTCATTTCCTGTAAGCTGCATCTTGAACTTGTCACCAAACTCAGCCGACCCGATGATATTCTTCACGAAAGTTCCTCGTGACATAATCATCTTCTGGAAATTGCCGTAATCTGGCTTCAGGAGGTTAATCTGCTGCTGCAAATAGGTAATAAAGTTCGTCTTCGCACCAGTATCAGGCTTGATAAACTTGAATGGCAATTCAATGTTAAGAAGGTCGACACCTCCGGCATTGTCGTCCTTGTTCTTGACTGTTGCTTCTCCGGTCATCAGAAGTGAACCTACGATAATATCCATGCGCTTGTGAGCTGCTAAAAGTACCTGACGATAATCGTCGTAGATGAAGTTCACAATTTCCTGCATGGCTGCTACCTGGTCGGCAGGTTTAGCTGCATTGAACTTGTCAATCAAGTCCTGAAGCTCAGACAAGCGGTCAATGGAAATTTGGTAAGCATCGCCAAGATAAGCGATTTCACCATATCCTGAGCCGATATTCCGGCGTTCACGGATAGGCTTCTCACCATAACGAGAGTTGATAGAACCGGCCATCACGCCCGTAACTTGTCCGATGTAGTCCTTGAATACACGGGTAGTCGTTCTGCGGAAATCGAGGTACTGCTGCCAGTAGATAGTATCCTTACGTGTCTGAAGAACGCGCTGGATAACGGCGTTTACGATATTGGGGTCGTTAAACAGAGTATGAATAGTTAGCATCATATATTAGTCCTCCTTTCTTTATTTGCTTGCGATAATACCTGCAGCTCTCAATGATGCTAGAAGAGCATTAATTTTATCCTTCTCATCACCGCCTGCTGCATCATCAACTTTTGCACCCTGCTTTACCAATCCTAAAGTACTTGAGTTAGCTGCCTGATAGGTAGTGTTATTATCAGTCCAAGGAACTTCAACATAAGCTTTACCACCTTCCAATGCTACTGGATATTTCTTTCCGCTCTGAGAGAATCCCAACTGAATACCTCCCATCACAGAATCAGAAGCTTCTGGCAGTTCATACGAAACACCAGCCGGTGATTGCACGCCTGTAGCGTTGAACTGGAAATGCGGCATGTTAGCCTTATCAATGTCAGAGAAAGGCATAACCAATTTAGTAGGCTCGATTTCAAATGCTCGCATTAAAAGGGCGACTAATACGATGCCTTCTTCAACTTGTACTCTTCCGTACAAGGCTGAGTTAGCAATGACTTTCGGAGTTGTGCCGCTTACCGCTGTAGCTTCATAGAGTACAGTACCAGCTTCCAATGTTTCTCCAAAGTCGGCAGAAAGCGTCAACTTATCAAAAGCTTTGTTTGATTTATCAATACTGTTGATGGTAGCCCCATGAGAACCATTACCCAGATGCATACCCACATAAGCCAAAGAGTTTTTCTTGATTTTCAATGTGGTATTGGAACCGGTGGTAAACTTTTCATAGACTTCTACACGGATAGCCACCTGAGCGGTTTTTTTTACCAAATCAGCGGCAATCGGAGTGAAAGATGGGAGGAATGAACCAACAACAAGGTTGGTCGTATCCAGCTTATAAGGCCCTCTGCGTCTTACACCGGTAGAAACGTCATAGCGTTCCTCGATGGACGGTTCAGGCTCAATGTTGTACTTAAATCCTGCTGACATAAATTACTTGTTTTGTTGTTCGACAATAGATTTTGTGTCCGCCTCAATCATTTTGGCGAACGCACTCGCTTCTTTCTCCTGCTTCTGTTCGGCAGTTTCAGGAGCTTTGGAGAACTGAAACCCGTTGTTAGACATATCCTGCTTCATGTCCTTGAAATAAGTATCCAAGTCCGTGTTTTCAGGAATGTTGCGGTCTTTCAGCATAAATTCGGGAATACCGTACTTCTTCGCCACTACTGAAATCTGAGAATTACGCTGCGCCTGCGCTTCTTGTTCCTCAATTTTGGCCAGTTTGTCTGCAAACGGCTTGATACCAGCGGCGATACCATCGGCGATCATCTTTACGATGTCTGTCTCCTGAGGCTTTGGAGGGTCGTTGGGTTTCGGTGGTTCTGGTTTCGGATTCTCGATTGGTTTCCCGTCTTTAAGGTTATGCTTCTTCTCATAGTTTGCAACCGCTGTGATTCGAGCATCCCCGGCACGGAAATCGCCGTATGAAGTTAGCACGTCCTGAAATGAGATACCCTCAACGATGGAGTTTACCTTCGTTTCGTCCGTTACACCCTCTGCCTTCTTTGTGGCGATACGGGTGAGTGTGGCAGTGTCCACCCCAGCGAATTTCTGTTGCAGTCCTGCCAAGATTTGTTCAAAGATTGTCATACCGTATGAGTTTGATTAATAATTTCATACGGTAAATTTACTTATAGAGAAAGGGAAGGAGAAATTTTAAGGCTAACGATACGAAACAATTGGGGAAATGTTCGTTTTTAGGCAAAAAGAAAGCGTGACTACCAAAATAATCACGCTCGTAATTTATTGTTTATTTATGAGCTTGCTGACAAAATCATCTAGGTTTTCTTTAGATAGTGTTTGATTTTTATTATTTGCAATATCTAATAGTTTTTCATATATCTGTTTCCTATTACTATCAATACGCAAGCCCATCTTACGTAAAAAAGGATCATTAAAATTAGCATCAGAAGCAATTTGAAGAAAGTCCTTATCATATACACTTAGGTTATCTTTCATATTTAACCAAGTGCAACGATTTAAAGTAAAAGCTGTAAAATCCGCTAATTGTAGTAACTTTTCTTCTTTTGAAGATTTGTATAAGATTTTTTTATTTTCTAATAAATCTCCAAAAATTAAACAGTCCTGGTATGAATTATTTTTATACCTGCCTTCATCTATTACTATTTTATATGGTTTTGTATAAGATAGATTTGAACTCAAATAATCTTTGATTCTTAATAATAGAATAAATAAGGCGAAATCAGAATATTCATATAGTTTAAACCCATCAATTACAGTATTGGTCTTTTCTATTTTATTACGCTTATAGTCATCTTCTCCAAAACTTTGAAGTATAACAATATATTGTTCTAACGCAGAGAAACGAGAAAAGTCTTTAAAAATATCAAATCTATTTTCAACGTTTCTATATATATCTTTAGCTGAAAATATGTCTGCAAAATGAAATTCATCCATATCCAATTGTTTTTGAAGTTCATTTGACATGTAATTCATGAATTTAAGTGCAGAATCATATTGCTTTTCATTCAATATTATAGCACACCAAGAAGCCGATTTAGAGGTATCATATTTGAATCCACTCCTGTGTTGTGCATTACCTGTATCATCAATGTAAATATAAGTTGCCATTTTTTAACAATATCACAACAAGTTTATAGCTGCCAATTCTTCTGTCAGTGCGTTAATACCTTTTTGAATCTTCTCCAATTGCTGTTTACGTGGTTTGTGTACTCCAGCAGCATAATGCCATAACTGACGTTCATTAATTCCGGTTATCCGGCTCAGAGCGGCTTTGGTAAAGATGCTGCTGTAATAGTTGATGAAAGTGGCAGCATCTATCTTAAACTTCAAAGTGAACTCTCCCTGCAATACTTCCACTGGAGCGATGTTCATTTCCTTGCATGACTCCAGGTAAAGTTCAACAGCTTCCTTCATGTTCTTCTCGATTTCCTTCACGTCGTTGCCGACTGTAATCACCGGAGCACCTTCAATATAGGCACTAAGATTATTTCCAGCATGTTCTACAATCACTTCTACGATTCTCATACTACCTCCTTTTTATCGTTAAACAAAAGAGGCGGGGGCTATTTTAGCCCCGCTTGCCTCAGAATGTTGTAATAAGTGCCTTTCTCAACGCCTTTCTTGCCGTGGTCGGGGACAATCACTACATGGCTACCATCAGTGTAAACCATGTGACTGCCCTTCTGCCTCACGAACCAAAAGCCATTTTCAGTAAGCAGCGTTACAACGTCTTTAACTGATTTGTAGCTCATAGCGTTTAAGACTTAATTACGATGCAAATATAGTAAAAATATGAATAATAAGAAAGAAACATTCGTGCTTTTACTATATTTATAAGGTGTCGAGATAGTCATATAAAGCAGGAAGATAGTTCCTATCAAATTCAAATTGAGTAGCTGTGTATGGAAGTCCTGATACAGAAACATTATCAGCTTCTTCGCCCCACTCGCAGTTCTCTCGTTTACCTATTTTTTTACCACCAGCATAATCTCTAATCCATTCCCAAATCATTTTTCCCAGTTGAGCTGTACTTTTGTTGTCACCTTTATTTTGTTTACGACAATACAAGATAAATTCGTCATTCCCCATTCTGATAGGTTTACCCATAGTTATCTATATTTTAAAGTTAAACATAAACACAAATATATAGGTTATCAATATGAATCTGAAAATTAATTGAACAAAAATAGCGATACCTCGAAAGATACCGCTATTCAATTTGTCAATATTTTAGATTTTCGTTCGTCTGTTTTGTATATTGCTCGTAATTTTCTGACTTGATTGTTCTATTCTTCAGATTTGTTACTGGAACTTTTAAGAGAGGAAAGCTGCTTCTGCTTCTCAATGTCGTTCTTCTGTTTCTCAGCCTGCTCTTCCTTGATGGCTTCAATCTCATCCAGAACTGCATCCACGTTCCCCACGAAGGTGATGGCCCGCTGTTGCGACCAGATTTCACCGTCCTTGGCCTTGATTGCCGTGTCTATCTTGTCTTTGATATCCTCCAACTTATATGGCTGCATCTGCACATCCACGTCAATAGTCTCGGAGGCTTCTTCAAGGGTGGAATTCACGGAACCCAACGCAGAGACAAGGAAATTTACACGTCGTTGCATGAACTCGCCGACAGTTTCGTTTAGATTTTCTACATTAAGGTGGGTGGACATAAACACATAGTCAAAAGTCACACCGGAAACGGCGTTGCCTGTACCTTTCAGGGAGTCAAAAGAGATTCTGGGTGTATTGGTCAGTCCGTATATCTGGCTCAGCAAGGTTTCTACCTCGAACTTGACAGTATCTGGTACCTGTGACCAGGTAAGATACTGGGCATTTGCTCCCTGGCCGGTCAGCTCGACTACACGATTCTTGAACTCACCAGAGAAGTTCTCCACGTTACCAAAAAGCATGAGGATAGGGAAGAAGTGGTAGTCGATACAATCTGCATAATTTGAAAGAAGTTTCTCCAGCCTGATACGCATACTCTTTATCTTCTCACAGTACGCTTCCGGACGGTACATATAAATCACCGGCATCTTCTTGAATCCATGAGCAAATGAACCTTTGTCTGACCAGCTGCTCGTTAGCTCCCACTGGTAAACCATGTCTTTGGTAATGGTCATGAAACAGGTAATCTCTACATCGTTCAGGTCTTTTTTCTTGTATTCACGGGATAAGGCCACCAAATCCCCCTGGTCATTGAAGAAAGGGTAGAGCCTGTCTCCACGGAACGGAGACCAGATGGCACTCTTCAGACGGTACTCAGGCTTTGACTTGCCGAAGATTCCTGAAATCTTTCGTTTGAGCTTTGCCCAGAAGCCGTCATCCTTCACCACATACCAGTATTCGGCCACTTCCTGCTCGGCCAGCCATGCACGGACTACTTTCTTGTTCTGGTATTTCAACTTGTTTTTCTTGAACACCTGCTTCAAGGCCGAAAGAAGATTCTCCTCCGATTCATCCGGCTGGCAATCAAGGACCGGTTCTGTTCCCACGGTGAAGGCAGTCTGAATGTTCACGATGTCCTGCTCGAGAGGAAGAGCAATCCTGTTCGGGTCAACTTCTTTCCTTACTGCCGGCTCAATATATTCTTTCCCGGTTGTCGGGTCTGTAATTCGTTTCTCAGGCTGGGTCGTAATTTTGATTTTCGGGTATTTCTCTTCATCTATCACTATCTCGTGCTTGTTCGGATTCCAGTCATTGTAAAGAGCGTGAGCGTTTGGTTGCTCAGTCTTTCGTCCTTTTTTCAGATAGTAGATTTTTCTCTCTACTTCCGGCATAGCTAAAATTTCTTCTAAAGTCATATCTCAAAGTTTAATGTCCAAATATTCCTGAAACGTCTTTGGGTTTCATAATTCTACCGAGAAGTTCTCCCAGCACATAGTAGCGTGCAGCATCTATGCCATGATTATCATGGTCTTCAGGTTCGTTGATGTAGTTTCCATCCTTATCCTTTGCCCATACATAGTTTCTGAACTCCCGTTGAAGGTTATAAGAACGCTTGGTGATGAATATTTCCATTCCCTGCATCTTGTCAATACCGGCATTGACAGAACCTTGTCCTTTCTCTACCGCGTATATTTTAATCCCTCCGTTATGAATCTCCTGAATGAGCCGCGGGTCCGCACTGTCGGCAATCACTCTCAAATTCCACGGGCGTAGCGTCTTTATAATATCACCAGATAATAATCCAGTTCTATAATCTACTTCATCCAGATAAAGCGCATTGTCAATGATTCCACACCGAATAGAAGCCGATGGGTCATTGGTATAACCAAAGTCCTGTCCAATAGCCACCTTCTTGCACCACATGGGGAACTCATCCACAATTCCCCATTTCTTGAACACGGCACCTTCGGCCACGTCTGCCCATCGACCGATAACCACATGAGCGTACTTCTCCGGATTCTTCTCTTTCATTTCCTTGACTTCTCTCAGGAACTCAGGAGAAAGGTTCTCTATATTGTCGAAGTAAGTCGTATGGATATGAAGTACATTCGGATGGGTGGAAATCTGTACCTGGACGCCGTCAATCTCCACCAGCCGATGAGTATTCTCGATGTATTTCTTGTAGATGAAATGGTTCGAGTCACATGGATTCATGATGATGATAATCCGGTTCTGAATTCCCTTCTTACGGATGGAGAGCATAATCTTGTCAAACTCTTCCTCACTGGTCCATTCCTCCGCTTCATCACAGACAAAGGTGGTGATACCCTGAATAGATTTTAGTTTAGCGGTCTGATTCCCGGAAGAAGTCTTGATACCACGGAACATGATACGACTGCCGGTCATCCGGTTTACAATATCGGTTTTGGTGGTCTTGAAATACTTCGTGGTTCCGTCCAAATCTATCTTTTCCATCATCTCTGGAATGATAGACATCCCGGCAGATACCATTGTGTAACGGGTATAAAAAATCTGGTGGACTATCTTCTCTATGGAAGTCATTTCGAATGTCAGACGCTCAATGAAGGTAGAAGCGTTGAAAGACTTCCCCGATCCACGGCCGCCAGTAATGAGAATGATAAACTTCTCGCTATCGGTATATAGCGGATGATATATTGCTTGGGGTACAATCATTTCAGTTTGTCTTTAATCCATGAGTCAATAGAAATTCCGTGGTCAATATCCTTTGGAATATCTGCATCTTCGTCCTGACGACGTTCAACCTTCCTCCATTCATCGTCGTGATGATACAACCAAACAGACATTGCTTGAAGGTTAGGAGCCAGCTCGCTTTCACTTACCTGAAGCTCTTCTTCGCCGGTTAGGTTTCCGTCCTGGTCTTTCAGCTTTCTAACTACTGTACTCTTGGTCTTGATACCGCCCAAAGCTACAGCAAGGAACTTGGCACGTACAGCTGCAGTGATGGTCGCACGCCCGCGCGCTAATACTTCGCATAATTCAGAGTGCTCATTCTTCTTCTCACAAAACGTTTGGGGAGCCAGGCCTAACGCAAAAGCGATTTCTCTGTCCGTGAATCCCTTTTTGGCATACGTCTCCACCTGAGAGAGGAATTCCTCACTCTTGTAATCGAATTTGGGCTTTCGTCCTGTATGTTTGCTTTTTTGAGATTCACTTTTCATAATCAATCATCCGTTATTGTTACCCATATAAATGCGGCGAGATACAGGCTTATCGCCATAAATATCAATTCCTCTCTTTGAGAAATAGCTGTCTATCCTTGCCGCATATCTTTCCATTATCGACTTCGTTCTGTCTCTTATACTTCTTTGTCTGTCTGTACCAAGCCCGTATTGCCTTCCGGCGTTGTACATTATTCGTCTTGACTGTTGATACAACTGACTATATGTTTTTCTTCTGACTCGGCTTTCCTCCTAAAATTTCATGTTGTCATTCAATTCTTTCTATCTGTTCATCGAATACCTCACCCTTAATAAACTTGGAGTAGGGGTCGTAACCGAACCTTTCACAGAAGGCTGCTTTAGCTTCGAACGTGTCAAAGGAAAGCATCAGATAAGCATCCATATCCTGAGCCTGTTTCTGGGCTGCATTCTTCACCTGCTGCTTTACTTCTTTCATGTGAGCTACCTTTTCAGCTCTTTCCATCTGCTTTGCGGCCTTTTCAGCTTCTTTCTGTTCGGTTACCGGAGCCATCATATCCTCCAAAGCATCAGCGATAGAACTTTCTTCTTCTGTCTGGAGTAAGAAATCACAGCCTATCATATTCAAATCGGCTGCCGTCAAACCTGCATCCTGGTAATCTATATCCGGAACCAATCGGGCCAAAGCGTCATAATCCCATGAGCCTTGTGCGTTTGGGTTATTCATCAGGATGTTCAATTCCTTTTCCTGCTTTTCGTCCACGTCAATTACATCTACACGGATTCTGTAGTCGTTCTCCGGGAACTTTTGCAGCTCATCCATGACTGTCAGACGCTGATGACCGGAAACAACGGTTAATCCGGTCTGCTTGTTGACTACAATACCACCGACCAAACCGAACTTCTTGATGCCCCGCTTCAATGTCTTACGGGATTCCTCAGATAACTTCCGAGGATTATAATCAGCAAAGTGAATGGCGGAACGGTTAAGTTCCACCGATTCACTCTTTATGTATTTGCTCAGTTCCATACCTATTGTTTTTGTTTATGCTCCCAAAGGATTCTTTCTGCCATCGGGAATACCTTGTAAATTCTCTGTAAATCCTGCGGGTAGTTCTTCTCCAGCCATAGCATACAATCCAGATTAAAGCCTACGCCCGAACTGGCTTTGAGTGAATATCTGACAGGCTCCGGAAGGATGTTCTGTTTCATATAAGATAGAATGTCTTTCTGCGTCCAGTCTGCCAGAGGATAGCACATGCCGTTGTTCTCGTACCCGTTGGCTTCATAGCCTTTCAGCATCAGGCGGCGGTTCATGCCATCGGCCTTCTTCATGCCCAGGAAAGTGTAGTAAAGTCCGTATCTGAGCTGCATGGCTTTCACAACATCAGCCAACTTCAAAAGCTTCACTTTATGGTTTGGCACACAATACAGGCCACCGCGAAGAATGTAGGTAAGGTTCCAGTGGGGTACCTGAACAAACTCTATCTTCGGATATTTGGCTTTTACCCATCCAATCCATCTTTCGATGTGATCTAAGCCTTTGACAAAGTACATGAACACGCAGACTATTCTATCAAACTTCGGGTAGATCATGTCCAGCAATACCAAAGAATCCTTACCCAGCGACAGAAACAGCAAAACCCCGTCAGTCTTCTGTCTGACGAGGTCAATATGGCTGTATGTCCTTTCTTGCAGTGTCATTTATCAACCGGCTTCTAATCCTAAACCCTTACGGACTTCACGGTATTTCTGGTTATGATTCATAAATTGTCCACTGCCACCTGTAAAAGAACGGTTGGTGGTATTACCTAAATAAGCGCCTGTCACACTATTTACCTGTGAACGTAAATTTCGATTTTGCCTTCGAGCCATAATTTTTCTTTTTAAGGTTATACATTCTATTGACTAACACCATTTATCTCTAGCACTTTGCCTAAGTCGTAAACAATATCCATCTTGTCATATTCTTCGCCTGTTTTCAGGTCTTTAAGTACAATCATTTCATTGTTCTCGTCTACAAAATCAAGAAAAGATATGTTTTTGATTTCAACGAGTGCAGTATCTCTGTTTTTGTTATAGCCAACATAGAAGCGAATAGCATCGAATTTTATAGCATCAAATGTACCATCTTTCTGATATTCAATGTATTTCTTCTCGCTCGCTGGTCGTAATTCTCTAAATTCTTGTTTCTTGTTGCCTTTAATGATTTCATCAAACCATTTCTGCTTAATAATCAATGTTAATACTTTCATAATCGTGCTATTTTAAAATGTTAGTTCACGAAAATAGGATTCGAACCTGCACCCCACCAAGTCAAAGTGGTGAGCTAACCATCGACTCCATTCCGCGATGGTATCTATACAAAGATACCCCATTATGAAGACAATTTTGAATAACGATTCAACGCATACGAAACAATTTGCTAATTGTTTGCTAATAAATCAGGCTCGTGTTTATTGATGATGCTTTCAACAATTTCTTTTGCACATTCTATACCGGATTTATACCCTCTGGCATAATCAGTTCTTGTAGACAAGTAGCTGGTATCATTACCCAGCCACTCGATTATTTCTTGCAGTATTTCTTTCTCATTCATAGTTTCAATAATCTCTTAGTTACTTCAATATCAATAAAATTAGTCCAACCTGCATTGTAAAGCTTTACAGCTGCTTCCGAAAGGGTTATTTTACCGCTTTCTACTTTCTCTCTCAGGCTTTCTAAAATGTTCTTTATCATAACCATCTCAAATTAGAATAATACACACCGTTTAATTTCGTGTAATCGCCATACAGCTTTACTTTTCCTTTGTACATCATGGCGAACTTAGAACTGCCAGCGGCAGCCATCATTATGGATTCTGTCACTTTCGATTCATACCCGTATTTCATTACAAGGGGGTAAACTTGGCTTCTAAAGAAGATTTCGCTGTCTGTCATATCATTTACTGACTGAATAGGCAAAACGCCATTATGGGCAAAATAAATGCCATTCTCGACAAACGGGTGACAGTTCTTTCTACACTTAGAACCATGTGTTGCCCATCTCATGTGAATGATACATTCTTCTTCAATACCCACCTTTGAAAGATGAACCAAAAACTTCTGATAATCCATTGTCTTGTATCTATGTTTTGAAGAAACAAATCCGTAGCCATGATGATTGATTCTCTGAACTTTATTCAAAGTGTCCAGAGTTGGCATCTGAACACCCTTTGGCTTATAGATAATACAGCACATATTCTCTGATTTTAATCGTGCGAGGCTCATGCAAGAACCTCAGCACGTGATTTAAAGAATGACTTTTCTTTCTTTGTCAAGAAAGGTATCTCGTCAATTGAATTAATCTCTGAACTCAGCACGTTCTTCTTTGACCAAGCAACCAGCTTGGCGCAGAAGTTAACCCAGTTAGAAATCTTTTCGAAGTCTGTAGAACCCTGATGCTGTCTGAACTCTATAGTCTTGTGACGAGCATAAGAACAGGCGTTCACCTTAAAATATCTGTTGTCTCTCATTACGTTTAGAACGTCATATCTCGTTCTGCAACATTCAAAGCTTATACCTTGAAGAGTCTTGCACCACTGGCTGTTGTTTGCACGTCTTGAACGAGCCATAAAAGTATCAATCACCTTCTCTAGTTTCTGATAGTTCTTGAATACATTTACATAGGCTTCGCCGGACAGAGTTGCAGCCCCGATATGAACATGTAAGCCTGTAGAGATATTCACTTGTGCATTTGCTTCATTCAAAGCTTTGCAGCATGTTTCTAGGCTTTTCATACCCTCTTTACCAATAAGAACTGGCGATACACATTCGATAGGATTTTCACCTCTGATAGAAGAATCAGATACGAACTTGTAATAGTGGTTGTTGTCAACGTGATTATAACCCTCATACTGAAAAGGCATTTCGTTTCTTGTTGCACTTTCTCTCATAAGGCTTGCAGCTACCAGGCATTCAATCTCAACACCAAAAGTGAACTTGTGCGTTTCTCTGATTGTTTTAGGCAGTTCAGACATAAGCAACTCAACTTCATACTTTCTCAAACCTAACTTCACGAAAGCAGCTTTCTTTGCCGCCTTAGAACCTTTCATGCTCTTAATCTCTTCTACTTGTTCTTTTAATGTCTTCATAATCGTGTGTATTAAAATTATACATTCTGTTTAATTATTACGCTGCAAATATACAGATAGTATAACTATCATCAATAAGAATTTGGTTAATAAATACTAATATTTAAACTGTCAGTATTATTTTACGGACTTTCTTATACTATTAATAAATTTTGACTATATTTGCGAAATAAACAAATCGTTTAATTATGAATTTTAGAATAAAAGAAATTTGCAGAGAAAAAGGTATAATGCTTAAAGACCTTGCAAGCATGATAGGTATTACAGAAGTCGGACTGTCCAAATCTCTTAATGGAAATCCTAACATAAGCCGACTGGAAGAGATCGCCACCGCTTTAGGTGTGCCAGTAACAGAACTCTTCGATAAACCAAAAGAGGGGATTATACATTGCCCTCATTGTGGCAAGGAGATAAAATTGAATCCGAATGTTTAATCTTAAATCTAGAAATATGAGAAAAATACTATTTATTTTATTGCCCGCGTTTTTACTTGCAGGCTGTAAATCCCGCGAGGAGAAGGTAGCAGAACTTATAAAACAAGAAATGTTCAAAACTCTTTATGACTTTGAGAGCTATGAACCTGTTGAAACTAAAATAGATAGTGCATTTACATCTATATATACAGATTCAGTAATCAAATCTTATGCTTATATAGCACGTTCATTTCTCGATGACGTGCAAGAAGGACTTGATAAAGTAAAAGATGCGCAAAGAACAGCAGAAATATGGAGAGATAGCTATTCATCTTATGGGAGAATCAAATATGAAGAAGCATACAATGAAATGAGAAAACATTTAGATGAGGTTAAATCAAAAATGAGTATTGTAAATAGTTATACAGATTCAATAAGAAATGCTTCTATTGGCTTTAAACCTGAATTTTGCGGATGGAGGGTTAAACATAGATTTAGATGTAAAACTAAAGGTGGTAATTTTGATTTAGGCGATTACGTTTATATTGTTGATAAAAAAGTAACTAAAATTATATATAAAGAAGACCCTGATGATGAATATATTAAAAAAGTAAATGGCTTAATTGAAGAAGCTGTTAGTTCAAAAATTGAACAGGAAGAAACTGATAGTGTTACAGGCGCTACATCAAATATTTAAACACAATTATTCCAGCCCCGTTCCTTATGGTTCGGGGCTATTTTCTAGACATAAATTATAGCTTTTATGATAAATCAATTTGAATTTTCCTATTCTGAGCTAACTGTAGGAATACTTGCTTTTATTTCTGCTGTTTTGGTCTGTATCATTAAGATACAGCATGATAAAATATCATCAATAAAGAACCAGCTTTCAGACAAAAAATATAACGTATATAATGAAATCTTTTCCATATTTTTTGATATAATGAGAGCGGGGAAAGGTTATATACCAGAAGATAGTACTTTACCTGATAGAGTAATCAAAGTCAAAAAGGATTTACTAATTTATGGAACTGATGAAATTAATAGAAAATTTATTGAATGGCATATTAATTGTAATACACCAAATCAAATTCCTAATTTCAAAAATTATATTTCTTTATTCTTACTTATAAGAAAAGACATGGGATACAAGAAGAGTAAACTTACTGAATTTGACATTTTAGATATGATTACAGGTAATAAGAAGGATTCTCAGGAAATAGCAAAACTTATGAATATTTATAAGAAAAAATCTATTCCATTATCCCGTTACTTACAGTTTTGGAAGGCATAAAAAAATCTGTCATTGATAAATTCAATGCTTTATTGTATCTTTGTAGATTAAAATAAAATTCTTGTATAATTAATACGATTATGAAACTGAAAAGTCTCGAATATGCTACACCAGGATGGTCTTTATCTGGTCTCAATTTCTCAGAAACAAGTCTCATCGTAGGCCGTAATGCTGTTGGAAAATCAAAAACGATAGAAGCCTTAAATTCTTTAGTTTCTGTTATACTCCAAACTAAAGAAATTGCTGAAGGTGATAATTTTTTCTACAAAATTACTTTTTCAGACGATGATACAGAATTGATATATTCATTTGCATGTGTTCAGGGAAATATTAGCTTAGAACAACTTATTGAAAATAACGAAAACATCTTAATAAAAAGGGATGAGAATTCCACTACTTTTTTTAACGATGAAATTAATCCTCCAAGTAACAAACTAACAATCAATGTAAGACGAGATACAAAATTATATCCACAAATTGAAAAAATAGTAAATTGGGCTGAAAACTCATACGGTATATTATTCAATCAGATTAATATGTTTTCAAATGCGACTAAATTTTTTAGCACTATGTCTAAAACTGAAAGTCTTATCCCGATGTTTGAAAAATTAAGTGATAATTTAAAACTCGAAATTCAAGAAGAACTAAATATTTTAGGTTATTCTATCAATAAATTAGAGATAGTAAACTTTGGGAATGAAAAATCTGATATAAAAGTATTACACATTGAAGAAAATGGCGTAAACATATTTTTATGGGAAGCATTATTGTCTCAAGGTATGCAAAGGGCACTATACATTCTTGTCCTTTTATTCTATATTGCATCTCAAAAAAAAGAGACACAGACAATTGTTATTGATGATTTTTGTGAAGGACTAGATTATGATAGGTCTATTAAATTAGGTAGATACTTATATAAATTCTGTTTAGAAAATAATGTACAATTAATTACTACTTCAAACGATAGCTTTTTAATGGACGTTGTCGATTTGAAATATTGGAATATTTTGCAGCGTGAAGGCAATAAGGTTACTGCAATAAACATATATAATTCTCCTGAATTATTTGAAGATTTTGAATTTACAGGACTAAGTAATTTTGATTTATTCTCATCTGATTTTATTGCACGACATAAAAAATGAAAAAAGTAGCTGTTTTTGTGGAAGGGCAAGCTGAATTAATCTTAGTCAGAGAATTGCTTATAAAAATGTACAATTACCAAAATGTAGGAATCAATTGTTATAACCTGATTTGTGATAATCTCCAATATACCCCACATCCTTATGGAGACAAAACTGCACAAAATTATTACATGATTGTAAATGTTGGTAATGATAACTCTGTATTATCTAAGATCTTTGCTAGAGCCAGTGGATTATATGAAAAAGGATTCACAAAGATTATAGGATTAAGAGACGTATATGGGGATGTATACAAGAAATTTAACAAAGGAGCAAGAAATATTAACTTTAAATTAATTGAAAAACTTAAAAATGTAGCTCAAGATGAAATAGACGATAAAAAATTGGCTCAATTTATAAAATTACATTTTGCAATAATGGAAGTTGAAGCATGGTTTATAGGTTTTAATGTATTTGAACGTATTGATGCCACATTGTCAAATGACTTTATTAAGTCTAAGCTAAAATATGATTTGAAGAATGATGATCCAGAGCTTACATATTATCATCCAGCAAAAATTATGGGGGATATTTATGGCCTAATTGGATCAAAATACGACAAACATGAAAGTGATGTATCTTCCCTTGTGAGTTGTCTTGTAAAAGAAGATTTTAATAACTTAATAAAAAGTTCTAAATGTTCAACATTTACATCTTTCGTTCAAGAATTGCTAAATTAAAAATAAACAAAAAGCCGGAAGAATAACACTCCGGCTTTTCTATTATCTTACAATTTTTAATCGAAACATTTTTTTATCCTTTTCACAGAAATCTTGAATTATATCAATAGGAAGTTTAAAAGCTTTAGACAAATCATTCATTGTATATCCAAGTTCTGTTTTAAATAAAGAATAGGCCTCATAGAAAACAGATGGCTCATCTATCTCAACATTAATGGGTTCGCATTTAGTATAACCTCTTCTGCTAAGTTCTATATAGAAATACTTATATTTATTTTCATCTATACATGCTAATTCTTTGGCCCTTCTAATAATTGAAGCCATTGATGTAAGCCAATATTCTTTCAATGGAGCCAAATAGTTCAAACGTAAATTTCTAAGAGACGGCTTGATAGACTCGGAAGGCATTAAAAATTCTGCAGCAAATCTAAAAGCCTCATTTTCTTTGTCTCTATAATCTGGAATTGGATAGTTAGGAGACAAATGCATGATAATATGTCCTAATTCATGTGCTATTGTCAATCTTTTATGGTCATTGCTAAAATTCTTATTTAATACTAATACAAATGCTCCTTTATCAGTTGTGAATGACACTCCATCAAAAATATCTTCGTCATAGTCTTTTTCTACTATAATAACGCCATATTTTTCCAATAAAGTACAGATGTCCTTTACCGGTTCTGAATCCGGAATTCCCATATATCTGCGTGTAAATTTCGCTGCAGACTCAGGAGTATAACCTTCTTCAAGGTCAATAAATCTTAGATTCATTTCAGGAAATTCAATAGAATCAGACATTTCATCTACTAAATATCCAATAATTTTATTTGAATAATCGATGTGACAACGATCCTTTTTACTGATTCCGCTTCTTCTCCTATAGTGGGCATTATCGACATTATTACCTATCTTTACATTGTAAAATTCTTCAGGAAAGCCCAAAAAGTCAATAATCCGTTTCACAACATCAGCAGATAATATTCCCAATCCTTTTTCAAATTTAGACAAATTGGATTGCGATAAGCCCGGAATTTTTGATGCTAATTCTGTTTGTGAATAGCCACGATATTCCCTGACAAATGTTAGCTGCTTATAATTGAAATTCATAATCGTATGTTTAATTTCCAATTTAAGACTGTGGTCTTAAATATTATTACTATAAAAACATCCAGTGGCAGACGGGTTAATAATTTATGTTATTTATTCTCGGCTGTTTTGGCTTTATTAGCACCTTTCAGTGATACAGATGCTGCAGGAACAGACGGTTTCAAAACAACTGTCGGTTTCAGACCTTCTGTAGCAGGTTTGTTTATAGCCCATTTAACCTTGTTTTCATCTATATAAACCAGCTTTGGGTCAACTAATTCACCAAATTGATTCTTTTTGTAACCAAAAAACAAAATAGGAGCTGTTGGGTCCTCGTCGTCCTGAAACAATCTCCCTTGCAATTGGTTCTCTATCGAATCAGTCATTTTTGTACGTATGTTCATCGGCATATCATTCTTATCCAATTTCTTGAACAGAATTATATATCCCTTCACATAAAGCATGAATCTACCATACTTTCCAGTTTTCCAATCTCTACTAAAATACTTCTGTATTGATTGTACTATTTTGACATTCAACAAGTGTGCTTCAAATCCTCTCATACGAGCTTCTGGAGGAGTTAGCACTATCTCTTTATTATACTGTTTTACTGCATCTTCGTATGCTTCAAACAGTTTTGTAAGAATTGAGCCTAGTTCAATTTTACATTCTTTTGCGCTAATTATACGCTTTCTCTTATTTTTTTCATTACTTTTGTCATCCATATTATAATTATTTATGTCCGCCACTGGACTTGAAGAAATCTCTGTTGCAGCAGAGATTTTTTCTCCAGCAAAGATATATAATTTTTCTTGAAAGTTGTATATAATTATCTCGAAAAATTGTATTTTACACCTTGGCGGTAGTAATATCATTCCACTTTTACTTGATTAGTCCTTTGACCTTCAATCTTTCTAAAATCTGATTGTAAAGATACTCTATATCCTGCCGGAAATCCTTATACTGTTGGTAGATAAAGGAAACATCGGCGATATTGTTCGATATTACACACGGGGAAACATCCGGGAACACACCGGAAATCTCTGCCCGGATACCGTTCGGCAACCGTCCACCGGCAAGCACACTGGGTGCAAAGAGGAACAGCACGATGAAGAGAAACTTCTTCCGCTGGGTGACGCTCTCCGGATTGGGCGGACAATCTGCATTGGAAAGTATCTCTCTGAACCACTCATAAACCTCCGGGATGAGAGTAAAATCAGTCAGGATAGGGGAGGATAGTTCCTGCTCACGTTCTGATAATCTTGATTTCTGTTCACGTATTGATTTCAACTCCACGATTGATGAAAATTCTTTTGTCATAGCACGATTTATTTAGTTGGAAATTCTTATATTTGCATCATAATCGTGTGGGGGAGTTGGCTTCTAATCGTGTGGGCTGGCTCCCTTTTTTATTTTATACCAAGTGATATGCGTTCAGGATGGCGAAAGCGTATATGATAACCGTAACCAGACTGTCCAGGAACACCGCCCATGCTCCCAGCTTTTGGATCTGACTGAAACTCATGGCCAGGACAACAAGGAAACATATCCATTGGCTTGAAAACAATCCCATCCCCAGCAATATAAGTCCGATAGTATCCATGAATAATGCAACATGAAGCCACGGATGCGCCATCAGATACCATCTTTTTGATGTCTTATCCAGCTTCTGAAAGACTTTTACATGTCGGTATAGGGATTTATATCTGAACAGCTTCACAAGCTCGTACAGGGCTTGTATGATGATTAATGCGTAGAATACGTGTTTCATATGGTCAGTAGCTTTTATCTCCATGCTTATATGGACGTAGTTCATTGTATTTCATCTTCTGCTCGATGAACCAAAGTAAATCAAATCCCATGATTTCAGCCTTACAGAAAAGTTCTTGCAAAACACCTATAAACAGATAGCCTATCGGATAGTTATCCTTATTGTATCTTGCTATTGAGCGAATCACATCATAGACCCATTCTGTGAATGTCAATTTACTCCTTTCCTCCTTATACTCTTTTCTATGATGAAAAGGAAATGGTACACTTGACAGGCTTATTCCTCTCAATCCAGCCAAATCCAGCAGACGGATGCAGGCATCGGCAAGTTCTTCCTCGACAGTCCCTTTGATAAATGCCTCAAAGTCTTCCATGAATCTCCTTTTCCTAGTTTCTTCGGTCAATGGGACGCTATTCCCTTGCCATTCTTTGAACATTGCAACTTTCGCATGTTTCCCTTTCCGGTCTGCTTCCACAGCTTCCATAAGTTCGGATATGACCAGACAAAGGAAATGTTCGTCACTCAGGTTCTCGTCATGCCATCCGTGGGCTACTGCGCACTGGTAGGCTTTATCTCTCAATTTGTTTAAGTTCATAATTTCTATATTTATGACATTTTGACATCGTTTCTCTGGCACACATATTGTATGCCCATAGTATAATTTGATTATATCTATATGGATGAATTTGATTCTTATAAGAATGATTTTGGTTTTGAAATAGGCTCTGGATTCTCAGGAAACTCTGATTACATGAAGGCTCTGGATGAGAAGAAAAGACGTGCTCTCATGGAAGAGCAATACAACTTTCTTCAAATTCAGAAATCAGAAATCCTCGCCCAACAGAAATATCGTGAGTTGCATCAGAAGGAAATCCTTGCTCAACAAAAATACCGCGAAGAGCAACGTAAAGGGGCCAATTTCGATAAATGGCTTCTAATTTTTAATACTATTATAGCCATTGCATCATTATTGGTATCTATATTCAAATAAAATACCCGGTCACCGCCACAAAGCAGTTACCGGGTATTCACAAAGCACTGACAAGGGTCGTCAGTGGATTATTGGGCATGGTTTTATACATTATTTCGCGGTTTTTATTTGTTGGATAATTTCTTGAAGATTAATCTTGTTAAAATCGACTGGAAAATCGAATATTGTTGGCTTATTAATAAGCTCATTATATTCTTCTTCTGTTATTGGAAATCTGTCTTTAAAATAAACAATATGAGTATTATTATTAATGTCTTTATACGTGATTTTTATTAATGAATATCTTTCTGTAAAATAAAACTCGCCATTTTGGGAGTAACGTAAAGCTTCAGAATAGAATCTTGCATATTCTGCGTTATTATTATTCACACCACCTCGTAATAATTCACCTGTTAAATTTTGAGTTATATGCTGAGCAAAATAGAAACCATTGACTTTTGTATAATATTCTTTATTGTATATGTTTTTACTTGTTGATGAATAAATAATTTTGTAATATGTATCTATTTGGAAATCGGTAAATTGAGCGTGCTTTCCTTCATTGAATATTGTAATATATTCGTTATTATATTTTCCACTATTTTCATCTTTTTCTGAAGAAAAAACAACCTTAAGAACTGGCTGAACTTCTTGTTCTTGTATTTTTAATTGCTGCTGACTAATTTTCAATTGGTTTCTAGAAAATATAATACCAGCTACTCCTACAATAATACTTGCAATCCCAACAAAAAAACCAGAAAAAAATTCCATAAAAATCTTATTTGCTGAGAGAAAACATTTTAACCTTTCAATCCATTCCATAAATTGGGGTATAAAAAATTAATCCTTCAAATATAATTAAAAAATTAATATTCTAATATTTATACTCCCAAAAACTAAGTTTCCCTTTCACATTCATAATCGGCTTATCAAATAGCACTGCATCTTTCAGTACCCAGTTCCAGCAACCTTTCTCAGCCCAGACAGACGGATGGTTTTGCACGCAGTCTGCTATTACCACGCTGCCGATAATAGCACCCTTCGGAAGATACTCATTATCTCCGTAAAGTTTATTTTTGTGAAGAAATACTCTCTCTAACTGCGTTTCTGTTAGTGCGCTCCATCCCTCCTTGACTGTAGTCTTTGAAGCATGTATCAATACCCTTTGGCCGATATACTTCTGAGGACACTTCCATGTTCGGTTTTCGATGTCTTTGATACCGTGAGCGATTAGGCTCGCCCACGGCTGTTTGATGGATATTGCTTTCATGAAATTTGTTTTAAATAAGGGACATATCCGAATGAAAAAGAGTAAAGTGTCAAATTCTAAACTTATCATTATGAGTATTGGATATGCCCCTTTTTGTTGTTACTTTTGTTCTGTCAAATTTTAAACTTTATTATTATGTTAGAGATAAAAGATTTAGCTGGTTTATCTCAACCAATAACCAAACTTATTGATGTATTTGCCAATGGTTGCAAATGGATAGCTGAACCATATCAGATTAAACGAATAGCAAATGCAAACGCATATGCTTCATCAGTTCAATCCAAAGAGGACTTTAAACAAGGATTGAGAACCACGCTCCTTGAATTCACAAATCGCTCCATTCTTTCAGTCAGAGAAAATAGACAAATAGACAATTTAGTAAACATCTTGAATTTTGCAGGTCAAGAATTACGTGTAATAGACGAAATTAATAATCAACCAGTCTCTCCCGAGTGGAGTTCTCGTTTTTTTGATTATGCACAAAATATTTACGAAGAAGAAGCTCAAACTGTTTGGGCTAAAATCTTAGCACAAGAAACTGCCATACCAGGTACATTCTTTAAACGAACTTTGGATATTTTACATAACATAGAACCTTTTGAGGCTAAATGGTTTGCAGAACTCTGTCAATTTGTGTTAGATGATACGTTTGTCCATTTAGATATAATTCATTCTAAATATTTTGAATTGAATAAGCTGCAATCAATGATGGATTGCGGTTTATTAAATGCTCAAGAATGTGCTATAAACTTTGACAGTTCTGTAGATATTATTAAATTTAAATCATATTATCTCAAAAAAAAATTTTCCCAACTTCAACCGGAATATATATCTATGTCTGGTTTCACGCTAACTGACGCAGGAAATCAATTATACAAAATAACACAAGTCTCTTCAAATTTAGATTTCGTAAAAAAAATTCAAGAACAACTCAAAAACAATTATGGTCTTAACTTTGAAATCAAGGAATACAAGACTCAAGAACATTAATAACATTATGGCCTGTAATCCTTTTGATTTCAGTAATTATTTCTTCCTTTGATGCTGTAACAAATTCTTGATTTGGACTGCATACATCAGTTTTAATAATAATAGTTGCATACCGTTTAAATATCCACAAAAAACGATATTGGTATGTAACTATTGTTTGTTTTTTGAATCTATAATTTGTTTGTTTCATTTTATCTCCTTTCCACCTATCCCAGCAGCCACCACATGACTGCCAGGAACAGGTAATACAATTTCGTTTTCATAACCAATTATTCAGGTTTGAGTTTGTCACATTAAGCAACCTTTCGTTTTCTGACAATCTCTTTACAGATAGCCTCACAAAGCACGCGGGCCATGTTCACCTCCACGGCGTTACCGATGAACTTCTTCTGGTCCGATTGCGGGCCGATCAAGACATAGTCTTCAGGAAAACCCATAATCTTTTTCAATTCAGCAATCCGTAGCATACGCATCTTGATGTCGATGATGCCATAGAGAGCCATAAACTCCTTAATTTTGACGGTCATCGGACTGTCATCAGGTGTGACCTGTATGCCGATACCTCCTTCAACCTCTACCAGATAAGGCGGCATTTTGTCCATGCGGGCTATTAACGTGAAACATGGGTTGTTCACTGAGCCTCCTGCACTGGCAAACTGCGGATTCATAAGGTAATGCCATTTGCGGTTGGCTGTGATTACTTGCGAAGGCTGCTCTATGCTGCTTCCAATATTCGAGAAAGCTGTGCTCATTATCCACGGCTTGCAGCTTACCATATTGAACTTAGGCACCGTGGTTACTGTACCAACCGGTTGCTCAATGGATGTCGGTTTCCCGGTACCGTACTGGTTATCTATGAAAACAGAATTTACCAATGCCAACCTGTCTTTAGTCGTAATCGTCGGGGCTGGAAGTTCTACCGAATGGTTGTGGCCGTTTCCGTAGTAGGCCGACACGAAAGCGTGGTGGTCTTTACAGGTGATAGTTCCGGCAGGTCCTTCCACAGATATGTTCTTACTATCCGGCTGTCCGCTGAATTGCTTTGAAAGAAAGTTCACCTTGGCCAATGCAAGCCGTCCTTGTGTTGCCACAACCGGGCATGGCTCGTCAACGCTTGGTGCCTGGTATTTACCTCGATTCATAGAGTTGTACTTCACTAAGAAAGCCTCTTTGCCTCCGGCCACAAACTTAATCAGACCAGCATAGATGCGTTCAAGAGTTTTCTCGGCCAGCGGTTTCTTCCGGCAGAAGATACTTTCTCCCTCATCGGAGAAGTCAAGCACATCCTTGACAGGCTTCCACTTCTCCAGCCGACCGAACATATCGTTTTTCCCATCCTTGCAGTGTGTCGGTTCTGGGAATACAATAGGAAGGCCACGTTTAGCAAAGATACCGAAGAACCGCTTGCGGGTAGTATAGGCACCATAATCGGCAGCGTTCAGGATTCGCCAATCGAAGTCGTAGCCGTATCGCTTCACATTCCGTTTCCATTTCTCGTAGCAACGGCCTTTGTCCTTACTGATGGGATGCCCATGTTCGTCCATATCTCCCCAGCTCATAAACTCCTCTACGTTCTCTATCTGTATATAGTCAGGGTTAATGGCTTCGATGTAGCGGAACAGATGCTCAGCCAGTGTCCGGCTGTCAGCGTCCCGTGGCTGGCCGCCTTTGGCCTTACTGAAATTCGTACATTCAAGGCTGGCCCACAGCACAACCAGTGCATCAGGATAAATCTTCTTCATTCGTTCCACATGGGCCACCAAAGGAGACAGTTCCAGTGTTCTGATGTCCTCCGTGAAGTGCAGCGCATCCGGATGGTTAGCCGCATGGCTGGCGATGGCGTTTGCATCGTGGTTTACACATGCTATCACTTTAGCGCACTGTTCATCTTCGTAGCGTGCGTTTTCTACTCCGGTACTGGTTCCACCGGCACCGCAGAAAAGGTCTATATAGAGTAACTTTATCATATCAGTTCCATCTTTGAGGTCGGTTGTTGATTCTCTCCAAGTACGCAGCTATCTTCTTTTCCACGTTCTCACCGTTGCGGACGAAGATTCGTGTCCTAGTCTTGTCACCGGGGACAGCCACATACTTTCCATGTTTCTCCATCTCCCGCTGCCGGGCGATTTTCAATTCGGTTCCAGAAGGGTTCTTCTCCAAATCCACCTTGCGTGGAATCATCGGGTCATTTTCCGTTATCATTTTGCAAGATATTTGTTGATTATGTTACTCACTACAAGTCCGGCTTCATCACACATACCGGCAAAGTTGTCAGACAGTGAAGCGTTTTTCTCTTCATCCGGTATTCGTACTATGCTTCTCAGTTCTTTCAGTACGCGCTTTACCTGAAAAACTACCTGAGCATCTATTCCGTTTGATTCAAGTTCAGACTGGAACTCCAGTGCCGCACCCTCAAGTAAATCGGAGTAGATGAACAGCTTGTGCATCTTGTGAAGCATTTCTACCTTGAACTCTGGGGTATAGTCCTGAAGAAGTTCTCCCAAGGAATGTGGTTCCAGCTCTCTTTCAAGGGAGTCAATCTTATTCTTGATTTTCTGTGCTTTGGCAAAGTTCATGGATGAAATCAAAGCGATATACTTCTTTCTCAGCTCATTGAGCTTTCTTTCTGATTCTTGTCTTGTCATTTCTCTACTTTTCTGATGATTAAATACTTTGGCTCACCCTTGCGGAGATTGCTTAATGTCTCTTCGTCAACCTCTGCTTCTGTGAGTCCGTTCACGTTCATGTATTGTGGGAGACGGTATTTCTCACGTAGTCTCCTGATCAGGTTCCAGTCACGAGTCACCCAGTTGATTGTGATTTTCATATCATTTTCTCAGGCTTTCACCGCTGAAGAGGACGGTTTTTGTTATAGCTCTCAGCCGGTCAATGGTTCTTTCCCCATACTTCTCTCTCAGCTCGTCTATCGTGAGGTTGGTAGTCAGGATAAGAAGCTTTCCTTTCTTCTCGGCTTCGTCTGCCAGTTCGGCGAATGCAAGCCTTTTTTCGCCGTATTTGACGCTAAGATTCTCTGTCCCTATATCGTCAACGTAGATGATGTGTTTTTGCTTCACGGCGTCCAAATCTGCATTCATCTGCTGTGCATCGTAGCAGCTTACCACCTTGCGGCAGTAATGGTTAAGAACCAAAGGAAGAATCTTTCCGCAGATAAGGGTCTTTCCGCGTCCGCAGTTGCCGAAACACAGAAGTCCGCGACCTTCATTGCCGGCCAGCCAGCCTGCCACTTCTCCGTACTCAGGAAGCCATCTGGCATTTTCTCCAGTGAAGTACCTGATACCGGCCCAGAGAACTCTTTTGGCATCCGGAACGGTTACCTGTACGACGTTAGGAATAGGGGAGAAGCCCGTATCTTTGAGCCGTTCGATTGTCTGTTGAAAATTTATCTGTTCCATTTTACCATCCTTTGTCTTTGTATTTTTCAGTAGAATTATCTTTCAGAACTACGCCAATATCAGTTTTGGAATAAGCCTTTTTCTTGGCTTGGGATACTATTTCGTTGAACTTCGAATTAATGTTCGTTACGCTGAAGTTCTCGAATATCCACCCCTCTTTTATGGATGAAAGCAGATATTGAAGAGCATACAAGATTGATTCCTCAGCAACGTCCATCTGCTTTTGCTCCCGCTGAAACTTCAATTTCTGAAGCAACTGGGACATTGCCCCTGCATCTTTGGCCGTCCAGTAATAATCACTTCCGAACAACCGTCTGTAATGGGTTTCAAAAAGAGAACGAGCTTTGACATTAAGACCCTCCCCCTTGGGGGGTGTGGGGGGAATAATATTATTAATATCTTTATCTTTCTTTTTCTTATTGCCCTTACCTTGCCCCAAATCTTCAATTTTTTCGGCCATTTTTTGTGACATTGCCCTTAGCTCTGCCCTTAGTTCGCCCATAGATACCTTTAAATCACTGATTTCTTTATCGTTATCTATGCCCTTATCATTGCCCTTTGGCTTGTCCTTGACAGGATTGTAGTCGTCATAATTACACAAGGTTATAACTGTCATTCCCTGCTGATTGCAAGTTGTAATCATCCCTTTTTTCTTCAATTTGGAAAGGAAATACCTGACTTTCTTTTCAGACCATTTCCAACGTTTCATCAAAAACGATATGGATGCTGGGTATTGACCTCTTGAATAAGAGATTTCCCGACCTCCGATGAGTTCGCTATACGCCTCGTCGGTTGCCTCAAATCGTGCTGACTGAATCAAGTCAAGCCACGCTTCGCATTCCGAAAACTCTCGGGCAACTTTCCACATTTCATTCGAGAAAAACCTGCGGCTTAGCCTCAAAAATCCTTCTTCCATAGTTTTAGAATCTTACGTTAGTCAACTGCCTGTTATTAGAGTATACAGCCCATTTACCATTTCCACTATCAACAAGGCGAAGATCCTTCACTTCTCCAAATCGCTTTTTGTTTCCGCAAAGGTCTACAATCCATCCGGCCTCTTTACTCGGATGCGGACGGATGGCGCGGCCAACTATCTGATACCATAGGGCCAAAGACATTGTAGGACGTGCCATAACAATGGTGTCTAACTCAGGATAGTCAAATCCGGTTGTTAGTACACCCACATTGGCGACCACCGGAATTTCTCCAGCCTTGAACGCCTCAAGAATACGCTCACGTTCTTTTTTCGGTGTTTCTCCTGAAACGATGGCCGTTCCTGGGATGGACCAGGTAAGACGTTCAGCTTCCTTTAGAAAACGGGTAAACACCAATATACCTTTACGCTTAATCCCGCTTTTCGGATTCATAAGCCTTTGCACAATACTTACCAGAAACCCGTAGAAGTCGATACGTTCATACTCCTTTACAACAGACTTGTCTGTGTAGTCGGCTCCAGTAGTGTTCACCTTCAGGTTAAGTTCGTTCCATCCTAAAGGGTTCATTTCATAATAGTTCAGCTTTGACAAATACCCCATATCCAAAAGAGTGGAGATTTGAACCTGATAAATTACCTCAGAGAACACACATGGGCGTGTGCGAGTGATGAACTTTAACATGCTGCCGAAATCCCTGCTTGATGAAAGACGGTAAGGCGTAGCCGTCAATCCAAGGACTTTACATTTCAGCATCGAAAGAAATCTCTTGTACATTCCGTCTTTCGGGTTAACCAGATGACACTCGTCGATGATGATATTCTGAAAATGCTGGAAGAGTTCCGGATGGTTGACTACGCTTCCGATAGTGGCGAAAGTTATTCTTGAAATCTCCTTTCGCCCGAATGAGGCAGAGTAGATGGAACAGTCCAGAACACCATACGAACAGAGCTTCAGATAGTTCTGTTCGAGTATTTCTTTACTTGGCTGAAATACCAGCGTGTGCCCTTCAAGACGGCTGGCGATGTCGGCTATCACAAGACTCTTGCCGGCTCCGGTAGGCAGTACCATGATGGCATTGTTCTTCTTGGCCCTGTTAGCAAAGAAGCTGACTGCAGCATTACTGGCCTTCTGTTGGTAATCCCGTAAAACATAACTCATAATCCTTTCTCCTTACTCAGTTTATCTCCCAAAGCCTTGTAATACTTGGTGAGCTCGATTAATTCAAAATCAGTCCATTTCTTCGCCTGGCTTGCTCTCCATGCCAGCTTATCGAATCGTAGTTGCCCGATTTTAGCTTTCAGGTTCGTTTCATATTGTATCAGATGGTCGGCACTGAATCGGTTGCACGCCCGGCACTCGGCGTGGGCGTTATCCTCGTCAAAGCGTGTGGCCATGTGGCGGCGTGAATGGAAGTGTCCGCAATCTGCCTGTTCGTATGGCTTTATCTGGCCGCATGAGATACAACGGAAATACCCGTTCGGCATACAATCGCGAAGCCGGATATAGCGGCTGAAAACTTTGTCGAGTTTGGCCACTAAATCCGGCTTCTTCTTAATCTTGATACCTGCCTTGTCAAATAACGGCAAAGGCTTTTCTTTCTTCTTTTTAGGTTTCTTGATGTAATACGGCATAATTCATAATTTTAGTTTGTGGTACCGGCAGGATTCGAACCTGCATGAGTTGTCAGTTCTTTGCATCTATGGATTGACCGTCCAATCATTGAGCATAGCGTCTACCAATTCCGCCACGATACCAGGTACCCGTCTTTCCGGGCTGTCAGTTAATCAACATAAGCCATCGAGAACTCTTTTGGAATAAATCTTCCTACTGGAATAGGTTTAGCTGATTCAATAGAGGTATGAATATCTTTCTTCTCGTATTCATGCCCTTTTTCTTTGGCTTGTTTCTCATATTCTTCCTCTTTGTTTTTAAGCCAATGAGAAATAAGCATCATTGCCCTATCTACATTGAAAGTGTGAACAACAAAGGTTTGCGTTCTTTCCTCTTCATCATCAAAGGTTACTTTGGTTTCAATCTGGTAGAACTTCTTTTCATTAGGCTTTGATTCTTCCTCAGAACTTTCCAAATCCGTTTCATCCAAATATTCTTCTGAGACATTATCAATTTTGCGTTCTTTCAAATTATCAGTAAGGATGATACATGAATCAAACTCTTTCGCCATTGTCAAAGTAAAGCCTGACTGATAGTTTAATTCGATATAGTCTTTTAGGATGGCAATTACATTATCCAATCCGGTAGCATAAAGAAGAAATTTGTATTTCTTATCATCAATTTGGGCTTGTGCGATATAAGGATACAGACATTTGTTTTCATTCTCAAATGCCATTCGTTTTTGGTTGCTGACCTCTACCTCTTTAATCCCATCAGCTTCCATACTGAAACGGATTTGTGCAAGAGTGTCTTGGTCTATCAACGTGCCACGTGTAAAAAGAAGCTCATTTCTTTCGATAGTGATTGTTTCTTGAGTGGCTTCGTCTATAAAATCTTCATTCCATGTTTTATTACACGCCCTTTGCAAGATACATATTAAGCATCTTTGCCGGGTCTGACGTTACATATCTTAGCTCTGTTTTTCTTGTTTCTATCATATAAACTCTTTATTACGTTCGATTTCTTGTTGTGCAAAAATTAGCATCTGTTGTTCGTTGGCTGAAGGCAGATAGATGCCGGCCACAGATGCGCTCCAGTTACGAAAGCGGTCAATGCTCAAAGTCATCTCACCTGTTGTCAGTTCTGCAGAACTTCGCAGATAGGTTACTTCCTTGCCTTTCTTGTTGACCGTCTTTCTCTCAAACAAATCACGGTTGCAAGTCCTTTTGTAGAAGTCTATCTTTGCTTCGTCAAGGCTGCAACCGTACTCACTACCGAAATACCCTAAAAGCAGATGCAAATAGCTGTTCTGGGATAGCGTGCGGTTAGGAAGCTTCTTTCTCACTTCCACAACTGCATGCTCCTGGAACAGTTTGTTTACATAAGCCTTGAACTTGGGTATATCGTATTCATTCTTCAGATTGAATATGCTCATAGGCTAGAACGGTAAGTCGTCTTTGGGATTTCCGTTCGCATCTACATCAGGTGGAAACGCCTGTGTCATGGTTGGCGTTTGTGACGGTGCTGGTTGCTGTGCTGGCACGGATGCTGACTGGTGCATTGACTGACGGCCTTCCAGTTTATAGCAGCGGATGGACACCATACGTTTTAGTTGTCCGTCCTGATTTGTCCATTCCCGACCTTGCAGGGCAAAGGAAACCGTTATTACGTCACCGGTTCTGAACTGGTCAAGTTCGGCGCATTTGTCACCACTTACTTCAAGTGGCAGGACGTTCTCGTACTGGCTCCGTTCACCTGTATAGGGGTCATAGGTTGTGGCATCAAGAATAAATTCACGTTTCACAAACGGGTTGCCACCGCTTTTGGATGGGATTTCTTGGGGCTGGCCAATATAGACCAGCCGTCCGGTTATTTGATTAGGCATAATATATAGATAGAAGATTTGACGAATTAACTCTAATATCCATCAGAATTTTTCGCCGTTCATTTGTTATCAATGCGTAGGCACAATCTCTAGTAAGATAGGTCAGAAGTCCATTCTGTTCACCTCTAAGCTCATAAATCCTTCCATTGTATTCAATTTCATTCATTTATCTAGCCTTCTGCAAAAATTTTCTTATCGGTTATCAAATCTCTGTTGTCATTCAAGAACCGGATAAAGTCCTCACAATGATTTATAAGGATAGGTATATCCCGTGTCGGTACGAAAGTGTAGCTTTCAGTATAGGTTGATTTGAAGTCCGTAACATTATACTCAAATGACCTTACATCACTTCCGTTCTGCATCAGACAGTATGGATAAACCATGTGCTGCCAGTGGTCTTTGAATTTACCTACATAATAACTTCCGGTAGTCTTGATGTCATGTACTGACATCGGCATCAGTTCATCAATATAACCATATAGAAGAACACTTCCGAAACATGTAGGCAAAACAGCTTCAACCCGTTGCTGGGTCAAGGCCCCTTTGTAATAGTCTGCAAACTCACGGCAGATTGAGATAGGGAAATCGAACTGACGGCATTTATAGGTGGTTCTCAGTCCGATCAATGTCTGTCTGCCATCCTGCATGTCTGACAATAGTCTTTCCACCTGTACCTTGTCTGATTTCCGATTTTCAATCATACAGTCGACTACCTCATTGAAAGCCGTTCCCTTGTCGGCTGCTTCACTATCGAACGGGACACGGTTTATAGTGTCAATCAGGCTCTGAAACTGCTGCTGTCTGAACTCTTCGGGGGTATGTGGGGGATTCTCACTGAATCCCCAATACCTTTCCCAGATGGCATCACTTTTCAGATAGCTTGTAAAGGCATCCAAAAGTGTAGCATAGAACTTGAATTTAGGCTGCTTTGTCTGCATAAGTCTTTGTCTCTTTATCGAATACCAGCCCGAGAGCTTTTACTTTTGCTGAAAACAGATTTCTGGCCATATTCAAGGAACTGCCTACATGCTCAAACTCATTAATTCTTGACGCAAACTCATTTGCAGAACTGGCATCAGTAATAAGTTCGATGTTCTCTTTGATTTCAGCTATGACCTTATCATACTTTGCAGCTTCTTCTTTCTTTACCTGCAACATGCTCAGGTAGGGCATGGTTACCTTTGCAGTGATAAAGTCGTTCTTGGCTGTGGGATTTCCATTCTTGTCAAGAATTGTAGGCACCTGCATTAGTCCCGGCAAATTGCAGGTGTTTTTCCCGTCATTTCTTGATGTGGGGTCAAATGTGATTGTACGCTTCTGCATACCGTTCTCATTGCGCATTTCCAGATAACCCAGCAAATCAAGTTCTGTAACAATAGAGTTGTACGATTTTTCTCTTAAAGCAGGTATGAACACGGTGTCGTCACCTTCTTTCCGAGTGTCACGGTGGGCCACAAACACTACGTTCTTGTTCAGTGATGAAAGGGTTCGTGTCATCCATGAGAACTCAGCGTTGATACCTCCCCAGTCCTTGATTTGCGGCTGGCGTGTACCGCATTTGTAAGAAATGATGAAATCCATCATCTTTCCTATGGTATCCACTACGATTGTCTGGTATGCCGAAAGGTCTTCCTGCAACACCTGTTGTACATCCTGCCATGAACTTACCTGTACGATGTCTATACCGTCCAGATGTGCCATATTCACACGTTTCACGCCATTGTCAAAGTCAAGCAGCAACGGTTTCGGTGCGCTCAATGCTACTGTTGTCTTACCCATACCTGCCTGACCGTAAATCATCATCTTAACGGTGGAAGGAATTACTAATTCATTGGATTTCTTAATCAAACTCATAATGCAATAGTTTTAAAGTAATATATTAATACATCAATTTTGCATGTTTTATCACGTCCCAGGCATTACAAGCCCATCTGCTGTGTGGCACGCCTTCTTTGGTCTTGTATCTTATTCTTCCGGATTCGCACAATTCTTTCAGCCTTTTGAGACCGCCTACTATCGAAGCTGCTTCGTATTTCCCGAAAGACTTGTTGTTTAAGACGATTTTCAATACATCTTCGTTTATCATAAGCATTTTATTTTAAGCAGATAATTGCCGAGAAACCCGGATACTCTGTTGCTGATACCCGGTACTTCACGTCCATTTTGTTTTTAAGTGTCCCGATCAAGCGAAGGTCACGATTGCGGCGTGATGCTTCCAGCTTGATTCCGTTGTGCCGTTTCTTGTCATAGGGAACTTTGTAGATGTCCCCTTTCTTCATTTCGTCAAAAAGACGTACTGTCTGGTAGTTTTCGTCTACTGTAATTTCTCTAACCATAGTTTAAGTATTTGATTGTTTGCTGGCAGAACGGGACTTGAACCCGTGACTTCCATGCTAACCCTTACATGGTGTTCTACCGCCTGAACTATCTGCCAATAAAAATGCCGGACTTTCATGGCCCGGCATCTACCCATTTTCTATAACCCATAAAAACTAATCGACTAGTGCAACCAGCGATTTGACCATGTTCTTGAAGTTGTCAAACTTCGATTCAATCTTTTTCTCTTCTTCCATGTAATACAGCATTGATTTTCTGTATTCTTCGGATTCGCGTTGCAGATTCTGTGTGTATGCCACGAGTTCATCATGCGTCATACCCTGTAATTCCTCATTTGTTTTCATGTCTATTCTTTTTAATGTTATTGATTTCGGTTTCTATCTTCTTATCGAACAGCTCCCGTCTGTCCAGTTCTCGCGAACGTGCCGCCAGAATGGCACTGATGTCCGCAAATTCATCACAGATGCTTTTTATTGTTTCTTGCAGCTCGTTCATTGTCCAGTCTGTTTGCGATTGAAAAACCAGTGATTATAAACCCGACAAATCCTATCCAGTACATAGCAGACAGGTCTTGATTGAAGTGCATTACCAGAACGGACAATGCACAGAGAAAAAGTAGTATTTTCATAACCGTGTGTATTAAATATCGTTCCCGTGGGCGTTCCGGTGGTTGCCTTACTGCTTATCAAAGGTCTGGTAAGCCACGGGTATATATAGTTCATGCTGGTGTCTAATCAGTAAAGATTGTCTTTGTAGCCGGCCTACGGCCACCTGCAATCGTATAAGTGTCTTTTTGTTGTCTGTGTGATTCGTATGCTGCGTTTGCTTAGTGCAGCCCTTTACTCATACTCTTTTCACACAGCCGTTATCGCTACTCAGTCGTCCGTTTCACGTCAGGCTTAACGGTAAGCCTAAATTTCCATCATGTCAAAGAACCAATCAAGTAGAACCCTGCCCGATTCTCGCTATCGGTTGCCGTTCAGTCCGTCAGCAGGGTAGGTGAGTTACCAGCGTGTCACTGCCATGCCTTGTGATAACTGAAGGCTGATGTAGTCCATGCCATCATCTTCAGGCAGGTTGTATTCTTCAAGAAGGGCTTCGTATTTGTTCACCTCTTCAGTAAGTACTTTGATGTATTCTTGCTTGCTGTCAGCATTGAAAGCCCTGCATAAAGTCTCTTCATCTGCGTTGTAGGCGAAATTCAGGTCTTTGTACAGCCCGTCAAGTTCTTCTTCGATTTCGTGGCGTGTCATAGTCATGCGATGTTTAAAAGGTTAGCTTTCTTGAAGCATCTGTATTTTTGTCTCTCAGTATCGAAGTACACCTGAACAGTGTCATTCTTCTTTCTGCTTTCACCTGATGTGGCTGGTATCAGATTTTCTTTTAGCGTGCCATAAGCCTCTCTGATGCTGCCATCTACCTTTTTGAAGTAGAATTTTACGATTCTTTGCTTCATTGCAGCTTTCAGCTTCATGTTTGCCCAGGCGCATTTCATTGCTTCACTCATAGAGAAACCGTTTCTCTTTACCAACTGCCATGCAAGGCTCATAATCTCGTGTAATACATTTCTTTTCATAATCGTGTGAGGGTTAGTTGTTTTTTACTATATTTGTTTCGTATCAAAGTTTCGATATGCAAATATAGTATCTAAAAAGAAACCATAAAAGAAGATAGTTTCTTTTTAGATACTATACAACATTATTTAACGATTAAGAGTTTTAATACATTATTATATGAAGAAAGAAGGTTGGATTCTAACGCTTAGCATTGTTGCATTATGCCTTAGCGTATTTTCTTTTCTAATGTGGTTTTGTGAGTACAAACCTATAACATGGTCACTACTTGACGTCTGTTTCTCTGTTATATCTGCTGGGATTACAGTATTTGTCGCGTCTCAAGTGTACCACTCGTTTACGCTGGTTAAAAAAATTGACGAAAGGAACACACAATTAAAGAACGACTTCGAACAAGAGTGCAGAAGACAGATAGATGAATTTAAAAATGAATTTAGGAATTGTATGATTAGTTATGACAACAATGTAGAAGCTCTTGCTACACAATTATATGCTATTAGTGTATATCTACCCCACAATAATTATAAGATGACTTTAAAGACTCTTATGGATGCCCTAGAAAAAGCAAACAAATCTAGAAATTACGAAATTAAAGGAATAAAAAATCCATCACATGGGATTATTTCATTTATACAGTACCTTAAAAAGAAAAATGGAGAGATAACACTAAATGCCAAGGAAGTTGAAAGATATAAGTTAATATTGGCAGAAACAAAAGATAATGACGCTATAGACCTGATACCTTATATTCAATCACTATTGGCATGAAGAAATGCCATTATAACAAGTAATGAAAGCAAAAGCATGAACATAGCCATAGGCCAAGCACCTGACATTAACGCCCAAATATCAATGACGATGTTTATAAATAGCAAGGCTGATAATATAACCAATAGAAAATTCTTATCCACTTTGTTGTAGGCGTTACGCAAGTCTTCGAATAGGTCTTTAAATGGGTTCATAGATTCTTCAAATAGAACACCCACAATAGGTACGAGCTATCATGGGTGCATATATTAAACCTCCCGGAGGAATGTTTAACTGATTGTTCCTGTAACACCTCGTACTTGTTACAGTGTAAATATAGTATCTTAAAAGATACCTTCAAATAAAATTATAACGATTTATGGGAAATTCGGTAAAAGAACGATTCTACGAAACTATGGAAGCCCTTAATTTAACAGATTATAGGGTATATACAGATGTTGAGGGCATTACAAAAAATATGATGGTTAAATTAAGAAATGGTGAAACAAGCGAAGTTTCTACAAAAATATTAATGCCATTCCTTAATAAATATTCTGAAGTTGATGCTAATTACATTTTAACAGGTCGTGGAACTCCACTGCGCCAGCAACCTGAAGTTACTCAAATATTTCATCCTAAGAGCATAGAAAAAACAGAGGAAGATGGATTGATAACCCTTTATGATGTTGAAGCTGCTGCAAACTTGAAATCCCTGTTCGATAACAAAGACCAGAATATCCTTGGACAAATCAATATTCCAAATATCCCTAAATGCGATGGGGCTGTTTATGTCAAAGGGGATTCCATGTATCCATTACTTAAATCTGGTGACATCGTAGCATATAAGGAGGTACCTTTAGAAATGAGTCATATTTTCTTTGGAGAAATGTACCTTGTGTCAATAGATCTGGATGGAGATGAATACTTAACTGTAAAATACGTCCAGCATTCAGAAAAAGGTGAAGACTGGATAAAACTGGTAAGTTACAATCAAAACCACCAACCCAAAGATTTTCCATTATCTTCTGTGAGAGCTATGGCTTTGGTAAAATTGAGTATTAGAATGAACACAATGAAATAATATGGGACTTTATTTTAGGAAAAGGGTGAAGATTTTTCCTGGGGTGCATTTAAACATAAGCAAAACAGGGACAAGTTGGTCTGTAGGTCCGCGTGGAGCTTCAGTGAATGTGGGTAAGAAAGGAGTTTATGTGAATACCGGGATACCAGGAACTGGTATATATTCTCGGACTAAAATATCGGGAGGTAGTAGTAACTATGATAGAGATAAATATTATTCTTCTAAGCGTAAACAAGAAAATGAAGCAATTAATAGCAATCCGTTGAGGTTTATTTTGACATTTCTGTTTTTACTGGCTTCAGTAATGATTCCGTTACTTACAAGTGCTTCATGGATTTGGTTTCCTATACTCGCCTTAATTGGAATTTGTTGTGCTTTTATTCCTGATAGTAAAACGGAAGCTAATAATTTAAACTATAATGCTGATAAAGTAGAACCTATCCATATAATCCCGGATAAAGTTATAAACATATCAGAAGAGAAATACGTATCTGAAAATACTTCTACTCTAAAAGAAAATGAGTCTCATAGAGAAGAAAATATTTTAAAGGATTCCGTGATACATAAATTAGATCCATTATTTGAAGAATCGGCTCGTTTGGTCGTGAATCAGCAGCAAGGAAGTACTTCTCTTCTTCAGCGTAAACTTATAATAGGATATAATAGGGCAAGAAGGATAATGGGATTGCTTGAGAAAGCTGGGATTGTTGGACCAGCAAATGGAGCAAACCTTCATGACGTGCTTTGTAAGGATGAAGTTGAGTTGGCTGAGAGGTTAGAAAACCTGAGTGATGACATGTTCCAAGAAACAACAAAAGATACTAATATAGAGGATAATTTTGATAAGAGTTCTCGGCTTGTTAATATTGGAATTGATTTAGAAAAAGAAGGAATGATTGATGAAGCTATTAATGTGTATGAGAAATCAATCATTTACAGATTACCGCTTAAGCACCCATACGAGAGACTTGCTATCCTTTACAGAAAAAGAAAAGATTATGAGAATGAAATCCGAGTTATAAAAATTGCAATAGAAGTCTTCATGAAAGAAAATGAGAGAAGAGCCAATATGGTAATTGATGAGGATAATTCTATGTATAATCAAGTAATGCAAGCATTAGAGACCAACGAAAGTATTAAGTATGAAGATGGGAAATGGGCTTTCGTTCAATATGATGTCATGAGTTATATAACAAGACTAGAAAAGGCACAAATTTTACTTGATAAATCAAAAAACAAAAAGGAATGAGAAGAGTATTGACTTTGTTGATGGGATTGTTCTTTTTCTGCACATTTCATGCACAAGAAGTAGTAAGATATGTAACGGCAAACCTAAATTTAAGAGATTCTCCTGATGTAACATCTTCTATTATTACTCAGATTCCCAGAGGTACTGCAGTTCTAATTGATGAGGATTGTGATTGCAAATGGATTCCTGTTAGTTATAATGGGTATATTGGATATGTTTCAACGAAGTATCTTTCAAAAGAAAAAGTTTATTATTCTTCTGAAAATCATTCGTCAGGACAAATAAGATATTATACGAATTCTAGAGGTGAGAGAGTTCAGTCTCCTACATATTATTCTTCTGCACCTCCTGGGGCAACTGCTTTATGCAGAGATGGAACATATAGTTTTAGTAAAAGCCGTAGAGGAACTTGCTCTCATCATGGTGGTGTTGCAAAATGGTTAAAATAGAGATTTATGATAGTAACAACAACAAATAGTATAGAAGGATATACAATAAGAAAATATATTGGGGTAGTCAATGCGAATGTGGTAATAGGTACAAATCTGTTTTCCGATATTGCAGCCTCTTTGACAGATGTATTTGGGGGACGTTCTGGAAGCTACAAGAGTAAATTGACTACAATTTACGACGAAGTAATGAAGGAACTGACTGGAAAGGCTGAAAGTTATCATGCAGATGCAATCGTCGGTTTACATGTGGATTTTGACGAAGTTTCTGGCGGTGGCAAATCCATGTTTATGGTTTCCGCATCCGGGACTGCTATTACATTGGAGAAAACTACTCAAGACAGATACTTTCTGTATGACTTACTTGAAAAAATCTACGACTATAAAGAGAAAGGAATATTGACGGAGGAAGAGTTTGATTACGAAAAGAATCGAATTTTGAGTCAACACAGAAATCCTATCTCGGAAGAGTATAAAGGCATTTGCCAAGAGCAAGAGGAAAAGGAGAGAGAAGAGCTTCTGCGTGAGGAAAGAATAAACGAAGCAAAGGAGCTTTTAAAGAAACGTACTGGGTGCTCGATTGATGATATAGAAAAAATTGATGAATATCAGCTACAGGCTGTGTCCTATGATGATATTGATTTTGACCCCAATGATTCCATGCAGTATATAATCTCCAAGTTCATAAGATTAAACCGCGTTCCTGAAGCATGTAAATTCTATATGGAAGAAACGGGACTTGAGGATTTACAGTCCGCAATAGATTTCTGTCTCAATGTATATAAACAAATGTCGTCCGTTGATGAGGAGAAAGTTGCAGCTCTTATTCCCAAACTCAAGGTTTTAAAGAAACGTGGATTTATAGAACAAGCAGTATCAGAATATCAAAAGATGACAATATCGGATAAGCAAACATCTGAAGCATTCATACTTTCTTTAGAGATTTGATAGGTATCCGACAACAGGATAGGGAAGGCATTCAAGTAGAAAAAATGTTCTAATGAGTATCCTTATTCAGCTTAAATTAAATTGTAAATAACTGATACTCAGTGATTTTATATAATTCTTAGATAATCATTCGTAATGAGTAAGTCGCGGGTTCGAGTCCCGCTTTCGGCTCCTGCTGATTCAATCTTAAAAGAGCCTGTTTTTCAGGCTCTTTTTTTGTTATATGGCCTGCTTGAGGATTCTTAAAAATAAGCTATAAAAAACTCCCTTGCGTTTGTTCTAAAACGCAAGGGAGTTTCATTTGAAACGCAAGTGCATTCGAAGTAAAAGGCACTTGCGTTTTATTGTAAATGTCAAAGCGTTTTGGAGTAATCGCAAAGACGTCTTGAAAAAGGCTTTCATGGAGCCTGAAAAGCCTATAGTTTCTGGTCTGAAATAAGTCGGGCGATGCGTGTCTTGCTCTGCGCGCCTTTGGTGAGCAGGTACACATGCTTGTAGGCATCGCGGTTCAGTTCGGTAGGCGAGCCGTTGATGAGGATGATGTTCCGGTCATTGGCAAACTTCAGGATACCGTTCACGTTGTTCGGGTGAAGCTTACCGATTTCGTCCATCATACAGTGCAGCTTGAAGTCCTTGAATTTGCGCGAAGCCCCTTCCTTGAACACGTTCAGCAACATGATGTTGATCATGGCCTTCACCAGAATGTCGGTACCTTCCGAACCCACGTTCGACAGCTTCTCTACGAAGCCCGTGTCGTTGTTGTTCTCGATGATGCGGAAACGCAGCTCGAACGAGTCGTACAGGCGGATGCTGTCGTAGCGGTAGGCGTGAATCTCCTTGATGAAGTCGCGGAGCAGGGCGATGGCCTCCTGTTTCACCAGCTGCTCGTTTTCCGACGAGAAGAGGTTGGTGCCTGGCGTGAGGTCATAGGCATGCTCGTTGTAGTACTTCTGGATGGCACGCAGACAGTTTACCACACGGTTGCTGCTTTCTTCTACCTTCATTTCGATGCACTGGATAACGCCCACGAAGTTGCACGTCTGGAATCCCTTGTTCACCTGACCGATGAGGTCCTGAATGTCGTCTTCCGAAGCCGTGAGCATTGAGGTATCCATGCTGATGCGCTTGAAGATGTCGGAATGCTCGTTGTTGATGCGGCGGACGAACTCGCTGATTTTGTTCTCTTCCACGAAGTCGTGCAGTTCCTCGGCAAAGCGGATGTACTCCCAGTCCTCGGTAAACTTGGTCTTGAACTTGAAGGTATTCTCCTCGTCGAAGTGGCCGGTGAAGAGGTTCACCTCCTTGCGCAGACGGTTTTGCAGCGTCATGTACTGGCTGTCCGTGCGGCCCAGTTCGTCAATCAGTTCCAGGCAGGTGCGCGGCGTGTGGATTTCCAGCGTGACAGGGTTCTCGGGATTGAAAATATCCTGATGCGGCTTGTACCAGTCGTAGGCCGAAATCTTGCCGTACGCCTCCATATTGGCCTGAAGCTGTGTCACTTCCTTCTCTGCCTGCTGCAGTTCCTTGTTCAGGGCATCAATCTGCTCCTGCAAACCCGAGGTTTCCCGGCGCAGGTTGTCCTTCTCCTGACTGAGCTGGCGTTTCTGTTCCTCCTGTTCACGCTTCCATTCCGGAATGTGGTCGATGAGGTCACGCTTGTCCTTCTGATACTCGATAAGCAGGGTGGCGTGCTCCTTGATGAACTGCAGTTCCCGGTCGATATCGCGCAACTGACTGCCAATCTGTTGCAGACGTTCGGTGTCGGCACCCTGCGAGTGCAGTTCCTGCTTCATCTGACGCTCGTATTCGGCTTTCTCCGTGGCGATGCGCTGCTGTTCTTCCTTATCCTCCAGGCGGATGCTGCCGGCCTGTGTCTCCTTCTCGTGTGCGATGTCCTGCTGCACCCGGTTCCATTCCTGCTTCAGCTGGTTCAGCTTCTCGCTCTTTTCGCGGTTCAGGTTGTTCAGTTTGCCGTCAATTTCCTTCAGTTCTGCGGCGATGCGTTGCTTTTCCTCTTCCAGTTTCCGGAGTTTGGCAGTGCGTTCGGCTTCCGCCTTCTTCTTCCAGTCGTCCAGGTCGAGCATATCCTTCTGGTACTGCTGTTCCAGTTTCTCCAGCTCGTATTCCTGCACGGCTATCACGTCTTTCTGTTCCTTGATGCGCGGCTGGTATTTGGCTTTCAGCTGCTCTTCCAGGGCCTCTTTCTCCTGTTGCAGACGGAGGGTTTCAGCCTGGATTTCCGCCAGTCGCTTGATGCCCTTGTCATGTTCCGCCTGATAGTCGTCGATGGAGCGGATGTGGCGCTCGATGTCCTGCAGGGAGATGGAGATGCCGTAGAACGATGTGCCTTCGTCCACAATCTTCGGCGAGAGGTTGGTCTGCCAGAGGATGGACTCGTCACACAGCTTACCGATATTTTCTTCCCATCCCTTCTTGTGCTCCTTGAGCCAGCCTTGCAGGGTGCTCTTGCTGTTTTTCAGGAAGGTCTCCAGTTCGTCCATACGCGGACGGAGCTGCAAGTGCTCGGCCTGCAACTGCATCAGTGCTTCGTCTTTCTCCTTCAGTCCCTTCTGCAACTCTTCTTCCCACTTCAGCGTGAGTTCCTTGATGATGAGCTGGGCGTTGTTGATGCGGTTCTTCTTGCTCATGTGCAGACCGGTGTACGATTGGATGCGGTGTTTCAGTTCCTCCTGTTCGGCTTCGAAGAAAGTCTCCTTGCGACACAGCTGCATCTGGTAGTCGAGGGCGGTCAGTTCGTTCTGCTTGCTGCTGCGCTCCGGATGCAGTTGCTGGGAAAGCTGTTCGTATTCCTGGTAAAGCGCTTCAGTAGCCGCTTCGTGCTGACGGCGGGCTTCTTCGATGCGGGCATTGAACGTGTTGTTCAGTCCCTCAAGCTGCTTGATTTTGGCCTCGTGGATGCGGTTCCACTGCTCGTCGAGGCTCTGGATGAGCGACTTGTACTTGGTAGAGATTTCCGTGTAGTGCGAGGTAAGGATGCGCTGCTCTTCCTGCAATCCCTGTTGCTTGTTCTTCCACTCCTCCTTGCGGGCCGAGCGCTCCATGATTTCTTCTATCTGGCGGCGGGCATATTCCTTTTCCTTCTGCTGTGCTTTCTGCAGTTCGTTGTTCAGGATAGCCAGTGCCTCCTGCATCTTGTCGCAGCGCTGGCGCGACTGTTCCTGCAACTCCTGACGGCGGGTGAGAAGGGCAGTACGTGCTTTCTCAGTCTGGTGCTTCTGTTCCTCGGCCTTGGGCAACTGGCTTTCGGTAAGGCGGAAGGTGGCGGCCAGTTCGCGGCAACCCTGCACGAGGGCGGTCTGCTGGCGTGACACCTGTGCCGAGAGGGAGGTGATTTCCTTGGCCTGTTTCTGCGTTTCGCGTTTCTGGAACTCTTCGATGTCGCGCAGGCGTGTCTCGAAGTTCTTCAGGTGCTCCTTGTAGGTATTCAGGTCGATGGCGGTCTCGTCTTCGTTGATGGACGAGATGATGGTCTTCTTGATGAACTCCGCATCGAGTTTTGAGTTGAGGAGTACGTTTTGTATGGTACGCGGAATGTTCTGGTACTGCTTGCTCTCCATGAGCGAATAGCGGCTCATTTCGGGACCTGCCCCGTTGCCGTAGAGGATGTTACGGTATTCGTCGTAGGTATAAATGATGCGTGAGTAGTCCACTCCATACTGGTCGAGGGCGGCACGGATACGGTCGTTGCCGCTGTAGGCCGTGCGGTTCTCGTCGACAAAGAACTCCATGCGGTAGGGCGAGTCGATGAAACGGTAGCACACGCGGCCCATCGACTTGAAGCTCAGGATGCAGAACGCTCCCTGTTCGGTGGTTACCTCGTAGATGATGTAGGAGTTGGAGTAGGGGAAGTAATATTCCGTGTAGCTCTGCTTCTCTACGGGGATACCCAGTTTCTGGGTGTCGGCGTTGTAGAAAAACAGGATGGCGCGCAGCACGGTACTTTTTCCCACTCCCTGCGTGCCGATGAAGTGCACATTCCCGTCCAGGTAAATGTCGTCGGCATAGGGAATGTTGGCGCTGTTGATAAAAATGATTCTATTCAGGTTTCTCATTGTCTTCCGTTTCAGTGTCGTCGTAAATTTGGATACTTTCAATCAGGCGTTCCAGGTAGTGCCAGGAACTCATCACCTTGTAGGTGTTGGTCTTCTCGTTCTCCAGCTCCAGGAAAGACTCCTTGGTGAGCTGGCGAATCAGGTTGTCGAGCACGTCCTTGCGCACGTCCTTGTCGGAGAAATGCTTGCGCAGCCCGTCGAGCTTGTTTTGCAGCATCACGTTGATGTTGGCCTCCACCAGAATTTGTTCGGGCTGGAAGCGGAAACCTGCACCGAAAGTCTCGTCGTAGGTCTTGAACAGGTCGAGCACGTCAATCCAGTAGTAGGCACGCATGATTTTCTGTTCCAGTGTGGTACGCGGTTCCACGCGCGAGAAGTAAAAGTATTCGTTGCCCCGTTCCAGGGTGTAGCCGATTTGGGCGAAGTAGACCGAGAGCGCTTCGAAGTGGTCGTCTATCTGGTCGTACATGTCGCGCACGGCTTCGTTGCAGCTGTTCGAACTGATGAACTGTCCCTTCTGGAGACAGTCGAACAAGGCCGCAGTATTGTCAGGTATATGTATGTTCAGTTCCATAAGTCAAATGTATAGGGATGAATGGGTTACGAGTTGACCGGATACACCTTGGCATATTCGTACTGGTGATACAGACCGAATTCTTCGCTGATGCGGAGACGGTTTTCGTAGAGCGACACCATCTGGCAGAACAAGGTGGTGCGTTCCTGCTCGTCCACTTCGCGGGCGAAGGTGTAGTGCATCAGGTAGTGGAAGAGGTCTTCTTCCGGAGCCGACGCATCGTTCCAGCGGGCCTGTGCCTGTGCCTGGATGTAGTCGCTCAGGGTTTCTTCCAGGTCGATGACCTCCTGGTACATGGCCTGCGATTCCATGTCTTCCTCGCTGAAGGCGCCCGCCTCGTTGCTGCGGATAATCTCGCGGTACTGCAGGTTGCGCAGCACTTTCAGGATGACCGGACGTGCCTCGTCGGTACTCAGGTAGGGCAGTGACAGCTTGAACGAAGACGGCACGCTGCCTTCCACCAGTACGGAATGTTCCCTTTCGAGCACTTCCGAGAGGTTGCTTCGCGAACGCAGCTCAAACTGGTCTTGCAGGTACTTCACCTTCCGGATTTTCTCTACCAGAATCACCTGGCTCTTAATCTGGTTCAGGTAGTTGATGATGTCCTGCTGGGCACGAATGAGGCTGTGGGCCGAGAGCTGGAGTTCGCTACGCAGTTCCAGCAGGATGCGGTTCAGTTCCTCGTCGGTAGCCTGCTGGAAAAACCTCCGTTCCTCGTGCAGGATGAGGTTTTCGGTGGTATCAATCAGCTGCTGGATGTGAATCCGCTTCTTGTCCAGGTTTTCCAGTTTGGCAATCTTTATCTGGTAAGTCGGTTCGTGCTTGAACGCATTGTCGATGCTGCTCTGTAGGTTCATGATGTTGCGTATGGTGGTACGCGCAATCTTCTGGAAGGTAATCTTGATGTTGCGCACATAGCTCTCCTTGCGCGAAGCAATCTGTTCCTTTTCGTAGTAGTCCATCAGTTCGTGCAGGAAGGCAATGTTCTCGTCGATGATGGCCGTGTTGATTTCCTCGTTCGCTTCGAGGAGCAGTTCGAAAAAGTCGAGGAAGCGGGCATCCAGTTCCACGAAGTTGCCGTTCTGGCGGATGACTTCTTTCTCTATGAGCAGTTTCAACCGGTTTTCATCGTCCTTGAGCAGTGCCAGTGCGTCGGAATAGCGGAAACTCAGCGTCTTTCGTTTCTCGAACATTTCCGTGAGCAGTCCCCTGGCCGCCGCAATGGTATTGATAATTTCGTGAATCGATCGGAATATATACATAGTCTAGTTGAAAATTCGGGCAAAGTTATAATTTGCCCGCCAATTTTCCTAATGTTCCGAAGCGATTTTCCCCCTTTCATGGGGCAGGAGTTTACTCTTCGCTCACAGCAGCAAACACGGGGCGGAGCTGCTGGCTTTCGGTCTCGAAGCCGTACCAGTAGCAGCGTCCTTCTTCGGGAGCTGGAAGCTTGCACAGACGGAGGTCGTCGCGGTACGTACCCGTGCACACTGTCCACGCTTCGGGCGGAGTGACGTGCTTTGTGCGTACCCGTTCGGCTGGCTCCTTCTTGAGTGACATGCCGGCTTCAATCCAGGCCCGGCTCATGGCGGTCAGGAAAAGAGGATAGTGCTCCTTGCAGAAATGGTAGAGCAGGATACCCCGTCGTTCCAGCCCCATGGGCTGGTCGATGACCCCGATTTGAATCAGGTGATCCAGGAAACGTGTCAGAAAGTCGGGTTCTTCCACAATCAGACGGCGGGTGATTTCCTGCCAGGCCGGTGCGTTGTAGAATCCGTCGAGCAGACGTGATAGTTGGCGGGCTGTCTGTAACTCGTCGGGGGTGATTTCACGGGTTTGGAGCACTTCGTAGGGTGGAAGAGGAGAATAGCAGATGCCCAGTTCCTCGGCCCGGCGCCGCATCTCCGTGCCCGGCAGCAGTTTCAGGGATTCTAACTGGATTTCTCCCGCACGGTATTCGGCCAGCGTGCGTACATCGTCGAAAATCTGTGAGAGGTGATACAGTGGCAGTCCTGCAATCAAGTCGGCGTGTGTTTCCATGTTGTCCAGTGCGCAGAGGTAACGCAGTCCCTCCAGTGCATCGGCCAGTTTACCGGCTCTCCGGCTGACGGTAAGCACTTCTTCGTGCAGGCTCTGGATGCCTGCTTCCAGGTGAAGCAGTCCCTTAGGCATGGAAGCAAGTTCCTGTTTCAGTTCCTCCGAAAGCAAGGCCGGATGAATTTCCAGGTGGAAACGCATGTCGGGAAATTCGCGGAAGAGGTCGAACAAGGCTTTGGCCCGGTGGCTCTGGTAGTTGAATGTACGGTCGAGCACCCGGATGTTACGGATGCCTTTCTCGTGAATCAGTCGGACACGTCCGCGGATTGCCTCGACGGAAAGCGTACGGACCGGCTTTTCTCCTCCGCTCACACAGAATGCGCAGGTGTTGAAACAGCCGCGGGTAGTTTCCAGTTGCACGAACGGCTTGCTCCAGTTGAAGAACGGACTTTGTTCGGGATTCACCAGCTTATCGAAAGCCATTACACGCGAAAGTCCGTTGTCATGATATTGTCCTTCCGCATCCAGGAAGCAGAGTCCCGTGATGCGGGTCCATTCCTTCGGCTGCTGCCAGCAGGCGAGCCATTGCGGGAAAGTCTCTTCACCTTCTCCACGGAACACGCAGTCAACGAAACGGTTGGTGCGCAGGAAGTCTTCGTTGTGTCCCAGGAACTCCGGACCGCCCAGTGCCACCACGCAACGGGGCAGCATGGCTTTTACCCGACTGATGACGTGCATGAGCACTTCGTGATTGAACAGCCAGCAGGTGGCCGCCAGAATATCCGGTGCCTGACGTACGACTTCTCCGGCTGTCATGCCCGGATTTTCGTTGATAGTAGCCGACACCACTCCCCATTCCAGGGACGGGTCGTGCATGACTTGTGCGTGCAAGGCCGGAAGGGCCAGCGAGGCGTGAGCGTACGAGCTGTTCAGGTCGAGCCAGAGAATTTTCATGGGTAAACGGGAATCAAGTGATGAATGAATAGGACAAAGTAAAAGGATTTGCAAGCCGATGGGAAACCGGACTGCAAATCCTTTATGGTGACGGGACCCTTCCTTTACGGAAAATGCCCGGTACTGTTTTTTAGATTACGTACTGTGAACTGATAGATTCGTTCGACATCACGCGGCGGATAGTTTCAGCAAACATGTCAGCGATAGACAACTGTTTTACCTTAGCGCAGCGCTGTGAGTAAGGAATACTGTCAGTGAATACCATTTCTTCCAACTGAGAGTTCTGTACACGTTCAGAAGCCGGTCCAGACATTACACAGTGAGAAGCGATAGCGCGTACAGAGCGTGCACCAGCTTCCTTCATGATGTCGGCAGCCTTGGTAATGGTACCAGCTGTATCCACCATGTCGTCAATCAGAATTACGTTCTTGTCTTTTACGTCACCGATAATCTGCATGGAAGCTACCACGTTTGCTTTTTCGCGTGTCTTGTGGCACAATACCAAAGGCACATCCAGGTATTTAGCGTATGTGCTGGCACGTTTTGAACCACCCACGTCAGGAGTAGCGATTACCAGGTTCTCCAGGTTCAGTGACTGGATGTAAGGAGCAAAGATGGTAGACGCATACAAGTGGTCAACCGGAATATCAAAGAATCCCTGAATCTGGTCAGCGTGAAGGTCCATGGTAATCAGACGGTCGATACCTGCTACGCTCAGCAAGTCGGCTACCAGTTTCGCACCGATAGACACACGCGGTTTGTCTTTGCGGTCCTGACGAGCCCATCCGAAGTAAGGAACTACGGCAATGATACTCTTGGCTGATGCACGCTTGGCAGCGTCAATCATCAGGAGGAGTTCCATCAGGTTGTCTGAGTTAGGGAAAGTGGACTGTACCAGGAATACATGCTGTCCACGGATTGATTCTTCATAGGAAACTGCAAATTCGCCGTCTGCGAAATGAGTAATGTTCATGTTACCAAGTTCACAGCCCAGGCTGTTACAGATTTTTTCTGCAAGGTATCTCGAGTTTGTTCCAGAGAATACCTTAAAAGGTGATGTTGCGCTCATTGTAAAAATAGATAATATTGCCTTATTTTCTGCAAAAGTACGCCATTTCTTTAAGCCGGACAAACGTTTCCGGCAGAATTTTAGCGAATGACTCAGTCGGCCAGTCGCTTCAATTTTCTGAAATGAGCGATAAGTTCTTGATAATTGTAGTCTGAAGCGGGGTCAAACTTGTTCCACAATCCTCCTAATATAGCGGCTCCCCCGAAACCGAAATCCTTTACCTGAAGCAGGTTGTTCTCGTCTACACCTCCCAGGGCAATGACCCGTTTGTCGATAATGCCTTTCTCGGCAGCTTCACGGATGGATTCCGATGTGAAAGCCGATGCATAGCCTTCCTTGGAGATGCTGTCGAATATCGGGCTGAGGAATACGTAGTCGCACATTTTCTTGTCGGCCATCACCTCGTCAAAGGTATGGCAGGATGCACTCACGTGTCCGGTATAATTGTCCGGAATGAGCGGATTGCGATGGCTCAGGTGGATGCCCTTGAGCTTGTATTCTTCTTTTAAATAAAAATGGTCGTGCACGACAATACGCTTGTGGTATTTTTCGGGAATGAGGGTTAGCAGACGCTCCGCATAAACCGGAGCTGTGTCGGGTTTACGCAGATGGAGAATGTCCAGTCCCTCGTCAAACAGAGTAGTAATGATCTTGTCTTCCTCTACAAAATAAGTAGGGGTTGTTATCAATATTAACTTCATGCGGTTACACAAATTGTGGCGCAAAGTTAGTAACGTCTTTGTAATATTCCTAATGCCTGTGAATATTTATTTTTGAGAGGATTGAAAACGCTTTGACATTTTAAGTGAAATGCCGAAGCGTTTTATTTGAAACACCAAGACGTTTTAGATAAAACGCTTCGACGTTTTGTTCAAAACGCCAAGGCGTTTTTGAAAGAGGCTTTACGTATTCTTTATGTTTCTGATTATTAGCATGATATAATTTTCTGAAAGATGGAATTTCTTATTTTTTATCATTCAACAAATTAGGATTTACTCCTGCAAATGGTCAGATATCCATCACTCTAAAACGGGAATGTTTGGACCGGATGTCGATATTTTCGTATTTTTGCAATGATTTAATAGGGGAGGGCCCATTTTTCTGTTCCTCCTAATTTATTTTACTGATATGATCCAGATTTTAGTGATTGATGATGAAGATCCCATCCGCAACCTGCTGGCGCGCATGATTGAGCTGGAAGGCTACAAGGTGTGGAAAGCGAGTGACTGCCAGAGTGCATTGAAACTGCTGAAAGCCCAACCGTTTGATGTGGTGCTTTGTGACGTGTTTCTCCCCGATGGAAACGGAGTCGATTTCATTCGGGAGATAAAAAAGCATCGTCCGGATGCAGAGGTAATTCTGCTTACCGCTCACGGTAACATTCCGGATGGGGTGCAGGCCATTAAGAATGGGGCATTTGATTACATAACCAAGGGAGATGACAACCGCAAGATTATTCCGACAATCAGTCGTGCAGTGGATGAGGTGGAGAAAAAGAAAGGAAAGGTCGCTCCTCCTGTATCCTATTCGTTTGAGTCGATTATCGGAAGTTCCAACGGACTGAAGCAGGCGGTTGCACTGGCCCGGAAAGTGGCCGATACGGATGTACCGGTACTGCTGACGGGTGAAACCGGCACCGGAAAGGAAGTGTTCTCCCACGCCATCCATTACGCGAGTCCTCGTAGTCAGTATCCTATCATGGCCATCAACTGTTCGGCTTTCAGCAAAGACTTGCTGGAGAGTGAGCTTTTTGGTTACAAGGCCGGAGCCTTTACCGGAGCCATGAAAGACAAGCCCGGTCTGTTTGAAGTGGCAAATCACGGTACGGTTTTTCTGGATGAAATCGGTGAAATGGCCTTCGACCTGCAGGCGCGTTTGCTGCGTGTGCTCGAAACCGGAGAATATATTAAGGTGGGAGATACCAAGCCGACAAAGGTGGATGTACGCATCATCTCGGCCACTAACCGTGATTTGAAAAAGGAAATTGAGAACGGACAGTTTCGTGAAGACCTTTATTTCCGCTTGTCGGTGTTCCAGATTCATCTGCCTCCGTTGCGTGAGCGGAAAGAAGATATTGAAATACTGGCAGAGACTTTCCTGAAACGCTTCTCCGCAAAGCTGAAGAAAGAAATTAAGGGGATGACTTTCAAGGTGGTAGACATACTGAAAGGAGCTGAGTGGCGGGGGAATATCCGCGAACTGAAGAACGTGATGGAGCGCAGTGCCATCGTCTGCGATGAAGAAGTGACCGTGCAGGACTTGCCGATTGACTTGCAATGTGCCGGAATGTACGAAGAGCAGGGTAAGGAAGAGTTTGAACTGGCAGTGATAGAACAGAAACATATCACGAAAGTGCTGCAATATACCAGGGGAAACAAAACAGAAGCGGCGCGTCTGCTGAAAATCGGCCTGGCCACGCTTTACCGTAAAATAGAAGCCTATCATATTTCCGTATAGGAAGATTTTATCATTTTGATATTTCAAAATAATAGTGAGCCTTCTCAATTTGAGAAGGCTTTTTTTGTGCCTTTTTCTTTTACTGTTGCTATAACAATTAGATTATCAGTTAATTATGAATTTCTTTTGAATTATGGCATATCCTTTGCCTTATGTATGCCGTGAATTTAACTGATTGTTTATCGAAAAAAAGAAAAAACTATGGAACTATTTACAATGGGATTTTTAATCTGTCTGTTAAGCGGGTTCGCCTGCTTTTGGTTGTTTTATAAATGTATTGATTGGTTTGAACGAATTTGAAAGGAGAAACTTTTATGTATACCGCATTATTTATTGTGAGTGTCATCATGTTCGGCTATTTGATGTATGTGCTTGTGAAGCCGGAGAAATTCTGATTAAGTAGATATTGATTAATTCTGGGTATTATGAATACAGAAATTTTAGGTGTTGTAGCGCAAATTGTTCTGATGATAGTGCTAAGCTATCCGCTTGGAAAATATATGGCGAGAGTGTATAAGGGCGAAAAAGTCTGGTCGGACTTCATGCAGCCGGTAGAAAATCTGATTTTCCGATTCTCAGGTATCCACCCGCAAGAAGAAATGAACTGGAAGCAGTTCTTGAAAGCTTTGCTGGTGGTGAACCTGTTCTGGTTTATCTGGGGTATGATACTGTTGGTGATTCAGGGCAGTCTTCCACTTAATCCAGATGGAAATGGCGGGCAGACGGTGCATCAGGCTTTCAATACCAGCATCTCTTTCATGGTGAACTGTAACGAGCAGCATTATAGCGGAGAAAGCAACCTGACTTATTTCACGCAGTTGTTTGTCATCATGCTTTTTCAGTTTATTACAGCTGCCACTGGTATGGCGGCCATGGCAGGCATTATGAAAGCGCTGGGTGAAAAGACGACCAAGACTATCGGAAACTTTTGGAATTACCTTGTGCTGAGCTGTACACGTATCTTGCTGCCGCTTTCACTGGTAGTAGGCTTTATACTGATAACGCAAGGCACTCCGATGGGATTCGACGGAAAGATGGAGATAGCGACGCTCGAAGGGGTTACACAGTATGTGTCGCAGGGGCCTGCTGCCGCTATCATTCCTATTAAGCAGCTGGGTACGAACGGAGGCGGATATTATGGGGTGAACTCTTCGCATCCGCTGGAAAACCCTACATATCTTTCTAATATGGTGGAATGCTGCTCTATCCTGATTCTGCCGATGGCCATGGTATTTGCTTTTGGTTTCTATGTGAAGCGCAGGAAACTGGGATACAGCATTTATTGTGTCATGCTGGCCGCATTCCTCATCGGGGTATGTGTTAACGTGCCTGCAGAGATGAAAGGTAATCCGCGTATGGAGGCCATGGGCATAGCGCAGGATAACGGAGCCATGGAAGGCAAAGAAGTACGTCTGGGGGCTGGAGCCACCGGTTTGTGGAGTGTGACTACCACGGTGACTTCCAACGGCTCGGTAAATGGCATGCATGATTCTACCATGCCGGTTTCCGGTATGATTGAAATGTTGAACATGCAGATTAACACGTGGTTTGGCGGGGTAGGCGTAGGTTGGATGAACTATTTCACCTTTATCATCATCGCAGTGTTCATCAGTGGCCTGATGGTAGGGCGTACGCCTGAATTCCTCTGCCATAAGGTAGAAGCCCGTGAAATGAAAGTGGCTTCCATGGTGGCCCTTCTTCATCCGTTTGTGATTCTGGTGGGTACGGCACTGGCTGCTTACCTGTATGTACATGCACCTGAATGGGTGGAAAGCGAAGGGGGATGGCTGAACAATCCCGGATTCCACGGCCTGAGCGAAATGCTGTATGAATTTACTTCAGTAGCAGCCAATAACGGTTCTGGCTTTGAAGGTCTGGGCGACAATACCTGGTTTTGGAACATCTCTTGTGGCATTGTGCTTATCCTGAGCCGCTTCATTCCGATTGTAGGTCAGGTAGCCATTGCTGGTTTGCTGGCGCAGAAGACATACATCCCGGAAAGTGCCGGCACACTGAAAACAGATACCGTGACTTTCGGTGTCATGACATTTGCAGTGATTTTCATCGTAGCTGCCTTGTCATTCTTCCCGGCACATGCTTTGAGTACAATTGCAGAACACTTTAGTTTATAAGAGAAAAATACTGAAACGTATCATTGAAGAAGATACGATAACAACGAAAGAAAAAAGATATGAAAAATAAGAATCACACTTCCCTGTTTCAGAGGGAACAAGTAATGGAAAGCTTGAAGCAGTCGTTCGTCAAGCTGAATCCCAGAATCATGGTGAAGAATCCCATCATGTTTACGGTAGAAGTTGCTACCTTAATCATGCTGGTTGTTACACTCTATTCGGCCACTCATACCTCACAAGGTTCATTTGTATACAATCTCTGGGTGTTTGTCATTCTGTTTCTCACCTTGCTGTTTGCCAATTTTGCCGAAGCCATTGCCGAAGTTCGTGGTAAGGCACAGGCCGATAGTCTGCGAAAGACCCGTGAGGAAACTCCGGCCAAACTGATTGTCGACGGTAAGGTAAAGACAGTGAGCAGTTCGCAGTTGAAGAAAGGAGATGTTTTTGAATGTGAGGCAGGCGATGTGATTCCGGCAGACGGTGAGATTATCGAGGGACTGGCTTCCATTGATGAGAGTGCCATTACCGGTGAGTCTGCTCCGGTTATCCGCGAAGCCGGAGGTGACAAGAGTTCCGTTACCGGAGGCACCAAAGTGTTGTCAGACCGTATCAAAGTGACCGTGACTACACAGCCGGGCGAAAGCTTTCTGGACAAGATGATTGCGCTGGTAGAAGGAGCCAGCCGTCAGAAAACGCCGAATGAAATAGCCCTGATCATATTGCTGGCTGTATTTACGCTGGTATTCCTGATTGTGTGCATCACACTGAAGCCGATGGCCGACTATTCTCACACCGTGATTACGATTGCTGCTTTCCTTTCTTTATTTGTGTGTCTGATTCCAACTACCATCGGAGGGTTGCTGTCGGCCATCGGTATTGCCGGGATGGACCGGGCTCTGCGTGCCAATGTAATCACCAAGTCGGGTAAAGCGGTAGAAACGGCCGGCGACGTAGATACATTGCTGCTCGATAAAACCGGTACCATCACCATCGGCAATCGTAAGGCTACTGCCTTCTATCCGGTGGCAGGTCTGGATAAGCATGCGTTCGTAGAAGCTTGTCTGCTTTCTTCTGTTTCCGATGATACCCCTGAAGGAAAATCCATTATCGAACTGGGACGTGAACTGGGAGTACGTATGCGTACGTTGCCTACCGAAGGAGCTCGCATGATTCAGTTTACCGCCGAAACCAAATGTTCCGGTATCGACCTGAAAGATGGAACCGAAATCCGTAAAGGTGCCTTCGATGCCATTCGTCGCATAGCACTGGAGGCCGGTAATGAATTTCCGGAAGAGACGGAAGATATCATCCGGAAAATTTCAGGTAATGGCGGAACCCCTTTGGTGGTCAGTATCAACGGGCAGATTGCCGGTGTCATAGAATTGCAGGACATCATCAAGCCGGGCATTGAAGAACGCTTCGAACGCCTGCGCAAGATGGGGGTGAAAACGGTAATGGTGACCGGTGATAACCCGCTGACTGCAAAATACATTGCCGAAAAAGCCGGAGTGGACGATTTCATTGCCGAGGCCAAACCGGAAGACAAGATGAACTACATCAAGAAGGAACAGGCTGCCGGTAAGCTGGTGGCTATGATGGGCGACGGCACGAACGATGCGCCGGCGTTGGCCCAGGCCAATGTGGGTGTGGCCATGAACAGCGGCACGCAGGCTGCTAAAGAAGCTGGCAACATGGTCGATTTGGACAATGACCCTACCAAGCTGATTGAAATTGTGGAAATCGGCAAGCAGTTGCTGATGACTCGTGGCACACTTACCACCTTTTCTATTGCCAACGACGTGGCCAAATATTTTGCCATTATCCCGGCTTTGTTCATGGTGACCGTTCCACAGCTGGCTCCACTGAACATCATGGGGCTGCACAGTCCTGAAAGTGCCATCCTTTCTGCCATTATATTCAACGCCATCATCATTCCGATTCTGATTCCGCTGGCTCTGAAGGGAGTGGCTTATAAACCGATTGGCGCGAGTGCCTTGCTTCGCCGCAACCTGCTGATTTATGGAGTGGGTGGTCTTATCGCGCCTTTCCTCGGAATTAAATTAATCGACTTATTTGTAGGATTATTCTTCTAATAAAAACGGACAGTTATGAAAAACTTTATAAAATCAATTCGCATTACCATTGCATTCTGTATTCTTTTCTCTGTATGTTATGTGCTGATACTATGGGTTTTCGGGCAGTTCTTCGGTCCGGGAAAAGGAAACGCAGAAACGGTTACCCTGAACGGGAAAGTAGTAGGCGCGGCCAATGTGGGTCAGGCCTTTACCAAGGATATATATTTCTGGGGACGCCCTTCGGCTGCCGATTATAAGGCAGATTCGTCAGCTGGCTCCAATAAAGGACCTACCAACGAAGCATATCTGGCAGAAGTTGAGGCGCGGGTAGATTCATTCTTGGTACATCATCCTTATCTGGAGCGTAAGGATGTGCCGGCCGAGATGGTAACTGCCAGCGGTTCCGGGTTGGATCCGCACATTACACCTGCTTGTGCATACGTGCAGGTAAAGCGCGTGGCCGAAGCACGTGGCATGAATGAGGAGACCGTGAAGGCTCTTGTCGACAAGATGGTTGAAAAACCATTTCTCGGCTTGTTTGGAACAGAAAAAGTCAATGTGTTGAAACTGAATGTGGCTTTGGAGGAAGCAAACCCCACGGTGAAATAAACGGATGAAATAAAAGAGAGACAAACAGCTCTTCAAAGTGGGCAGAAAGGAAAAATTTAGTAGGTAATACAATAAAAACAAATTCAAAAAACGTATGAAAAAAATAATGGAAGGATGCTTGGCATTGCTTGCAGTTGCGCTGATGTGTCCTGCTGTAGTAAATGGACAGAATGAATTTACAGTGAACGGAAAAGCCGATTTCGTGACAGATTATATTTGGCGTGGTGCCGACCAGAACTCTGGATTTTCTGTGCAGCCGTCGCTGACACTGGGCTACGCTGGTTTTACGTTAAATGTATGGGGAAGCCAGTCGCTGACAAAATGGGAAGAAGACGGAGCCAGAGAATTTGATATCAACGTGAGCTATGCGGTCAGTAACTTTTCAGTAACCGTATCAGATTACTGGTGGAGTGGGGTAAACCAGCCGTATGGACATTACAAGAATTCGCACTATTTTGAAGGTACACTGGCTTATAATTTCGGTGAATCTTTCCCCCTATCTTTGTCATGGAGCACCATGTTTGCAGGAGCCGATAAGGATGAATACGGCGATTTATGTGCTTCAACCTATATCACTGCGTCTTACCCTTTGATACTGCTGGCCGATGTGACTCTGACACCTACTATCGGTTTTACTCCCTGGAAGGGTATGTACCATCATAAGACAGCTTTTACAGACATTTCACTGAAGGCAAGTAAGGACATCCGGGTGACCGAAAACTTCTCTATTCCCTTGTTCGTGCAAGCCATTGTAGCACCGGTATACGACCGTACTTATCTTGTGGCAGGCTTCAGCATAGGTTTCTGAAACATATCCTTGACATTCCAGGCATGGAATGTCGGGGATTTTTATATTCGGTAGTGTCTTTCATATGGCCTCTATCGAAATGAGATGGGTTTTCTCAAAATGAGAAGGTCGATCTTTTGAGTTTTCTTCCTTTGTTTTGATTTATTTTTCTGATTCTTAATGAGTTATATTTATTGCTGATTCCACGGCACGACATTTGTTTGTTCAGGGATAAAAAACGACAGAGTTATGGAAAATATTTTTGGATGCGATGTGCCTCGTAGCAAAGGTCGGAAACAGGGATTGATAAATACCCGGCTTATTATTTATATTTTAGGAGTGCTGATATTGGTCGAAGCTGGACTGTTTGCTTTGTGTGCTGGGGTTTCACTTTTGTATGAAGAACCTGATTATATTTATTTTGTACAAACCATGGGTATCAATATTGCTCTTGGAGGAAGTATGGTGCTGGTGGGCAAACGAACCGACAACCTGATTAGTCGCCGTGACGGGTACTGCATTGTCAGTGTGTCGTGGCTGTTGTTTACGGCATTAGGGATGTTGCCTTTTTACTTTAGTGGATACATTCCTTCTGTGGCAGATGCTTTTTTTGAGACCATGTCTGGTTTCACTACTACAGGAGCGACCATCTTGGACGACATCGAGTCATTACCCTATGGGTTGCTGTTCTGGCGCAGCCTGACGCAGTGGATCGGGGGACTGGGTATTGTGTTGTTTACCATCGCGTTGCTTCCACTTTTCAGTGGTAGCAGCCAACAGCTCTTCCTTTCGGAGGCTACCGGCGTGACGCATGACAAGATTCATCCCAAAGCGAAGATTATGGCCCGTTATCTGTGGCTGATTTATATAGGTCTGACGCTGGTAGAAACGATTCTGCTGATGTGTGGAGGAATGAACTTGTTTGATGCAATATGTCACTCTTTTGCCACCACGGCTACAGGCGGATTCTCTACCAAGCAGGATAGTGTGTCTTACTGGCATTCTCCGTTTATTGAATATGTGATTTCTATTTTTATGATTCTTTCCGGCGTAAATTTCTCGTTGTATTATATGGCGCTAAAGGGGAAGTATCAAAATTTGCTGAAAGACAGGGAACTTCATTGGTTCCTCAAATCTGTGGGTATACTGACGGGAATCATTACCATAGCTTTGTTCGTGACAGATTATTATGACCTGGAAACGGCATTCCGCAAAGCCTTGTTTCAGGTAGCTACTACGCATACCTCTTGCGGGTTTGCAACGGATGACTACAACCTGTGGCCTCAATTCACCTGGATGCTGCTCCTGTTCGCCATGCTGTCGGGAGGTTGTACGGGTTCCACAAGCGGAGGAGTCAAGAACCTGCGTTTGCTCATCATAGCCCAAAACATTCGTAACCAGTTCAAGCAGATGCTTCATCCGCGTGCCGTATTGCCGGTGCGTGTCAATAAAGAAGCAATATCCTCGCAGGTATCGGCCACGGTATATACTTTTTTTGCTACGTATCTGGTTTGTATTTTTGTGGGCTGGACGCTGCTGATGTGCTTTGGAGTGGGACTGACGGAAGCAATGAGTACGGTTGTGTCAGCTATTGGTAACGTAGGTCCGGGGTTGGGTGCTTTTGGTCCCGTGTTCTCATGGGCTGCCTTACCCGATGCGGCCAAATGGATATTGTCGGTGCTGATGTTTATCGGGCGTCTGGAGATTTTTGGTATCTTACTGTTGTTCTATCGTGGATTCTGGGAAGATAATTGATAGATAGGTTATGAAGGGGGGAGTTTGTTTAAGTATAAAAGTTTGACGAAAAAATGGAAGAAAGAGAGCATAACGTACCGCATTTTCTGGATTTAATCCGTCGTTCCCGCCGTGGTAAATTTAAGGTATACATTGGCATGATAGCCGGTGTGGGGAAAACCTACCGGATGTTGCAGGAAGCACACGAGATGATGGATAATGGCATTGACGTACAGATAGGGTATGTGGAAACTCACGGGCGTGCCGGCACGGAGGCGCAGTTGGAAGGCTTGCCGGTAATTCCTCGCAAGAAGATTTTCTACAAAGGAAAGGAGCTGGAAGAAATGGATCTGGAGACGATTCTTCAGCTTCATCCGGAACTGGTTGTGGTAGATGAGCTGGCCCATACGAATGTGGAAGGATGCCGCAATAAAAAACGCTGGCAGGATGTGATGGAACTGCTGGATGCGGGCATCAATGTGGTGTCGGCCATTAACATTCAGCATATTGAGAGCCTGAACGATGAAATAAAGGAAATTGCCGGCATCGAAGTCAAGGAACGGGTGCCCGACAGTGTACTGCAGGAAGCTGATGAGGTGGTCAATATTGACCTCACGGCCGAGGAGCTGATTGCGCGGCTCAAATCGGGAAAGATATATCGTCCGGAGAAAATTCAGACGGCCCTGCACCACTTTTTCAAGACCGAGAATATTCTGCAACTTCGTGAACTGGCCTTGAAGGAAGTGGCTTTCCGCGTGGAGAAAAAAGTGGAAAGCGAAGTGCTTCCGGTAGTGTCACAGCTGGCAGGGCGGGAGCGTATTCTGGCATGTATCAGCAGCAATGAACATACTCCGCGTCACATTATCCGCAAGGCTTACCGTCTGGCTTCCCGCTACAGCACGTCTTTTACGGTACTTTATGTGCAAACTCCCCGTGAAAGTACAGAGCGTATCAGTCTGGCTTCACAACGCTACCTGCTGAATCACTTCAAACTGGTGACGGAACTTGGGGGAGACGTGCTGCAGGTATTTTCGGAGAGTATAACTGAAGCTATCATAGAAACCTGCAGAGAAAAACAGATTACGACCATCTGCATGGGGCATCCTGCCTTTAAAATGCCTCAGACCATCTTTCAGATAGGGAAATACAAAAAGTTTTTGCAGGCTTTGGCCGAGATGAAAATAGATTTGATTATAATTGCATAAAATTCAATGAAAATGAATGGTATGAATATTAAAGCAAAAATCGCGCTTACGATAGGCGTGCTGGTATCTATGATTGTGCTGCTGGTAGCACTCTCTGTGGCTAATCTGCAGATTCTGACGGCTACGGAACCGGATAGCCCGGCTGCCGGTCCGGGATTGAACCGGGCCTTGATATGGATTACGGTAATCGGAGGCATTTGCATCTTGATAGGTATCGGTATGCTCATCAAGTTGCCTGCATCTATTAACTCACCTATTAAACAGCTGGCCGATGGCATTTTGGAAATAGCCAACCATAATTACGATGTGACTCTGAATTTGAAAGGAGGTGAAGAACTGGTGGAAGTTTCGAAAAACTTTAACCGGATGGCCAGACGACTGAACGAGTATCATAACAGTACCTTGTCCGACCTGATGGCTTCCAAACGCTACATGGAAACTATCATCAACTCCATTAATGAACCGATTATCGGACTGGACAATGAAATGAATATCCTTTTTATCAATTATGAGGCACTGAATGTGCTGAATCTGAAGCGGGAAAACGTCATCCGGAAGTCGGCTCAGGAAATAGCCATGAGCAACGACTTGCTGCGCCGTCTGGTAAGAGGGTTGATAGAAGAGGGTGGAAAGGTGAAGAAGGAGCCGCTGAAAATCTATGCCGACAATAAGGAAAGTTATTTTCAGGTGAAGTACATGGACATCACGATGCCGGGAACAGACGGGGTGACAATGGAGAAGAGAGGCAATGTAGTGCTGCTGAAAAACATCACTGAGTTTCAAGAACTGGATACGGCAAAAACCACGTTTATCTCTACTATCTCGCATGAACTGAAAACACCGATTTCTGCCATCATGATGAGTCTGCAATTGTTGGAAGACAAACGAGTGGGACATCTGAATCCGGAGCAGGAGGAGCTTTCGAACAGTATCAGGGAAAACAGCGAACGTTTGCTGAGTATTACGGGTGAATTACTGAACATGACACAGGTGGAAAGTGGCAAACTGCAACTGAAACCGAAGATAACCAAGCCAATTGAACTGATAGAATATGCTATCAAGGCTAATCGGGTGCAGGCAGAGAAGTTTGGTATTCAGATTGAGGTGGAATATCCGGAAGACAAGATTGGTAAGCTCTTTGTAGACAGTGAAAAGATAGCATGGGTGCTGACCAACTTGCTGAGCAATGCCATTCGTTATTCTTCAGAAAACAGTCGGGTTATCATTGGCGCACGACAGGTGAATGAAAACAAGGAAATTGAAATGTATGTACGCGATTTCGGAAAGGGTATTGACCCACGCTATCACAATAGTATTTTTGAACATTATTTCCGGGTGCCGGGTACTAAGGTGCAGGGCAGCGGACTTGGACTTTCCATCTCACGCGATTTCGTAGAAGCACATGGCGGTACGTTGACCGTGGAAAGCGAGATAGGTAAGGGTAGTTGCTTTACGCTTCGGCTGAAAGCCTGAAAAAACTTTTGTGTTAGGCAGATTTGAAAAACACGTGTACGAAGCTTCAGAGCAAGAATCCGCATAATAGAAGAAGGACAAGCATGACTAACCCTACAATCAGTTTGATTCTGAAGGCATGGTTTTGGTCGGCTTGTTCTTTTTCTTGTGTCTGTTTCTTTATCTCCTCCAGTTTTTCCACGGAAAGAGTTGGTGGAAGTTCCGTGTGCCGGCATTCGGTCATTCGCCGGCGCGTTTCTTTCATACGCTCCCGGTTGCGCCGACGGAGTTCCCTGTTTTCTTTGTCCCTCCGCATCATGTCGTGGATGCATCCTAATGTTCCCATTACGGTTATTATTTAGTGACAAGATAAGCAATAAACATCAATACCAAGATGATGGACAAACCGATATATCTGTATTTCTTGCAGAAAATCGTTGCGATACATAGAATGGCTATCAGTAGCTGATAGCAGATTTCTCCTGTTGTGCAGTTGCTCATAAATACATTCATGATTGCTACCCCAGCCATCATGAAGAGCAGGAGATTAAGAAGAACTTTAAAAATGTTGTTTATCATTCTGTGTACGCTCATAGTTCAATTCTTTTTTAAGTGAATATGCTATCGTATTGAATCTCCAGATGTAATTTGTTTATATGGTAACTGTCTGTAAAGTTATTCTTTCTGGAATGGATAAGCGTCCAGCAGTCCTTTTTCCCGCATTTGCTCGATGGTCAGGTCCGGCTGATAAATCACTTTGCTGCCTGTGGTTGTTTTGAGTAATTGTATATATTCTTCAATACTTCCTACTCCGATTTCCTTGCGAAGATCGTTCAGCCTTTCCGGCTCTTCTACCGGCCAGATGTAGGTAATTTGTTGTGCATCTATCGTAACGGCGTATGACTGCGTGCCGTAAATCTGAGGTTTCCCTTCTTTCATTCGGATACGGTCTGTCAGGGTGGCGTAATTACTGGCACTGATGAGTCCTTTGGTGACAGCTTCTTGCATTAGGGGTAAATAAAGAGTCTGTAGTTTCAAATCAGCGTGGTCTACAATTAGCCATATTGTTTTGTAGGATTGTGGTGACAATCCCTTGGGAAATCCGTTTTGTAATAAAGAAGCCAGAAGGTGCTGATTCTGTTGGTCAATAGCTTCCATCTGCACTTTCAGCTCTACGAGCGAATCAATGACGGTAGTTGGGGTTTGATTAAGATTTTCGTTATTCAGGTGTTGCGTAAGCTTCATGAACTTCAACCGGATATCCTGATCTCTTTGGTAGGCCCGTGCCAGCAGGGAATCCGTTTTTGTGCAGGTTTGAGCTCCAATGGGATGTAAATTACCTGAAAAACAGATAAACAATACCGTGAGTAATATGATAAAATTAGATGGCATAATGCTTCTTCAGATTAGATGAAAGGATAATTTTTTACAAAGATAAAAGATTCTCTCAAAAGAACATGATTCCCAGCCTGATTTTCAATTTCGTATTCTTTGTTTGAATGTTTGTTTAAAATTGCTACATTCGCAGTAGGATCAAAATCCAGTGGTTATGAGCAAACTATATCCGGTAAGAGCAGAACTGGAAAGCGTTTTGACAAGAAAATAATGAGAAACTACAAAACAAATACGTATGAAAAATTATGTGATGACGGGTGCCGCCGTGTTATCAGCCTTCTTGTTTTTGGGTTGCGGAGGGCAGAATAAACAGAACACAGAGAAAGAAATGGATGCAGATACGACAAGGACCGTATGTACTCAGGTAAAGTTACAGAAAGACAGCTTGTTGGCCACGTTGACGCTGGACGGTATGAAGGTGACATGGATTCGTGACAATGCCAGTCCACGGTTGATGCCGCGTACTCTCTTTCCAGATGCGATAGATGCACTGATGGACAGCCTGTCTCTTCAAGAAGGCATACCGGCTTCTATCAGTACGTTTTTGGTTGAATGTGCTGGCAAGCAGATGCTTTTCGATACCGGTGTCGGTGCTCCTGATAGCCGGATGATGGAGGGCTTGAAATCGTTGAACGTAAAGCCTGAAGATATAGACTGTTTGTTTCTTACCCATTTTCATGGCGACCATATCGGCGGAATGATGAAGGACGGTAAGGTGGTATTCCCGAAGGCTGAGGTATATGCTTCGAAGGCAGAATACGATGCCTGGATGAAAATGCCGGCCGACAAAAGGGCACAGGTAGAGACCACGATGAATGCCTATAAAGACCGTCTGCATCTTTTTGCTTTTGGAGATACGCTTCCCGGAAATATACTTCCAATGGAGGCAATGGGACATACACCGGGGCATACCGTTTATAAGGTGGGCAAGCTGCTGGTAATTGGTGATTTGTTTCACGGGTATGCCTTGCAGAAAGATCATCCCGAAATCTGTGCGCAGTATGACATGGATAAGACCGGAGCCATAAAAAGCCGCAAATACTACCTGCAATATGCCCGTGAAAACGGACTGGTAATGGCAGGTATGCATTTGCCTGTTCCGGCCTTTGCGGAATAAGGCTGTGGAGTTCGTGATGTCTTTTAGATTAATCGTTTATAAAAGCTGTCGCATTGTTTCTTTCTTCTAATAATGCGATTAGCTTTTTCTCATCCTTTGCATATAAATAGACTTTCTTTCCTTTCTGAAGAGTAAGGCATACGTTATACCATCCATGAATCACGTCAAACTTAGTGGAGGCATAATGGTCTGTTTTTATGATATCCTGTAAAACTACTGTTTTCAAAAGGAGGTGTGGAGTTCGCAGTTGCAGTATGTCGTTCCTTACAGCGTAATAAGTGCGACTGTGCATCCAGCCGATGAGAATCCCGCTCAGCATATAGGATGAGTAAGGATACAGGAAACTTGCATCTTCTTTAGGGGCTTGGGTAATCATATTCAGGATGCAATAGAAAATCAGTCCTCCGAGGAACCACCACAGGATAATGTAGCCTCCATAAATCCATCTGTTTTTAAGTCTGAAATTTTCCATATGGTTTAAGGCAAGATATGTAATTGGATAATGAACAAATATACAAAAAATGAGCGAAGAAGTGCTCCAATGCCTGTCTTTTTATTGTAAAACTAGAGTTTTTCCCTTATTTTTGTTGTTGCGAAGCAAATTGTTACACCATACCTAGATATGACAGAAAAAAAACAGAAATCTTTTTGCGGGTTGATGATGTGCCTGATAGGCATTTTTCCGGCAAAAGGCGTAAGCCAGACACTCGACAGCCTGTCTACTATCGAGATGAAGGAAGTGGTGGTGAAAGCCCGGATGCACCGTACCGATGCTTCCTCTTCCATCTTCACTCCGACAGCCCGCCAGAAAACTTCCGCACAAAATGCGATAGACCTTCTGAAGCAGCTCGCCATACCTCAAATCAACATTAACCTGATGGATAATACGGTCACCACGCCTAGCGGACAGGGTGTAGACATATACATCAACTATATTCCTGCTTCGGCAGAAGAAATGGAGGGAATATCCACTTCCGATGTGCGACGGGTGGAATACCTTGACTTCCCGGCTGACCCACGTTTCCAGGGAAAGGAGCATGTGGTCAATTTCATTGTACAGCAATACGAATATGGAGGCTATACTAAGGCAACCTTGAATGAAAACTTTCTGATAGGCAAACTCTCAAGTCGGGCTTCGGTTTACTCCAAGTTTGTGCATAAACGGATGACCTACGATTTGTATGCGGGGGCTTCCAATCATGATATCAGCCATTCGGGCAATTCCGTTTCCGGAATCTACAGTCTGCAGAATGAAGCGGGAGAAGCCTATCAGATGAACCGAAACGAAACGCTGGAGAGTTCCCGCCTCAAGTACAACCAGTATCCGGTCACGTTCCGGGCCATCTATGACACCGATAAAATGCAGATAGCCAATACCGTTGGTTTCAATTTTGACCAGACTCCGTTGTCGGAAACAAAGGGCATACTGTCGTTTGTTCCCCAGCAAAACACCGATTATTCTTACTATAAAAACGAGCCGTCCACCAGCCGTTATTTTGTCTGGTCGGGTAACTATTATTTTATCCTTCCCCACGATTTTGACCTCAGCGTGTCACCAGGCATGAATTATGGGCATACGAATTATTCGTATCTTTATCAGACTTCATTGCCGGGCAGTTCCCGCATTGCGAACATTTCAAGGGAGGATGTCTGGCAGTTCCGGGGAAGTGCCACGTTGTTCAAGAAGATAGCCGACAAGCAAAGCGCTTTCTTCCGGGCATGGTTCGGCTCGACCTCCAACAACGTGAACTATTCGGGTACATCGCCCTACGACAACGATTTCTCAGACACCTATGCCGGTGCCGCGCTGGGTTATAATTTCTCGAATGCCCGATGGAACGTCCGGGCCGACGCTGCCTTACAATGGGAAAAGAACCAGATTAACGACCAGTCTGTGGCAGAGGTCTATCCGCTGCTGAACTTGTCTGCAGGTTTCTCTCCCTCACAAAAGCACTCGTTCCGTACTTTCTTCCATTTCGGGGCAAACTACCCCGGGGCCAGTGAAAAGACACCGAATGTTCTTCAGCAGAACGAGCTGATGTACTATACGGGAAATCCTACCATCGGACTTTCCCGACAGGTGACCTTCAACCTGTCCTACAATTGGATACCGACGAGCGCATTCTCTGCTTCGGCATTTATGCAGTACTTCGGCGAATACAACCTGTATGTGCCGGTTTACCAGCCTTATCAGGACGGTAAGGCTCTGCTCCGTACGTTTGAGACGGATGGGGCATACAACCGGACACAGATAGGCTTGTCGTTCAATTACAGACTGTTCAATGGGAAGCTGCAACTGGCGGCCTCTCCCTCGGTTTCCTTCTATCGCATGACGGGGCTTTTCGACATTTCGCAGTCCCCGTTCTACTGCAATGCCTCTGCCACTTATTATCTGGGTGATTTCTATTTTCAGGCAGCTTATCAGACTCGAAGCCTTACGGTACAGGGCAACCGGGGCGTAATCTATAAGGACCGTGATTTCTATCAGGTTTTGGCCGGGTGGAGCCGTTCCAACTGGAACATCCGTGTAAGCGGAATGAACCTGTTCCGTAAGGACTGGCTGTGTGCCACGAATCTGTTGTCCACTCCTCTTTATTCCGAAACCCGGCTTGTAGAAGGTAACAATTTCCATCAGCGCCTGAATCTGTCGGTCACTTATACATTCGGATACGGCAAGAAGGTGAAGCGAGGGAACGAGGTCGGCGAGCAGTCGGGGGCGGTGTCTGCCATTATGAAATAGTGATATAAAAGGGAGAAATTTCGGTATGAACTAAAAACAATCATGGTAGAAAAAGAAATAATTGACGACTGGCAAGAGAGATTTCCTATTTTATCTCCTTATACACCTTCTACTTTATATATGAAGGTTGATATCGTTTTGTGGGGATTAAGGATTGATAAAATCTTTTTAAAACAATATCGTATTATCTTCGAGTGCCTGCCATTATGGGAGGATTCCGTGCAGAAAAGAAACATACCCGTTTTTTACACAGAACTTTGGGGTAAGAATGGAGCCCAGTTTTTTATAGATTATGCATCTCATGACAGATTGTTTCAAAGTGCTTCTGAGTTTGCCGGGAAACAATTTGGGCTATTTTTCAAAGATAAAGTTATGGCCAGTGATATATGGAAATGGCTTGATCAACTATCTTCTTCATTAATCCCGAAACATAATCCGATTAATTTGTACCGTATTTTTGAGTTTAAACTTGCCTTGGCTCTTTTTTTAGACGACAAGTATTTAATGGATAAGGCGAAAAAAGAGATAGATGCTGAAATCAGGCATTGGGATGTACTGCGTTTTCAAAAGCTATTTTCAAAATCCCCCGATGAATGGCGTGCAGAATTGTATGCAAAGTTTGAAAATCGGGATTCTTTTATCCGCTTGGTTGCTTCCAATATGAAAGATAAAAGAATAATAAGATTAAAAGAAGCTCATTTCTGTACTTCGGGCATTCCTGAAAAGTCTTTTTGGGAGCAATTCATAGAGATATTCAAATAAGTATATGATTAGTTGTTCCAATAAGCGGACATTAGTTACTGCGATATTTTGTATGTAAAAGTAATTCTATAAGCTTCTTATGAACTATATGTCATCATGCGCTGATATGATGGAATTTTCTATAAAGGTGTTTTTTACTGTCTGAAGTAATTTATCTTTTTCGAATTTCTTCAGTTTTCCCGGGTATTTTAAGTCCTTTAAAAAGTTCACAAATGAAAGGGCTAAAAATTTGAGACATTCTTCTTTCGTTTTCAGCTTAAAATAACCTTCGAAATCCACCACAAAATCTGCCGTGAGACACTTATACATTCTTACCTCAGGAGTTACAGAACCCCTACATTTCAAAGTTTTATCCTCATAATATTTAGGACGATGAACTTTAAAGAACTTGCTGAACGGAGGTGACACACATATAAATGCTATGCATAAACTTTCAACTAGATCCGTTTTTAATCTAAGCAGCCCATTTGATAATAAACTCTCAAATGCACTGACAGCATCTGAATGGATACTAAAAGTAGAAATTTCTCTTGAGATTATTACACATAATGTTATTTCCATACTTTATCAATTTGATCAAGAAACGTTTCTTTTTCCTCGTTCATTAGAAACCAGACTTTCCGTTGCCACTGATATACGGCAAATTTTTCATCATCCGTGTTGGTGGTCTTATCTACGTACGTTCTGATGCTTGGGGCAGAGGGATACCTTGACTGGATAATGTCATCTATCAGGTAACCATGCAGTCCTTTGATCTCCTTGAAGAGAAAACCTTGGCACATCAGGGCAATGTATTCCGGGTGATTGTTTATGTACTGTTTGAAATTCTGATAAGCTTGGGATTTCATATAGTCGGATGCATGACTGCTGAAATTCGGCTGTTCCAGTTCCTTGATGAGCGCTTCTTCCCGTTTCTTGTATTCCGTAGAATCTTGTATGCTGTACCAGAGGTGTTCTTCAGGCCGGGCACTTAAATCTATCCATGCCTTAGCCTCCCAGTAATCCATGGTCATTTTCAGGGAATCTTGTTGGGCCGGAGTCCAGGTGTAATACAGGGAATCTTTTTCCCATCCGTTGAAAATCGCATCAATGGAATCGGATTTTTCCTTTACCAGCTTTTGGTAGATGGCAGGCAAGGCCTTGTCAAAGCGGGAGGAAATCATAAAAGTTCCGCTATCGATTCGAGTGACTACATGTGGAGTGGTAATGATAGAATCGTTGAGTACGAAAGCAATCTGGCGGTCGATAGATTTCTCTGTCTCTGATGCCCATTTGTGACATTTGTGCTTGCTTATTTGCCCTGTAATGACATAAGCACCTTTCATATCTTTTTCAAGCTGTAATCCGACGAAATCTTTTACTGTTACAATAGGCATTGTGGATAATGTATCGCTTTTTTCTATACGATACCATCCGTTTTCTTTGTGTGGTGTCTGGCTGCTGGCTGGAGAGATAAGCGTGCATAAAAGAACCAGTGAAAGTAATGTTGTATTTCTTGTATTCATAATTGATTCATGATTAAAGTGATTCATTGAAAATGAAATTCATGTTTGTCAAAATCAAACACAGATATTGAACCGTCAAAGAATTTCAGGCCGACACTTCCTTCGGTGGTGAATTTAGGCAATGCAGGGGTGATGGCAATGATTTGTTGCTTAAAACTCTTCTTGCAGAGATTGGCTTGCTCTGTAACTATGGCTTCTCCAACAGGTACTCCTTTCTTGTTATAAGCCGTCTGTATTTTGAGTTCTGTATTGTTTTTCAAAAAATCCTGAACGGCAGGATTCTGTTTCATCAGGAAAAGGAAGGATGCGTTCCCTAAATCCAGCACAAAATTTCCTGAGAGAGTATATCTTTTACCCTTGTGCTTGAAACACAGGTCTGTTTTTACGGCAGGCATGTTCAGGTAAGTGTCGTAATTGATGGCGATGGTGCTGTAATTTGTGGATTCCGAACTGAATAGTTTTCTGTTTAAAACCTGAAGCTTGTAATTTTTCATATCTAATTTTATGATATGGGCTCCGTCGTTAGAGTGGCTGATGCGTTGTATGGGAATGGCCATGTCGTGGCCCGACTGATAATTTGACAGTACAAATATTTCGCCGCTGTATTCCGTATTATCGCCCAGTTGTATGGTTCCTGTCGCCTTGTGCGTTATTTTGTATTTTCTGCCTCCCAGATTCATCCTTTCATATCTTTTAGTTTTGACAAAATCCAGATTGAGGTGCCGGTTGTTTTCAAAAGCATAAAGAGAATCTATTAACATTACATGGATACCTGATTCCAGAAAGATTGTTGCCATGAGTTGATGATTGATTTTCGTCTTGAAAATATAATGCCCGTTCGTATTTTTTTCTAACTGAAAGGTGTCTGTGCCGGATGACTGGGCAAAAAGGCTATTGCAGAACAGCAAGGCGGTTGATAGCAGTGTGATGATTTTTTTGGTCATAAAGGTCGTTTTATGGTGTAAAAGCAAATATATGAAAAAAACGGTACAGATTTACATTTCTATTTTGTTTTAACCGAATGTCAAAACGCTTTGGGAAAGACTCCACTTCTTCAAGGAATTTTCTATGTTTTCCACAAAGGAAACGTATGTTCTTCGGTGCGGAACTATACGTTTCTGCCTTGGAAAACATACGGTTCAGGATCGGGAAACGTAAAAATAAAACCGGTATTTCCCGGAAAACAGGACTTCGTTTTTCTAATTCCTTTCCCAACTTTGAAAAGCCGTTTCTTTTCCGTATCTTCAAGAACTAGATTTACCTAACAATCAGATACGTATGAAGAAAGTGATGTTGCTTCTTCTGTTGTGTGGCGTGATGCTGACGCTCAAAGCCACAGGGCAATCGGGCGATGTGATTCTAATTATCCCAATAGCGTATGAAGACAAATGCATTTTTTCAACTGTTTGTGGCGGTGGCTTGCATGATGTGTGTCGGCTGCACGGGCAAACGAAAAGCACAATCGGATGTTGCTTTGGTAAAGGAGACTCCTCCGGCAGTACAGAGTCCGGAAGTAACGGTCGACATGCTTGCAGCAGAGGATCCGGATACGGAAACTTCGACAGACACTCCGCCTCAACCGGTGGCGATGGTGCTGGAACCGGTGGTACGGGATATTCCTGTCGGCCGTCCTCTTTCTGCGGATTCGCTTTATATGCATACAGAATATGATTATTATCCTGTAGCGACTTCCAAGGTCAAGGTCTTCATTACCAATCGTGCGAACCGGGAATATGACAGTGGAGAGGGGTACAGTCTGGTATATTACAACGAAGCAGAAAAGCAATGGGAACCTCAGCCTACCAGTCCGATAGTCAACGATGTGTTGTGGGTGTTTACGCCCGATTATCCTACACACCGGCAGACTATTCAATTTTATACGGACAAGAACCGTCCCGGCAGGTATCGTATTTACAAATCATTCAACCGGAATACACGTACGGCATACGCGGAGTTTGAACTCGTATCCAAGGCTCAGCACCGGAAACTGCTCGACAAAATTAGCCGGTACAGGGAGAAGCATCCCAAGGACCGTGTCATAGAAAACCTGAATTCTGGGGGATTCCAGGATAATGACACGCTGTATATGTCGTGGATGGTGAACTCGGAGGCATTGCAGAAAGAGTTCCGGCAGAAGGTGCTGAATTATGCGGCAATCGTGGTGAACGACGGGAAAGAGGATGTGGCTACTTATTTCACCCAACCGATGTACACGGATACTTTCGGCATCAAGATGTACACGGAGAAAGCGGTGTATCCGCCAAATACGGAATCCGTGGCAGTGAGAATCGTGAACCGGAGCGGACAGAGCATCTCGATGGGGTCGCCGTACTGGGTGCTTCGGAAGGAAGGGGAAAAATGGTTGTTTTTGCCTGGAGCAAGGGTTTGGACACTTGAAGGACGTTTTCTTCCATCCAATAAGATTTATCCCTTTTCTGCCAGTTTGTATCCGTCACTTCGTATGCTTACGCCCGGCGTCTATCGTGTGGTGAAGGAAATGGATATTGGGGATAATTATCGCGACTGGTATTTTGCTGCGGAATTTCGGATTGGCAACGAGGTGAAAGAGCGGGATGCTGCGGACAAAGAGCCTTCTTCAAAGCCTTTGCAGGAAGTGGCTGAGGAAAAGGATATGGATATTGCGTATGACGTGGTAGAGGAGATGCCGGAGTTTCCCGGGGGCATGTCGGCCTTGATGGATTTTATTCGGAAGAACCTGAACTATGACAAATCGCTTGTGCCTGAAACGGTTGTAATTCCTCGGGTCATCGTACAGTTTGTGATAGATGAAGAAGGAAATATTATTCATCCGGTGGTGGTGCGGGGACTGAATCCGGCATTGGACGAAGAGGCTCTTCGGGTAGTGAAGCTGATGCCGAAATGGAAACCGGGACGGCAAAGCGGAAAACCGGAGAAAGTGAGGTATGCCATTCCGGTTACTTTCGAGCGTGCCGCCAAGGTTCCTTGATTTTATCGGAGTAGTTTAGAAAAATAAGTCTGTCAGAAATAATTATTTCTTTCTCAAAAAGCCGTTTTTAGGTAAGTTTTTGTATCTTTACGACTGTAATCAAAACAAATGCCTATGAAAATGAAACCGTTGTTATGGAGCTTGGTGGTTAGTGCCGTAGTGTGCAGTCTCTGTCTGTTCGTCACACAATGGATGGGCCTTGTCGATGATTGGTGCATCTTTGTGAGCGCATTTCTGGGCGTACTATTGGGAAACGGTTGTAACCGGTGGTTGCAGCGTGCAAGTCATTGAAAAATTCTCAGGCAAGCGGAATACTTACCTGAGAATTTTTTTCATCGGATAATCCCCGTGTCACTGTCCTTCAGCTGGATGGAGCGGTTGACAGCGCGGAACTTGCGTCCTTTGGTCAGACGCCACGTCACGGTCAGGTTGACGAGGTTGCAGGCGTCGCGACTGTAGAGGGCAGTGGTCTTCTGGAGGTTCCGGTTCAGGACTTCCGATTCGAACATTTTGTATTTGTGTTGAAAGGGCTGTTGCCAGATAAGGGCAAACTGCCAGTCTTTGTAGCTGTAGGCGGCCTTCAGGGCGATGTCGCCTCCGCTGTAGCCTTTGGTTTCCCCTTCCAGAAAGCGGGAACCGTTGTCGGCGTAGGCATGGAGGGAGAGATTGCCTAAGTAGGCGTTGAGGGCTCCCGTGGCAAAGTAGGACGTGTAGCAGTGTGTGTAGTCGTGGCCGAAGTTGAAGCAGCGGAACAGTCCTCCGTATGCCGTGACGGAGAGCTTTTCCGGCATCAGCCAGTAGCTTGCATAGGCCATGGCGTGCAGGGCGTCAATCTCTTTCTGGTTGCGCTGGGTGTAGATGAACCGGTCGTCGGACGTGCGTTCGTACACCGCCATGTTGGGGTGAGGACATTTCTTGTAGAAGCCTTGCAGATTGACTTGCAGACGGGAGTCGTTGTACGACAGCCGGAGGGTGTGATACGTCTCCCGGTTGGGCTTGAGGTCGGGACTGCCTACGGTCCATTCCATGCGGTTGGTGCGGATGGCGGCATCGCTGATCATGGCCACCCGTGAGGTGCGTTCGTTCAACTGGAAATTGTAACTCAGTTGCAGAGAGTGGGTGAAGTTGTAGCTCAGGGCTGCTTTCGGACAGAAACTCCAGTAATCGTACGAATGGGCTTGCTGACGGTAGTGCAGGTAACTGCCTCCGATGCCTGCCGAGTAGCGTAGCTTGCCCCATGTTCCCTTAATCTCGGAGAACAGGTACACGCGGTTGTGGTGTATGGGGGTGACGGAAGAAACATCGCCCGTGTATTCATTGTTCGTGTATTTCTGGCTGTAGTTGAGGCCGGCAGAAAGGGTGAAGGGCTTCAACCGGTTTTCATAGATGGCTTCGCTCAGCAGGGAGTAGGTACGTCCGTCCACGTCGTAACGGTAGGGCGAACCTTCGTCGTAGCTGTCGGAGGAGCGGGTGCCGATGTATGTGCCCACGGCATTGAGGGTAAGCGACTGCCGGGGGGTGAACTGCTGGAAGTAGTAGAGGTCGAGCACCGGACTGCTGCTCTGGCTTTGTTGCTGTTCGAGGGCGGTATATGTCTGTGCCCCATCTACAATCTGTTTCTGACTGAAATCGCCCGCTACGTGGCTGAAGTCGCCGCTCAGTGAAGCCTGGAACACGTAGCGGCTGGAGTCGGCCAGGTTGTAGGTCAGTTTCATCTGGTTGCTCAGGCTCCGGTTGCGCGAGGCGAGGTCGTTGCGCTGGATGGTATAAATGGAGCCGTCGTTCAGGTGGTAGTGCGCGGTTTCCTCCGTTCGTATTCCTTTAAAATCCCGGTAGCCGAAGCTGTAGTTCAGCGACAGCTCACTCTTTCCTGTGTTCCATTTGCCGTACACCGTGTAATCGCCGTCGCGGGTAGTCAGTGCCTGGGTGAGCGAGGTTCCTAAAGTATATCCGTTGTCCGCCCGTCGGGTAGTGATGTCAATGACGTAGGCAATGCCGTCGCCATAACGTACGCCGGGGTTGTCGATGAAGTCAATCTTGCGGATGCTCTTCGGGTCGAGCGACAGCATCTCTGCCTTGTCTGCAATGATGCCGTTGATGCGAATCTGTACACTTCCCCGCTGGTCGATGGCCGAGATGCTGTGGGTCACCTCGTCCACACGGATATTGGGGAGGGTGAGTTGTTGGAGCAGACTGTAGCCCGAGCGGGAAGAAGCTTTCTGCTGTTCGGAGGGATAGAGCAGCAGGCCGTCGGTCTTGTGGATAATCCGGTCGGCTTTGACTTCCACTTCGCCTAGTTCCACGGTGGAGGCTACTTCTTGTGCGAGAGTGGGGAAGGCCAGCAATAAAAGAAGAAAGATGCTGGCCAGAAATCGGGAGACGGTCAGCAGAAGCCGGTTTTCGGCCTCCTGCTGGAAAAGTAATCTGAGTGCGTTCATTTGTTCCTGTGTGTAAATTTCAGGAACAAAAGTAAGAGGCCGTCACGAAGGCGTCAAAAACCGACGCTGACATTTGCCTGACAATTCGCTGTCAGCTTTTCAATTCGTTGATTTCCAAGGAATAGTTTCGTCCTCTGTCGGCCACGATTTTCAGCCGTGTATGCTCCTCTACAATGGGTTTCAACCGGCGGATAAGGGTGTAGAGCGTATCGTTGGCATCGTCTTTCTTGGGCCAGAGTGCCGCACAGATTTCCTCTTTCGAGATGGAGTGGGAAGGTGACTGCCAGAACAGCCGCATCAGTTGCTGTTGCATGGGGGTGAAGCGGATAGGCGTGTGGTCGGCGCCGTAGAAACGGTCGTCCGCATCCGAATACGTCAGTCCCCCGAAATCTTCGGCAGATTGTGTACCATCTTCAGCCGGTTGTCTGCATCCTCCGACGGGTTGCAGCACCAGATTCTCTTTCTCTCTTTTCCGTAAGTACAGCATCGAACCAATGGCCCAGAAGATAGCCGCTGCCATCAGTCCGGCAGGCAAGCGCTGGTCGGACATGCCGAATACGGCCGCTGCCGACAGACGGGTATAGCCTTTCAGGGCCAGTGTCTCGCCTGCGTGTTCGTTTCTTATCATCAGTGTATCGCTGTAGATGGCCTGTTCATCCGTCGAACCGCCCTGATACTCCTTGTCCACCACATCGAACGTGAGGAAAGAGGTTTCCTTCAGTCGTCGGTTCTTCAGGTGTCGGCAGAACCGTTCATCGGACACGGCAATCAGTACCTGTCCGCCCGAAGTACGCCGGAGCTGCTTGTATGCCCGTATCGTGTCTTGTGTCACAATGGGCTCCTTCTTTTCCAGTAAAGTCAGTGCCAGTGCCTGATTCAGGTCGGCTGTTATTTCGTTTCGTGTCACGTGGTAGTTATGGCGTCCGGCCAGCAGGGAAGTCAGCATCAGTGCCAGAAACACGGTGACGGATAGTAGTCTGCGATTCATAAATATCGGGTTTGGTTTCTGCAAATGTAATGAATTCTGTGCTTCCTCTTTCTTATGGCGGATGAAAAATATTGTATTATTTATACTCCGCTTTGCTCCGGTATTCATTGGGAGTCATTCCGGTGGTTTTCTTGAATACACGAGTGAAGTGCTGCGGGTACTGGAAACCGAGTTGATAGGCTATCTGACTGATGGACTCCGAGGGGAGAAGCAGCTGTTCTTTGGCGATGCTGATAATTTTGTCTTGTATATATTCCAGGGCGGTTCTGCCTGTTTCTTTTTTGATAAGGTCGCCAAAATAGTTGGTTGACAGGCAAAGTTCGCTTGCGCAGTGTTTCACGCTGGGCAATCCCTTTTGTGCGGCATTGTCTCCCGTGAAATATTGGTCCAGGAATGTTTCGAAACGGGTTAGAATGTCGCGGTGGGTATCCTGACGGGTGATGAACTGCCTTTCGTAGAAGCGCAGGCAATAGTTGAGCAGCAATTCGATATGGTTGGCAATCAGCCGTTTGCTCATCCTGTCCACACTGTGTTGCAATTCCTCCTGAATGTTCTGCAGGCAGTCGATGAAGGTGTGTCGTTCCCGTTCCGAGAGGTGCAAGGCTTCGTTCACTTCATACGAGAAGAACGTGTATTCCTTGATAGTGCGTCCGAGGTTGGTGCCGCGAATCAGGTCGGGATGAAAGCACAGCGCATAGCCTTGCGGCTGGAACGTTTCGCCCGTATCTTCTATGCCGATCACTTGTCCGGGTGCCAGACAGACCACCGAGCCTTTCTGGTAATCGTATCGCTGGCGGCCGTAAATCAGGTCGCAGTTCTTTTCGTCTTTCAGAAAAATTGCGTAAAAGCTGAACGTATGCCGCATGTGGTGCATCGGTTTGGCCTGTGAAAGATCAATCACGCTGACCAGCGGATGCAGAGTTTCTACGCCGAGCATGTCGTCGTACTCTGTAACGGTTTCGATGATTAATAAAGATGTTTTCATCGTTTTTAATGTTTCTGACGGCAAAATTACGAAAGGATTCCGGTTCCTGGTTTTCGTTGTTCCTGAAATCCGTGTTTTCATGCAGGGATTCTGTGTTTTGTATAACAACGGATAAAATGGTACGGATTACTTTTGCAGTGACATGATTAACAGATAAATAGTATAGAACTATGACACAGGAAATGGAGAGCCGTATGGCTTTGAAAGATTTAGTGGACCGTTATGTAGCGGAATCGGATGGGAATATTAAAAGTGTGTGATATGGAAAAAGAAGTAATGTTGCTTACGGGTGCCGGACAAATCGGTATGGCGATAGCCCGGCGGATGGGATATGGAATGAAGATTGTGGTCGGTGACAAGCGGATGGAAAATGCGCAGGCCGTGGCCGATACGATGAACCGTGCCGGATTTGATGTGCTTCCGGTGGAGATGGACTTGTCGTCGCGCGTCTCCATTCTCGGACTGATTGAGATGGCGCAGCAATATGGGGAGATAGCCATGCTGGTCAATGCGGCAGGAGTGTCTCCTTCGCAAGCCTCTGTCGAGACCATTCTGAAAGTCGACTTGTACGGTACGGCGGTATTGCTGGAAGAAGTTGGGAAAGTTATCCGGCAGGGTGGAACTGGCGTTACGATATCCAGTCAATCCGGACATCGCTTGCCGGCCCTTGGTGTCGAGATAGACGCGCAACTGGCTTGCACACCGACGGAAGAATTGCTGAATCTGGAGGTACTGCAACCGTCGCACATTCGCGATACGCTCCATGCCTACCAGCTGGCGAAACGTTGCAATGTGAAGCGTGTCATGTCCGAGGCTATAAGATGGGGTGAACGAGGTGCCCGTCTGAATTCCATTTCTCCGGGAATTATCGTCACTCCACTGGCACTTGATGAGTTCAACGGGGTTCGTGGGGAGTTCTATAAGAAGATGTTTGCCCGGTGTCCGGCGCATCGTCCCGGCACGGCCGACGAGGTGGCGAATGTGGCCGAACTGTTGATGAGCAACCGGGGGGCCTTTATCACCGGCTCTGATTTTCTGGTAGACGGAGGTGCTACGGCTGCTTATTTTTATGGATCGAAAGAATGATAGAAATGTTTATGACTGATGGAGGAAGGTAAAAATGAACTCAGTCTTCCATCAGCATTTTTATATAGGATTTTGATTTATACCGTGATGAATTTAAGTTCATCAAGTAAAGATCTGTATGTTTTCCAAAATTTGCTGATATCCTCATTTAGCATGATACCTACATTCTTTATGTGCATAAGATCGTTGAAATAAGCTAAATCAGCTATGGCAGATTTCATAGCATCTACAGATAATTTGTATCCACTAACTAACTTTGCTCCTGTTTGCTTTTTAAAGTCCAGGGCGGCAGCTTCATTAGCCAATGTGCGGCATGCACTGAAATGTACAATTTTATTGGTGAAGAAGTCACCGGAAATATCAGCCAGTTCACTTAAATCAAGATTTCCATCTTGTCCTTCAAATGATAGACTGTGATTCCATCCATGACATGCGAAGTAAATAATATCATATTTATTGAATCTACGTTTATCTTTCGTAAAGAAATTCATGTAATAGATTAAATCTTCTTTAGATAAAACAGAACGATGAATAAAGTTGCAGTCGTGGAAGTTGCTTAAACAGTTTAGAAGGTGTTTAGTTTCAAGGTTAAATTGATTATCTTTTTTCTGACTGTTAAATAACCATTCATTTTCCAAACAAATAATGTTATGCATGTTTTTAAAATTTAGATGTGATATAACTTAGAAGTTCTTCATTATTACAAAGAGGGTGTCGGAGATATCCTTTGAATCCATGTGTAAAGAGATGTTTTTCTTGTAGCTCTGTTCCATGATATTCTTCTATGAGTTGAATTCTATATGTTTTGTCATTGGGTGCTTGTTCTATCCAATAAGAAGAATCTTCACGGTTGCAATTTTGTTTGACGACTTTACCTTTGAAGCGTATACATCGTTCATCAGACATGAAGAAATATATAATATCCCCAATATTAAAATGAGTTCGGTGCATAGTCCAACTTATATAACCTAATTCTTTAAATGCTTCGGAATGATGACACCTTTTTCTGTTTGCAAATGCAATCCATGTTTTGTTTTTCATATTTTATGTGTTAAATATATGACGATACAAATTTATGTGATTTCTAATGAAATAGTATCGTTGTCCTTAAAATATAATTTAATTGTTTGTCAATGCGTAGCCAGATACCATGAAGTCTGCGAGTAGGAACTTGCCAAACTGTTTGTGCTGGGTGCAGAGGTGGTGATGCCGGAATAATGCTCTATGGGAAGTGGGCCGCGGGCTGCAGTGAAATATTTCTCGGTGTGTGCCTTGTAGGGAACGACTTGTTCCAGCAAAGTCTCAAACTGGGCCAGTTGCTCTGCATCATCGCCGCAAAGGGTACGGACGTAATCGCCGAAGTCATAGAAAATTACGGGAGAATAGCCGTCCATACGCTGAATGGAGGCCGTTTGTGAGTCGTCCAGTGAATGGCGGGAATGAATGTCTTTCATCAGGAGCGCCAGTTCGTCCAGTCGGGAGCAGTCGGTCACCGCAATGGTGCCGTAGGGGTATGTGTAACTGGAATAGAATTGATAGAAAGTCTGGCAGATGGCGCTGTAGTCGGGATTCTCCGCCAGCAGGTATTCTCCGATGTGGGAGTAAGGCATGCCGTAGACCATGATTTCCGTGGGGCAGGCTATCAGGTGACGGGTCACGTGGCGCAGGTCGTAGGCTGCCTCCAGCGAAGACATGTAGCAGTCGTCAAACAGAATGTATTCCATTTTCAATCCGCAGTTGGAGAGACTCTCGGCGAGGGTGGTTACCTCCGTCTGGTATTCCGCTGTCAGTCCCCCGAAAAAGCGGGTCAGGGGAGTGTGTGAGTACTCCCAGTGATAGCGGGGTTTCGTAGTGGCACGTGCCTTGCTTTGGGCGACGGGCAGCCATCCCATGCCGTGGCAGCCCACAATCAGGGAGTAGGTTTTGGCGGGAGCAAACGATTTCATGTCGTTCAGAATACCCGTGAGACCTTCCTCGGTCGTAAATGCGGGATGGGTATATTCTTTCAGTATCTGCCGGGTGCAGGTACCGTTATTGACCGTGATTTCAAACAGTTCTGCTTCCGTGGAACTGGTGGACAGAAAGACGAGTACCCGCTCCTTGTCCAGTCCTCTGCGGGAGATGGCGTCTTCCATATCGTCGATATTCTGGTAGAAATAACTCGTCAGGTTGGTAGACCACGGCAGGTACATGAAGAGTGTCCGCTCGTTGTCGGCAGACGGAATTTCTTCTTTCTGGCAACTCGTCAGGCAGGAGAGTCCGATGAGAAGCAATATGGGAAGCAGGCGGATTAGTTTCATGAAACTTGCACTATTTTTTATAGGTGATTTTGAAAGGCAGAACCTGGAACACCTCGCAGTCGGGCGTAATCAGCTCCAGCTTGTAGGTGAGAGAAGCCCCGTCTGTACCTTCCGTCAGCTGGTCGAGCACTTCTTGCGGAAGAAGGTCCTTGAAACTGATTTTGCCGCTGTTCATGCGCAGATAGCGTGCCTGTCCGTTTGTGTCCACGGCAAGCAGGGCTACGGGAGCATACTGGCTCAGGATACTTCCGGTGTATTCCTTGCGCGGGGTGACTTCCATGCTGCCGAGGTCGTAGGAGATTTCATGGCCATCGGGCGTCAAGAGTTTCTTTTCTTGATTGACGGTGATTTCCGTGTACGTGAAGTCGTAGATGTCCGTGCCTTCGGGTTCCAGTTCCTCGTCGGTAGAGAAGATGACTACCTCACAATGACGCAGACGGTCGTAGCCTGTGAGATATACTCCGTTGCTCAGCAGCTTGACCTTGACGTGATTTCCTTGTGAAGTGATTTCACAATTGCCTTCTCTGGCTGGTTTGAAAGTGAAAGGACCGTTGCTGCTCAGCACGTCGAATTCCGTTTCTTTTCCGGAGATGATGAGCGGATTTTCCTGTACCGATACGGTCAGTTCGTGGACGTCCGACAAATCTGTGTGATATGTTTTCTGTACCTCTTCCAGTTCCTGATTCGTCATTCGCTGGTAGATGGAATAACCGTAGATTTCGGTTCCGCCTGCCCGTACCCCCAGCTGGTCAAGTATTTCCATTGTGTTGCCGTTCACGGAAAGTACCTGAAACACTGTGTTTTGGTTGCTGAGCAGTCGGTTCTCGTCCGAGAAGGTATAAGCGACAGTCCGGAATCCCCATGCAGGATAGGCGTCAATGTACATGTATTTCTTCAGGGAAGAGTTGCTTTCCACGTAATATTGGGTAGGGCCTGTACCTATCAGGTCTTGGTAATAATCCTGCGTCTGGCAAGTGCCGTCGGGATTGATTTCGTAGGTGTGGACGTGCTTCCAGCCGTATCCCACCACGGCTTCTTCGAAGCGGGCGGAAGAAATGGGGGTGAGAGACGCTGGCTCACATTCTCCGTTTTCATTGAATGTGAAAGTTGGAAAGTTTACGTCGTCGTGGTCGCAGCTGGTGAAGCAGAAGATGCAGAGGAATACCAGCAGAATGTCGGTGAGTCGTTTTGTGTGCATGAGGAATAAAGTGTTAAGTGTTTTCTTTTTTCCAGAATAAGTCAATGAATATACGCTGTAAGAGAATCAGCATGGCCAGTATGCAAACGGTGTATTGCAGAAATGCTTCCTGGCTTTTGAGCCCATAATAAAGGCCAATAATGAAACACAACTGGCAGAGATAACCTAAAATTCTGAGTAACATAGTTCTTTTGATAAAGGTTTGATTCTCAAAGTTAGCATAAAAAACAGAGAATCGGAAATTGAGGCATGAAAAATCCCCTGCCAAGCATGTTTTTTATCTTGCTCTGGCAGGGGAAGGATAATTATGCAAAAATCGGGACTCGTTTATCTCCAGTTGCTTGGAATAGATTCATAGTCAGTCAGGTTCGTGCAGTTGTTGAACGCGCTGGTGTGGCTGGTGATTTCAAGGAATTCATTCGGGTAATCCTTGCGCTCATACAAATGTACCTTTTCCCCGTTTATCAGGGTGTAGGGCGATTCGCCGGTGAGCGAACTGCAATTCTTGAACAAGAGTCGGACTGCTTGCAGGGTGCGCATGGAGTCGAACAGTCCGGCAGGAATGCGTTGCAGGCTCTTGCATCCGGCAAAGGCTTCCCACATGGAAATCACCTGTGTGTTGTTTGCAAACAGCTTTTCGGGAATCTCGCGGAGGGAGGTACATCCCTTGAATATACCATCTAACCTGGTAACCTTGGTCATGCTGGCGAACAAGTCTTCCGGGATTTCAGTCAATGAGGTGCAATTCGAGAAAAGGCCGTAGGCTTCCATGACGGAGTTGATTTCTGACACACTCTGTATGCCCGGACAGTTGGCAAATAGTCCTTCGGGCAGACTGGTGAGCGAGCTGCATCCTGAGAAGCCACATTGTATGTATCCTAAACGGGTATTGTTACGGAACAGTCCGGCCGGAATCTCTTTCAGGTTTTCACATCCGCTGAACACATCGTTCATGACATAGATGTCCTTGTTGCTTGCAAAGAGGTCTTCGGGCAGATAGAGCAGTCCTGTGCAGCCGGAGAAGGTAGCGTTAAAGTTGCGGGCACTGGAATTCTGGGCGAAGAGATTGAGCGGAAGTGAAGTCAGTCCCGTACAGCCCTGGAAGGCTCTGTCGAACGTTTGGGCACCGGTTGCCATGGCAAACAGGTCTTCGGGGAGGTTGGTCAGTCCCGTACAGTCTTCAAAGCAGGAGGTGAAGTCCGTGATGGCAGACAGTGCTCCCTTGGTATCGGCAGCCAGCTGGGTCAGTGCAGTAACATCCTCCAGTCTCAGTGTTTTCAGTTCGGGCGTACCCCATTGTGTGATGCCGATGAGTGAACTCTTTAGGATTTCTCCCTTGGTTGTGCTGTTGGTTGTCAGAGATTCTACCGTACCCTTGAAAGCTACTTCTACCGTCGATTCGGCACCTTGGGCATAAACGTGTGACAGGTCGGCCGAATATACGTATGACTTGTCGAGTACCTCGGTCACCCCGTCGCCCCAGTCGATGACACCTTTCACCCGTCCTTCAAACGGAAGGTACACCGTGCGGTTGTTCAGGTTGTTCAATACGTATTTCAGAATCAGCGCGTCTTCTTTGCCGCGCATGGCAGTAGTGACGGTGTACAGTGAAACTCCGCACAAGGGCCCCGGTTCCGTACCGCCTTGCAGGTAGATGTAGTATTTGGTTGCTTCCGTCAGCCCGGAGAAAGTACAGGTAGGCTGGCTTTGAAGGTCGAAGAGGTATTCAAAAGGAAGTCCTGAGCCTCCGTTTTTCAAATCCTGAATGACTTCGAACAAGGGGATGCTGTCTGTTGAGATGTAAGTGGAATAGAAACGGGCATCGTTCTGTCCTTCCAGTGTCAGTGTGATTTCATTGATGCCTGCATCTGCTTTGGCCACGCTGATATGGGGAGCAGCTGCCTGTTCGATGGGGATGGTGGCCAGCAGACTGTCTCTGTCGGTGGCATAAATCAGCAGGTTGTCAGTCTGTTTCTCGCTGGAGTAGTTGGTGTAATATTGCAGGTATTCTTCGCCGTAGAACGAATACTCCGGATTTTCCAAGATGAACGAATAGTCCTCCTGCTCGGTCAGTTCACCTTCACTGAATTTCTTGAATTTCTCCAGCACATAGCGCATGCTTATGATGTTGGTCTGGCATTTCACCTGTATGCCTTCCCCGTCTCTTACGGCAGGCACTTCGATGCGGGTAGTTTCCAGGTTGAAATAGGGAGCCGCTCCGTCGGTAGTACCCACTCCGTTCAGATTGCCCGAGCTGCTTCCGTCTCCGTCGTCATCACCTTCATCATCACCTCCTAAGAGTTCTTCCAGCTTCTCGCACGAGGTGAGAGTGGAGGCCAGAAATACGGGTGTCATGCCCCACACAAAAAGGGCACAGCCTGAAACCAGCAGCGATTTCAGGGCTGTCGTTGCTTTACTTTTGTTCATACTAAAGATAAGAATAATAGGATAATTTACGTTTGTACAAAAGTAAAGCTATCTGAGGAGCTGTACATCACCGGAAACCGTGATTTTCAGCGAACCGTGTGGGGCTATACCAGTGAAATGACGTAGCTTTCCAGGGTTCGCAGGTCGATGTGCCAGAGTTTTCCGCTCAGCACGGCCGGACTGCCCAGAATGACTTTCATGGTCTCGCTGGCTTCCACACAGCCCACTACGCCCGGAGTGACACCCAGCACGGCCTTGGAGGGGTGGGGCATGGCGAGCATTTCTTCTTCGTCGGGGAAGAGGGTGCGGTAGTCGGGACCGCCCTGGTAGTTGAACACGGAGACCTGCCCGTCGAACTCGCGGATGGCACCGTACACGTACACCTTGTCCAGCCGCACGCAGGTGTCGTTAATGAGGTAGCGCGTGCGGAAATTGTCGCATCCGTCCACCACGATGTCGTAGTTGGCAATGAGGCATTCGGCATTCTGCGGGGTGAGCCGTTCGTTCCAGGCTTCCACACGGATGTCGGAGTTGAGGGCCTGCAGGCGCAGTTTAGCTTGTTCGGCCTTGGAGAGTCCGATTTCAGGTTCGCTGTAGAGCACCTGCCGCTGGAGGTTGGTCTCGCTCACGGTATCGTCGTCAATCAGTCCGATGGTGCCTACTCCGGCTCCGGCCAGGTAGAGGGCGATAGGCGAACCCAGTCCGCCCACTCCCACGATGAGTACGCGGGCCTGCTTCAGCAGGAGTTGTCCTGTCTCGCCGATTTCGTTGAGCAGAATCTGTCGGTTGTAGCGTGCAGCTTCTTTTTCAGTCAGTTTCATAAGGAATAAGAGATAAGGGGATGGATGAAAAGCAGAAAGGCATCCGGAAGTCGGGAAAATGGCCTCAGGATGCCTTCTGAAGGGAATTATATATGCCTTGAAAAAACGCACTTGCGTTTTGGAAAAACGTCCTTGTGTTTCCATCCAAACGCACTGGTGTTTGAAGTAAAACGTACTTGCGTTTCAGGGAAAACGTTAAGGCGTTTTTGCAGAAACTCTCCGTCGTTTTTCAGAGAGTGTTCCGGAGGACTTTTCAGCGGGTCGCAGCGGCGGTGGCGTGCGACTGTGCCACGTGGTCGAACGAAGCATCCCAGTCCTTCCATACCGGTTCGCGTCCCAATGCCTTGAGGGCCTTCTCGATTTCTACGGCTGTACGTTCGTCGCTCACATGGAACTGCTCCAGTGCCTGCGGGTAGGTGTAATATCCGCCCGGTTCGGTCTTGCTCTCGGCGCTCATGGTAGTCACACCCAGTGAAGCCATGTGGTCGCGGATATTGGCCGGTTCGCGGGTAGAGTAGGAGATGTCCACGTCGTGGTCGAAGATACGCATGGCGAAAGTCACCTGTGCCAGTTCCTTGTCGCTCATGATGACGTTAGGCTGGAAACCTTCATTTTCGGCCGGACGCATGCGCGGGAAGTTCACGCTGTACTTCGTTTTCCAGTAATGCTTCTGCAAGTAGCGCAGGTGGTAAGCCATCATGGTCACATCCGTACGCCAGTCCTCCAGTCCGATGAGCACACCCATGCCGATGGAGTGCACGCCGGCCTGACCCATGCGGTCGAACCCGTTGACACGCCATTCGAACTTCGACTTCATGCCGCGCGGGTGGTACACGTTGTAGCGGGCCTTGTTGTACGTTTCCTGGAAACAGATTACACCGTTCAGTCCGTGGTGTACCAGTTCGGCATACTCTTCCGTCTTGAGCGGCATCACCTCGATTTTCAGGTTCGAGAAGTACGGCTTGGCCAGGTCGAGCGCTTTGGCAATATAGGGCACACCCGCCTTGGCCGGATTCTCACCCGTCACAATCAGCAGGTTTTCGAACGGGCCGAGCTTCTTGATGGCTTTATATTCGTTTTCAATCTCTTCGGGTGTCAGGATGGTGCGCGCCATCGGGTTGCTGATGTGGAAGCCGCAGTACACGCACGAGTTGGTGCACGAGTTGGTGATGTAGAGCGGGATGAACATCGACATGGTGCGTCCGAAACGTTCTTCGGTATATTTCTTGCTGAGGCGTGCCATGGGTTCAAGGAACTTTTCGGCAGCCGGCGAGATGAGTGCCATGAAGTCGTCTACGTCGCACCGTGATTTTCCGAGTGCCCGAATCACGTCGGCCTCGGTTTTGGAGTAGATGGCCTTGGTCGTCTCCTCCCAGCTTATTTTTTCTAATTCGTCACTAAACATTTCGATAGTTAATAGTTAAAAATTAAAAGTTAAAGATGCTGGCCTGATGCATTATTCATTATTAATTGTTTTCAGGTCGCGGCTGAGTTTCATCGCACAGAAGTTCGGACCACACATGGTGCAGTACTCGCCGTCGGTGTGACGTCCCTCGTTGAAGTATTCCAGCGCACGGTCGGGGTCGAGACTCAGGTGGAACTGGTCGCGCCAGCGGAACTCGTAGCGGGCCTTGCTCAGGGCATTGTCACGAATCTGTGCGCCCGGATGACCTTTGGCCAGGTCGGCTGCATGGGCGGCAATCTTGTAGGTGATCACACCCGTACGTACATCTTCGCGGTTGGGCAGACCCAGGTGTTCCTTCGGAGTGACGTAGCACAGCATGGCTGTACCCAGCCAGCCGATTTGTGCGGCACCGATAGCCGAAGTGATGTGGTCGTAACCCGGAGCGATGTCGGTCACCAGCGGGCCGAGGGTATAGAACGGCGCGTTGTGGCAGTGGCTGATCTGACGCTCCATGTTCTCACGAATCTTGTGTAAGGGCACGTGTCCCGGACCTTCGATAAAGGCCTGCACGTTCTTTTCCCAGGCACGGAGCACGAGTTCTCCCATTGTGTCGAGTTCGGCAAACTGAGCCTCGTCGTTGGCATCGGCAATACAGCCCGGACGCAATCCGTCGCCCAATGACACGGCTACGTCATACTGAGCCAGGATGTCGCAGATGTCGTCAAAGTGCTCGTAGAGGAAGGATTCCTGGTCGTGGATAAGGCACCACTTGCTCATGATACTTCCGCCACGGCTCACGATGCCGCACAGACGCTTGTCGGCCAGGTGTACGTTGTGACGACGGATACCGGCATGGATGGTGAAGTAGTCCACCCCCTGCTCGCACTGCTCGATGAGGGTGTCGCGGTAGATTTCCCAGGTCAGGTCTTCCACTTTGCCGTTCACCTTCTCCAGTGCCTGATAGATGGGCACGGTACCCACCGGCACCGGACAGTTGCGCACAATCCATTCGCGGGTTTCGTGGATGTTGGCACCCGTCGACAAGTCCATCAGCGTGTCGCCGCCCCATTTGCAGCTCCACACCGCCTTGTCCACTTCCTCGTCGATGCTTGAAGTAGTGGCCGAGTTACCGATGTTGGTATTGATTTTCACCAGGAAGTTGCGGCCGATAATCATCGGTTCCGATTCCGGGTGGTTGATGTTGGCAGGCAGTACGGCACGTCCGGCAGCAATCTCGTCGCGCACGAATTCCGGCGTGATGTAGGTGTCGATGCCCAGTTCCTTGCAGTTCATGTTCTCACGGATGGCTACGTACTCCATTTCCGGTGTCACGATGCCCTGCTTGGCGTAGTACATCTGCGTACAGCAGTGGCCTTCCTTGGCACGGTAAGGCAGGGCGATATGTTCAAAGCGCAGGTGGTCGAGTGAGTGGTCGTCACGGCGCATCTTGCCATATTCCGAGGTGATGGACGGCAACTGTTCCACGTCGCCGCGTGAGGTAATCCAGCTCTCACGCATGCGCGGCAGTCCCTTCTTCAGGTCGATTTCAATGTTTGGGTCGCTGAACGGGCCGCTCGTGTCGTACACGTACACCGGTGCATTAGGTGTCATTACCTTCTTGCCGTCTACTATGGTCACCGTCGGGGTGAGGTTCACTTTCTGCATGCCTACCTTTACAAAGGGGAAAAGGGTGCCCTGCATGTAGGCTTTCTCTGCATGGGCGTATGCTTTTTGGTCTTTTTCTTTTTCCATATAAATCGGGGTTTGTTTGCGAGTAGGGAACAGTCCCTACCGGTTGAGAAAATCAGGATTTATTCATTCAAGAAAGAAGTGAGGGGAGAGGAGGCAGATGCCACGAGGTTATCGGCCTGAATACCCAGTCCGGCTTCGTAGGCACGGCGTCCGGCAATGACAGCTTCTTTGAAGGCTACGGCCATTTCCACCGGATTTCCGGCTACGGCGATGGCGGTATTTACCAGGCAGGCAGCGGCACCCATTTCCATGGCTTCAGCGGCATGGCTCGGTGCACCGATACCGGCATCCACTACCACCGGCACGTTGCTCTGCTCGATGATGATGCGCAGGAAATCGCGTGTCTGCAATCCCTTGTTCGTACCGATGGGGGCAGCCAGCGGCATCACGGTAGCCGCTCCGGCTTCTTCCAGACGCTTGCACAGGGTCGGGTCGGCCTGGCAGTAAGGCAATACCACGAATCCTAATTTCACCAGCTCTTCCGTCGCCTTCAGGGTCTCGGTAGAATCCGGCAACAGGTAGCGCGGGTCGGGATGGATTTCCAGTTTCAGCCAGTTGGTGCCGAAGGCTTCGCGGGCCATCTGTGCGGCGAACACGGCTTCTTCTGCGGTGCGCACGCCCGAGGTGTTCGGGAGCAACTGGATATGGGGGTGGATGATATGTTTCAGCATGTCGTCTTCCTTGTTGTCAAGTTCGATACGTTTCATGGCTACGGTCACCATTTCTGTGCCGGAAGCCAGGATGGCTTCTTCCATGAGTTGGTTGGAGTTGAATTTTCCTGTTCCTAAGAATAGGCGGGATTCGAATTCTTTTCCCGCAATGATTAGTTTTTCCATTGTTTTATCTATTTTGTTTATTGTTTGCTTGCTCTTACTTTTTCTTTTGGCTTGCTTTTACTTTTTCTTTTTGGCGGCAAAAAGAAAAAGGTAACAAAAAGAAAAACCGCCGTCTGCAGTTTCGGACCGGCTGCGAAACTCCGCTCGTCGGAAGCGCAGGAACTCGCTTCGCTCAAACAGCCTGCGCTTCTTTTCGCCGTGCTCTGCTTCTCCGCTTTTCGGTCCGAAACTGAGGACGGGATTTTTTGTGCTGGCTGGTCGCTCTTCGCCTTTGGCGAAATCGCTGTGGGGAGTTTTTGCTTCTTTGCTCTTTGATCCGTTTTTTTGTTTTGGGGCTTCCTTTGGGGCGAAATCGCTTCGGAGCTTCGTTCTTTTTGTGGTTCCTTTGTCCGTTATTCTTTGTGGTAAAGTTGGAATTTCTTTACCAGTAAAGGGTGAGTTGGAGTTTATGATGAAGTTCTGAAAATCAGAGGATTTGAAAAATATGTTTCTTTTGTTCTTCTGTCTAAAAATGAACACATCCACAAATTCTTCGTTTCCCGTTTTTCATTCTTCATTATTCATTCTTAATTGACTTACGATTTTTTTCGTTTCTTCCACCGGATTCGCTGCCCGCAGGATGGTGCCGCTCAGGGCGATGCCTGTCACACCGGTCTGCATGATGGCAGGGATGTCTTTCAGGGTGATGCCGCCGATGGCTACGATGGGCAGGTGGATGCCTTCCGCCTTCATCTGCTGTACGATGGAACGGTAGCCCTCCAGTCCGAGGATGGGGCTGAGCTTTTCTTTTGTGGTGGTGAAGCGGAACGGTCCGCAACCGATGTAGTCGGCTCCGGCTTCATAGTGTGCCCGTACGTCGTCGAACGTGTTGGCCGTACCTCCGATGAGGAAGTCCTTTCCGAGGATTTTCCGTGCTTCGGCTATCGGCATGTCGTTCTTGCCCAGGTGCACCCCGTCGGCCTTCAGCTTGCGTACCAGTTCCACCCGGTCGTCGATGAGGAAAGTGGCTCCGTACGTGCGGCACAGTTTCTGTACCTCCACGGCCACCGCTTCCGTCTCCTCGTCCGAGGCGTGCTTCATGCGCAACTGTACCCAGCGGCATCCCCCTTCGAGGGCCATCCGGGCCGAGTCGAGATACGAATACGTGTCGGTGAAATGTGTGATGAACTGCAACTTGAAATGATTCATGTCCATGGCCTTATCCTCCACAAGCTGCTTTGATGATGACCAGACTGTCGCCCTCGTTCAGGACGGTGTTTTCCCATTCCGCACGCGGAACCATGCGGTTATGCAGCGCGATGGCTACTCCCTGCTTCGGAAGTTCCAGCTGCTGTGCCAGTGCGGCAATTGTATGACCTTGTGTAAGTTCCGTCTCTTTGTTGTTTACCAATAGTTTCATAAGCATACTGTTTTAGGGTGTAAACCAAAGAGAGCATCCCGCGGACGGGGAAAGGAAATAGATGTCAGAATCAACAATCCCTTCGTCGGTATTAACCGCATCAGGTTCGTAGGGTATAATCTCAGCCCGGACACATCCGTGGGGCACCCCTTTGTTTACTTTCCGGCAAAGGTAACGAAAACTTTGGAACGACGAACGGCTGCCATTCCTTTTTTATCTTTTTTTGCAGGCTGTGTCTATTCGTCTCTGAACAGCTGTACTTTCACACCGAACGACAGGCGCAGGATGTCGCGCATGGAGAGACTTTTGTTGGTCACCTTGCTGATAAGGTACAGCTCGCAGGTGCTCAACTCATAGAACAGGGAGACGTGGCGCACCAGGTCATGGCGGGGACTGAACCCGAACCGCTGTCCCACGAAGATATAGGGGCGCATCTTGGTACTGAAGTTATAGTATTTGTTGGGATAGCGTCCCGGTTCCTTCTTCCAGAACTCGTCGCCCGCGATGGTGGTGATGTACAGACCGCAGTAGAACGGTTCGGCCATCCAATGCTCCTTGAAGCAGATGCTCCAGGGAATGTAGTTCTGCTTCACGGTAAATGTGAGACGGAATTTCTCGGCATACTTGGCCGGAAGGAAACCTACCAGGAAGTCCGTTTCCCACTGGCAGCGGCGTCCGTAATCCCAGCCCACGCCCACCGAGTTGAGTCCCATTCCTCCGGCGTACTGCCATTTCATATGAGTGGGCTTCAGGCGTTCCCACCGTTCATAACGCAGGTGCTCGCGCTTGTCCCAGCGACGTTCCTTTACGGCCGGAGCGATACTGTCGTTTTGTGCGCAAAGGGGCAGGAACGTCATTCCGGCCATTCCTCCTGCCAGCAGCAGTTTAAAAATTGACCACTTCATAGGTATAGCCGTTTGAGTTGAGGGTGAAAAACAGATAAGAGCGCTTCTTGGCGCAGGTACATTCGTAGTACTTGATACCGTCATCGAAGAACTCGTCTACACTGATATTGTGCCCGTGACCGTAGACACAGAACTGCAGGTCGGGCATTTCCCGGAGGTAATACTGAAAATACTCGGCGATGTTGTTGTTGAACTGTTCGGAGAAAGGGCCTGCATGCATGGCCACCACGGTTTTTTCCACTCCTTCGGGCACGTGGTCACCTTCTTCGCGGATAAACTGGATATTGGGTACCGCCGACGAGTAGTCGAACTCCAGGGCATTGGTATTCAGACACAGAAAACGCACGTTACCGGCAGTAAAGGCGAAATCTTCCGTGCCGAATATCTTGCGGAACACATCGAGTCCCGTAGCCAGACAATCATGGTTGCCCAGCAGGCAGACAAAAGGCACCTTCAGTCCGCTGAGAATGTCGCGCTGTTTCTCGAATTCCAGTTTCAGGCCGAAGTCGGACATGTCGCCTGTGTGAAGCACGAAATCCAGGTCGTCGCGCCGGTTCAGGGCCTCCACGGCATCCTCCGTCTCGTCGTACCAGCGCTGTGTGTCACTGATTACGGCAAACCGGATTTCCTCTTTCCCGTAAGTAGCCGTTTCAATCCGTTCGATGTTCCGGCGGTTCACGTCCGTTTCCCCGTCAATGTCGAGGTCGTACGGGTGATATTCAATCATGTCGCATCCGCCCAGCAACAAAACTCCCAGGCAGAAACACACCTGTGCGATGTCGGAGCGGAAACGACGGAAATGCGTAAAAAGAGTGTGCATAAGCAGGTTTTTTTGTTTATGCAAAGGTACGGTACAAATGTCAATCGTACGTTTTTCGGAATGTCGGATTTTCTGTCTTAAAAGTCGGAAAATGAATTATTCCGGATAAATCTCGTGTGGAGAAGGAAGCTGTTTCCACCCTTCGCCGAAGGTGTCGTACGCATCCGTCACCACCACAAACGCCCGCGGGTCGGCCTCCTTGATTTTCAGTTTCACACCCTGTACCTCCTGGTAGCTCACCACGAGGAAAATCATCTCCTTGTCCTTGCCCGTGTAGAGTCCCGAACTCTTGATGCAGGTAGCCGTGCGGTCTAAATCTTTCAGAATATACTGGTGAAGCGGCTGCAACTCATGGTCGCTGATGACGAAAATCAGCTTGTCGTTCTTCGCCCCGTTAATCATGTAGGCAATGACCCGCGAGATGATGAAGATGGAAATGAGCGAATAGAACGACAGATGCCACGAAGGCTGCGTAGAGTCGCTCGCCGTACCCAGTCCGAAACCGATAACCACCAGTCCGAAGCACACTACGGCCCCGTCCACCAACAGGATAGCCCGTGAGAAACGGATGTGCGCATATTTCTGTAGCAGCATCCCCACGATGTCACTTCCGCCCGTGGTAGCCTGACTGCGTATCACGATGCCCGTACCCACACCGATGACCACTGCCCCGATGATGCACGTCAGCATCAGGTGGTCCGTCATGTTCATGCTGCCTCCCAGCAGTTGTGCCGGGTCCAGACTCTCCAGTGCTTCGCGGGTAGGGTAGACCAGCCGCGACATGGTGTTCATCAGCAACGGAGTGAGCAGGGCCGCCACAATGGTACGTATCCCTAACTTCGCTCCCAACAGCAGCACCGACAGGATGAGCAGCGGAATGTCGAACATATAGCCGAACGTACCCACCTGAATGGACGGGAACAGGTTGTGGAGCACGATGCTGGCCCCGTACACTCCTCCGGGCACAATGTTATAGGGATTGATAAAGAATACGAATCCGGCCGCCAGGATGGTACATCCCACCACGATGCTGGCCCACGCATAGAGAGTCTGTTTCATACTTGTTTCTTATTTTTATGCGACAAATATACAGAATTCTTTCTTTCACCCATTAGAAAGCGGCCGGAAAAATCCCGCAAAATCCCAATTTTTAGGTATTTCAAATCCGCCCCGGATGCCGTTTCTTTGCGATGTCAAATCAAACATGTAGAAAATGAAGAAAACTGGTATTTTTTATGGTTCTACCACAGGCACCACCGAGTCTGTGGCCCGCCTGATAGCGGAAAAGCTGGGAGTATCTCCGGCAGACGTACATGATGTGAGCAAGCTGGATGCTGCCCTGGCAGAGAGTTACGAAGCCCTGATTCTGGGTACCTCTACTTGGGGTGACGGAGAGTTGCAGGACGACTGGTACGATGGCATCAAGGTGCTGAAAAACGCCAACCTCTCCGGCAAGACCATCGCCCTCTTCGGCTGCGGCGATTCCGAATCCTATTCCGATACTTTCTGCGACGGTATGGGTATCCTCTTTGAAGACCTGAAAGACAGCGGATGTACCTTCGTGGGAGCCGTGCCCGACAGCGATTACACCTACGCATCTTCCGTGGCCGCAGCCGACGGAAAATTCGTGGGACTGGCCCTCGACGACGTGAACGAAAGCGACCGGACCGATGCTCGCGTGTCGGCCTGGACAGAGATGCTCAAAGCCGATCTGGCCTGATTCCTTCCGACCTCATTTCTCTATCTTCTAAATCCGTAGCCCATGATGACTCCCGATATCAATCCCGTAGAACTGAAAGTCTTTCTCAACCACATCTATGAGTTGAAGAAAGGCGTGCGTCAGATGGTGTTGTACACCACGAACAAGCGATATGAAGACTTTGCCGTGAAACGTCTGCGAAGCCAGCGCATCAAGTTTGTGATTCAGCCGGTGGACGACGAGCGCATCAATCTCTTCTTCGGCAAGGCGGAATGCATTGAAGCCATCCGCATGATGGTGACACGCCCCCTGAACCTGCTCACTCCGGAAGAAGATTTCATATTGGGAGCCATGCTGGGTTATGACATCTGTGCCCAGTGCAAGCGATATTGCACCCGCAAGGCACGAAAAATGGGAGCTTGAAAAGGCTCCCATTCTTTTTTCAGTTTCCTCTATACGTAGAATATCCGTAGGGCGAAAGCGTGATTGGCACGTGGTAGTGCTTGCCGTCCTTGATTTCGAACACCACTTCGATGAACGGGTAGAACGAATCCTGCTGCAACCGTTCGAAGTAGGGTGCCACGTGATACGTCAGGCGGTAGATGCCCTTGTGGTCGGTCGTGCCTTCTTCCAGAAAATCTTTCACGCGTCCGTTCTCGTCGGTCAGTCTTTCCTCCAGCAGCATCCAGGTCTTGCCGTCGGGCTGAAGTTGCGACAGACTGATTTTCACTCCCGCCGCAGGCTGCCCCTGCTGAATGTCCAGGATGTGGCTGGAAAGTTGGTAACTCTTTTCCTGTGCAAAGCCCGCCAGGCTCCACACCATCACACATAAAGTCCAGATTAGTTTTCTCATGATTCTTTGATAGTTGAATAGTTTAACAAGATTGTAATAATTACAAATATGATGAAAACTTTCTTTTTCTGCAAGCTTTCTCCTTTGCAGCCCTTCCGATTTTGAGGTTATTAACTAAACTCCTGCCTGCGGTGTGCCGTTTACCTTGTATTTTTGCGCCATGAAATACATTTACCTCCCCATCGGATTCCTGTCGCTGGCACTGGGTGTGGCCGGTATTTTCCTGCCTGTGCTGCCCACCACGCCCTTTCTGCTGCTTTCGGCCGCCCTCTTTTTCCGCAGTTCGCCGAGAGCCTACCAGTGGTTGCTGAACCACAAGCTGCTGGGACCTTATATCCGCGATTTCCGTGAGTCGCGCGCCATTCCTCTGCGTGCCAAGATTCTCGCTCTGAGTCTGTTGTGGCTCACCTCGCTGCATTGCATCTTCCTGATGTTCGATGCCCTCTGGCTGAAAGCGATGATGCTTGCCGTAGCCGTGGGAGTAACCCTTTATCTCTGTTCCCTCAAAACCAAACGAAATGACTGATACCCTCTCTTTTTGTGGCCGTGAGGAAGCCATCACTCGCATGAACCGCTTTGGCTGCGAAGGCCGCCCGTTCTTTTTCCTGATAGATTATACCGCCGAGAAATGCCTGGTGGAAGAACCCCACCGTCTGTCTTCTTCGGAACTGCTGTTTGCCTTTCCGGGAGCTACGAACGTGCCGCAAGGAATGTCCGCTACTCCGCGCCCCGTTTCTTTCTGCTGGGAGCCTCATCCGATGAGTTTTGAGGAGTACCGTCGCGGATTCGACATCGTGCACCGTCACTTGCATGGCGGCAACTCCTTCCTAGTGAACTACACCTGTGCCACCCCCGTCGATACCGACCTCACCCTGCGGCAGGTGTTCGACCATGCCCGTGCTCCCTACAGACTGTGGGTAAACGACCGCTTTGTGGTGTTCTCACCTGAAATTTTTGTCCGGATAACCGATGGTTTTATCTATTCCCATCCCATGAAAGGTACGATGGATGCCACGCTGCCCGATGCCCGCGAACGCTTGCTGGCCGACCCGAAAGAAGCGGCCGAACATGCTACTATCACCGACCTCATCCGTAACGACCTGAGCCGTTTCGCCACTGAAGTCACCGTGACCCGCTACCGCTACCTCGACGAGCTGCACACCCACCGTGGTCCGCTGCTCCAGATGAGTTCTGAAATCCGTGGCCGTCTGCCCGAAGGCTATTCTTCACAATTGGGCGACCTGTTCTTCAGTCTTCTGCCGGCAGGTTCTATCACCGGAGCTCCCAAGCCCCGTACCGTGCAGATTATCCGCGAAGCCGAGACGTACGACCGTGGTTTCTATACCGGCGTGACCGGCTACTTTGACGGCCGCAACTTGGACAGTGCCGTGCTCATCCGTTTCCTGGAACAGCAGCCCGACGGCACGAAGGTGTTCAAGAGCGGGGGAGGCATCACCTTTCGCAGCGAAGCCCGAAATGAATACGAAGAAATGAAACAGAAAGTCTATGTGCCTCTTTATTGAAACCCTCCGCATCGAAGACGGCAAGGTGTGGCATGCCTCGCTGCACGACCGCCGCATGAACGACACGCGCCGTGCCTTCTTCGGTCCCGTGCCCGACCTCCACGTGATGGATTACCTCCGTCCGGAAGCCTACACCGCACGCACCCGCTGTCGCCTGACTTATGCACGCGACGTGATTCGCGTGGAATACTTTCCTTACCACGTCCGCCCCGTACATAGTCTGCAACTGGTGGTGCAGGACGACATCGACTACCGCTACAAGCAGGCTGACCGCCGTGTGCTCGACGAAGCCTTCGCTCTGCGCGATACGGCCGACGACGTGCTCATCGTGCGCCACGGACTCCTCACCGATACCTCCATCGCCAACATCGCCCTCTGGGACGGATGCGAATGGCACACCCCCGCACAGCCTTTGCTGGCCGGAACCCAGCGCCGATACCTGCTCGACACCGGACAGATAAAAGAAACGGACATCCCGGTCGCCTCCCTCGGAAACTACCGGCATATCCGTCTGTTCAATGCCCTGATACCCTTCGGCGAAGTGGAACTCCCCGTCGGGCAGATACGTATGTACTGATTCGTGTGGCCGCTTATTCCACCAGCTCGTAACTGCTGATTTGAATCGGCATGTCGAGGTTGTGGAGTACCTTCTCCAGCATGATACCCTCCAAGTTGTTGTACTCATAGCCGAATGTGGCCCGTATGCCCTGCAAAATAAACTGCGTGGCGCGGTCGAGCGCAATGGGCAGACTGTCGCCCTGCATCAGTGCTCCCGTAATGACACTCGTAAACGTGTCGCCGGTGCCGGGATAGTGTGCCGGCAGATAGGGGCAGGTTACCTTCCAGTAACGGTCGCCAAAGCGGTTGTAGGCATAGACCGACGTAGAACGCGGGTCGCCGCTCACCGGCACGCTCGTGGCAATGACGATAGCCGGACCCCGGTCGGAAAGCGTCTTCAGCGCCTGTTTCAGTTCTGCGTCCGTGATGTGCTCCTGATACGGCATGTCCAGCAGGTAATACAGTTCCGTCAGGTTGGGCGTGATGACATCTGCCAGGTGAATCAGTTTCTTCATCTCCGTCACCATCTCCTCGGTAATACCCTTATAAAGACGACCGTTGTCGCCCAGCACCGGGTCCACCACCACCATGTCGTTCTCCCCACGGAACTTCAGGATAAACTCCTCCACAATCTGTGCCTGTTGCGGCGAACCCAGATAACCCGTGTAGAAAGTATCGAAGTGCACGTTCATCTTCTCCCAGTTCTCGATGATGCGCTTCATCTCGTCGGTCAGGTCGAGGAACGAGTACGTGGGGTACTGCGTATGTGCGGACAGGACCGCCGTGGGCAGCGGACACACCTGAAAACCCATGGACGAGAGCACCGGAATGACCGCCATCAGTGACACGTGACCCACGCCCGACAGGTCGTGCACAGCCACCACCTTCTTCACCTGATTTTGCAGGAAAGCCCCCGAGCGATGGGGAGCCTCGGCCGGAGCCGCCGGTTTTTTCTTTTTGTACTTCCGTTCTTTCTCCCAGGCCGCCTTCCGTGCCTGATATGCCTCATATTGTCGTTCAATGTAATTGTCAGCCATAGTCTTGTGAATTTACAATTACAAAGGACGCGACTTTTTGCGGAACGAGCAAACTTTTGTAAGGTTTATTCTGATTCATCCGTTAGTTTCATTTGTCTGGGCAAGAGTGCGGCTGAAATAGTACATGTCTTTCAGTACCTTTCCATCCTCTACAATCGGATGGTCATAGTGGAGGGTAAAAAAGTCGGGCACCGTGTGCGAGTAGACAAACCCGCAGCTCTGATAAAAAGAAATGGTCATACGGCTGTCTCCTGTGCCTACCGTTAGCGTGTGACACACATTCTGGTAACGCTGGCAAAGGTATTCCACCATCTGCCGTCCGTATCCTTTCCGTTGCCAGTGTGGAGCTACAGCCAGGTTTTTCAGTTCACGAATTCCTTTCCCCTCATCCGTTTTGTCGTACATCACGTATAAGTCGCCCCGTTCCAGGTAGCGGTCTATCATGGATTCCTGTTCATCGGCCAGAAGCAAGAGCGGGAGGAAACGTTTCTTGTCAGTTGAAACAAGTTGTATTTGCATGAGATAAATGTTTATGAATAGATTGTAATATGGATTGTAAAGATATGCTTTTCGGTGGATTTTTGTCTGTTTTTTCCTTGTCCTTTTTTCTTTCTCTTTCTTAGAAGATGTGGAAAAGGGATGGAAAAACGTCTTTGTGTTTGAAGACGAACGGCCTTGTCTTTTACTTGAAACACTTTGATGTTTGGGTGTAAACTCTTTTGTGTTTTATGAGTAATGTGCTTGTGTTTATTATTTTTTTGTTTTTTGAAATTCAAAAATCGCTGATGGTGGCCCTTATATAGATTTTATGTTGAATGAAATATTACGTGCATTGAAGGTGCATTAGTCTGATGACACAGAAGTAGCGGTTTAAATGTCGGTATAACATAATTTTTTTTATCTTTGCTAACTAACCCACAAAAAACCAAGAATTATGGACATACAAACAATACTATCAAACCTGAAGATTGACCAGTTGAACGCCATGCAGGAGGCTTCCATCGATGCCTGGAAAGAAGGCAGCGATTTGATACTGCTCTCGCCTACGGGTTCCGGAAAGACGCTGGCCTATCTGCTGCCGCTGGTGAGCTCGCTGAAAAAGGGAGTGGAAGGCGTGCAGGCTGTGGTACTGGTACCTTCTCGCGAACTGGCTTTGCAGATTGAGCAGGTGTTCAAGGCCATGGCGACCGGCTTTCCGGTGATGAGCTGTTACGGCGGACGTCCGGCCATGGAGGAACACCGCACCATGAAGGGCATTTCGCCGGCGGTGATTATCGGTACGCCGGGACGTATGAACGACCACCTGAACAAGCAGAATTTCGAGGCGGGCACCGTGCGTACGCTGGTCATCGATGAGTTCGACAAGTGTCTGGAGTTTGGTTTCCAGGATGAGATGGCCGAGGTCATCGGAAAGTTGCCGGCATTGCGTCGCCGCTTCCTGCTGTCGGCTACCGATGCGGAGGAGATTCCGCGCTTTACGGGCATGAACCGTACGCTGAAACTGGATTTCCTGAATCCGGAAGAAACGGTGTCACAACGCTTGTCGGTGTATCGGGTCACTTCGCCGGTGAAGGACAAGTTGGAAACGCTCTACAAGCTGCTGTGTACGCTAGGTAATGAGTCGACGCTGGTGTTCTGCAACCATCGCGAGAGTGTGGACCGGGTAGGGAAGTACCTGCACTCCATGAAGGTGTATTGCGAGACGTTCCACGGCGGAATGGAGCAGGATGACCGCGAACGGGCGCTGTATAAGTTCCGTAACGGAAGCTGCCATATTTTTATTTCGACCGACCTGGCAGCCCGTGGACTGGATATTCCGGACATCCGCCACGTGGTGCATTATCACTTGCCGGTGGCCGAGGACGGGTTCATTCACCGCAACGGACGTACGGCGCGCTGGGAGGCCGAGGGTAATGCCTTTCTGATTCTGCACGACGAGGAACGTATCCCCGACTATGTGCCCCGTCCGCTGGAGGAGTTTGAACTGCCGGAGCCGACGCCGCAGCCTGCCTTGCCGGAGTTTGTTACCTTATATATAGGGAAGGGCAAGAAAGACAAGATCAACAAGATTGACATCGTGGGCTTTTTGTCGAAGAAAGGCGGACTGGGCCGGGACGATGTGGGACGTGTGGACGTGAAAGACCACTATGCGTTTGCGGCAATTTCTCGGAAAAAGGCAAAACAAACGTTAAAATTTATACAAAATGAAAAGATAAAGGGGGTAAAAACTTTGATAGAACTGGCAAAATAATAACTTTGTGTCATGACAGCCTTCCGGCGGTGAAGGCTGTTTCGCATTTTGCTATGACTCGTGAGCATCCCCATGCCATAGCTAACTATTCTCGTGTCAATATGTCACTAAAACAGCGTTTGTGTATATAATTTGAAAGATAAAATTCAATAAGGCTGTAAAATTATCACGAAAACTTTTGGAAGTCTAAAAATAATCACTAAATTCGCAAGTGTTAGCTAAAATGATTGTTTAACCAAAACAAACTTCCAATGAAGAAACATAATTTTAATGCGGGACCGTCTATTTTGCCTCGCGAAGTGATAGAAAAGACAGCTCAGGCTATTCTTGATTATAATGGTTCAGGACTTTCGTTGATGGAAATCAGTCACCGCGCTAAAGACTTCCAGCCGGTGGTAGATGAAGCAGTGGCACTGTTCAAGGAACTGCTGAACATTCCGGAAGGATACTCGGTATTGTTCCTGGGTGGAGGTGCAAGCATGGAGTTCTGTATGGTTCCCTATAATTTCCTGGAAAAGAAGGCGGCTTACCTGAATACGGGTACTTGGGCCAAGAAAGCGCTGAAAGAAGCGAAAGCGTTCGGCGAAACAGTAGAGGTAGCTTCTTCTGAAAAAGAAGGCTACACTTATATCCCGAAAGATTATGAAGTGCCGGCCGACGTGGATTATTTCCATATCACGACCAACAATACCATCTACGGTACGGAATTGCATGCCGACCTTGATGTCAATGTGCCGATGGTGGCCGATATGTCTTCGGACATTTTCTCTCGTCCGGTAGACGTTTCCAAATATATCTGTATTTACGGAGGTGCACAGAAGAACCTGGCTCCTGCGGGTGTGACTTTCGTTATCGTGAAGAACGATGCGCTGGGTAAGGTTTCCCGTCACATCCCGACCATGCTGAATTATCAGACACACGTGGACAAGGGTTCTATGTTTAATACTCCGCCGGTAGTGCCTATTTATGCGGCTCTCCAGACTTTGCGCTGGATTAAGGCACAGGGTGGTGTGGAAGAAATGCAGCGCCGTGCCAAACAGCGTGCCGACATGCTGTATGCCGAAATTGACCGCAACAAGCTGTTCCGTGGCACCGTAACGGCCAAGGAAGACCGTTCGTACATGAACATCTGCTTCGTTATGGCCGATGAATACAAAGACCTGGAAGCCGACTTCCTGAAGTTTGCTACCGAAAAAGGTATGGTGGGCATCAAGGGTCACCGTTCTGTGGGTGGTTTCCGTGCTTCTTGCTACAATGCCATGCCGGTAGAAAGTGTGCAGGCACTGATTGACTGCATGCAGGAATTTGAGAAAATGCATTAATTGTTGTTATACCCGAAGATAAGGGCGTGGAATTTCGATAACACGTCCTTGTTTTCTTTTTAAAATCAAGTATTATGAAAGTATTGGTTGCGACAGAGAAACCGTTTGCTAAAGTAGCTATCGACGGTATTCGGAAAGAGATAGAAGCTGCGGGCTATGAACTGGCTTTGCTGGAGAAATATACAGAAAAACAGCAGTTGCTCGATGCAGTGAAGGATGCGAATGCAGTGATTATTCGAAGTGACATCATTGACAAGGAAGTGCTGGATGCGGCAAAGGAACTGAAAATCGTGGTACGTGCCGGTGCGGGATATGACAATGTAGACCTGGAGGCAGCTACGGCTCACGGGGTTTGCGTGATGAATACACCGGGACAGAACTCGAATGCGGTGGCCGAACTGGCTTTCGGTATGATGATCATGGCGGTTCGTAATTTCTACGACGGCAAATCGGGTACGGAACTGATGGGCAAGAAATTGGGTATCCATGCATACGGTAACGTAGGGCGCAATGTGGCTCGTATCGCAAAGGGCATCGGTATGGACATTTATGCCTACGATGCGTATTGCCCGAAGGAAGCCATGGTGGCCGACGGCGTGAAACCGGTGGATTCTGCAGAAGAACTGTATGCTACCTGCAACGTGGTGTCATTGCACATTCCGGCTACTGCCGAAACCAAGAACTCCATTAACTATGCTTTGGTGAACCGTATGCCGAAAAACGGTTTGCTGGTGAATACAGCCCGTAAGGAGGTGATTAATGAGGCTGAACTAATCAAGTTGTTGGAAGAACGTCCGGACTTGAAGTATGTGACCGACATCATGCCGGCTGCAAATGAAGAATTTGCTGCTAAGTTCCCGGGACGTTATTTCTCTACTCCGAAGAAGATGGGTGCACAGACGGCTGAGGCAAATATCAATGCCGGCATCGCAGCGGCCCGTCAGATTGTGGGTTTCCTGAAAGATGGTTGTGAGAAATTCCGTGTAAACAAGAAATAACTCTTTAATTTGCGCATATGAAACTGACTGTATACGAACGGCATTCGCTGATTCCATTGGGAGTCGGATCTTCCTTGCTGCTGGTGAACTCTTTGTGCAGGTCGTTTCTGGATGATTTCTGGAAAGGATTCCTGTGCGGCATGGCACTGATGTGTTTCATTTATGCGCTGTGTACGTTAGTGTTATTTTTCAAACGAAATTTCAAGCATTATGGCAATAGTTAAACCTTTCAAGGGTGTTCGTCCGCCGCAGGACTTGGTGGAGCAGGTGGCTTCCCGCCCTTACGACGTGTTAAACTCGGCTGAGGCCCGCGAAGAGGCGAAAGGCAACGAGAAATCTTTGTATCACATCATCAAGCCGGAGATTGACTTTCCGGAGGGTACGGATGAGCACGATCCGCGTGTGTACGACAAGGCGGTAGCAAACTTCCGGATGTTCCAGGAAAAGGGCTGGCTGGTGCAGGACGACAAACCGTGTTACTATATTTATGCCCAGACCATGAACGGCAAGACGCAGTATGGACTGGTGGTAGGAGCTTACGTGCCCGACTACATGAACGGGGTGATCAAGAAGCATGAGCTGACGCGCCGTGACAAGGAGGAGGACCGCATGAAGCATGTACGGGTGAACAATGCGAACATCGAACCGGTGTTCTTTGCTTATCCGGAGAACAAGACGCTGGATGCCGTGGTGGCGAAATATACGGCTCAGAAGCCGGTGTACGACTTTGTGGCACCGGATGACGGCTTTGGCCATCAGTTCTGGGTGATTGACGACGACAAGGACATTGAGGCAGTGACAGAGGCGTTCAAGGAAATGCCTTCGCTTTACATTGCCGACGGTCATCACCGCAGTGCGGCAGCGGCACTGGTGGGTGCTGAAAAGGCGGCTCAGAATCCGAACCATCGGGGCGACGAGGAATACAATTACTTCATGGCGGTGTGTTTCCCGGCCGAGCAGCTTACTATCATCGACTACAATCGGGTGGTGAAGGATTTGAACGGACTGACTCCGCAGGCGTTCCTGGAAGCGCTGAAGAAGGACTTCGTAGTGGAGGAAAAGGGTGTGGACATCTACAAGCCGGCAGCCTTGCACAACTTCTCGCTTTACCTGGAGGGTAAATGGTACAGTCTGACGGCCAAACCGGGCACTTACGACGATAACGACCCGATTGGGGTGCTGGATGTCACGATTTCTTCCAACCTGATTCTGGACGAGATTCTCGGCATCAAGGACCTGCGTTCGGACAAACGTATCGACTTCGTGGGCGGTATCCGCGGACTGGGTGAATTGAAGAAACGGGTGGACAGCGGCGAAATGAAGATGGCGCTGGCGCTCTATCCGGTTTCCATGAAGCAGCTGATGGACATTGCCGATACGGGCAACATCATGCCGCCGAAAACCACGTGGTTTGAACCGAAACTGCGTTCGGGACTGGTGATTCACAAATTGGAATAAGATTTTTCTTCTGAACGATACAGGGCCTTCTCAAAGTTGCATTTGGGAAGGCCTTTTTTGTGAATATACTTGCGGGACGGACGGCGGGAAGCAAGCTGAAAAGAAAACGCACTTACGTTTAGCAGAATACGTAAGTGCGTTTTCTTTAAAACTCTTCGGCGTTTGAGTTGGAACGCAAGTGCGTTTGGTTCGAAACGTAAGTGCGTTTTTCCGGTAAAATATCTTATTTCGGCAAGGTCACGGGGAAGAGGTCGTTCGGACGGTGTTCGCGCAGAATTACCTGCTTCATCTGGTTCACGAGGTCCGGATGCTGGGCAGCCACGTCGTGGTCCTCATGGATGTCTTCTGCCAGGTTGTAGAGGTGAGGAATACCCTTCTTTACCACCATTTTCCAGTCGCCCATGCGGAGACCAATCTGGTCGGTTTCGTGGAACTCCCAGTAGAGGAAGTCGTGTGCCTTCTGAGCTTCGTCATTTCCCAACAGGGTAGGAGCGAAAGAGATGCCGTCGAAACAGTCGCCTTCCAGTTTCTTGTTCAGGTATTTCTTGGGGAAACGCTTGTCGCCCACCAGTTCGCAGAAGGTCGGCATGATGTCGTAGAAAGCCAGCTGATGGTCGTTCACCTCACCGGCTTTCACCTTTCCCGGCCAGCGTACGATGAACGGGATGCGGATACCTCCTTCGTAGCACTGACGCTTCAGGCCGCGCAACTTGCCGTCGCGTCCGAAGAATGTCGGGTCGGCACCGCCTTCTTCGTGAGGACCGTTGTCACTGCTGAAGATGACGATGGTATTCTCGTCGAGCCCTTTTTCTTTCAGCTTGGCCAGGATTTCGCCCACATAGGCATCCAGTCGGCTGATCATGCCGGCAAACTGGGCATGTGTGTGCACGCTCTCGTTGTAGCGGGAACCGGCTTGTCCGCCCCAGGTCTTGTCTTCAAAGAACTGTTTCTTATATTTCTTCAGGATGGAGTCGTTGGGCTGTACCAGTTCGGCATGCGGCAGGGTGTACGTCAGGAAGCCGTAGAAAGGCTGTTTGCCGTCCTGCTTGTCAATCCATTCCAGTGCCTTCTGGTGAATCAGGTCGGCCGAATACTGCGTACGCTTGAAATAGTCGTCGCCGCTCATCGGGTAGCGTATGTTGTCTTCCAGAATCACGCGGCTGACGGCCGTATCACCTGCGGCACGGCTGTAGGAGTTCAGGAAGTTCGGGTAGTAGAGGTGCGCTTGAAACTGGCACATGTAGCCGAAGTATTCGTCCACGCCCCGCTTGTCGGGAGTAGAGGTCGAACCCTCGTAGCCACCCGCCCATTTGCCGAACATGCCGGTGGTATAGCCGTTCTTCTTCATGATTTCCGGCAGGATGATGTGCTGCGGGTCATACGGCTCCTGTCCGGTTACGGCATATTCCTTGTTCTGTCCGTACCACACCTCGCCGAGCCAGTATTCCTTGTTCCCTCTCACGTGTCCGTGTCCGCTGTGCTGTCCGGTCATCAGGCTGGCGCGCGACGGGGCACTGACGGGACTTCCGGCGTATGCCTGCGTAAATCGCATGCCCTCCTGTGCCATCTGGTCGATGCAAGGTGTCTGGATGAAAGGCTGGCCGTAGCATCCCAGGTCGCCGTATCCCATGTCGTCGCAGAGAATGAACAAAATATTGGGTTTTTCAGAATCGGGGGTTGCAGCTTGTGCATGGGGGATGGTCAGGGTAGCCAGTCCCATACAGTAGGTTAGTTTTTGTAATTTTTTCATGCCATTAGTTTCTTAAGGGATTAATGCAGGAGCAAAGATACGCTTTCCGGTTTTAAAAATGCGAGAAAAATCATTAAATTTGCCACCTGAAAGAAGAAAAACGATGCAAGAAGATACCTATAAGACCATTCAGGAAAGCGCGGAAGCCATCTATACCGAGAAGCGCAGCAAGTTCATTGCCATTGCGCTGCCGGTGCGTACGCTCTCCGAAGTGAAGTCCCTTCTGGAGGAGTACCAGAAGAAATATTACGATGCCCGCCACGTGTGTTATGCCTATATGTTGGGTGCGGAACGGAAGGATTTCCGGGCTAACGACAACGGAGAGCCTTCGGGCACAGCCGGAAAGCCCATCCTCGGACAGATTAACTCGCGCGAGCTGACCGATGTGCTGGTCATCGTGGTGCGTTATTTCGGCGGTATCAAGCTGGGGACGAGCGGTCTGATTGTGGCTTACCGTATGGCGGCTTCGCTGGCATTGGATGAAGCTCCGGTCATCGAGAAGACGGTGGACGAAGACGTGGCCGTGGCGTTCGAATATCCCTTCATGAACGACATCATGCGCATCGTCAAGGAAGAGTCGCCCGAGATACTGGAACAGTCGTACGACATGGACTGCCTGATGCGTCTGCGCATCCGCAAGTCGATGATGGGAAAGCTGCGTGCGCGACTGGAAAAAGTGGAGACGGCCCGCATCTTGGACGAGTAATCGGCAGAAGAGCCGGAAGTCGTGCTTCCTTTGCAGAAAGTCGCTGATTTTTTGCATTTTCCTGCGGTTTTTTAGCAAAAATTATTATCTTTGTTCCAACCTTATAACCCTTCATTATGAAACGACTGACAGGCTTAATATGCTTCTTGTGTCTCCTTTGCGGTTGCCGGGAGGAAGCAGGCCGTGGGGTGGAACAACCGATGTCGCAACCCATCGTGTCGGAGACGGCATCTCCCGATAGCATGGAGGTGGAAGATATTCTGCCGTTTGAGCGTAAACCGCTGACCGCTGCCGACATCATCTTGGCGAAGGAACTTCTTTTTGACAAATACACCTTGAAGGATGAGTATCCGTATAAGGACACCGTCCGTTCATTCAAATGGGATGCCATACGCAAATGCCTGGCCTTTATCGAGAACCTTCAGTACGATGCCAACCGCTGGGCGATATTCCAGAATTACAAGAATGTGAACCGTGAAGCTCCGCTGGTGCGGAAATACACGCAGAATGTGTACCGGCGCATTGCCGATACGCTGGGAGTGGAACGCTATCAGTCGGTGCCGCTGTATCTTCCTTCGGATACGCTGGTGCCCGAACGCTACGGACGCGACGGGGCGCTGGTGTCTTTCCTGGGCGAGACGGGCAGCTTCTATCGCGTGTCACCGGTCTCCATCGAGGGAGAATGGTGGGTGCCGCGCCGCTACGTCAAGCTCTTGTCCGACAGTACGCAGTTTAACCATGTGGTAGTGGTGGACCGGGGCGACCAGAACATTGCCACGCTGGAACGTTTGGAAGAAGGTACCTGGGCCATCCGCAGCATGAATCCGGCCACTACGGGCATGCACCATCCGCCGTACGCGCAGGAAACGCCGCTCGGCATGTTTGTGGTGCAGCAGAAAAAGTCGCGCATGGTGTTCCTGAAAGACGGTTCTGCGGCCACCGGAGGCTATGCACCGTATGCCAGCCGCTTCACCAACGGAGCCTACATTCACGGGGTGCCGGTCAACGTGCCTCGCACAGCGATGATTGAATACAGCTGGTCGTTGGGCACTACGCCCCGTTCGCACATGTGTGTGCGGAATGCCACCTCGCATGCCAAGTTTGTGTACGACTGGGCACCGACAGAACGTTCGCTGGTGATTGTAATCGAGTGATTTCTATAAAATTAACTCTCTTTACGGAAAAAGAAGGGCAGAAAATCCGTAACTTTGCGGCCGAATATTTTTCAGGTCGTAAAAAGTCATGCAAAATCATATCATCAAATTTTTTCTTTCTGCCATGTTCCTGTCTTTCCCCTGTGCGTATTTCACGGCGGAAGGAGAGTCTGTTCCTACTGAATCCCCTGTAGCAGCGGTCAAGGCGGCCGATGAGGTCGTGTCGCTCTACCATTCCATGCAGCTGGAGGGAGTGGTCAACTGGCGGGCCTTCAAGCAGGCGGTGACGGGTTACAACCGCATCAAGAACCGCAAGCGCGATGTATTGACCCTGATTGACTTTTCCAAGCCTTCCACGGAAAAGCGTCTGTATGTGTTCGACATGAAGCACCGACGGATGCTGTATTCCTCAGTGGTGTCGCACGGCAAGAACAGCGGCGGAAACTATGCTACCTCTTTTTCCAACGAATACGGTTCCTACAAGAGCTCGCTGGGCTTTTACCTGACGGCTTCCACCTATCAGGGACGGAACGGGTATTCGCTCATTCTTGACGGACTGGAGAAAGGGATTAACGACCGGGCCCGCGAACGTGCCATTGTGGTGCACGGGGCCTCATACGCAGATCCCTCCGTGGCCAGTCGTGGCGGACGGTTGGGACGGAGTTTTGGATGTCCGGCACTGCCTACTTCCGTGTCGCGCCCCATTATAGATGCGATAAAAGGGGGCAGCGTCATGTATATCTATGCCGAAACCCCCTCTTACTTAGCTCAAAGTTCTATTCTCGATACCTCGGATGATGTTATCGTAAATCAATGATTTCCGCTTCCGGATACTTGCTCTTGTCGAAACGGAACACCGCGTCGGGCAGATTCACTCCCGTGCGGTACGACGAAATCTGAAACTCTTGTTTCTCTCCGTTCTGCAGCTGGATGGCAATGTACACGGGCGAACTGTTTTCCTTCACGTTCAGTGTGATGCTTTTAATGTCCTGCGAGGTCTTCGGGGTCAGAATGATTTCATGCCCCCGCTTTCCCTGACGGGTCTTTTCGCCCACGTAGCGGTAGTTGAAGCCCTTCTTGTAGGCTGTCAGCAGCGCATACGGGTTGACGCTCTGTATCTCCTCCGGGGTGGGGGATGACACGTTCACCTCTTCATTCTGTTCCACGTAGCTCCACTGTGTCTTTCCGTCGAACCAGGTCTTGATGCCTCCGCTCTCCAGACAGAACTTGTTGCCTTTCAGCAACAGCTTTCCTTGTTGTGTCCCTCCAAAAGTCAGACTGATGCCACCGGCTTTCCGGTAGCTGTCCGCCATCTTGCTTAATATGCTTTCAGCTTTTGCGTCCTGTTGGGCCACAGTCTGACACAAGGCGACTCCCATCAGCAGGACGAGAAGAAAAATCTTTTTCATACCTGTCACAATCGTTTTTAGGGGTTAGAGGGCAGCCCGTTTAATCTTTCAGGCTGCTCATTCTCATTTGTAAATCGTTTTCATCCAGACAAAGCACGTCGCGTGCCTTGCTACCGTTGGCCGGACCTACGATGCCCGCCTTTTCCAGCTGGTCCATGATGCGTCCCGCACGGTTGTAGCCGATGGAGAATTTACGCTGAATCAGCGAAGTAGAACCCTGCTGGTGGTAGATGACCAGACGGGCCGCTTCTTCAAAGAGCGGGTCCAGACGGTTCATGTCCACGTCGGCTGCACTGCTGGGTTCTGCATTCTCATCCACGTATTCCGGCAGCATGAAAGCCGTAGGATAACCCTGCTGCTTGCCGATGAATTCCGCGATACGTTCCACTTCCGGCGTATCGACAAACGCACACTGCACGCGCACCGGGTCGTTTCCTTGCAGGTACAGCATGTCACCCTTACCGATGAGCTGCTGTGCACCCGGACGGTCCAGAATGGTGCGTGAGTCCATCATGGAAGCCACACGGAAAGCCACACGCGCTGGGAAGTTAGCCTTGATGGTACCCGTAATGATGTTCGTAGTCGGACGCTGGGTAGCGATGATGGCGTGGATACCCACCGCACGGGCCAGCTGGGCGATACGGCAGATAGGCAGTTCCACCTCCTTGCCGGCTGTCATAATCAGGTCGCCGAACTCATCAATGATGATGACGATGTAAGGCAGGAAGCGGTGACCGTTCTCCGGATTCAGCTGGCGGTTGATAAACTTCGCGTTATATTCCTTGATGTTACGGCATCCTGCATTCTGCAAGAGCTTGTAACGGTTGTCCATTTCCACACACAGCGAGTTCAGTGTCTGTACCACCTTCGTCACGTCGGTGATGATGGCATCCTCTCCGTCGGGCAACTTGGCCAGGAAGTGACGCTCAATCGGCGCATAGATGGCAAATTCCACCTTCTTCGGGTCGATGATGACGAATTTCAGTTCACTGGGGTGCTTCTTGTAGAGCAGGGAAGTCACGATGGCATTCAGTCCCACAGACTTACCTTGACCTGTCGCACCGGCCACCAACATGTGGGGCGCCTTGGCCAGATCCACCATGAACACTTCGTTGGTAATGGTCTTTCCGAGTGCCACCGGCAGGTCGAACGTGGTTTCCTGGAACTTCTTGCTGGTCAGGATGGAACTCATGGGCACGATGTGCGGGTTCGCGTTCGGCACTTCGATACCGATGGTACCCTTGCCCGGAATCGGTGCGATGATACGGATACCCAGTGCCGAAAGACTCAGGGCGATGTCGTCTTCCAGGTTACGGATTTTCGAGATACGTACCCCTTCTGCCGGTGTAATTTCATATAAGGTAATGGTCGGACCCACACTGGCCTTGATGGAACTGATTTCAATGCCGAAGCTGCGCAGCACCTTGATGATGCGGTTCTTGTTGGCATTCTGTTCCTCCATGTCGATGTCCGGATCGTCGTTCTGATACGTATTCAGCAAGTCGAGGGTAGGGAAGCGGTAAAACTCCAGGTCCAGGCGCGGGTTGTACGGTTGCGACACGTCTCCACGGTAAGCCTGATCCTCTTCCTTGGTATCGTTACTGACCTCAAATGCCGGCTCCTCTTCTTCCTTTTCGAAGTCTTCCTCCAGGGCCGGCTTCACCTCAAAAGGGTGCTTCTTCTCATCCTCTTCCTCGGTATCAAGGGGCAGGTCGATGACGCGCTCCGGTGCCGGTTCCTCTTTTACGACCACCTTCTCCGGTTCCTCCTTTACAGGTTCAGCCGCTTTCTCCGGTTCTTTCTGCGGAGTCTCTTCCTCCTCTTTCTGTTTCGGTTTCCGGTGCGTCCAGCTCTTCCAGAAACTTTCTTTCTTTTCCTTCTTATCCGATTCGTCCTCCGCAACGGTCGTTTCCGGTTCGTCCACTACCGGCTTCCGGAATGTCGGTTCCGGCTGGGGAGTTACTTCCTCTGCCATGGCCGCGTTATTGCCCTTTTGCGGATGCAGTGCCTTTCTCACCACGCCCATGGTCTGTCGGGTCAGTGCCACGCCGAACAATATAGCCGTAGCCAGTAGCACCAGAATCAATCCCGGCACACCGATTTGCGAGCGAATCCACAGGCTCACGTTATAGCCATGCAGTCCCCCCGGATAAATATAAGAATCTTCCAGCAGTCCCCCGAATGCAAATCCCAGCGTGATAGAGAGCCACACCATCACCGTGGCACAGCCTAAGAACCAGTAACGGATGCGGAACTCGTACGCCTTCATCAGCTTCATGCCGGCCACCACCAGAAAGATGATGATGCAGTAAGCCGAAAACCCGAAGCAGTCGTTAATCAGGAACTGCGCCAGTTGCGCTCCCCGTGCTCCGGCATAGTTCTGTATGCGGTTGCCCGTTTCCAGCAGTTCCGACGGGTTGGGATGCGACAGAATACTCTGGTCATTTCCTCCCGTAAAGAAGAACGAGCTGAAAGCCAGCAGCAAGTACACGCCAAAGATTACAAAAAGCAGTCCGATAACGAACCCCGTAGTTTCACTTTTAAGAATAGTCCATGTCTTTCCGGCCATGGCAGCCGCTTTTCCACTTTTGCTTGTATCTGTTTTTTTTGTTTGCATGATGATTCGAATTAGCTAAACATACGTGCAAATGTACGAATAAAACTAGAACTGAGAAATTTTTTTTGTACCTTTGCGCTTCAATTAGCATGATTATGGAAGAAAAAAATTCTCAAGTAATATTCGATAAAAATGCGGTCGAGTTCGTGACAGTGGCTGCCGAGTTCTGTGGTTTTTTGGAGCGTGTTTCCGATATGCGCTGTCGGGATTTCGTCGACAAGTGCCTGAAACTCCTTCCCCTTTTATACCTGAAGGCTTCGCTGCTTCCTGCTTGCGAGCGGATGGAAGAAGCTGATCCGGAAACCTTCGTGACCGAGACCGATTACGAAGTGCTTCGCGGTTCCATCGCCTCTCTCATGGGCGAATACGATGACTACCTCGAAGTGTTCCTCGATGACATGGCCTATAGTGATACCCCCATTCATCAGAACATCTCCGAAAGCCTGGCCGACATTTACCAGCCTGTCAAGGATTTCATCTGCGTGTTCCAGTTGGGCCTGGAGCACACCATGAACGATTCTCTGGCCATCTGCCGTGAACTCTTCGCCGAGTTCTGGGGACAGCGCTTGGTCAATGTGATGCGTGCCCTTCACGACGTGAAGTACCGCCAGCTGGCACACGGCAGCCAGGAAGAGGAAGATTCCGCACTCTACGAAGACAACTGCACCGAAGAAGAACTCTACGAAGGCCTTGACATGGGCGACGACGAATAACCCTAAACCCGTAAACTGAATGGTAGAACTACAGAGTAAAATAGATAAGAAAATCGTTGCGGAGTTACCCAAAGTCTCTTTCCCCGGTCGCATATTCGTAATCTACACCGAGGCCGAGGCCCGCAAGGCCATTGATTACCTCAATACCCATGTGCTGGTGGGAGTGGACACTGAAACACGTCCTTCTTTCCGGAAGGGAGCCGTCAACAAGGTGGCTCTCTTGCAGGTCTCTACTTACGACACCTGCTTCCTGTTCCGTCTGAATCACCTCGGACTGCCGGACTTCCTGGAAGAGTTCCTTCAGAACGACGTGCTCAAGATCGGTCTGTCGCTGAAAGACGATTTCGCCATGCTCCGCCGCCGCAACCAGAAAGACCCGCGCATGGGCAACTGGGTGGAACTGCAGGACTACGTAGCCTCTTTCGGCATCGAAGAAAAGAGCCTCCAGAAAATCTATGCCCTCCTTTTTCAGGAAAAGATTTCCAAGAGCCAGCGCCTGTCCAACTGGGAGGCCGACACCCTGACCGAGGCACAGCAGCTCTATGCCGCCACCGATGCCTGGGCCTGCGTACGCATCTACCAGTACCTGGAAGAGCTTCGCCTTTCGGGCAAGTACCGCGTGATACGCACGGAAGCCCCTGAACACATTCTCGAAGATTAATCACTTAAACCATACAAATGAGCTATAAGAAAGTATTTCTCAAACCCGGAAAGGAAGAATCGCTCAAGCGTTTTCATCCCTGGGTCTTTTCCGGCGCCATCGCCCGCGTGGAAGGAGAGCCGGAAGAAGGTGAAGTAGTAGATGTCTACACCTCCAAGAAAGAATTCATTGCCTGCGGACATTTCCAGATTGGCAGCATCGCCGTGCGTGTGCTTTCCTTCCGTCAGGAACCCATCGACCACGCGTTCTGGGTACGCCGCCTGCAGGTGGCCAAAGACCTCCGCTGTGCCTTGGGCGTGCTGGGCAATCCTCAGAACAATACTTACCGTCTGGTACACGGCGAGGGCGATAACCTGCCCGGACTGATTATCGACGTGTACGACCATACCGCCGTGATGCAGGCACACTCTGCCGGCATGCACCTCGACCGTATGGCGGTGGCCGAAGCCCTCGAAGAAGTGATGGGCGACGTCATCCAGCACATCTATTATAAATCAGAAACCACACTGCCCTTCAAGGCCGACCTGCTGGCTACTGAAAACGGCTTCCTCAAAGGCGGAAGTCCGGAGAACGTGGCCATGGAGAACGGACTGAAGTTCCACGTAGACTGGCTCAAGGGACAGAAGACCGGTTTCTTCGTCGACCAGCGTGAGAACCGTGCCCTGCTGGAACGCTATGCCAAGGGCCGTAACGTGCTCAACATGTTCTGCTATACCGGCGGCTTCTCGTTCTATGCCATGAGGGGAGGAGCTAACCTCGTTCACTCGGTAGACAGCTCAGCCAAAGCCATCGACCTGACCAACGAGAACGTATCTCTCAACTTCCCCGGCGATACCCGTCACCAGGCTTTTGCGGAAGATGCCTTCAAGTTCCTCGACCGCATGGGCGACCAGTACGACCTGATTATCCTCGACCCGCCGGCCTTTGCCAAGCACCGCGATGCCTTGCGCAATGCCCTTCGCGGTTACACCAAACTCAATGCCAAGGCCTTCGAAAAGATACGTCCGGGCGGCATCCTCTTCACCTTCTCCTGTTCGCAGGTGGTGAACAAGCAGGACTTCCGTAACGCCGTGTTTACTGCCGCTGCACAGAGCGGACGCAGCGTGCGCATCCTTCACCAGCTCACCCAGCCGGGCGACCATCCGGTCAACATCTACCATCCGGAAGGCGAATACCTCAAGGGACTGGTGCTTTACGTAGAATAACCCTCCTGAAAAGAGCTAAAATAAAAGAAGCTGTTTCACACCGCCGGAATGTTCCGTGCGTGAAACAGCTTCTTTTTTCTCCTCAGGATATCTTTTATCCAAACAGTCTGCCCAGCAGGCTCTGTTTCTTTTTCTTTTCTTGTTTCCGTTTTTCTACTGCTTCTCCCAGCTTGTCGTCCAAGGTTTCATCTACCAGATCGGCCAATTTGAGACGGTAGTGAATAATACGGTAAATACTGTTCCAATCAAATAAACCGCCCACATTACGGTCGTCGATAAATACATCCGCTTTCAGTTTTCTGGAGAAATACTGATGTCCGGCCTGTTCTTCCGGATAGTTCGTATTTACCGCATAAAATTCCAATCCTCGCTGACGGCAAAACTCCACTGCCTCGTCGAGCAGTTCATTCTCTCTTACAGACCACAGAATCAGTCGGTGTCCTTCTTCTTGCAATTTCTTCAGCGTGTCTATTGCAAAAGGAATTTCCTTTCCGATTGCCGGGTAGCGGTGTTCCACAATCGTTCCGTCAAAATCAACAGCTATAATCATATCTATTCTTATTTAATGTTGTTAGTTAGTACGCATTCTTTTCACCGTGCAGGGCATTGGCCACGGTCTTGTAGATAATGAACAAGTCCAGTCCGAAGCTCCAGTGTTCAATGTACCAGATATCTCCGCGCACGCGGCCTTCCATGTCCTTCAGTTCCTTGGTTTCCCCACGGAAGCCCGTCACCTGGCTCCAGCCTGTAATACCCGGCTTCACGAAATGCCGCACCATGTACTTGTTGATCAGTTTTGAATATTCCTCCGTATGCTTCAGCATGTGCGGGCGTGGTCCTACGATACTCATGTCACCCAGCAGCACGTTGATAAACTGCGGCAGTTCATCGATGTTCGTCTTACGCATGATGTTTCCCCAGCGTGTCTTGCGCGGGTCATCCTTGGTCGCCTGCAGTGTGTCGGCTTGTGCGTTCACCTTCATGCTACGGAACTTGTAACAATAAAACTCCTTGTCGTTCAGTCCGTTTCGTTTCTGCTTGAAGAACACAGGGCCCGGCATGGTTATTTTCGTCACAATGGTCACGATTATCAGAATGATAGGGAAGAGTGTACACAAGAACAGCAGTGAGAACACGATGTCGAACGTCCGTTTCAGAATCTTGTTTCCGGTCTTGCTCAGCGGGGCCGGTCGCAGGCTCAGGAAAGGCACATTACCCAGCATGTTGAAGTACACGCGGTTGTGCAGGTAGTTATAAATATTCGGCACACTGTAGAAATGCACCAGATGATTCTCACAATAATTAATCAGCGAGCGGATAATCACATGCTCCTTTGAAGGCAGACAGCAGAACAGATAATGCGTATTCCCGTGCTTCTCCAGATACTCCTCCACATCCTGAGGCTGTCCCAGATACCGGCATTCTTGTGGAAACTCCGAATTAGGAAGGAAGTCAAAGTAGCCGTTCACACGATATCCCATCCAGTCCTGGGTGGTCAGTTCATAATATAGTTCCCGGTTGTTTTCCGAACTACCCACCAGCACTACATAACGTACATTTCCTCCTCTGGAACGATATCTTTTTATCGCCCATCTCATGGTGGTACGGAAGATAGCCAGACATACAAAGAGCAGCCCTAGGAATGTAAGGTAGAAGTATGACCAGGCATCCATAAAATTTCCCAGTTCAAGTACTACTCCCGACAGTACCCCAAAGAAAATCGTACTTCTTAATACTCGTCCTATAATCTGGTAAGCATATACTTTTCGGCGGTAAAGTACCACACCAATCTGTATGGCCGAAACAAAATAGCAGAGCATTACGGTCAGAATCACCTGCAGGTGCGGAGCCTTAAGTATTTTATACCATGGAGTGCTCTCTGTTGCTAAAAACAATGCATAAAACAATCCTCCTGTAATCAGTGTTTCGCAAGTTACGATAAAAAAACTGGCCCATCTGTTGTATGTGTCATACTTTGTTTTCATATATGTTAAATAATTTAAGATATGATTCGTAAATTAATGATATTTCTTCTTTCCTTCCAAATTTTTTAGCTAAGATTTTCTCTTTTCTTAGAATTTCGTCAGTTCCAGGCGGGCATAATCCGATTTCAGCGTCATTTTCTTTCCGTTGCAGTATTCAATATCGAAAACGGTTTCCTGTTGGTTTCCGATACCGAAATGCTTCAGTTTCTCTACCGGAGCATCCTGTCCGCTGTCACCAGTAGATTTTCTCACCTTAAAGTCTTTCACTACGAGCTGTGTTTCCCCGTTACGGTATTCCGTACGTCCTATGTAAGCCCCATATCCTTTTGAGCCGTTTTTTTCAGCCACCTCCGTCACCATGCGGGTAATGCTGTAGTACAGTCTTTCACATTCCACGGTTTCCCCCGTTTCCGCCACGGTAAATCGTTCCAGTATCCAAAACCCCTCCACGTTACTGTTTATCGGTGCTTTTTTACATCCGGCTGCACCGGCAAGCAGTCCGGCAGCCGTAATGAGCATATATATCCATTTTTTCATTTTCCCAGTCCTCCTGTTTTTCTAAGTGTAATCATGCCTCCCGTGCTGTTTCCCAGGTAATTTCCCCGGTCCACTCCCAGTGTGGCGGTCAGGCTCCATCCTTTGGTCCATTGCGGCATATAAGTCACCTCGGCCATGCTGCTGAACTGCTTCCGCATCTTGTCCAGCGGGTGAGCATACGAGCCCCAGTGACGGGCATACGAAGCCATGATTCTCCATTTCCATTCCTCTGTCGGATTTCCGGACAGGCCCACATGCTGCGCCTTCATTCGGTTACTCTTGAAGCGGATTTTTCCGTCTTCATTATAAATCGGTCCTGCCAGCAGCGGGTTGCCGATGCCCTGTCCGTAGTGCTGCCAGGCCTGATAGATATAGTGGTTATAATAATCATCTCCGCCGCTCATCTGCAAGTCCGAGAAAGAGCCCCAGAAGCCGTCATACAGAATCGGTCCTGATGAGTCCTTTGTGCTGATCCCTTCCCATAACACGGCCGATACCCACTTGTTTTTAGGCAGATACAGTTCAATGCCCAGCTGTCCGTCCTTCCAGCGTCCGTACTCCCAGAACATCTGCGAGTGATCTTCAAAATAATGATCCAGTGTAGCCCTAACCTTCCAGTCGCCGAAGTAATAATTCAGTGCGAAGTTCCAGCTTCCCAGCATGTTTCCTTCCACGTTCACCTGTTCCCCTTCCGGAGTATCCTCTCCGCCGGCAGTAGGGAACAAGGCATGCCAGTACGCTTTCAGTCCGTCGGGCATGTCAATGGTCTGTTCCGATTCCCCGTTGGCCAGTTTCTTGTACTGGTCGCCTCCGAACTGTGTGGCCATATACAGGCCGAATTCAAATTCCAGGGGCAGCTTCTCCTTGTTTCCCAGGCGGAACATCAGCGACTTGCTGTGATACATCACTTTCTTGGCGAATAGCTGGTTGGTGGCAGTAAAATCCTCCTGCCAGTTACCGTCTGTAAACATTCCGTAAGCCAGATGCCCTTTGAAAGCCAGCCAGTTCCGTGTGAACGGTATAGCCAGATAATTCTTGATTTCCCCTCTGATTTGCGGAATCGGCCGCATGTTCGGTCCTTCCGCCATCCATCCGCTGGTCAGATCACTGTTCTTTTCCAGCGGAAATCCCATTCTTTCCTTACTTCCTATGCTGAGTGTCAGCATCTTCCATGAAAAGTCCGCATACGCCTGTTGAATCCAGAAATCCGACGTCTGCTTCACGCCTCCAGCCAGATCCAGTCCGGCATCAATACGCCATCCTCTGTTCAACTTCTTGTTCCATTCTATTCCCGCCCTCAGGTATCCGCTGTTTGGCTTTTCACTCTCCATTCCAAACCGGTTGGCTGTCAGCCAGAGCGGGGCATACGTGCCTGTTGATGCCGTGGCGGAAGCTTCTACCCGATAGTGGAATTCTTGTACATTTTCTTGAGCCGCAGCAGGTATTGCCAGGGTCATCAGAAATAACGATTTCAGTAAATTCATGTTCGCGAACATTCAGTAACAATAATTTCTGCAAAGGTAAAAAAGAAAGAGGTAAATCGCGCGTTTTCAGTTTGGAAATTTTGCGTTTACCCCTTTAATTATACCCTTTGACATGTAATTAAGAAAAATGCATTGTTTGGGGTTACATGTTATAACTTGAAAATCCGTGTCATCAATTTCCATTTCTCCTGCGAGGTTGCCCCCGGTGCAGCCTTCTGGAACTTCGCCATGTGTGCCTCCCATTCCGCCTGTCGGGGCAGGGTAGCCAGGCGTGCATAGTCCCGTTCCATATCAAACTCATCCGTCGTGTCCATAATCATGAACAGGCGGTTCCCGTCGATATAAATCTGCATGTCCGTGATACCCACTTCGCGGATACCCGCTTTCACTTCCTCCCACACGTGTGCATGTTCCGCCACGTATGCTTCAATCAGCTCTTTGTCATCATAGAGCTCCAGTGTCTGACAATATCTTTTCATAATGAATAATGAAAAATGAAAAATTAATAACGGTAGACACCCTCTCGTTTTTAATTTTTACTTTATTAATTATTAACTGTAACTAATCCCTTCTGAAAATATCCCGTGTGTACACCTTGTCCTTCACGTCGTCCAGACATGTGTCGTAACGGTTGGCAATGATGGCATCCGCCTGCTGCTTGAATGCCTCCAGGTCGTTCACCACTCTTGAGCCGAAGAACGTCGTACCGTCTTCCAGTGTCGGTTCATAAATAATTACCGTAGCCCCTTTCGCCTTGATACGCTTCATTACCCCCTGAATCGAGCTCTGACGGAAATTGTCGCTGTTCGATTTCATGGTCAGGCGGTACACCCCGATTACACACTGCTTTTCAGCTTCCGGACTGAAGTCTCCCCGGTTGTAGTAATCATAATATCCCGCCTTCTTCAGCACCTGGTCGGCGATGAAGTCCTTGCGCGTACGGTTACTCTCCACAATCGCATGAATCAGGTTCTCCGGTACGTCTGCATAATTGGCCAGCAACTGCTTCGTATCCTTCGGCAGACAGTATCCTCCGTATCCGAATGACGGATTGTTATAGTGCGTACCGATGCGCGGGTCCAGACAGATACCCTGAATAATCGCCTGCGTATCCAGCCCCTTCACTTCTGCATACGTATCCAGCTCATTGAAATAGCTCACGCGCAGAGCCAGGTAAGTATTGGCAAACAGCTTCACCGCTTCCGCCTCTTTCAGCCCCATGAACAGCGTGTCCACGTCCGGCTTCAGTGCCCCTTCCTGCAGCAGTGCCGCAAACTCCTGCGCCTTCTCCTTCAGGTCTGTCCCTGCAATGGCCTTGATAGCCTCATTCTCCTCGTCCCGTCCGTTAATCAGCTTCGGATAGCCCACAATGATGCGGCTAGGGTAGAGGTTGTCGTACAATGCCTTGCTCTCGCGCAGGAACTCTGGCGAAAACAGCAGGTTGAATTTTTTACCCGCCAGAGCAGGAACGCTGCGGAACTTCTCCGCATACTTCACGTACAGGCTGCGGCAATATCCCACCGGGATGGTACTCTTGATTACCATCACCGCATCCGGATTCACTTCCAGCACCAGGTCGATAACTTCCTCCACGTGCGAAGTATCAAAGTAATTCTTTACCGGATCATAGTTCGTAGGAGCCGCGATGACCACAAAGTCCGCGTTTTTATAAGCCGAAGTCCCGTCCAGCGTAGCCGTCAGGTCGAGTTCCTTCTCCGCCAGATACTTCTCGATGTATTCATCCTGAATCGGGCTGATGCGGTTATTGATTTTCTCCACCTTCTCCGGAATCACATCCACGGCCGTTACCCGGTGATGCTGTGCCAGCAGAGTCGCTATTGATAAACCCACGTACCCTGTTCCGGCTACGGCGATATTTAATTGTTTCATGATGTCAGTTCTATTTAATAATGTTATATATTCAATATTCAGTTTCTTGTGGCAGCAGCCAGTTCCGTCAGCTCCTGCTGATTTCCAGTCCCTTGTTCGACAAGTGCATCTCCACGAAGCGTGCCCGGTCGTTCGCCCGGTGTTCCGTCAGAATCCGGCGGATGTGCACGGCCGCATCCGGATCTTTGGCCACCATGTACAAGTAACCACCCCCACCGGCACCCGGCAACTTGTATCCCAGGCAGAGGTCGTCAATCCGTTCCGTCAGCGCCTGCACGGCCGGCGGGTTCGTGCCCTCATCCAGTCGCTGGTTCTGCATCCACGTCTTCCGTATGAGTCGTCCCGTTTCCTCAAAGTCATTCCGCAGGATGGCGTCGTACATGTCCATGGCATGGCCCTTCATCTGCTCCAGCAAGTGCAGGTGACGGTTCGAATTCAGGAACATCTCCTTCACAATCTCTGCCAGGATGCCCTTGGCCGTGCGCGTAATGCCCGTGTAGTACAGCAGGTGACACTTGCGGTACTCGTCGCTCGTGAACAGGTAGTCCGGCAGCCAGCGCACCTTCGGCTCCTGGTGCCATCCGGGTTGCGTCTGCAGCAGCTTCACCCCATGCAGTACACCCCCGTACTGATCCTGCCAGCCGCCCCCTGTGGTGAGCAACTGTTCCAGCACCAGCGTACGGCTGCCGATGCCCTGTTTGTCCCAGTTCAGGCCGCAGAAATCATTCAGCGCTCCCAGCACCGTAGCTGCCAGAATTGAGCTGGTACCCAGTCCCGAACCTGCCGGAATGGCCGACAGCAAGGTCACCTCGATACCCGTGCCGAACGCCTTCAGCTGTGTCTCCAGCGAAACAAACCGTTCTGTGGAGAAATCCGGATGGAACCCCGCCAGCACCAGTGCCGCTTTCGGAATGGAGAACGGCGAGCCTACCTTGCGGTAATCCTGCAACTCCTCGTACGTGGAAACCACCTCCATGGCCCCCAGGTCAATCGAGCGCAGCGTAATGCGGTACTCCTTCGATGGTTTCACATACACCTGCAGCGGCGGCTGTCCGTTCAGTTCAATGGCCAGGTTCACCACATTTCCACCCTCCATCAGGCTGTAGGGTGGGGTATCCGTCCATCCCCCTGCAATATCAATGCGCACCGGGCTGCGTCCCCACACAATCTGGTCGGCATACACCGACAGCTTCGGCTGCTGACGGTAATCCATCGTGCCGGTCAGTCCCTCTCGCATCAGGCCGAACGCCCGTGCCTCCAGTTCCTTCGCCTCCGGCTTGCCCTCCAGTTCGCACACCTTCGCACGGAACATTGCGTCGCTGATACGCTTCAGCAGGGGAGACCCCTCCGGCAGTTCCTCCGGCAAGGCGATACCCCCTTTGGCATACGCCCCGGCCGCCTCCTGCAAGTCTATCTGATAGAACACGCTCCGTTCTTGGTTCCTGGCCAGCAGGCTCCAGTTCTCCTTGCGGAACACCTCCCGCTGGGCGAACAGCCGTCGCAGGTTGGCATACGCCGAAATCTCGTCGGCCGACACCTTGCGTGCCTTCATCCAGATAGCCCGTCCGGCTTCACCCTGTCCGCCGTCCGTCATCCATTGCAGCACCGTGCCCAAGTTCTCTATCGAGTCCGTCACCGGGAAAATCGCTGCCCCCTGCAAGTCCTCACAGCCCCGGATTCCGTCCGCCGTCAGACCTCTTTCCGCCAGCCATTCCGTTACCGGACGGCCCAGGTATGTAGTCGAAGCCTCCTTCAGGCTTCCCTTGAATTTATCGTTAAAACCGTACGGACGTGCGGCAAACTCCCGTTCGCCCATCGGCACCACGTCGATGCACACCCCTTCGGGCACGTTCAGTGCCCAGTCGTTGCACGGCACCCCCGTGATGATGTTCCGGCTGTGCAGCGTCCAGTTCCTGCCCACGTGGCTGTTTTCCACCCACACCTCCGCGTTGTCGGCTGTCAGCGGAAACTCCATCTCCGCATTCTGCACGAACACCGCCGGATGCGGCTTCACCTTGTGGTGCATAATCGCCCGCTGGTCCGTCACACAGTTCTGCACGGCCAATGTCGACGAAATCATCTCCCGGCTCGTACCGTAATGGTGGAACTCACCGCCCGGCAGCGGCAGGATAGCCACCTTCAAGCCATTCAGCTCCTCATCCACGATGCGCGGATGCGCCCCCAGTGCCAGTCCGAACTCCGAATACATGTCGTAGAACTTCACGCCCCCGTCCTTGTCGGTCGAGTGTTTCACCATCAACTCGATGGCGCGGTCGCTCAGCAGCCAGATACCGATGTCCATCAGGAACAGGTAATCCTGCATCAGCCCCGCCATTTCCTCCACGCTCGGCTTCTGCAGCATGAAGTCCAGTTTCTCCGGTTCCTTCCGCGACGACACGAACACCCCGTGGTTCTTCGCCAGTTCCGGGTCCACCCACAAGCCGTAGCACACCACGTCCACATCCGGAATCTCCTGCAACGGTTCCGTTGCCCGGATGTACACGTCGCCGCTCGCAATCAGGGTGTGCACTCCCTCCGGCGCCCGCTCCATGATTTCCTCATATAGCGGCAGCTGCAGCGAGAGCAAGTCCTGTGTAAGCTTCTGTCCCCGTGCCCATCGGAACACCGGAATCGGCGTCAGCACCTTGCCCGATGGCGCATAGCCCGGCAAACGGCGGCTCTGCCCTCCGGCATGCAGCAGGATACGCTTCTCCCGTGCCAGCCAGTCGCCCAGTGCGGCATTCTTATCCTCTTCCTCCCGGCAGGCATTCAGCAGCCAGGCCGTACCGCCCCCTGAACCCAGTTTCCTTCCCACCGGGTCCGATGTGCAGAACCACTCCTTGCGGTCCGCGTGCATGATATCGTGAAAACACTCCACCAGATTCGGTGGCAGCGACAACAGTTTTTTCATATAGTTTGTTCTATTCTTCTGATTTCATCCTCTTTGATTGCTTTCACTTTCCAGCAGTTTGTGAATGGTCACCTTTTCCTCGAGCAGGGTAGTGAGCAGTCCTTCCACCACCGCGTAGTTAGCCTTGTTACGCAGCAGACGCTTCATGGCCCAGTCAAAACGAATATAATTTTCCATACGGCAATCAGTTTTCAGTCATTCTTTCTACAAAGAAAATGAATAATTCGCAGAAAAACGTGCTGAGAGGAGAATAAAAATAACTCCTTACTTACTTTTACTTGCGAACAACATACATGCAATACTCATTCGAAGCATATATGGAACCTTTGGTACATAGCCGCATATTGCTGCATCCTCCCAGGCAAAGCTGCACGTAGACACAGTCTTTGCAATGACCGGATAACTGCTGCGGCACTAGTTCTCTTCTCCAGGCAAACGCATGCTCATCATTCCAGATGTCAGAAGCACACCGTTGGCGGACATTCCCTTCTATGAACGACTTGTCGCGGATAGACAGACATCCCGTAATATCCCCGTTGTAAAGCACATCCATGGAGCGTATTCCGGCACTGCACCCTTTCCACACCGGATATTCATTACAACCGTATGCCATTCGCCGGGCCAGCATTTCCTTGTTCGTATAGTACCCCACGGTATCCGGCAGAAATATCCGTGGAAAGTCCCCCTTCAAGTTCTCCTTATAGGCAAAATCAATAATCCTGCCAATGTCCTCAGGTTCCAGCATCCAGTCTTTGTGGTCTGCCATTCTTCCGCTGGCGATGCCTGGTTGCAGTTGCCATGAAGCTACTCCCGCCTCTTGCAATATCCGTTTCATGCGAGGCAGATCATTCAGATTACACTTCATCAGCGTCGTATTTACGCAGGTAGGAATTCCCGCCTCTTTCAGTGTTTTCAACGCCTGCATGCAAGTCTCGTAGCAGTGAGCATTTCTTATGGTATTGTGAAGTTCGCAAGTCCCGTCAAGGCTGACCCCCACCGCCTCTACATGCGTGTCGGCCAGCCAGCGGGCAATGTCCGGCGTGATAAGCGTACCGTTGGTAATGATTCTGAACCTCGTGTCATAACAGGCAATCCTTCTGACAATCTCGAGCCAGTCCTTCCTCATAAAAGGCTCCCCACCGGTGATAATCAGTTCACGTGGCGAAAGCTTCATAAGGTCGTCCACCAGTGCGAGTGCTTCCCGGGTGTCAAGCTCGTCTGGCTGTGCGGTGGTACAAGCCGACCCGCAATGTCCGCATCTCAGGTTGCATGCCGTGGTTATTTCCCAGGTCACACTTTCCAGTTTATATTTGCCTTTCATATCGAAGCTTTTCTTTTGTCAGAAAACGTCTTTTGTGTCGAATAAGCCGTCAGTTCTATGTCCGATACATTCTCCGGTACGGTAATCTTCTGCATACCCTTATCTCCCGAAAGCGTTCCCCCGTGTGAAAGCTCCAGCACAGCCGCATGACACGTTTGCCAGCTGACCATGACATCCTTCATTTTGACGGGAGTAGGAGGCGAGGGAGGATCCACCCCGTAAGGCCTGATAATGACAGCCGAAGTACATAGCGCACGTAACTGTTCCGGACTCGTGAATCCCTCCGTATCCATATCCGTTACATTCCCGTCTACGCATCGGGCACTGAAGTCGATAATGAGCGGGCGGAACGTCTTGCATAGCGACAACGAACATACATCCTGAATGCAGACCGCTTCATTGCCTGTACGTACCAGAGCAAAACAGCTCACCATGACCGTCACATCACCCGGCATTTCGTTGCATACAATCTGTCGGATATTCAGTGTCAGGGTCTCACCCTTGGCCAGCTTTCCTCCGTTGCTCACATGCCAGCAAATCCTATTGTCCTCAAAATGCGGTTTGTCGATGCTCCACGTTGCGGGAGCCGTCAGTTGTATATCCTTGTCATATACCGTCAGATCTTCCGGCTTTTCACCGTAAGGAACAATCACGCTCAGACAGTAATCGTAGCCCATATCCGGTGTGGTTCCGTCGAAAAACAAGTCACACAGCGCTGTAATTTCTACGTCAAATCCTCCGTCCGGCCGGGCCACCTCTATTTCCGGCGGTGTGATACGGCAGTTGATATACTTCGTTTCATTCACCATGACACACTGCTAATGCTTTTTAAAGTCCGAAGCATCTAATACCCTGATAACCGTAGGAGTCACCTTTTCCGTAGCCTCCTTATCGGCTGTCGGAATTCCGTAGTACAATTCCAGGTTCACATATGCGTCGTCTGCCACTGTCACGTCCACGGTAGTAGGGTAGAGCATGATTGACACCCTGGAGTAGAACCCCGGCGACATGACATACGTACCGAGTATAGCCTGTTCCTCCATGCGTCTTCTCTCCATTGCAATCTCGGTTCCCTCCTCATCGGTACGGCTTGCCTGAATCTGGATATCCCAAGTGTCGAATTTATGACTCTTCAGGAGAATCAGCCATTTAGATTTCTGGTACATGGAGTCGGTCGGAATATTCAGGCTGATATCCTTTTTCATGTATGGTTGGTTCGGGTTGAACTTCACCTCCGCAATGTTTCGTTGCGCCCATAGCAGTCCGTCTTTCAGCAAGTCAGCGATATACACCGGCTTCAGGTCAGACGACTGCGGCATGTCATTGGGAAACTCGTCCGAAAAGAGCCGTGCTATCAGGCTGTAGCTTTCCGTATCCGGGCTTTTCCAGATAAAAGGAGCCTCTGTCACTCCGATTTCCCCGGGCTGCATGGCAGGAATCACGTTCGTGATGTTTCCTTCCTTCTCCTCTTGGCTGTCTACGCTCAGAGGCACCCAGGCATCCGGAAACATACTTTTGTTTTTAGGCACGGCAAAAAGCTGCGCCTGTATGGTCACACTTTTCGTTGCCCCGTTTTTGCATCTCAGGTATACGTAATTGTCCATATTGCTGAACGCCTCATTCTCTATGGCTTGTGCGTAACTCTCAGGCTGTTTCAAGGCTTCCTGAAAATTACCTATGGGATGAATGCCCGCAAAGCAGACGTCCGGAGAATAAATAATCTCGCCCACAGGCGGCACTTCACCCTGATTGTCCAGATTAGGGCGCATGTAAGGAGTTTCAACTGTTGTACTCATGGCAAAAAAAATTTGAAAGTTTATGTAATAATAGCAGGAGCGACCCTTTTCTGCATCAGCCCAGACAGATGCAGGTAGGTATGGCCACCGCGCCGATTAAGTCAATCACACTTACCACATAGTCCGGAGCAGAAGGTTCCGGGTTATAAGTAAGCATGATTTTCGACATTTCAGTGATGGAACCCATCAGTTCCCCGGCAAAGCTGACAGCCGATAATTCCTTTTCGTCCGTCTTATCCGCCAGGATTCCGGCCAAAGCGATCGTCATGTGGAGTGTTCCGTATGCAAACACTATCATGTTGCCCGGCATATCCTTGTCTATGTATTTCTGGTTGGAGAAAGTCATGCCGGCATCAACGATGGCACACAACAGGAAGTACCCCCATGCCGTTATGCTGTAAGGTCTGGGTCTGTTATCATAAATCCATGGTGTGCACAATGCCATCCATATCCATTCGCAGACCACGGCCGCCACATCGAGAATCAGTGTCGAACCCTCCTTGACAAGAGAGATGATACTGTTCAGGAAGCCCAGCATGCCGGCAGATACCGCAGAAAATATCGTACACAGAGACTGTACCGTCGCCGGTGTATCGCCAAGTCCCCTTTGTCCGTTGCCGAACGCCTGCTGAAGTTCCGCAACGAATGCATCCACCTCTTCCTCGCTCTCAAACGGAGCCTTCCGATAAGTCACCTTATATATCAGCAGTGCAGGCAAGCTGGCGATGAATGCCACGAAGTTCAGGATTGTCAGTTTGTCGCCGGTCAGAGCCTCATACAGCGAAGAAAAAAACGGAACGTCAATTTCACTGTCGGCTATCTCCTTAATCATGTCCGTCAGCGCCTTAGCCAGGTCCAGAGCCGCCGAAACAAGCGTCTCTATTCCGTTCAGAATAAGGTGTGCAATCCCTTTCAAGACCGAAAAAATGCCACATAACAACGACGACAGAAACTTATCTATATCGGTAAACGCCTCGTCGAAGTACTTCTCCGCCTCCTGAAAAGCCGGGTCGCCGGCCGTTTCGGTTATAAAGTTTTTCAGCAAAGCGATAAAGTCATCCAGTACCCCCTTCTGCCTGATTCCCAGTAAAAAGCCATTTGCCGATGCCAGGCAGTCCGGTTTCATGCAGCTGTTGAATTTAGCCATCAGCGGGTTGTTGCTCAGTTCATATTCCGTTTCCTCCCCCTCGGCAGGTATCTGGCTTTCAGTAAACGCGTTGATGGTCATATCAGCCCCCAGTTGTTCCATGATAGCGTCAAAAAACTCATCCATCTTGTCGGCCATTATGTCAATCTGTTCCTGAAACACCGTTTTCGTCTCTGCTATGCGGTTGGGCAGGAGTGTCAGAATCGTCAGGAACCCTTCCTTCATGGCCCGTTTGGTCCGCATCACGTCATTCCAGACAAAGAGCGACGCCAGCCAGGCAAACACAGTGACGAAGAAAATCAGGATTGCGGCAAACACCATCTCTACAAAGTGAAACACCTCCTGAACCACCGTAATCACAGCCTCAAAAATCATTTCCACCCCGTCCAGAATAAAGTTGACCACCGTCTTTATGCCGTCTACCACAATCTTCACAATCGAAACAAACCCCTTTATCACCGAGCGGAAGAAATCAGCAATTTTCGAGAAGAATCCGTTGCCGTTTTTTGCCGCCCGTGCCCTCATCAGAGCGATTTCCTGTTGGGCATCCTCCCTTGTCAGCTTCCTGTACACCGGCACCCCCGTCGAGAAGTCCAGGCTCCATGAAGGCAACCCGTCGCACGCCACAATACTCGATACACAGCCGTGCATCCCCTTTTTCACCATACACAGCCCGTTTCCCTGCGGCTTTATCTGCATCAGGCTTTGTATGCTTGCCGCCAGCTCCCCGGCCGTTTTCTCATTACGGTGGTTATCGGGCAGGAATGGTTGCACCACCCCGCTCAAAGAGTCCGTTTGCTGCGCCTTCATCAGTTCGTCTGACGTAATGCCCGCCAGCTCCTCCTGAATGTCCGCAAACTGCGAGATAGCTATCGCCTCGTCTGCCGGGCAGTATTCAGCAGTTAGCGAGGCATACACCACCGGCACATCCAGTCCGTTCGTATATTGCTTGAATGAAATCTTCCCCTGCCTGTCCGTGCGCAGGGTCGTACAGATGTCCGTGTCCAGCCTGACGATGCCCTGTGCAGTCTCCACATACGTTCTCGATTCGGCCCACAGCGTCACCTCTATGTCCTGTAGCGGCACCAGGCGGTTGTCTGCCCTCGTAAAAGTCATTTCCGTGGAGTAACAGGGAATACGGCGTATCTCCCCCTTGTCGGGCACATCGAGCACATTCTCCCTCCATGTCACGTTATCCTGATTCTCCAGCACATGCACTTTCCCATCATCCGTCAGGTAGAACAAGCGCTGACATTTCGGATTTCCATTGAACGACATCCGCGTGCATGCCTTGTCCAGCGGCATCATTTCCACACATCCGTATCCCTCCTCATTTTTCTCCAGCCGCAGGTAGTCAAGTCTTTCCCCGCTCAGTGCCATATAAGGCTTCCCGTCCGCGTCAGTATACATTGACAGCGACTGGTAACAGCCTTTTCTGGTCAGTTCCACGGCCCGGGCCTTACTGTCCGTCTTGTCAGTCCGTATCTCCACCGGCACGTGGCCCCCGTCGCCTTTCAGCAGTGCAAACACCTCCTTTCCGTATGTACGCAGGCATTCCACCTCATCCCCCTTGTTCAGTTCCAGTCTGTAACTCCATTTCACCTTCCTTTGAGCTACGGAGAATGAAGTATAAGTACCCGAAAGACACTCCAGGCTCAGTTCGTTCACGTCAGTTCCGGCAAAGTCCATCATGGCCGAAGAAAAAGACGACTGAATCAGGTTGAAGAAAGAACCTTCCTCCCACACCCTGTAGCTCACCCAGTAAGAAGCATTATGCGTTTCCGTCACTACTCCCACCACGAACCCCTTGTCCGCTGACAGACGATGCACCAGCAGGTTCGCCACCCCCTTGAATCCGTTGGGGCGTACATACTCCATCTCCTCCGGTTCAGTAAACAGCCTGCTGTGCGGCGCTTTTTCCTGCACATGCCAGAGCCGGTCGTTTCTGACCACAAAAATATGAAGCATCTCCTCCTTGTCCAGCACCGCTCTCATCCGTTTTCCGCTCATCGGCAGGAAAACCGGCTGGAACATGCCGTATCCGCCTTCCACCGTCACCACGACAATGCCCTGCTCCTCCATGTTTATCAGCAGGATGTCACATTCGTCTTCGTCCGACAGCACCTGAAACTCAGCCATGCTCGGAATGTCATTCCGAATCCTTCTCCAAACCTTGTTCTTCGCTTCATCCGACACGTCAAGGTCTTCCATGAGTTTCGTGATGCTCTTCAGTTGGAACTTATCGTTGCTCAGTCTTCTTATCATATCTTTCTGCGTATTTCAGTATTTTTCGCTGCATTCCATCACCCCCTCGTGTGCCAGCAGAAGGAAATCGAAAGCCAGCGCATCCTTTTCCGGCTGATTTTCCTTCCCTGCGAACTTTTTGGTCCACGCATTTATCAGTGTCCAGGTCTGTACTGCACATCCCGATTTGTCCAGCAGACTGACGGTCACTTCCTTCCGCTGTATGGTTCCGCTTTTCACACAATCCACCCACTCCTGCAAAGCCTTGGCATTTTCACACTTGCCGTCTTTCAGTGTCACGTCTCCGGATTTCCGCAGTCCCGTCACCTTCGGTTTGAAATAAATCACGCTGTCACCTGCGCGGTAGGCTATCTCGTCGAATTCTTTATCCAGTCCACACACGGCTGCACAATATATGTCGGCCACATCTTTCACGCTCACTTTGAAATTATTCTCTGCCATACTTCTGAATTAAATTACCGTTCGTTTCTACTCTAGAGTTTGGATGTCCAAAATTAAGACTCATCTTTTGCACCTTTAGGTTTGATTATATTCGCTGCCGCAAGGCTACAACCAAATCTCGATTGTGTATGTATGACTTAGTTGTTTGAATTTATAGTCTTTATTGAATGTCTCCATTTATATCGTTGTTAGCTTCTCTATGTAATGCTGTTGCTAGGATTTTAGTTTGGTTAAATATGATGTTTATTAATTCCTTTATTTCTTCTATAAGTTTTTTCTTTTCAAATTGTTCCTTTTCAGAAAGAGTTTCATCCTTTTCTGACAGGGGTAAGATGGCTTTAAGTTTTCCTTGTAAGAATAGCAGGCGACAGAGTTTATCTTGTAATGCTTGAATCTGATATACGTTTTCTATAATTTCATTCTTACTTCTTAATATAGGGAAAATATAATTTAAGGTTTTATGGAGCATTAGAAATTCATCGCTTCTGGAAATCCAGTCATTCGATATATCATTAGAATTGGTCTCATCCGAAGTACAGAGTTTAGAAATTTCCGACAGGCTACATAACATATTACTTACCATTGATTTTATTAAAGGTGTTGTAAAATTTGTATTCATATAGATGGCCTGCAGGCTAAGGCAGGAGTGATAGAACTTTTCCTTTAATAGGAATTCATTTTCAAATTTCTTTTTGAAATGTTTTAGCTGTTTATTCGTATCATCCAATTGTAGTGATATTTCTATATATTGTTCTTTTGCCTTATCCTGAAAGATATATCCAATAATTAATGTAATTATGGTAATAATCCCCACTAGGAATGTAATCCAAATACCGATTTCTGAAACAAGTGTTGAATATCTGTTTTCAATGTTGGCTATTCTGTTAGCTAAATCGTTACTTTCAGTTTTCTTTTGAATGAAATCTGTCTGTTCAATTTTTTGTGATGAATTATTGAAATTGATAATCGTATTTGGAAGTTGGGCTGATGATTTACTGTCTTTAGTTGGTTGCGAACATTCGGGAAGAGAAAACTTATAGACAATAATCGAATAGGTAGTTAGTCCGCACAATAGTGTGTTGAGTATTAGAATCCACCATAATTTTCTATTGGCTTTACATGAAATTTCATTTAATTTCTGCAAAGAATTTTCCTCAATTTGCTTGTTTGGTGTTGTCATAGTGATAAAAAGTTTATATATATTCCACCTTCTTTTTTGTTTCTCATTGTCTGTTTTGCCTGTTCTGCATCAATGATTCTACCGAATATAGGTTTAATATAGTCTTTATTCTCCATAGACATCATTACGTCCATGATTGCATTGAATATGACCTCATCATGTGTGAAGCATATAATCTGTATAAAATTATTTTGCTCATCTTCTTTTCCTTCTTTTAATGTCTTAATTTGGTCCATTAAAATCTCAAAAAACTGTTTTACATGTGTTCTGCTATAGAAATCACTTCCATAAAATACATCATCCAGAATGATAGGAATTCGTATTTTCCTTTTTTTCATGTAGGCTAGTCCGCAGGCTATTCTGAGTAACAGACAGAATAGTTTGTATCTGAATGAATTATAAAAGGCTGAAGGAGAGAGTTCTTGTTTTATACCTTCTTTACTCTCGTCTTGAAGCATTATTTCCAGATTGTTTTCTTTGAAATTGATGTAAAGTCTGAAATTTTCCGATGAGAGGTTGAATTTCTCCATTATGCAGGTTATAAAGTCCTTATAAGGCTCATATTCATCTTTGATTGTTTCATAAAGTTTCCTTTCAATTAAAGTAATGTAGTTTTGAATATTAAGTAAATTTTCAGAGATTACATAACTTTCTATTTGTTTCTTTTTGAGTTCCAGTTCGGCATTTGTCATTAAATATTTTTTGACGGTCTGGATGAGTGGAATATTACTCATACATAATAAGAGCGTGTCATTGATTTTTTGTAGAATGCTGTGAGCCTGTATATAAAAAGGTGTTGGTGAATCTTCCAGATTTATTTGTCCCTTTTTAGTAGGTGAGGGAGTTAAAAGTGCGCTTAATTCTTCAAAAGCAATGGTAAGACCTTCGTATTGAGTAAGGGTTTCAGGTTCCTTTATAGCAGGGTCGAGGCAAATCTTCTTGTATCTATTATATAAATTATTGAGATTAGTGATTTGTCTGATGAGTTTTGAACGCTTTTTTGTCCTTAATGAGCGTTGTAGCGGTTTGTAGATTTGTCTTATTAAATTAGATTCTTGTATTTCTTGTATTTCTGTTTTATTTCTTTTATAAGAAGGAAGAACATATTGTCCGACAAGTTTCTTCAGTCTTTCTTTATTTTGCGAATCAAGTATTTGTATTTCCTTATCAAGTCTTTCTTTAGCGTCAGAAGATAAAGTTCCCGTTTCTTTTTTTTGGTCGGCTACAAATGATTTTAATGTGTAAATAATTTCTATGATGTCATCATACCCCATCATACTGGCGAATAATGCCATATTTTCATTATTGTTTGATTTTTGCCCTATTTGAAAGATATCATATTCAGAACAGAATATAGCAAGCATACTGTTGCCGTTATAAAAATCCTTCAATTCCTTTTCATTTATGAAGGTTCCCTCATTTGTTGTCAGTTTGAATATTGCGCTTTCAGCTTGTAGCGTAAAGTCTTCATTTCTGAATTCTCCTTCGCTGATACGTCTGGTTATCACATATTCAAGAGCGGAATAGATAGAACTTTTACCAATTCCGTTCTCCCCAATCAGGAACCAGCTTTGTGGAATATTGTTAGATTTATTGTCCGTCTTTTCTCCTATTTCTTTAAGTATGAAGGTACAATCAGAATAAGGAATAAACTTTCTGAATCCTTTAATACTCAGTTCTTTAATGATTACCGAGGCAGGTTCTTTCTTTATGATATTCTCGCCTGGTATATTTTTGTTTGAATCGGCAGTATATTCTGTAGAAAGATTTTTTATCCTCATCTTTTATGTTTTCTTTTATACCTGTAATCAGAAAACTGATAAAATCATCTTGTGAAAACGTAGAATTCCCGCTTTTTACTTTCTCTTCCAACCATCTGTTTATATCCTTGGCAAAGCGGTTGTTTGACGTATCAATCGTGTTAAAAACGGCCCAATTATATAATCGTATAAATTTCCCTTTTCTGTCTGTCATTTTTATCTTTATTTGTGCTTATGCGATTTAAACATTGTTTTCCTCATTGTTTATTTCATTTATAACAGTTCCTATGAATGACTTATAAGCTTTCTTCAAAGATTTCAGATCCTCTTCATCTATACATTTTTCAAAAGAACATTCAGCAAACGAAATATCTCCGATTCTAGATGTGTATTCATCCAGTTTTTGGGCGTAAGGGCGTATTTTTTCTTTGTTCCTGTTATAGAAGAAGCAGCATGTCAGTAAATAGCACATCATGTCGCCTATTTCCCGGTTTATCTTAAAGTTTTTTATATTTAAAACCATCCTTATTTGTTCACTCCAAGAGTTTCTTACAAATTCTATCCACTGTTGTAGTTTAGTCCTGCTCTGGTTTGAATTGTCATTATTAATAGAAAGTTCATTCAATTTGGTTAAGACTTCTACTTCTTTCCATGGATAGGTCAAGTTCAGGTCATTGAACTCGCTGATAAAAGAAAAATTAGTCATGCATTCATCTGTTAGTTCCGGGTATTTTTCGCACCATCTTAATAATTTGCGGCGTGTATCTCTCATCACCTTTTCATCATAGAACAACCATTCGGTTATGTCTTGAATGGATAACCCTTTCATCTCCTTTGTTAGAAATAGTGTTATGTATTTCAGTTTTTCTTTTGTCAGTTCTTTCCAGTTATCAATGGCGGGAGGTAAATCTGGTGTAACAATGTAATATCCGTCCACATCTGATTCCTTAAGTAAGTTTCGGCTTATACAAAACTCAGTAAGGTCGGTCATTTGTTTTTCCTGGATACTTCGATTATCCTCTTTATCTCCAAGTTCATTTAGGAAAAATACTTCCGGTCCGAAATTCTTCCATTGGCAGACAAAATCCCATGGCAGATTCTCATCTTCGAAAATACTTTTTGTAGTATGCGACGGAAGAAAATAGACCGAGAAAAGTCCATATATGAGCTGTTTAGGTAGCAATGTATTTCCATATATTTCCTTAATTGAAAGTAATATACGGGTCATGAATCTTATCAGTTTTTGGTTATAGAAATCTTCATTTTCTCCACATCTGAAAACCCTTGACCAGATATTGATTCCATTATTATCTTTATAATAGATGTACTTAGGCACAATGCTTCCGTTGTCTATACGGAAGTCTATGGCCTTATGCATGGAAGTATATATATCTTCATTAAAATCTCTTATAAAGCCACGATTATAAATAGAAGAGAATGTTTCGCCAAATCGTAGTCTGGCTAAATCCTCTTTCCAGTTTTCCCGGCCTTTAAGTTCTACCTGATAGTGCATGTTAAAGAATAACGTAGAAACCAGTTGCGACATATTCTCGCATTTTGGCAAATCTTGTATATTCTTTAAGTCATACGATTCTTTATAAGAATCTGGAATATGGTTGCTTATCTGAACATCTTCCAAAGGAACTGTTGGCAATATAATCTTTTCTTTTGAACTGATTAAGTCTTTCAGGCGTGAGTAGATATCTTTAAGTAAATTCTTGCCACACAAATAGCATACATCTGTATCTTCCGGTAAAAAAGTTGAAACATTTGTTTGTCCGTTGTTGTATAGCTTTTCCTTTAAAGAAGGGACTAATCTTGTAGCTAAAGCAAAAGAACATAGATAATTGGCCCAGATTAATAAAGATCGTTTTGTGTGATATAAATATTCCTCCAAGTTATAGTTTATGTCGTGCACATTGTTTTTTATGGCATGACTTTGGGTTTCTGTGATTTTATCGGTCACTTTGTGTGCTTCCTTCCATAATATATCCCAAATTTCCATGAGGGGAGTACCCTTGAACAAGGGTGTATCTTGTGTCAGGAGCCTGTCGTCTATAATATTGGGTGCATAAAAAGTAAAAGCAATTTTATTTTTAGTCCAAAATGTGCGAATCTTTATAAAGTCACTATGTACAGTTTTATTGTTCTGATATATGTTATCAGATAACAGTCGGGTCACAGTATAATAATCATTTCCCGAAGAGCTGTTTTTATGGTGCAACTTATAGGTTTGAGGGCACATTGTTTCGTCCAGATTCACTGTATCTAGTATTTTCTTTAGTTCCTCCGCTATTTCTTGATTGCTTTTCTGTTCCCATTCTTTTGGGGTGTGCGCATAAAGAATAGGGAATTCTATGTCAAAAGGTTTTCCTAGAGTATAGAATTCTTCTATTAAGGAGTTGATATATTCAGTGGTATCCTCTTCCTTAATCAAGGGAATGTTAGGAATCAACCATTCCATTCTTTCCTTTAAAAGGATGGATGCCTTGTCAGAGATGACTATTGGCGCAGCTTTCAGTAACATTTTTTCTTTATCAGATGCAGACGATGCATATGACAGTGATGCACCTGTTTGAAGAACTGTATGTATTCTTTGAAATGTAGTGCCAAAATATACTGCCTCGTCCATCAGTATGACAAGCGAGCCTGCAAAGTCAGATAAGGAGAAAGGTATAGCATGTTCCGAGATTATATATTCATATTTTAAGCACTCCTTTATGCGCTTGTATTCAAGTTCACATAATCTAGGACCTTTTCGTGCGATTGCAACTAATATTGTTTTTTTCCTGTTTTCGTAATCTCTTGATTCTGTTGCTGCTATATTTTCACTCCATTGAGTAAGGGCATTTTTATAGTACATTATTGAGTCGTAAGAAAAATATTGTAATGGTCATTTATTACAATAATATAAATATACATCATTAATTCAGTAACTAGTAGAAAGATAACCATTTTATCTTTTTCTGTGATGTTGTTACAATCTTAATTGGATGTATTTCCTATTTTTTGATAAGAAAAAATAACACGCCATCATATAAACCTTATAAATTGTTTTATTTACTCTTGAATTCTAAAAAATAACATAAAAACGCTTTCCACAAAAATAATATTTAAAAAGCACAAAGTTTCATCGATTAGTCCTAATTTCATTTATCAGAGTATCTTTTAGCTTTTTTTTATTTAATATTAGATTTCTGGGAAGAAAAAATTACCTTTTCTGTGATAACCATATAGGTTCAACAAAATAATAGCGACTGCCACTATTAGGTTCATAGTTACAGTCGCTATTGTTGTATATAAAGGCTCAATACCTGTGGTTTACCGAATGCTTACGAAAATGAAATTCGGTACTTGATCTGTAATGGACTTTGTACTGGCTTAATAATAAAATCTCCCGTTTCTACGGATTTTTAGGGCCGTAGAAACGGGAGAAGATATTAATCTTATACCATATTTAGACTTTTCAGTATTATGTCAGATTATAATGGGTAATTTCCAATATGTTTTACTGATTGATGAGTAGTACATATATGTTTAACTATATATTTCTTCGATATTTATTTGAAAACTGTATTATGCATATCTCCTGTTTCCGCAAAAGCAATGTGCATTTGCAGGGCATTTTTAAGCGACATTGGCGTGTGACATGATTGCCCTTCAGAAAGTTTCAGGTAATCCCATAACAATTGTTTGTAGTCAGGATGTGCACAATTTTCGATAATACATGCGGCTCGTTGTCTTGGTGACTTTCCACGGAGGTCGGCTACTCCTTGTTCTGTAACAATTATGCGAACATCGTGTTCTGTACTATCTATGTGTGAGACTTGTGGAACAATGGATGAAATTAATCCTCCTTTGGCAGTAGATGGCGTAGTAAAAATTGATAGATAAGCATTGCGGGCAAAGTCCGCTGATCCACCAATTCCATTCATAATTTTTCTACCGAGTACGTGTGTGCTATTTATATTTCCGAAGATGTCAGCTTCTAGTGCTGTATTGATTGCGATAATTCCAAGTCGTCGAATCATTTCGGGATGATTGGTAATTTCCTGTGGGCGAAGTAAGACTCGCTCTTTAAAAAAGTCTATATGGTCATACATCAAATCTAGGTGATCTTCTGATAATGTTAAAGAGCTTCCCGTTGCGAAGTTAATACGGCCTTTTAGCATTAGCTCGATTACAGAGTTTTGGATAACTTCTGTGAACATAGAAAACGAAGGAAGATTCTTATTTTCACCTAAAGCTCCTAATACTGCATTAGCAATGTTTCCGACTCCAGACTGTAGAGGCAAAAACTCTTGGGGTATAGCTCCACGTTTCCATTCATGTATTAAGAAATTGGCAACGTTTTGTCCTATTTGAATTGTGGTTTCATTTAAAGGAGTGAAGCCGGCTATATGATCTCGTTCATTAGTTATCACAATACCAGCTACTTTTTGGGGGGCTACTTTTACACTGATACTTCCTGCACGGTCATTTACATTATAGATGGGAATCTGCTTTCTATAAGGTGGTATTTCCGGTATATAGATATCGTGCATACCAGCTAATTTTTCACTATGTGCACCATTCAGTTCAATGATAATTCGTTTAGCAACTTTTACAAGTGTCGGAGTAATTCCTACCGATGTACTTAGAATTAATTCCCCGTTATTTGTAATTTGAGATGCTTCTATAATTGCAGTTTGAATTTCTCCTAGAAAACCGTAATTTACATCTTGTCCTATTTGAGACAAGTGTACATCAAAATAAGCGACTTCATTCTCATTGATAGCTTGCCGCATATCTTTATTTGACTGAAATGGCGTACGGAAAGATACAGCATGAGCAAGGGACATTTCACTGTCTATTGGTTGCCCCGTAGCTCCTCCCGTAATTAATCCAACTTGAAAAGGCTTTCCTTCTTGATGCAATGCCTTAGCTCGTTGGGCTAAGGCAGCTGGAACGGCTTTAGGAGTTCCTACTGACGAAAATCCTCCTATACCAATGATTTCACCATTTTCGATTAAAGATGCCGCTTCTTCGGCAGTTAATATCGGATATTTCATATTGTGAGCATTTATTTGTTGTTTTTGAGTATAATATTTGTGCTATAATTTCAGTTTAGGTAACTCTTTTATTTCATAGTAAATTGATAAAAGGAGGAATATAGAGTCGTTTTAGATATCCTTAAAATATAAATCAGTTTTAACAAAAAATTTTAGGACGTCCCAACTATGTAGAGACGTCCTAAGCTAGAAAGTATTTTTGTGTAAATTATCTTCCTTTATACATACTTTCGTAGTATTTCTGATAGTCACCGCTTGTTACGTTGTCCATCCATTCCTGGTTGTCCAGATACCAGCGAACTGTCTTTTCAATACCTTCTTCAAACTGCAAACTTGGCTCCCAGCCCAGTTCCTTTTGCAGCTTGGTAGAGTCGATGGCATAACGCATGTCGTGGCCCAGGCGGTCGGTTACGTACGTAATCAAGTCCATATCTTCGCCTTCCTTGCGTCCCAGCAGACGGTCTACTGTGTTAATCACTACTTTAATGATGTCAATGTTCTTCCATTCGTTGAAACCACCAATGTTATATGTTTCTGCAATTTTACCGTTGTGGAAAATCACGTCGATGGCACGTGCATGGTCTACCACATACAGCCAGTCGCGCACGTTTTCTCCCTTGCCATATACCGGCAGCGGCTTGCGGTGACGGATGTTATTGATGAACAGTGGAATCAGCTTTTCCGGGAACTGATACGGGCCGTAGTTGTTTGAGCAGTTGGTCACGATGGTCGGCATGCCGTAGGTGTCGTGGAAGGCCCGTACAAAGTGGTCACTGCTTGCCTTGCTGGCAGAGTAGGGACTATGTGGGTTGTATTTCGTATCCTCATAGAAGAAATCCTTTCCGTAAGCCAGATGATGTTCAGAAGAGGAAGCCGTGGTAGTGAACGGCGGTTTCACTCCTTCCGGATGAGTCAGTTCCAATGCTCCGTACACTTCATCTGTAGAGATGTGGTAGAAACGTTTACCCTCGTATTTCTCCGGCAGACTTTCCCAGTACACTTTAGCAGCCTGTAGCAGAGACAGTGTACCCATTACGTTCGTACGGGCAAAAGTGAACGGATCTTTGATGGAGCGGTCCACATGGCTTTCTGCTGCCAGGTGAATAATACCGTCTATCTGATACTGCTGCATCAGTTCCTGCATCTTTTCATAGTCGCAGATGTCCGCTTTTACAAATACATAGTTTGGCTGGTTTTCAATGTCTTTCAGGTTAGCCAGATTACCTGCATACGTCAGCTTGTCCAGGTTGATGATACGGTATTCCGGATATTTGTTTACAAAAAGACGAACCACGTGGCTGCCGATAAATCCGGCACCGCCGGTAATCAATATGTTACGTTTGAATGTAGCCATAATAATAATATTTTAATGGTTAATTTTTTATTGTTAGATGTTCGATGCACACTTTCAGCGAATCCGTCCAGTAAGGAATGCGGATACCGAAGGTTTCCTTGATTTTTGTCTTGTCCAGTACCGAGTAAGCCGGGCGTTTCACCGGACTTGGGAACTCGTTGCTGTGGCAAGGCTGAATGTCACATTCCATGTGACCAGCCATAGCGGCAATCGTCTTGGTAAAGTCATACCAGGAACAAACCCCTTCGTTGCTGAAATGATAGATTCCCGTTTTGCTGTAGGCCGATGCCGGCTGTTCTTTGGCATAATCCTTCAGCACGACTTCAATGGCTTTTGCTAGGTCGTATGCATAGGTCGGAGTACCTGCCTGGTCGAACACCACTTTCAGTTGCGGTTTGGTAGCCGTCAGGTTCAGCATGGTTTTCACGAAATTTTTGCCGAATTCAGAATACAGCCAGGCCGTGCGGATAATCACGTAGTCGCATCCGGCTGCCTTGATATTTTCTTCCCCTTCCAGCTTGGTCAAACCATACACTCCAGTAGGAGTGCCTTTCTGGTCTTCCCGGCAAGGAATGTTGTAAGGGTCACCGCCAAACACATAGTCCGTAGACACGTGTATCAGCAGGCCTTCAACTTCTTTCATGGCGATGGCCAGGTTTTGCGGTGCCTTGGCATTGAGTGTGCGGCAGAAATCTACGTCCGTTTCCGCTTTGTCCACATTGGTGTAGGCTGCACAGTTTACGATACAATCTACCTTGTGCGTTTTTACCACTTCCTTTACTGCTTCCAGGTTGGTAATGTCGAGTAGGGTAGTTTCCAGTCCTTCCACTTCCGTTACATCCGTAAAGATGAAGTGGAAGGTCATTTCTTTGCTGATAAGGCGCATTTCGTTACCCAGTTGTCCGTTGGCGCCTGTCACAAGTATATTCATTTTTAATGAAGAATTAAAGAATGAAAAATGTGTAGAATCTCTTTTTTAGAAAGCTCCGAATTCGAATGGCGAATCAAAGTCTTTCAATAGCGGGTGCTTGGTATCCTTCTCACTCAGAATAGCGTGTTCGGTCGGAATACGCCAGTCAATGCCCAGTGAGTCGTCCAGAATGCTGATTCCCCCGTCTGCTTCCGGATGGTAGAAATTGTCGCACTTATACTGGAAAACTGCTGTTTCGCTCAGCACGGCGAATCCGTGGGCGAAGCCCTGCGGAATGAAGAACTGGCGGTGATTGTCTTCCGTCAGTTCCACGGCCACATGCTGTCCATAGGTAGGACTGCCTTTGCGAATGTCTACAGCTACATCCAGCACGGCACCCTTCACACAACGTACCAGTTTGCTTTGCGTGTAAGGTGGGCGTTGGAAATGCAGTCCACGCATCACTCCGTAGGATGACATGCTTTCATTGTCCTGCACAAAATTGATTTTGCCTACTTTCTCTTCAAACTCCCGCTGTGAGAATGATTCGAAGAAATACCCTCTGGCATCTTTAAAGATACGTGGCTCAATAATCACCACACCCTCTATAGCTGTTTTAATTACTTCCATTTTGATAGTGCTTTATTAACTCAGAACGTTTTTAATTCTTCATTATTCCAGATTTGCCTTCCCAGTCCGTTCTACTTCCTCAATCACTTTCAGCAAGTACTGTCCGTATTGGTTTTTCAGCATGGGTCGTGCTTCTTCACGCAGTTTGTCTGCAGTAATCCAGCCCATACGGAAAGCAATTCCTTCCAGACAAGCCACTTTCAAGCCTTGGCGTTTTTCTATCACTTCGATGTAAGTAGAAGCTTCTGCCAGTGAGTCGTGTGTACCTGTATCCAGCCACGCAAAGCCACGGCCTAAGGTTTGTACTTTCAGTTCTCCGTCTTCCAAGAACCGCTGATTCACTGTGGTAATTTCCAGTTCCCCACGAGCAGATGGTTTGATATTCTTAGCTACTTCTACCACCTTATTCGGATAGAAATACAAACCGACCACTGCATAGTTTGATTTCGGATGCTGAGGTTTTTCCTCAATAGAAAGACAGTTTCCCTCCTTGTCAAAATCTGCCACTCCGTAACGTTCAGGATCACTTACCCAATAGCCGAAAACCGTGGCCTTTTTATCTTCTTCCGCCGTGCGCACTGCTTCGCGCAGCATGGCACTCAAACCGTTACCGTGGAAGATGTTGTCGCCCAATACCAGACAAGCAGAATCATTGCCGATAAATTTTTCCCCAATGATGAAAGCTTGAGCCAATCCGTCAGGTGAAGGCTGTTCTGCATATTCAAAATGTACCCCGAAGTCACTACCGTCACCCAGCAAACGTTGGAATCCCGGCAAGTCGTAGGGTGTAGAGATAATCAGAATCTCACGGATGCCTGCCAACATCAGTACCGAGATGGGGTAGTAAATCATCGGTTTGTCGAATACAGGAAGCATTTGTTTGCTGACTCCCTTGGTGATGGGGTAGAGGCGTGTGCCACTGCCGCCGGCTAATACGATTCCTTTCATTGTCTATTTTATTTTAAATGAATATAAATATTGAATTGTCTGTTTTTATTTAAGCCATCTTTTATCATTATCTTCAAACCAATCTTTTAGCGCATCTTCAAAGGTCCACTTAAATTGGTAGCCTGAATTCTTAAGTTTTTTCCCACAGATATTGGTTGATATCTGGAGCTTTTTTACACGTGCAGGACAAATGCCCATTGGTGCCCCCAATGCTCCGATAGCTGTAGCTGCAGGCATAATTATCCAATTAGGGATATCAAATACAGTTGAAGTCAGTCCTGTGACTTTTTTCATTGCCTCTACAATATGCTGAATGGTATAAGCTGGTTCAAAGCAACAGTTATAAAGTTCGACTCCTTCTTCATGGTTTTCCAGTCTGTATATCATGAAGCGGACTAATTCTTTTACATAAATACATGCTTTAATAGTATTTTTTCTTCCTGGATAAGCAAACTTGTGTCCCTTTATTGCCCAGTATAAGCGAGTAAAATTTCCGTTCTCTCCCTTACCAAAAACAACACCTGGACGTACGATAGTAAGTTGTCTTTCAGTTTCGTTTTTGGCTTGCCAGATAGTATGGATTTTTTCTGCTATTAGTTTGGAAATACCGTATGGCGTATTAGGGGTAGGGAGGGTTGTTTCTTCTTTTAATTCTTCTGCGGCACCGTAAGGAGCAATAGAACTAGTAAATACTATTTTCTTAATGCCATGCTTCTCCGCAAATGCACATACGTTCTCAGCTCCACGGATATTTGTTTCAAAATATTCATAGTCAGGATGGCCGGGTGTGCGATGTACGGCTGCAAAGTTGAAGATAATATCCTCACTTGATATAGGAATATTTAGCTCTATAGGTTTCCGTACATCACAATAAATAAATTCAGCTTTTACGGATTCACCTTCTTTTAAAGGAGATTTATAATCTTTTACCGTAGGTAATGGGGTACCAGGTTTTACAATGTCTAAGTTGTATACTTTTGCTTCTGGGTGAAGTTCATTCAGTAATTTTGTAAGATGGGTACCGATGAAACCAGTACCTCCGGTGATAATGTAATTCATATTATTTATTTCTGTTCTTTTATTGCTTGTTCAAAAAATATAGTTAACCTGTCTGTCTCGAGGCTAGCATCAAATCCATGTTGTTTTAAGTATTCATTTCTTCCACGCCTGTTTTTCATCGCTTTTTGAGTTTCTTTAATTATAATGTCAGCCCATTCATTTGCATTTTTATTTAAACTAATATAATGTCCAAGTTCTTCTATTGCTGCCTCTTTTGTAACGACATCAGAATAGAAGACAGGAAGCCCTGCTGCTTGTGATTCAACGCCTACAACGGGGAAACCTTCGTATAACGACGGAAGAATGAATGCGTCATATGCATTATAAAATTGCTTTATATCTTCACGTCTACCAAGCCAACTCATTTTATTACCAAATTCATATTGCTTAATTCGTTCTTGCATTTGTTGCTCCATAGATCCTATACCTATTATTGCAAATTGAGCATTACTTTGTTTTTTCATTATTTCATTCATTATATCAATAAGAAATAATGGATTTTTTTGTTGTTCAAATCGTGCAATAGTGCCATATACAATTTTATCAGTCCAGCCCATTTTTTTTCGGGTTTCTTCTCGTAAGTTTATGTCATATCCATTTTTTGAAGTATCTACTGGATTCAAAAATATAGAGACTTTTCCTTTTTTGACATATCTTTTCCCAAATTGATATTCCGCACTTTCTATGCCATTAGCCATATAATAATTACAAAAAAGATGAGAAAAACATTTTAAAATATTTTTCATGAATGTCTTTTTCCGTTCTAATTTGGAAGCAGTTGTTAGGCTTTCACTAATACGAACTTTTATTCTACATATCCAGGCAATAAATAGAGGAAAGAGATTCATGGTATTATTCGCAGCATAAAAAACATCATAGCTATTTTTTCTGCATAGTTTGTACAGTGCTACCATGTGTTTGAATATATTTTGGTATGGTGGTATGACATGTATTTTCCCACCTAGGTATTTTACCTCATCGAATGGAATACTATTTGAATCAGAATCAACTATTAAATCGAATTGAACTTTATCTTTATCAAAATTCCTCAGATATGACATAATGACACTTTTTTGTCCTCCTGAGTCACATTTATTTATGCTAATAGCTACGTGTATCATATTTTTATACTTGAATTATTTATATAAACTAGATAAAGTGTATTTTAGTTATAAAATATTATTATGGAACTAAGTATTCTTGATAAAACTCAGAAATACCCTGTAGCATAGGAGTGAATTTTAAATCTATATAATTTGCTAGTTTTTGTGTATCCAATACTGTATTTGATACATCTACTGGTCGAGCATCTTTATATATTATTTTAAAATCTGATTTTGTGACTATTTTAAGGAATGCTAATATATCATTAACGGAGTATCCACGCCCGCTTCCAATATTAATCGTTTCGTTTGAAATATCATTTTCTATTAATTTATAAACGATTTTAGATAGGTCATCAATGTATATATAATCTCGAATAGCGGAGCCATCACCCCATACTTCTATAGGCTTATTGGATAATATTTTCCCGATAGAAACAGCGATTAAGCCTTGTTTCCCATACAAATTTTGTCCATGTCCATATGGATTAGATGGCCTTAGAATGAGGTATTTTAGATTTTCTGTTCTGTTTTTAAATAAAATACTATTTTCCATCATCTGTTTAGACCAGCCATAATACGATATTGGTGCCATTTCATCTGATTCTACGAATGGTTGTAGATTATTTCTATTACCATATATTGTACCTCCAGAGGAAAAATACACTAATTTTATTTTTTGAATAGCACAGAATTCCATTAGTTTGATTGAAGGAAAAATAATATTCTTAAACTCATTATTAAAATCTTCATATTTACTACTTGGAATAAGTGTAGATACTAGGTGTATGACAATGTCAATATTATTTGATATTAATATATTTTCAATTTCTTCTATATCTGATATTGAATATCTATATAATTGAATATCAACGTCGTTTAATCGAGAAATGTTTGCAAACTCTGGTTCAAGGGCAAAGATGTTATCTTTCCCAATCTTTTTGAAATACTTAATTAGGTTAGAACCTATAAATCCAGCTCCACCAATAAATAATATATTCATAGTTTAATGTCTTAAATACATGTTTAACCTAGTGTGCTTTTCTTTTACTGATATTATGGCTTAGAAGTAAGTGCCAAAAGGTGGTAGCCTTTATTGTCTTACTTTTTTTCTAGAGAGTGCCTTGTGTGATAAGTTTTGTACAATTGAATATCCTCCATAAGATAGCAAACATGCTATTCTTGCCTTAATGCGTGCATTTCTATCCAATAAAACACCAAGACGTAATTCTTTAATCTTTTTAAGCAATGGTTGACGTAATTGTTTTTGATCTTGTGGTATCTCTAGTAAAATATGAAATAGAAAGCTTATAATACGGCAGTTCAATGCCTTTGCAACATTTTTTGACATGGAATGGCTGTCTGTTACTAGTTGGTTGGTTATTTCTATACAACTTTCTAACTTTATGGGTTTAAATGGAGCGCCCTCTATACTATTTGATCGTAAGAGATAATAATAATTTTTGTAATTGGTATAAGCAATTTTTTTACATTGTTGGATTAGTAAATATGTTGTTGCTAAGTCTTCATATAGTTTACCTTTAGGAAAGCGTATATTATTAAATAAGCTACGGTGATATAATTTTGCATAAGCATTATTGTCAAAATCTTTTTGATAAAACATTGTGATAAGCGCTTCTTCAGAGTTAAAAACTTTAGATAAAGATGTTTTTCTATTATCCTTAGTTGGTACACTCCCTTCATAAAAACTATTAAATACGCTTATTGACATTTGTGCTTGGTAAGTCACAATTAATTCATAAAGAGAGTCAATGTAGTCATCTGTTATATAATCATCACTGTCTATGAAAGTAAAATATTCTCCTTTTGCAATTTCTATACCAACGTTTCTAGCATCCGATAGACCTCCATTCTTTTTGTGGATGACAGTAATGCGATTGTCCTTCTGTGCAAACTCGTCACATATCTTACCACTGTTATCACTACTACCATCATCTACTAATATAATTTCTAATGTAATATAACTTTGATTTATGATGCTTTGTATGCATTTAGACACATATGGTTCCACATTATAACATGGAACTATAACAGAAATTAGAGGCTTTTTCTCTTTCATATAGTTATGATATGTTAGGCTGATTATTTTAGATTAGAATCTTGAAAAAAGTCAAAACCATAATCTTCTTTGTATTTGTTATAAAGTTTAGATTCGGTTAGCCAATAATCTTTGCAAATAACATTATGACCAAAGTCACGAGCAAAATATAATAATGAACTTCCTAATCCAATAACTGTTAGATTGCTTTTAGATGATAAAATTAATTCAAAAGGGACATTGGCTTCCATAATAGTCCTTTTGACACCTAATGAATCAAAACAGTTTAATATAAACTCTTTTTCTTCTTCTCCTTGTGCAGGATGAAATCGAATATAGTTATTTTCTTGGTGATATTGGTCTATTAATGATTTACATTTTGAAAGATAAAATTCTTTTTCAATACATTTGTTTTGAACAAAACCATCAAAAATAAAAATCGGAATATTGCTATTAATAGAAATATCTAGTGTTATGCGTGGCCATTTTATTGTGTAATTATTTGATGGAAGATATTTGAAAAAGTTTGGAGATGTTGAATAAGAACTCAATGTTTTTTGTTTCTTTAATTGCCCTTTTACATACCATCTTCTCGGCCGCCATATTCTGTTTGTTCGCAATATAAATTTGTTGTATAGTGCGAAAAATGTTCTTATGCAGAATGATGGATTCGTTAAATATGCTGTCCTGAATGGGATAGCCCCTTCTTGAATATATGATGCATATTTGCATGAATTATTTGTATAAAAGAGTTGAAAAAATGCATGTGCAATATGAGGTGCATATAATGCATAAGCACTATTGATATTTTCATTGATAAAAGAATCAACCTTTTTAATTAATGACTTATCAATATAAAGGACATGTATAATATTATAACACTCATTAAATAATTCTGATAAATCAAAAGTAGAGTATGGAATCTTGATTATATTATTTGAATATTTTCTGATATAGATAAATACAATATCTTTTTCTTCTAGTTTCAAAAGGTTAATTGTTCCTATTGAACTTAAGAATGTTGTATGTGAATTTATAATAAAAACATGTTTCATTGTATAATATTTCTATGTCAACCAAAGAATAATTTTGAATTTAGAAACCATTATAAATTATTTCTTATAAGTTTCTAATATTTTTTCTGCAAATTCAAAATCTTCGGGCCAATCAATATCTACACCTTCAATTTTGTCTACTAGAGCAAAATAAGGCTTAAATCCTATTCTTTGTTTGTGAACTTTCCATACATCACGTTTGAACATAAAGAAAGCGCTTGTTTCTACATATATAGGTTCGATTGTTTGAGTACGGGGTATTTCTTTTAAATCGTAATTTAAAGGTTTGTGATTATACCACGTAAATGTTTGTATTTTTTCACAACTAAATGCTGAATCATAATCTTCATTTATGATTTTTGATAGTGCATTTTCTACAGTTTCTACTTTCATAAATGGAGATGTAGTATGCGCTAGAACATATATGTCTGCATCTATTGTTTTAGTAAACTCTTCATAGATTTCTTTTCCTAAAGTTTCGTCACGATCAAGGAATTCAGGTCGTTTTAGAAATTTTACATTTTTAGGAAGATATGGAATGATTTCTTCTGAACTACAGTAAACATATATTTCATCAATCTGTGAGACCTGTGTTAAAGTGTCCAGAATATAGCACATTAACGGTTTGTTTCCTAGTTTTTTTAAATTCTTACCGACAACTCGTTTACTATTTAAACGTATGGGGACAAAAGCTACTGTTTTCATTTTATTGTGATGTTAGTTTTATATTTAACTTCTTTATTATATTCTCTTTGCAACTTTGTTATTTACATACAAGAGAAGGAATCAATAATTCCAACAAATTTGTTGTTTTGGTCTGTTACTATCAATGAATGAATATTATATTTTCGCATTATAGCTTCCGCTTCAGATAGTTTAGCCGTATCTAAAATCGTTTTAGGATTTGTACTCATGATGTCTTTAACGGTAAGATTAAAAAATACATCTTGTTTATTTTGCATTGCTCTACGAACATCTCCATCGGTTACAACTCCTACAATTTGATCATTATCTAACGCAACGGCAATACCTTGTTTCGTTTTACTAATTTCTATGATTGTGTCACTTACCTTGGTATCACGAGATACAATTGGAAGATTAGATGATACCATGTAGTCTTTTACTTTGGATAATAATCTCTTTCCAAGACTTCCACCTGGGTGGAATTGTGCAAAATCTGATGCTTTAAAATGGCGAACTTCCATTAGTGCGCATGCCAATGCATCTCCCATTGCTAACGTTGCAGTTGTAGATGAAGTTGGAGCAAGATTTAAAGGACAAGCTTCTTTTTTTACTGCAATATTTAAGTGACATGTAGAGTATTGGGCTAGTAAAGAGTTTGGATTACCAGACATACCAATAATTGGAATTTTTCGGTCTAATAATAGAGGGATAAATCTTAAAAGTTCGTCTGTATTTCCTGAGTTGGAAATAGCCATTACTACATCTTCAGGTGAGAACATTCCTAAGTCGCCATGATAAGCATCTAAAGGATTTACAAAGAAAGATGGGGTACCAGTACTTGCAAGAGTTGCAGCTATTTTGGCTCCTATATGGCCAGATTTTCCTACTCCGGTAATAATAAATTTACCTTTGCAATTGTAGACCAAGTCAACAGCTTTATCAAAGTCATCCGTTAACTGTGGTATTAAATCTAGAATAGCTTGAGCTTCATCTTGAAAACACTTAATAGCGTACTTTTTAGTTTCCATTATTATTGTTATTATTTATAATATATTCTATAAATTCACGAACGGCTCCATTACCGCCTTTACTGCTGCAAATATAATCTACAGATTGACGGATTTCTAGAACAGCATCTGCTGGACAACCTGTAAATCCACAGGCCTCTATACACTCTTTGTCATTTAAATCGTCACCGATATAAGCTACTTCTGTCAGATTTAGTTTATAAGATTGCAGTATTTTGTTTAGACAATTTAATTTTTCATGAACTCCTTGATGAAGTTCATGAATGTTTAATTCTTTACATCTATTTATGAGAATATCAGATTTCCTTCCTGTTATTATTATAGGAATAATATCATAAGTTGATAAACGAGCAATCATGTATCCGTCTTTGATATCAAAAGCCTTCATGATTTCTCCTGAAGCTCCCATATAGACTTTACCATCAGTCAAGGTTCCGTCTACATCCATGACCAATGCTTTTATTTTAACCTTAGACATAGTGACTATAGAAGTGATTTTATGACTGTTTCAAGATCCTTTAAATATAACATGTTAGGACCATCACTTAATGCTTTATCTGGATCCGGGTGTACCTCAAAGAAATATCCATTTGCTCCAAAGGCTTTAGCAGCTAGAGCCATAGCAGGAACAAATTCACGATTTCCTCCAGTTTTTCCTCCTGCAGCCCCAGGTCGTTGAACCGAGTGGGTGCAATCCATTATTACTGTATCAGTATAATGTTTCATGTCGGCAATATTGCGGAAGTCTACAGCTAAATTATTATATCCATATGTATTCCCACGTTCGGTAAGCCACACTTGATTATTTCCAGATTCTCTTACTTTTTGTACTGGATACTGCATGTCGATACCTGAAAGGAATTGAGCTTTCTTGATGTTCACAATCTTTCCTGTTTTAGCTGCAGCTACAAGCAAATCGGTTTGTCTACATAAAAATGCAGGTATTTGAATAACATCGACTACTTCACCCGCAGGCTGGGCTTGGTATGACTCATGTATATCTGTTAATAATTTTAAGCCATATTTCGATTTTATATCAGCTAACATTTGTAGTCCTTTTTCTAAGCCTGGTCCTCTATAGGAGGATATTGATGTACGATTTGCTTTGTCAAAAGATGATTTAAATATGATTTGTATATCATACTTTTTATTTAAGCGAACTAACTCTTGAGCTACAGTGTCTAATAATTCATTTGATTCTATGACACATGGGCCAGCGATAAAAATAGGAGAAGTCATAATTAGTATGTTTAAATTTAGTTAGTGATACATTTTTACAGGGAAAATGAATCTATATATTCTCCAAATGAGATATTTACAGAATGCAAGTAGTTTAATGGAAAAACTTACATTCCAGAAATTTATAACTTTTTTTCGGGTATTTTCATTTTCCATAGGTCTACGGTATATGTTAAACATATAAAATAACTCAACACTTCTTCTTTCTTTTTTATTTAATCTAAAATGTGTGAGTACATAATCAAAAATACGTTTATTTTCTATATCATTTGTTCCATCGCTATAGCGTTGTTTTGTTACGTTAGAAGTATGTTTTCTATTATAATTTAAGAACGAGTTGACCATGGCGACATTTCCTTTTTCTGAAACTTCAATCCAAAATAGTCGGTCACCTGCTCCTTTGTATGTCATATACTGTTTGTCAACTGCTAATGCTATATCTTTTTTAAAGAGCGCTGAACTTGCATTTGCGATAATGTTGTAATAAATCAAATATTTCTTTATAAATTGAAGCCCGTTTAAATGCAAATTAGCTGGAATATTATCAATCTTGTCCAAGTATTTATCATTTTCATCTACTCTAATAGATTTACAAAATGCTAGCACACATTCCTTGTCATTTATAAATTCTTTTACTAAATTTTCAAGAAATGTAGGCTCACAAAAGTCATCACTTTCTGCTAACCAGATTAATTCGCCTTTGGCTAAATTAAACCCCTTGTTCCATTGAATAAATGTGGAGCCACTATTTTGAGAATTATAGATGATAGAACTGACTTTAGGATGATTTCGATATTGTTCAATAATGTCTGAACTATTGTCAGATGATTTGTCATCTAAAATTATAACTTCAAAATTGGGGTAAGTTTGATTTAAAACACTATTAATTCTTTTATCCAAGAATCTTGCATGGCAATAATTGGGAATGATTACACTTACAAATGGATTCATTAGTATACTAAAACTTAAAATAAAAATAATTTATTCTATTTTATTGTTGACGTGCAATGTTAATAGGATATCTTAATTGTTTTACGATAATAGCAAATATAATAGTTATTATTAATTCAATCCAGTAATTTTTATATATATTATAAAAAATCCCATTGGTGATAAAATAACTATATAAAGCAATTATTATGACAGAATCTAGTTTAAGATATTTTTTGCAACCTATTTTATAGGTTAAAAAAATGGAGATAAATAAAAGTATGGGAATAAGAAATAAGTAGAATTGTAAATACAATTCTCCGAAAATAGTATAATATACATAGTTTCTAGATGTCATGTTTATTTCTTGTGGTTTACTACCAAATACTTTTTCTGAAAAATTTCTATAACTGAAATTTTTGCTTATATCTGTATTCTCATACCACATATCTTGGTTAAAATTTATCATTGATTCACCACTATATTGGTATAATGATCCCAAAACGGTTCTATTGGCATAATCAGAGGTTTCTCCATAACGCATTATTGTAATTGTTGTTATAAAACTTAATAAGATACTTAATAAACCGATAGAAAATAGCTTTACATACTTTATAGTTTGGCCAGATAAGTAATTCTTAAAAAAGAAAAAAAGATAGCAATAAATAATGCCAGATTGAATTGCAATATATCTGCCACCTTGCAGAAAATTGATTAATATACAATTAATTTCAGCTAAAATTAGTCCTGTAAGGATATATTTATTCGTTTTTCTTACTATTAATGAATGAAAAATCAGTATGGGGGTTAACAGATGGTTGAGTGTACATACACTTAAGCAACGGGCTCCAAACCATGATAGAAACCATCTTGCATTGTAATACTGACGCATTTCCAAATCATTTTTTGCCTCCATGATGATAGCCCAATTAACCCCTTTACTAATATGAATAACTATCTCAATGAAAGGTAATATTGCTGCAATAGCAATTAAAAACTTATAAAATTCCAGGAATTTATGATGCTTAAAATCAATCAATTTTGTCTCTGCTTTTTTTAATGGCTTGGTAGATATAATCAGACATATGTATATGAAGACAAATGGCAATATAGTTAACCCTTTTTTATAATAATCATAACATTCGTCGGAATAATAATATAATATCCCCATAAAAGCACAAATAGTCCACAATAACCATATAAAATTATATGGACTTAAATTTTTATTTCTTTTAAATGTATATAAGAATGTAAGAAAATATAATAAAAAATTCAGAATTAACAGGGTGAATTCATTCATTGACTAGAAACGGTTTATAGATTGTGACTTAATTCTATTTTTACTTATAGTATGAATTCTTGTGGAGTACAAAATGCTTCGATATCATATTCTTCAGGGAGTATATAGTTGTTGCTATTTTTAAGTTTTTCTTTTACTAGATATTCACTATTAATATTATTTATACGTCGAATGTTTTCTACAATTAATTTAGCTGGAGATCCAGCAATGATTGAATATTCAGGAATTTTGTTTGTATAATCTTTACCAATCATGGAAAAAGGTCCTGCAATAATTGTTCCTTTAGGAGTTTTGGCTCCTTTTTTTATAGTACACCAACTTCCCATCCAGTTGTTTTTACCAATTTCTATGGGTGCTGTATTTTTTTTGATTTCTCTGGACTGTGTATTTATCGTATAATGAAAATCTGTATCCATGAAAATAGAATTGTTACCAACGCTTGTTGCCTCTCCTATAACGATTTTTTCTTCACATCTTATAGAAACGTTGCATCCTATCGTTACATTTTTTCCTATTAATAAATGTCCTGTTTTATTTATGTGAATGCTACTCCCACGTCTGATGATAGATTTACCTTGAAATTCTAATTTCCCATAAACTGCTATATAACTTTGTGAAGAATAGCTTCGTGGAGGATCAGATTTTCCTATTTTAATAATACCATGTTGAACGGGACAATTTAAGATTATACTTCCAGATACACTTGCCAATTTGCATGGCCCATAGATTATAATGGGAAGTTTTATGGCTTGTTTAAAAGGTAATGTTAAAAAATTTATGAGTATCGTTTTGGAATAATTAATGTGATTCTTGAGTATTAGAATGTATACAATTTTACCATAGATGGCTTTTAATAAATTTTTCATATGCAATTTGTACTTTTGTTTTAATTAGTAGTCTTTCTTCTGTCTTACATACAATATAATATATTGCTGTTATGCTGATTGTTGTAACTATGATGTATTTTATTAAAAATATAATGAAGTTCAAGTCTTTTATAAAGTGTGAAAAGAAAATGGCTGCTATTAATGGAATTATAACGCAGATTGCCTGTCGTAATACTATTGTAGTGTAGTATTCTATAATTGAAAACTTTATATAACTTTTTAATAAGTAAAGTCGAATTAATAAATTTAATTGTGATAGTATAAGTGCTATGATATATACTAAATCTGGAATATTCCAATGCGATAATACAATATATGAAATAGGGAAGTTTAACATTCTACAGCCTCCAACAAGGAGTTGTAACTTTATAACTTTTCCTGTGGCTAGTAATCCTGTAGTAAAGGTTGTTGATAATGATTCACTTAATGTATAGATTATCACTAGTCTGATAAAATTAACTGTATAATCAGGTATTTGTCCTAGCCATAAATATAGAATATAATTTGTATCTATTAGAACTGGTAATGATATAATTGTTAATAAACAAAAAGAAAATCGCCCACCGTTTACCATTAGCGTTTTAAAGGCTATCAAATCATTCGCACCATAGCTTTTGGTTATTTGAGGATTAATTGCCATCATAAAGTTTTGTGAAAAGCTATTTATTGCTTGATTTACTTGCATAGCTATTCCACGAGCAGCATTTACTATTGGGCTACAAAATAAGTTCAACAATATGTTTACTCCTTGATCACTTAATATGACAGAACTACTTCCTATCATATTCCAGCTTGCAAAACTAAACATTTGCTTTGTTATCTTCTTGTCAATCATGAGGTGGTATTTACATTCATGATAATTTTTGCGACAGTAAATTTGGTAAACACTTCTAATAATGATGGATATAGAAAGCATTAATATGCTGTACAGAATTAATTTGTCAAACGAGAATAACATTAATAAATAGACAATTAACAGCCTTAGACCAGCTTCCAGTATACTTACGTATGCAAAAACTTTCATATTTTCATGGGCTATGATACAAGCGTTATAAGGGATGCTAATTAAGTTCATAAAGAATGTGATAATAGAACAATGAAACACCCAATTTGCAGCATATAGCCTATCAGCTGGAATTGTCATTTTATTATTTAAGAACCATATGCCTATGATTTCTGCTAAGATTACAATAATAAGTCCTAAAATAAAATGGATATTTATGGCTGTAATAAAAATTTTTTGTAATTGGCAGAGATTGTTCCGTCCCATTTCAATATTTAAAAATCTACTTACCGCAGAGGACAATGCTCCAGAAATGATTCCAAACATGGTAACCACCCCTCCAACCACGCTGTATATACCAAAATCTTCAACTCCTAATACCTTTAATATTATTCGGCTTGTAAATAGGGTTATCCCCATAATAATTATCATCCTGAAATATAAAAGTAGAGTATTTACAGCTAAGCGTTTATTCTTATTCGTGTTGGACATTTTATTTTTTTATTCTCTCTTAGTTATTAGAAACAGTAGGTAATTCTAATTAATCTTTTGTGAATAAATTAATTAGATAAGTTCTTTCTATATTAAAATTATATCATTAGTCACACCAATAATTAATAGTAATTTATTTCTTCTGATTTGTGTTCTCGTATCCATATCCATATCCATAACCATAGCCGTAGCCTTTGCCGTAACCGTACTTTTTGCCATAACCGTAGCCATAGCTGTTTTTGCGTTTACTCATGTCAATACCGTTAATCACAGTGGCTAGTTTCGGGAATTTGTGCTCATTCTTCAATACATTGATGTATTCGTAACCAGCTTTCGGTGTGACATCGGCACGACAGACATAGACACACATGTCAGCTACACGGCCAATGATAGCGGTATCGGTTACCATTCCGATAGGGGCAGTATCCAGAATGACGTAATCGTAACGGGATTTCAACTGGTCGATAGCATGTACCAGAACATCGCGGGCTACCAGTTCGGTAGGGTTAGGAGGTACGGGACCACCAGGCAGGATGTCCAGATTCGGGCTGATGTCGGAACGTTGGATCATATCGAAGAGGTTCACATTCTCGGGGTCACTCAGGTAGTTGGTGATACCTTCGGCACGGCGGCTCAAATTGAATACCTTGTTCAAACCGGGCTTACGGATATCCATACCGACTACAATGACTTTCTTACCCAAAAACGCAAGGCTGACCGCGGTATTACCGGCTACGAAGGACTTTCCTTCGCCTGGTTGGGTGGAGGAGAAGAGAACCACCTTGTCGTCCTTGCCCAGCATAAAGAGGAGGTTGGTACGCAGACCACGGAAGGTCTCTTCCATAATATCGTTCTTGTTTTCACGAATTACGATGGCACCCTTTTCAGGAGTAGTGCATTTGGGCAGTTCGGCCAAAATACCGACATTGGTGATGCGTTCCACATCTTCCCGGTTTTCAATTTTGTATTTTAGCAAATCACGCAGGTACACAAATCCTACTGGAATAGCCAGCCCTAAGATGAGAGCGGCTAGTGCAACTACCTTCTTTTTAGGAGATACGGGATCTCTGTCTGGCAAGGCCTCTTCAATGATGCGTCCGTTGGTGGCAGTAGCAGCCAGAGTAATGGCATTCTCTTCGCGCTTCTGCAACAGCATGATGTAAAGCTGAGCCTTGATTTCCTGCTGGCGAGCCATGCTCAGAAATTCTTTTTCCTGCTGAGGGGCATTGCTGATGCGACCTTCAAATTTCCGTGCCTGGCGTTCCAAATCACTTTTGGTAATCTGAAGTCCCTTCAATACGCTGGTGACGGTGGTTTGCACATTGTGACGGGTAGCCTCAATGCCTGTGTTCATGTTGACTACGGCGGGGTTGGTCTCAGAAGAAGTGAGCAACAAACGCTTGCGTTCAATCAGCATCGAATTGTATTTGTCTATCAACTGGCTCAGGTCTTTATCTTGTAAACCGACATTGGCTGGAATCACTTCATGGGCATTTGCCGGATTGTTGATGTAATCGCGTAAGAATTCTACCAAACGGATCTGGGTCTGATTTTCGATACGAAGCTGTTCGTACTTGGAATTTTCTTCCAGTGCCAGTTTGGCATCACTGGTCAAATCGGTCAAGCCGGATTTCTGTTTGAAGTCGGCCAGTTGGTTTTCGGTGGTGCCTAATTCTTGGTTGATAATCTGTATACGGTCTTCAATAAATTCTGCCGATTTCATCGCCACTTCGTTCTTTTCATCATTGGCGTCCTGATTATAGAAAGCAACAAGACAGTTGATAAAATCGATGGCTCGTTGGCGACTAGTATTTTTTAGGGCCATCTGAGCAATGGTGGTTGTTTTAGAAGTGGCTTCTACGGTTAAGTTTTCTCCATAAACCTTTGCCATTGCGGTTGGGGAACTTATGGTCGTTTTTAGCCGTAGGTCTCCGCTGTTTTCTTTCCGCCATTCGGTCAGTAAAGAATCCTTGACTGTTACGCTGATTACACCCACAGGAGTAGGGAAGACTGCCGGTAGCTTATCAAAAGACTTTTCAATTTCAAATTCTTCTTCATTCAATACATATTCAGCTTTGGCTTTCAGGTGGTTGTCAGGAGTGTAGGCAAGATGCAACTTGATACTTTCCTCTAGTTTATCTGCTTCTTCGGATGACATATAGACTTCCAGTGGTGAAGTCTTGTAAAGCGGGGTGCTATAGCCGAAGAAACGTTTTTCTCCGGTAGAAATGTACAATCCTAAATTGGTAATAACTTTTTTAATCAGTGTACGTGATTTGAGTATTTCTACTTCATTGTCGAAGTTGTTACTCATAGAGAAGCCTCCCATGCTTTGCAGGGCTTCCAAGGCACCACTGGCTGCTCCCATGGAACGGTTGCGTGATTCGTCTTCTTTGATCAGCACGCTAGCAGTCACGTTATATACCGGTGCCTGATAGCGCAGGTACACAAAAGCCAGAACCAGACATACCAGTACGCTAACCACGAACCAGGGCCAGTAAACCAGATACTTGAAAATGATTTCGTAAAGATTGAACGAGTTTTCTTCCGGATTTTCCGGCATCATATTGTTGGTTGTTTGTTCAGTCATAATAGCTATATGCGAAAAGTTAGTGAATGGATTAGCGAAGGATATTGACAATCAAGCTGGCAATGGATACCAGGATGGAAGTGGCCGAGATAACCGTGGTAGTGGTGTTACCGATGTCAGAGTTCTTGGCCTTGGTCTTGTTCGGAGTGACATAGAGAATGTCGTTCTGACGCAGGTAGAAGTAGGGCGACAGCACCAGGTCGCTCTTGGTCAGGTCGAGTTCCTTGATTTCGCGCTTGCCGTCGGCGTCTTCACGAATCAGCTTCACGTTGGTACGCACGCCATACACGGTCATATCGCCCGCCATGGCCAGGGCTTCCAGCACGTTCACTTTTTCGTTGCTTACGGTGAAGGTACCCGGGCGGGCCACTTCGCCCAGCACGGAAATTTTATAGTTGGCCATGCGCACGGTCACGATGGGCGCTTCTTTCAGATAGGGAGTCAGTCTTTCGCGAATCAGGTCTTCTGCCTGGTTCTTGGTGAGTCCGCCCACCTGCAGGCGGCCCAGCACAGGGAAGTCGATTTCACCCTTGTTGTTCACCAGATATTGCTGGAGAGTAGGCTGGGTAGTGGTGTTGATGTTGGTGAGTGCGGCATTCATCGGAGTCTGCACCGTCAGGTTGAACGGAGCGGATGCCTGCGGGTCGGTGGTGTTGATGGTGATGCTCAGCAGGTCTTTCGGCATGATCTTGGCATCGTAGAGCGGAATCTCTTTTCCGTAGTTGTTTACCACTTCAGGGTCTTGCAGATAAGGTACTTTCTTGTAAGAAGTACATCCGGCTGTCAGCGTCAGTGCGACCGCCAGGCAGGCAATTTTGTGTAATCTCATATCTCTTTACGTCTTTGAATTTCCAGTTTCGCTTGTCCGGCGGGGCACAATCCATGCGTCCAGGGCGTGCTTCGCCGTTACCGCTCCCATGCGCAAGGCCGGGAAGGTAAACTCTTGTTTTTTGTAATAGCGTTGCAAAAGTAATATTTATTTTGTTGGAAAGCAACGTTTTTGGGCGGTTTTATGCCTTTTAGGATACGGATGTAGTGTACTAAATAAGTTGACACAATTTATTTAGTAACATGCGTAAAAATCGA